>Ga0123519_10005597_pt1 | contig 19978 bp, 19 predicted proteins | sample YelNatPaOPRAMG02_FD_87396 | JGI IMG/M metagenome (GOLD analysis project Ga0123519, IMG submission 87396) | Hot spring microbial communities from Yellowstone National Park - Yellowstone National Park OP-RAMG-02 (version 2) | ecosystem: Environmental > Aquatic > Thermal springs > Hot (42-90C) ...
CAGAAGCGCCCCCGTCGCCACCAGACTTGCTCCTCGCAACGCCGTTCACACCCAGACGATACTTTCACCAAAACTAGTCAATGAAAAATCAATTTTGGCACCACAGCGTTTCCTGCAACTTCTAGAACGAAAGTTTTCTCTGAAACCGCACGTGTACACGTGCGATCGTGCGCTTGCAGAGAAATCTCTGTTTGTCGTTGCATTGGCCGGTGGCATCGCACTGGGCGCAGCGCCAGCGGCGTAGAAACGTCCTCGCCATCACCGGGCCTTGGGTTGTCGATACGCTGCCGACGCCTGCGCCTCTGCTTGGGCGGCTGCACAACACGTGTAGTGTTCCCGAGGCGCGATGCGTCACCACTGTATATATCAGTATACAATGGTATAGAATAGAACAGCGACGTCAATCTAGATGAAATGGTATCAAGCGGACAGAGAGGCATCGCGCGCGAGACGCTGTGGGGCGCGAGATGCGTGCGCGCCTTTCTGATTCTAGCAAAAACGGACTCCTTGTCCATGCGGCCCTGAGCAGCAGGTAGCACCAGCATACCGCAACGCATTTTTTACATAGGCAGCGAGCATACTGGGAAGGGTCAAGTCCGGGGGCCTCGACATCGATTCTCCTGGAGGCACCTTAGCCATCGCGGTTGCGCTGCCTCACGGGCGTAGCTCTCTGGGTATTCGGCTGTGTTCGGTGGCGTCTGCCGCTGCAACCGTGGGTCCGGTGCCAGAAGCGAAGCGCCTTTGCGTTAGCCGCTTCAGTGGTACGGTCTGGGCGCACGCGGTCTGCAGCCGACACTCGAGGTGCGCTGCGTCCGCGGCTTCGGCGCTCGATAAAACCGTACTGCGGATACCCAAGCGGTAGCAGGCACAGGCTGATCGCCCCGCGTTTTCACTGTCTCGGACCCGATGGTCCATGTGCTCTAGACCCAGAGGTAAGCGGTGCCTTCGCACGGAGCTGCGACGAGCGTTCCCTGGGGCAAGGTGCGGCTACCGGCGTGGCTAGGAGCAGAGCGCTGCGCCCGCCGCAAGTCAAGTCCTACCTGCGACCGTTGAGGCAGCAGAGGCCGTCCACGACAGCGAGCACTCGAGCGCGGCACGGTGACCGGGTCCAGGATCCAGTCGACAAGCATCGGCTCTTGAAGACCCTGCTTGTACCGAATCTACCAAGGAGGTCGCACAGAATCGGGCTAGCTTTACTGTACGTGCGCAGTTGCCAGAACGAAGAGCCAGAAAAGCTGCTCGACGTCAAAGTTCGTTCTGTCTTTGTGAGGCGCACTCGAGGATACCAGAGCCGAGCACCTGGCCTAGCAGGGGCTTCTGACGGCATATCCAGCAACGTCGTTGACGTTTCTATGTCGTTGCTGACACAGTGCGACCAGCCCCGGCATATTGCACCTCCTGGCTGATAACGTCAACCAGCTTTGCATTCGGGTGGTCTGCATGAAGCGCCCGAATGACCATAACCTCGCGGGAATACCGTTTACATCAAGACTCTCCAAACTATGCGGACTGGAGCCCGCGTTATCTTTCGGAGCTAGCGAACCCGCCGAAACCCTTGCTGTACAGCACGTTCAGTGAGTCGGCCGAGCACTTGCCGAAACAGGTCGCTTGCAGGCGGTGCGAGCTCCAGTAGCCACTCGAGTGCGTCGGGAGCTGGAAGCCACGGTACCAGCGGCAACAATCGCGGTACAAGCGATACCATTGGCAACGCCCGCTGCGTGCTTCCTCGTGACCAGTAGCTGTCCGATTGCTTTTGTATTCCTGCTGTGAGCAGTGTCGGGGTCAGCTCACCGAGAAACTGCACCAGCTCACGCAACGTCTCAAGCTTGGCGATATCGTGAGGCGCACGCCGCCCGCGTCGTCTCGGATCCAACAGGAGCTCGACGCCATCGACAATCTCGTCCACGAGGAGCTCTCGCAGAACCTTACCGCCATCGCTCGCCAGCACAAACCGCAACGCAGCTCGCATAGCTGCAGCATCCATCTGTTTCGGTGGAGCGTCAAAGTCTACAAATGCTTTGCCATCGATAAGGAGGCCCTGGCTAGAGCTGATCAGTGTACGCAACCGGGCGATCCGCAGACGCGACCCGTTCGCGTAGAGAATCTCGCGCAGTGCCTTGCGTAAAGTCTGGTTATTGGCGCTTGCCGCCGTCATGACGCGTCTACTCACAAACGGTAGCGCCTCCATGATCATTTTGAAGTTCGGGTCCGCTTTCAGCGCGATGCCTTCGAGCACGCCCAAGGCTCGGATGATCAAGGCAAAATACGGCGGAATCGAGAACGGGAATTCGAAGGTTACCGCGGCAAGGTCGCTGGACAGGGATCGAAAGTCGATCGCGCGAGCGCCACCACCCTCTAGAGCCTGGTTCAAGATGTTACCCATAACTCCTACGATGCGTGATCGGTTCTCCCGAACCTTCTCGGTATCCGGGAGAAAATCGAGCGCGATAAAGTCATCGACCACGGCCTCAAAGTCGCGATTCGCCAAGTGAATGATTGAGGCGACCATCCGATCCATTTGCGGGCGCTCAATCTCAGCCATAAGACCAAAGTCAAGAATCACCAAGCGTCCGTCGGCGGTGGCTAACAGGTTTCCGGGATGAGGATCTGCGTGGAAAAACCCCGTCTCCAGCAGCTGCGTTAGGAAACACTCAACACCGACGTTCACTAATGCTCGGATACGCTCGGGAGGAGCGTCTGCCAGTTTGGTTCCGTCGATCCACTCGGTCGTCAGAACCCGTCGTGAAGTGTATTCGAAATAAACCTTGGGAATTTTCACCTGATCAGCAGTGATCCTGGCCTCGGGATCGGAACCGCGCTGCTGCAAGCAACCGAGGAGCAGGCGTTCGAAGCGTTCCGCGTTACGACCCTCGTTCACATAGTCGAGCTCGAGATACATTCCACGAGCCCATTGGGTAAACAGTGCGATAAAATCCGTTCGATTGGCGGTAAAGAGATTCTGGATGCTCTGCGCCGAACCTGCCAGACGACGGATGCAAAACAAATCCAGAGAGACGCGCTGCAGCATATCAGGTCGCTGCACTTTCACGGCGACTTTTTTCTGCGGGTCTCGTGCGAGCGTTCCCCGATAGACTTGCCCTAAAGAGGCAGCTGCGACTGGCTCGGGCGTGAGCGTTGCGAAGACGTCATCGACGGAGCACCCCAGCTCCTCTTCGATCATGCGCCGTGCCACTGCCGTCGGAAACGGTGGTACCGCATCGTGCAGCTTTTGTAGCTCGCGCATGGTAACCGGGCCGACGAGGTCCGGTCGAACGGCGAGCCACTGCCCGATTTTGATAAAAGTTGGTCCAAGTTCGGTAAGAATCTCGCGCAGACGAGCTGCTCGTGCCACCTCGAGGTCCGCTTTCGCCGCTCCCGATGCAGTCGACATTCGCGAAGTCGCCGTCGATACCAGGAAAGGAATCAAGAGCGAAGAAATCTCGCTGAGGCGGCGCGCAACCTCCGTTGGCCTTCGCGACCAGTAGGCGGCAATCGCGTCCTCGTCGTAGGTAAGCGGGAGTCCGCGGTCCGCGTCCAGCACTTGACGCGTCTGGACGGCTGCCAACGCCTCAGTGTTATCAGGCGGAGGACTCAAGACCGCACGGCTCGCCAGCGTATTCATCGCGCGCGATACTCGAGTGCGTCGCGCGGCTTTCCCCTGAACGGCCACAGGCCGCGTACACCAAGTCGCGGCAGGAGCGGGCAACTCGTGTCTCGTAGGACGCAGTGTCCGCTTGCCAGCCGTCAGGGTGAACGCCTGCTGTGCTCCCACAAAGAGCATGCTCGGCAATGCTCTAATGAACATTGGTCCCCTTTCATTTGATCTATTTTGATTTCTCATATCCCAAGGTTTTACAGAAAGAAAAACTCCTCAGGGGTACCCAGAACACCGAGTACTTTGCCTAGACAAACCACAACGCGATCATGGCGTGAAATCAGAATTGGATGCGGTGGCGCGGTGCGCGTAGGGCTTTCTAGTTATTTGCGACAATGTGGACAGGACCTGGAAGCAGCCGCACGCGTTACCAACCAATGGACGGCGGGCGTGAACGAGGCGTTTCGATCGCGCGCGCAGCTGCCTGCCTGGCTGGCGCAGCGACGTCCCGGGCGCGACGCTCGAGGCAAGAGCGCCTCCATCGCTGCAGGAACGTTTGCGCTGGGCGATGAGCGCACCAGCGATGATCACCGGAATGACAACCGACATCGATGAAGCTCTTCGTGAACAAGGTATGATCTCAGGGTGACGTTTCAAGACCGGGAAGCATCGGTACTGTGCGAGGGACGCGATCCCGCGGCGTTTCAGCGGACGTCGATTTTCATCGATGCGATGGATGTTGCCATGCCGCGGCTCCTGGGCAGGCACAAAGGCGTTGTCATCCATGGTGGATGGCATTGACTACGGCGCGGTGGCGAGTCGTTTCTGCGCGAGCATGCGTCAACACGCGTGCCTTGGGCTGGATGCGGATGAACGCGTAGCGCACTGAACGCGAGGTTGCTCACAATCGGACACTTGTCGCTCCGCCGAGCTGCATGGAAGCGACTGCGCGCTCGCACGACTAGGCCAACTGCTCGATGGTGTGCGCGTCCGCGAAACGGGCACATACCAATGGCTGTTCTGTGCTGCACATCTCTCGGAAAGAGGCCAGTGCTGTAGACAGGGACGTGCAAGCACTCGGCACACCACCGACCTGAGATGCGCCTGTCGCCTCGGGCGACGCTGCCGGGCGGTGGCACGGCAGGCCCTCGCATCCACACGATCGACCTCATCGAACGATACTCGGTTCATTTGAGTTTACGTATTCGAGGTGAATATGTGTATCAGGGGCATTAATCTAGGAACTGACTCGCGCGTACCGCTGTTCGGATGGAGTACAGAGACCGAGCTCTCAATGAGAGCATCAGCCACAGGCAGCAGTATCACGGTTATGAATCCATGATCTGATGCACGCATTACGCTTCCCCCTCAAAATGAATATGTTGGTGTCCCGCACGCCCGGTTTCGATCCAAATCACGCAACGGTTCTCACGTCTTGGCAGATGCCCGCACAAACGCAAGGCAGCCCAGCCCGACGCGTCCGTGTCGTCATCGACCAGGACCGCGCTCGGGGGATCCAGCGCCAACGACTCCGACCGCAGGAAGCGCGCGCTCCAGATGTCGCTCATCGCCGCACGTCCACTTTATACAGAGATGTACCGAACACCACCATCACGCCACCAGCGTTACGCGGATCAGCCGATCGGCGTTCATGCTTGTGCACGCACGCACGCACCTGCGCATGATCGCGGGCGGTGTCGCTCAGCGAGAGCTCCCGCGCGCTCATCATCGCCGTGCGCTCGGCGAGGGCTCGAGCGCGCGCACACACACACACCCTTCCCGCAGCGCTCTCCCGCGGATGGCCTCAGCACGTGAGCAGCGCCTCGGGGGGCGGTGGCTGCGCGCTCACCGATCGCCGTCACGAGGCAAACAGCCGCAGGGCGTGTGCGCTCAGCGACAACAGGTGTGAGCACGCAGCACACGAACACTTGCCCTGGAACGAGGTTTTGCTAGAAAGGAATAGCCCAGAAGCGTGCAATGTTTGTAACTACTCCTCTTTCTCTGAAGAATAGTAAGGTCAGCACACGGTCTAGTTGCTGTGTGCAACGAGCACGGCGCTCGACCGGTGTGGCGAAGCTCGCTATGAAGGAGGCTTGGGTGCGTTTGGTGCCCACGAGCGACTTGCAACCCGGCGAGCTGCGCACGGTCACGGTTGCGTCCCAGCTTGTGCTGGTGGCCGTAGATCAGGACGGTAGCGTGTTTGCGACCCAGGGCTACTGCAGTCACTTGGCGGTGCCGCTGGATACGGGCTCTATCGGCGACGGCGTGCTCACCTGCTCACAGCACCGCTCGTCGTTCGACCTGAAGACCGGTGAAGTGATTTCGTGGTGTACGTTCCCGCCGATTCTGGGTCCACTTCTGGGTAAACTACAACCGCCAACACCCATCTCGGTGTACCCGGTTCGTGAGAACGCCGGCTACATCGAGGCGTATCTGCAGGTGGACGCAAAGGATGAGTTCGAGAAGCAGTACTGGAAAGGCATCTTGGACGCTCAAGGCAAGGCAACAGGTGGTTACTATTGAGTTACCGCAGCCGTGTACAAGTCCCTACCATGGCGCGAAGCGCTCGCAGTTGAAGGTGATACTGTGAACGATGGCAACAGCAATGACGCGCAGCGTGGCGAGGCCAGCACTGATCGCAGCACTGGGCTACCACCCGCATGCCACTTGTGCCATTTTTACGCGGATACAGGGGATGCACCACGGAAGCGGTCAACCGTTGCGTGCTGCTGGAGCGCACACCTGCATGCGTACGTCTTCCTCTTTCACCTTGGGGTAACCGGCACGTTTATCCCAAGCGCCACCGCACGGCATGCTTTTCGGGACCTTGTTTGCAGATGTACGCGCCATGGGCACGAGGCTCGACAGATGCGTGGGTTTCGGCATACTGGAGGCACCCGTCAGCATCGTCATCATTCTGAGGTATTCATCGCTATGGTAGGTTTCTGAACGGGTAAGCGAGAGGTGCTTTTTCATAAACTGCTTCGGGTTTGCTTACACGGTTGTCTTTCGATACACCAGACGCGTCTCCCCGTGTCGCCATACTAGGAAATCGTCGCTTGATAAACCTGCTGCAGTTAGCGCCTGCGCAAGCCTTCGCTCCGGATCGCCGAGGCCCTCGTCCGTCAGCACAAACGTGGAGTGGTGCATTGCAACGCTCGACCTCGCTCGTACATCCCGATGAATGGCTACCGAATCCACTGGATCTACATGAAAGCGGCTCATAAACCATCGCGGTGAATAGGCACCAATAGGGATCATGGCGAAATCGAAGGGACCCCACTTGTCGCCAATCTCTCGAAACACAGGGCAAGGTGCTCGCTGCGGGTGCTGGACCGCCAGCTGCTCGCGTTCTTTTTCTGTCGGATACGGATAGCTCGGGTCATCCTCTCGAATGACGCGGTAGGCAGTATCTCCGGCAAAATAACATCGAAAGTCCGTCTCGATATCCCGGAGCACCCAACCGCCCCAGAGTGTCTGATTTCGATCCCAGAGCGTGCGGCCCGTAGCGTGCTGTGCCGGCACAAACGTGACCTCGAGTCGCCCGAGTCTCCTTTGCTCGTACCAGTCCAGTTCATAGATCTGGTGCGAGGCCGGCACTTGTCCGCCCCAAAGCGGATTCTTGTCTCGTAGCAACGACTCGACACCCAGAGGAACCAGCCAGGAGATCGTACGACGCTGCGCCCTGGCGCTCGCTACGAGCGCCCGAATCGTTCCAATATCACAGTGATCGTAATGGTTATGACTGATGCACACAACATCAGGTAATGGGCATTCTTGGAGAGGCGCTGCCCTGACAAGCCGTTTCGGGCCCAGGAATGACACTGGACTTGCCCGTTCCGAGAAAATCGGGTCCAAGTACACGGTGGTGATACCGTTGGGAAGATCGTATCGGCGCCCGGCGCAGTTCGTCGGCTGTGTCGCTTCATCAGTATCGCTTCGCCCAGGAAACTGTAAGATGAAGCTGGCATGACCAATCCAAGTGGCAGCTATCGCCGCCTGCTGGGGTTCCACGTTGCCCACGAGACTCCAGTCCGGAGTACGTGCTGCTGCCTGCAGTGCTTGTCGCTGCTCCTGCGTCACTCGACTCGTCTCCTTGTTCCAGACGCTGCGGACGCGCCAGATGTCCTTTAGCGGGGGCGGGTCCGCCTCCGAGGTCCACGGGTTGCGAAAACCGCACAGCCGACCGTTCGCGTCGCGCACGTGGTGCTCCCGAGCACCCGACGGTGCGGCTGCCTTGCGTGTTGCATCCGGTGCGGTCGGGGCTGTCGCCTCGAGATCAGACTCGCAAGTTCCAGCGCCAACAGCGAGCGGAGAGCTCATGCGCAAACCGCGCTGACGAGCCCCGACACTCGCTTCTTTGGGCGCACTTGCACTCTTCGTTGTCGCAGTCGTTGCGCTGCGCTGAAACTCAGAATCGTACTCACGTTCGAGTTCCTGAGCCTTCAACTGTACTCTGCTACAGATCCGCCGAAGTTGTCTCTGCCAGCTGCGGTACAGTGACGCAGCAGCCGTGCTCATGTAGAACCTGCAGCAAGTCTTTGCTAGGCGCATCGGATGCCACCATCCGATGCGAAAAACTGCGCTGGCGCCCGGCAGGGCACAGCTGTGCTTTTTCTCCAGTTCCATGCAGTGCAGCGATTGTTGGAAAATCCATGCAAGGATACCCTTTTTTTTCTCTGTTTCCTCGTAGTCGTTCTAAAAAAGGGATTTCTCCCGGAGATTGGAGCAGGATCGCAATAGACTTTATGGTGGCAGGGCGAGCTTGCGAAAGACTGCCTTACTTGGACATATTGGTTTTTGTACGGTCTGCGGGTGCATGAACTATCCTTCTCATGTCGTCCACATGCTGCACGTTGTGCACTCGAGGCGGAGCTTATCAAACTCTATCTAGATGATTGTGCACATGTCCGTGCATTCGACTTCATACGTTGTCTACGAAATATTACGAATGAAGCTAAAGGGTGAGAAGTTTCGATTCCATTGATCCGGATATGGATGAAGCGACACGAATAGACAACAAGAAGAGCACGTCGCAATGCGAAACCACCACGTGTTTATCAGAGATACGACTGATTTCGTATGGAAGCGCTGAGTCGCATTCCAGGAGAGACGGGTTCGCGTCGCACTCGATGAGACTCCATTCGAGGAACATGGAAAACCTGTATATGGGTACGCAAATAGGGGTCAACAGCTGTTCGTAAAGAAGGGACAGGTAACCTTGAAGACAACTTCAGGTCTAATGGCTAATCAGGTGTATGGTCGCCCGCAAATCGCCAAACTGGCGGGATCGTTCGACGTCTTGGTGCTTCATCGAAGCACGCCTCGTGGCCTCTCCTTCCCACTTGTTTTGTGTCCTGCTCGTAGACAGCGTCACTGTTCATGAATCAAAGGCAGCCGAGTCGTCCGCAACAGAGATTATCGTTGAGCTGCTCTTCATGCCTGCCGGTTCTGCCTGGTTGAACGCAGTCGAGGATATCTGGTGTAGTGTCGAACACCAATTTTACGCGTCCGGATCAATAGCCGAGTCGTTCGCATCCGCACCACTGTCCTTTGATGAATTTTGGTCCACATGCGCGAGCTTTGATATGCTCTATTCTTGTTTACTCGTGTGCGGAAGTTAGCGGGGGGCTGTCTCAGTCCATGATCGCGTCGCTCCGGAGCAGGCGATCAAGAAAACTTTCTTGAGGATTCGCAGGTTCAGCATCGAAAGGTCGAGCTTCACAACGTATGTCCGTCTGGTGCATGTGAATTCCGAGTAAAAACCGGGTACAGAGAATGCCGACTGTACTCACGCCACAAGACGAGGAAACCACCAGACAAGGAAATGAAAGATCCGTTGGAACAAAAGGACGAGGAAGGACGCGAAATAGAAACTTGCTGATCGGAAACATCAGGCTGAAATCGTTGCCAAGATCTCTCCAAAGAATCACGTCAATGTTGAGCATCTCCCGAAAAATGAGATGCAGGACGTAACGACGGTTTGCCTGGTTTCCCTCGCCTTGAAGCACCTACTGAAGCGGTTTCTCGGGGGGCTCCGGACGCTATGCTGCCAGTCATCCACATTCTTCCAGCATTTTTCGATCCAATCTTCATGCAGCAATACAGCTGACACTATGGACCGCAGATGCAACACGGTCTGATTGCAGGATCTGAGCATCGGACACACGCTACCTAGAATGGCTTGACGTGGTGCGATGCCACATCGGTGAATGGAACGCCCACAGCGCACGAGCCAAACAGTGTGAAACCCATCTCGAAGTCTATATACTGGTCAGTGTCGCGCGCTTGTTGAAGTGCATGCCGTCAGCATTCCACCTTCATGTTAGACGACCACAAAATTAGAGTCTTATGAAAGGGATCCTTGGGGTGTCGACAGAGGCAACTGATGAGCCGCTGGTGCCTGGTTCGGAACTAATGTCGCAACGAAAGCGCACGTCGCAGCAGCTCATCCAAACGCATCGTATTGCTCGCGGCCTCATTCCGATGGACATCGTATCCAATGGATGGTTGAAGCGCGATGCCTGCAATCCTCGCATCCCACTCGACAACCATTTCCTGAACAGAGCCTTCCGATGTAAAACGACACGCTGCAGATCCGCACGTCGTCGCTTCATCGAGCTTCGATTCGATATGGTCCAGAAATCCGCGATCGAGACGCATCATATCATAGTAGAATTTCTCAGTCGTGAAACATCTCGTCAATGAGCTAGGGCTCGTCTCTGCGAGCAAGTATACAGCATTCGAAAAATTCCTCGAAGAGCATGGACAACGTTCATTCGGGGTTTCTCGTTTCCACGGAGCAAATGTAGAGCAGCGTACAGGCATGACCGAAAGCGGCGGCATATCCATCTGCATGTACTTGGTAAAACTCGGAGAATCGTGGTCTAAATCGAGCGCCGATACTCACCTGCAACCGTTTAGTGTAGGCGATGAGAAACTCTCTAAAGTGAGTTTTGATCCACGGTTTGAAGAACGTCATGGCCGCCGCCATGCCCCTCAACCAAGAGTACGGACCCCAAGACCTGAATGACAGACAGGTGATGCTGGTCAATGGTTGCAGGGCTGGGCATCACCGCGAGTCGGGCGTGATGCATTCCAGACGGCATCGCAGGACATCGAATGACGGCCTTGGGAAGCATTTTGACGCGCCAGGCACCGTATCGAGCAGCTAAGGATGCTTTGTACGCTTCATCTATGGATTACGTCAGCGTCCAAGCAGCGCTTGAGGGCGATTTTCGGCAGCAGTGCACGAGATCGAGCTACTGCGATGGCCAACGTTGTTTGATCCTGCAGAGACAAGAAGCATGCATTTGCCAACTTCTTTAACTCGTTGGAATGGGGATAGCATTGCGTGTCACGTCGTTTGGTGGTAGCGTATGACACCGGACGTGCAGCAGCGTGGAAGCACTGCGCTCCTGCTCAGTCCCTGCGAGCGTCCACCGAGTCCAGGAATCGACTCATTACGACGGACATCGATGCGTGCATCACGAGCACGAGTGCACCCTGAAGCGGATAGAGAAGAAGCGCACGTCATAGAGCCGGATGCATGAGATAACGTACGATACGCTGACGGGACATCAGTTTGCAAATGAATCAAAAGTGAGAGCCTTGCTCGGGTCGAATGCCACGCGCAGGTGCTCGCTGTACCAGGACTCGGGCGCATCGGCCTACATCCGTAATGATGTCTCATGCGATCGGAGCGACCATTGGGTTTGTGTCGGGCGCACTTTCGAAGCAATGGTTTCGTATTCGGTGTGGGTATCATGCTGAAACGCTGAAGACTCTCAATGAAAGAAATCAGGTACCAGGAGAGATGACCTTGGATTCCCGATCGGAACAAGGCGCTCGTCTTGTACAGTAACCAATCCAGCGGAACTAGCGCTCCGTATCCATATTCACCGAAAAAAGCTTTCCAGGTCAATCGCTCAACGATACTTGTGCTTCATGTCTCGATATCGCTGAGTATCTCAGCTGGCTGCTGGGCGCAGGTTGCATCGCGGACGCATGAGCAATGCCGCTTGGCTGGGTCCAGGAACGCAACCCGCCGTGCCGGATTTGCATGGCATCATGAAGTGCTCGCTCTGTTCCCGCCTTGGATGTCTCCGAATCATTCTTTAGATGTGCAACCATGCCATTCGACGTGATGCAACAAGGGCTTGCGGAATCAAGCCTCGTATGAGGATTCTCGGTTGCCGTTTCGAAGTGGCGCATCCGATGCATTGTCGCTGAAATTCGTTGCGTTCTCTGTATCAAGAGCGTTCGCGAGGCCCTCAATCAGGGATTCGGAACGAATGGGTATCACCGTGGAATTCCCGCGTACATGCCATCACCCTTCACCTGTCCACGCGTGTGTGGCAGGGACGAATCACGCATGCTTCAAGAGTTTGGCACTTGCATTTCATGCCAACACGTTTGTGCGGCATCTCCCCGCCGCTCGATTGGCGAAGAAGAGCATTCGACTTTATTTTTCTTGACGACTTTTGCACAAGCCCATGCCAAGAGTTCAATGCTCTTTATCAAGTAATCGATTCCGTTCGGAGAGACAACGTCTCGTCTATTTGTGGCCATCGAAGAAACCGTATTCGACAGCAGCATTTTACGGCTTGCGCGATGTGCGCTCTGGGGCTCGCGTCTCGTCGACTTCCACCGGAAAGCGTCTTGGGCTGGGCTTTGATTTGTGGGAACGATCGCTGGCGGCGGCAAGTGCATCATCGCTTTGCACAATGCAACCCAAGATGGATAGAAAAATTTTCTCGACTTTTTCGTGAGCCTGGCGTCCACTTTCAATACTGTGTTCATCATCGAAGACACCACGTTTTGCACATCCCCAATCGAATGGAAAGCCCTGCGTCTGTCTGTACGGCAGACAACAACGTCCTTTTCAACAGGGTCATACAGACGAAAAGCCGTTGATCATCGGGTACAGCACCGGGCGCGTATACCTACGCAGGTACCGAGCAGAGGCATCGGTACCCGTCAGGCGCATGTTCCGAACGATGAAGCAAGCCTGTAGGCGCCGCAGGATAGCATCCGGAGAGGGCGATATTGTGGCCATATAGGAACATCTGACCATGATCGAGTATCAGTGCTGCGATAAGCGCACCTCCGCTCCATACAAACACGACGAAAATCGCAGTCGAAGCATAGATCGCGTTTACCGTATGCGCACGGAACCCATCAACAACCGTCGGAAGCAGTCAAATCGGGACTTGCGCGCTTCCATCAGCATCCTTCGGTTGCGGATGGCGGAGCTGGAGCGAAAGAAGAGACAGGCTGATCTAGGGCCGGAGAAACGGGAGCTCCAGGAGGAGGAATCCTCCGAAAAAGCCAACCACATTCTCTTGTTCAGCATAGTTGGCTGCATCCGAAGCTTTAGTGTGTACGGCCGTCGCAGACAGCCTGTCCCATTGCGTGCTGTCATGATGGTAAAAAAGCTGCTATGATGCAGCGCTTGAAGCACCGCGGCGGACGTCGCATGCAGCCAGCACGCCCCTGTGGAGCCGTCAGGGACGTCGCCACGAGGCACGGCAAGTCTACCGTCATACAGGCATCGTCCAGTGAAGGTGCGCTATTCTGTGCCATAGGGCTGGTGAAGGCGCCGAGAGACCCACAACGAGCCTCGCCTTGGAGGTCGGGGGGTGTCTTTTCCAGCGTTTTCCCGGGAGGCGTCTGTCACGACGGTGCTCGAACGACCAGCACCGAAGCGCCGTCTAGGTACCGAATGTTTGCCGATGCACACGAGGTCATCTCGAATACCTCTGATGCCGCACATTGCTTCTCCGGATGGAGCTACGCGAGGCAGCGTTCACGCCGAGCGAGGTGCGCGCCCAGATTACGACGCGATAGAGCCGGGACAGGGGGATACTCGCGCGGCTCCGTCAGGTTGACGCTTGGGCTGGAAAGGGGGTTTTCGAGTCTCAAAAACATCATTGAAAGTAAAGCGTATTATGATTGGCCCGCCTAACCGCAAACTACTGGAATCCACTGGCAGCAACTCGTGACTGACTACTCAGCCACAGCGTAAGCTTTTCCGCATAGCTCAGTTTCGGTAGGCCGCAATGTCTCCCGCGCGACACCAACGGGTAGTCTGTCAAGAGTCTACAGCAGTCGTGCCCAGTACAGCGTGCACCAGCGTTGTCTATTCGCCTGGGGCTAAACGAACTCTTTGTTCTGCTGTTGAAAGCAGCCGCCTACTGACGTGCGTGCGCGCTTTGCACCCCTTGTCTGAGACATTTCAGTGAATTCGCTGCTCGAAATGCACACTTCGGGATATACCTCCTCTGAGTCCTCTTTTAAGACGTTTCAGAAGCATCGCTGCTTCAGGTGAAAACCTAGGAGCGTGTCCAGCTGAGCTCCAGTCCAAACAGGCTTCGTGGAAGCTGAGCCTCCAGCGCATCCTAGTGTGGCGCTGTCCGCAGGCGACGGTGCGACACGACCCTGCATTGGCAGCGACGCAGCCGACGTATCTCCTGCCGCCCCAGACACATACCTAGACACCTCTGGGCCTGTTGATGGCACTCGGTTTCGTCAATAGCCCTTCTCTGATGCAGTCTACAGTCCGTCTTCATCGAAGGGCCAGGAGACGAGTGGGTTCCTTTGCCAATCGACAGAACGTGGCTGCAGCGACGTCGCCCTCTGGTAACGGTGACGCGATGCAGCCTCAGACCGCGTCGGCGCCAAGCGAACAGCCGTCTCGAGACAGACACCCGCAGCGACGACCTACCGCTGGGAAAGCTGATCTCCGTGGCCAGCCGCTCACGTCACCGGCGATGCTATCGTTCTACGGTCGCCAGGAGAGCCTCTTTCGAGACGAGAGCGATCGCGAGGCGCTCTTTCAGTGTCTCACGCAACCTCTGCCAACCTGTTTTCGTATTGTGGCGGGGAATCCGTTTAGCAAACTCATCCAACAGCGGCTTGACCAAAAACTATCGCTGATAACGAGCGATGCTGGTCTGGCTGCTGCTCGAGAACCTGGACTGGTTCCTGGTTCCACCGAGTCGACGAGTACGATGACGACGACCACCGAGAGGACGCGCTGCGAAGCACCGTTTCCTTTGCCCTGGTATCCGGATCGCTTGGCTTGGCAAGTGAATCTGCCGCGAGCGTTGCTTCGACGGGATCCAGCACTTCAGTGGCTGCATGAATTTCTTGTAAAAGAGCACGAATTCGGCAGTATTCATCGTCAAGAAGCCGTCAGCATGATACCACCTCTCGTGCTCGGCATCGAGCCGGGGCAGCGTATCCTGGACCTTTGCGCTGCTCCGGGCAGCAAGACAGCTCAGATTCTGGATATGTTGGCGAGCGAACGTTCAGTTCCATTCGAAGTAGCAAACAACACTCTACTCGTGGCGAATGATGTCGACCGAAAGCGATGCTGGATGCTGGTGCATCAACTACAGCGATATGCGCTCGCGGGAGTCATCGTCACCAACTTTGATGCGTCCTCGTATCCGACCAGAGGCCTGCCGTTCCGGTTTGATCGGGTGCTCTGCGATGTTCCCTGCACTGGAGATGGTACGTTACGCAAGGCCCCGGATCTGTGGCTGCGCTGGAATCCCCACCAGGCTCGCTCCCTGCACCGCTTACAGACGCGAATTGCCATTCGTGGTATCGAGGCCCTGGTGACCGATGGTCGGGGTCGCATGGTCTACTCCACGTGCTCGTTGAATCCGATCGAAAATGAGGCAGTGGTTGCGGCGGTGTTGCGTCATTTTGGATCAGATCACGTGGAGTTACTCGACGCTGCCGGAATGATACCCGCTATCTATAGGAGACCGGGTTTATCGTCATGGGATCCTGGATTCGATGTCGTCGATGAGACGTCATCCAGCGCAGCGTTTTCACCGCCATCAGCAGCGGAACGGAGCTGGATGCATTTGTCGCGCTGCATTCGAATCATGCCTCATGATCAGAATACCGGAGGGTTCTTTGTGGCTGTTTTCCATCGCAAAAAGCTGCCCGAGCAGCATCTTAATGAGCAGACGCAAGCGCACGCTGCAGCAGAGGGAAGCGCGCTCCATACGCTCGACAGCAAGGCAGGATCGGCAGGAGAGGGCTCGCCTCAGCCGCAGAGTGCTTCGCGACTCGAGACCTCGGCAGGCTATGGGGGCGCTTTGCGGCAGCCCTGCCGTCCGGCAGCTTCCCAGGGTGTCTTGGCCAGGGCGAGACCGCCAGCGGAGGCACAGGGTTGCCCTTTTCTAACGGACGGCAGCAGGGATGCTCACGACGAGGATCGCTTGGGAGCGAAAGCGCGCAAATCTCCGCATCCCAGGTCGCGTTCCGGAGCAGCCGAGCCACAGTCTCCTGGCACCGGGGATGCACTCGTATCAGCGCTTTGCCCGGGACGCTGTCCTGAGGCGTCAGCACCAGTGCCGGGAGCTGGTCAGCAATGCGGGAACGAGTCGTTCTTGAATAGCAGCTGGAGGTCGACGCAGCACGCCGGGGAACCTGAGCCAGTCCACACATCGAATGCGTCTCCTGCGCATGTGCCTCTGCCGATGCTCGACAGAGACAGAATGCCGAGCACGGCGATATCAGCCGCCGCAGGAGTCGTCCAAGCGGATTTGATGGGATTTTCGAATGCAGCTGGTTTCAATGAGGTTGGTGCTGAACAGCAACGTAAGCAGGAACGGTGTTCGCCAGAAAAGAATCGCAGCGACGACAACTCCAACAAGTGCACCACAACAGGATTTGCGGACCTTTGGAGCGTTTCCGAAACCAGTGCCCCGATCAAGAGAAGCGGTCGCCGGGTGGCGCACTCGGAACCCTCGAATGTGCCTGGATCAGCGAAGGTTCATGCTGCTGACGATGCTGCCGCGGTTACCTTCGAGATGCCGACGGCTGAAAAGCGAGCCGCTGATGATGGCACGCAATCTGGATCCGACGAGGATCATGCTACTGCTGTTGTTACCGCTTCACCTGCAGCAAGCTCGGAAACGACGCCCGTTGGCACGCCTTCGGAGAGCTCGCTCTGCTCGCACCCAGGGCCGTACGCCCACCGCATGCGAGGCCCTCGGGACCCGCCTTTGATACCGGTACGACACGTTCCCTTTGGTGCCATTGTCGTTCAACGCATTGCATCAAGCTACGGAATCCCGGTGGAGATCCTGGAAGCACACCTCTACTGCCGTGTCTACCTTGACCAGTGCAGTACTTCGCCTTCTAAGCGCCTTCGAGTATACTGGCTTCCGGAAGCGGTGCGCTCTGTACTTGCATCTCACGAGCATCGACCGGAACGGATCCTTTTCGCTGGCATCCGAGCCTTTGAAGCCATGGAACTTCGCCAAGCACCACAAGGCGCCGCTGACGGAAACGCTGACCTGTGGTTTCGAATCGCCCACGAAGCGATCCCGACCCTGCTCCCGTACCTTCCCGAGGCCAAAGTTGCAACGCTTACACAAAGCGACTTGAGGAACATGATCAAAGAGATCCTTCAGGGTCGACTCGGTTTGCGCATAGCGATGCTGGCGGAGTCACCAACACGACGCACGCTGGAGGAGTACCCTCTGGGACCCATTATCCTGCGCGGGGCACTCGTTGCTGCTGTCACTGGCAGCTCCCCGGTGGACATTCCGCTGCTATTATCGTCGTGGAAGACAAGCCCCCAGTTTATCAGCCTCTTCTTGTCCCGTGAAGAGCTCGAAGCGATTCGGCGGGCGATGCCTTTTCTCGTGGAAGACGGTACGACGGATTCATCCGCGAAGGATCCTGCCCAGGCGCTGGCCTGCGAGTAGAACCGGTGCTATTCCTTCGAATGCACCAGGTACGGATGCAGAGTTGGAGAAACGCGGGTATATTTACTGGAGCTTTTGCCCATGGGTACGGATCAATGAGAGGTGCGTTCGGGTCGTTGCGCATTCGGAAGAGGCATCGCCGGGATTCGAGCACCGGATGCCGTCTCATAGAGCGGAGCGCCTGGAAGCACCACAGCTGTGGCGATCCATGAATGCGTCGACGGTGCAGGCAATGAACCATTCGCGTGATTGCTCTGAACACGATCGGAGCAAGATCGAGCAGGCATGAGCAGTCGGTTACGGAACGCTTTTCGTGCTAGGCTACGCTGCATTGCTCGACGCTGCTCCACGAGGTTGCACGCGGGTTGCTGCATGTTGCGCAACTGCGACCCGTCCTTGATGCTGGTTCATTTCGGACTTTCGTCAGATCCATGCATGGGACCGGGCGTACCGCGTGAGAGAGGTCGCTCCTCCAGAGAATCCGTTGTCGGTACTTGCAGCCCGTGTTGACTCAAGACGCTTTTAGGAGTCTTGTCGGATCAATGAAAAGCACCAAGCATACAGATCGCTGGCTTGGTCAGAGGCGATAAGCGGTCTCGTGCAGCTGTCACAAGGCGTGCATATCTAGCAGCAGAACAGCAGACCAGCACGCGTTGTGCCCGTTGATCCTCTGCATTCGCGTCACACGTTTCATTCAACATAAAAGCTGGAACAGGTACGCATTCTCGCGCTCTCGGATGTCGCTGCTCAATTCGCTGTTGAACGCTGGCGTCTTCCACGCAACGTTCACAGGTGACTCGGGATTCCGATGACAATCCTCTGTGGCGGACACAGTCCGTGCACCCATATCCATGACGACGTCGTTCCTATTCGATCAGGTAACATCTAGATATGCTGCGGGCTGCCTGTGTCGGCGCCAAGTGACAGCGCGCAACATCTTCGGCGTCTTGTTCGTGCGACATATCCGGTGCTATCGATTCTACTGCCGCGAAGCGCACTACAGGGCGCTCTTCGACCGACACGAAAGCATTTGATCCACAGATTCCAATGTTTGCACGCTGTACCAAACAGAGGAATGGCCGGCACGGGGACTCCACACACACGCACACACACACACGATCAGGTTACCGCTATTTGGTGACATTGTGGCATCCGGCACCTCCTCTTATCGCATTTGCCATGCTCGTTCAGCAAGCGTGCAGGCACCGACAAGTCCTGCATGTGGCCCGTAGGCGCTCGAAACGATGTACTTCTCAACAGGCGTTTCTATCCCGAGGTAGTCGCGATCGAGCTCCACGAACTTGGACTGGATCTTCTTCAGCAGACTCTTGCGCTGCATGACCCCGCCGCCTAGCACGATCCAGTGCGGAGCCAGCACACAGGAGAGGTTCCAGCATAGCTGTGCAAGGTAATGCGCAGCCAGCTTCCAAACCGGATGATCGTCTGCGAGATCCGCAAGCTGCGAGGCGTCAACCTTCGCTCGTTCTGCGAGCGCCCCAGCGCAGCAGAGACCCTCCAGGCAGTCCTGATGCCAAATGCATGAACCAGAGTACGAATCCGCGGGATATCGGACAACGCGGATGTGGCCTGCCTCTGGGTGAAGGCGTCCATGCAGGGGCTCATCCTGAATCGCGACACCCACACCTACTCCGGTGCCAACAGTGACGTAGGCGAGCACGAGCGGACCTCCCGGGTCGGTCGGAGATCGCCTAGCAGCCAGTTCGGCTAGAGCGGGAGCATTCACATCCGTATCCACCAGGACTGGAATTCTGGTACCAATAGCCTTCGCCAGCTCTTGACTTGCAGGACGCTGCTCATCGCGTTCCCATAACTGTTGCAGCTCCTCTAGCAGCGCTAGCCCTTGCCATGCTTTCTTCGGTGTCTTTCCGAAGCGAACCTGGTGTGACGCGGCGCTCGACGCGACAGACGGGAGCAGGATCGGACCAAAAGTAGCCACACCTAGTGCTGCAATCGGGTGCGTTTCGTGTCGCTCTGCCAGCCAAGCGGTCAGAAGCGTCAGCGTCTCACGAGGTGTACTCGTAGGAACCTGGAATCGTTCAATGAACTGATCGGGACGACCTACTGCGATTGCCGCTCGTGCACTCGTGCCCCCTAACTCGATAGCGGCAAACACAAGGTGCTGGTTACGTAAAGATTGTACCGCGGGAACTGTGGTGCTGCGCTCGTCCTCTTCGCCAAGGCTCAGCGCTCGTCGTTGCCGCCATCGAGCCAGACCCCAACCGAGTGCAGTCACCGTGCTGAAGAGTGCCGGAGCAGCTGCCCACACCAGCCAAGTCGGTGTCGTTGTCTGCCTGCTCGTCATAGGTTCCTACTTTTCTGCCACAAGAACGGAAGTCACAGGTTTCCCAGCAGGCACCGTTCCCGGGTGGTTATCGCAGCCGCAACACGCGGAGATGCCCGAATGACGCTGTCCAATGGGATGCCAGTTTCGCTACCTATGGCCAGGTGGGTGCTGCCCTAGACACCAAGCAGCACCAGTGCTGGATACAGCGTCCGCTATTGGAGCACAGATCAACGGGCGTAGCGACAGGCTTCACGTAACGGATTACAACTAAGGAGCTTTTCGAGTCCGTGAGAGCCGCTTTGGCTTTGGAACGGAGCAGGAGCGCTGCAGCACCGCAGGGAA
>Ga0123519_10005598_pt1 | contig 19978 bp, 16 predicted proteins | sample YelNatPaOPRAMG02_FD_87396 | JGI IMG/M metagenome (GOLD analysis project Ga0123519, IMG submission 87396) | Hot spring microbial communities from Yellowstone National Park - Yellowstone National Park OP-RAMG-02 (version 2) | ecosystem: Environmental > Aquatic > Thermal springs > Hot (42-90C) ...
AGCAGTAGCAGTAGCACCAGCCGCAGCAGCACTCGTACCTGTCCGACCAGCTACACTCCCGCAGCGCAGCCTCGACATGAGGAAGCGACGAGGCAACGCTCGCAGCTGCCACTGCTCCCGCACCACCGGCAACAGAAACCCCACGTTAAAAGCGTTGCTCGGGTTTCCTGAAGGTAACGTCTCGCGCTCCATAATACGCTGGGGTACGTCCGTATGCCAAGTGCAGGCACCGGATCGCCATTCAGTCATCCATTCATCCATCTTGATCCCGATGCGCATTCAGATTCCGGGCGCGTTCGACGGCCCTCTGCTCGAGCGCGCGCAGAGGCACCTACTTCAGAAGCGGGGCCTGCGTCTAGGCGTCGCTTCGACCCGATGATTCCTTTGTGTTGAATGGGATTTTATATGGACCAGGGATCCCGGATTACGGGATGGGTATTGGCATTCGGGAAAGCGTCCATCACGCCCCAGCACACTGTCACGTTGCATCAACAAAGACGCCGACTGCTTCGTTTCGGAGCTAGCTACAGGATGCATCGACGGGTGATCATCGACATCCGTGAGCGCGTCCTGTGCGCTGCACTATGCGTTGAAGATCCGTGACCACCAATGACGATAACGAATGTTTGCGCTCGTAGACTCATGCGGTGTGTGCGTACGTGTAGGTGTGTGTGTGTGTGTATGTGTGTGTGGGTGTACGCAGATGCATCACCAGCCGAGACTCGGTGGTAAACGAATCGGCACTGGGAGCGTTTCTGGATCCCGCGCCTCCAAGTGCACCAGCACGCCGATCAGGGGCCAGTCCAACGGACTCGAGTCTCTGGTGGAGCACCGTGGTCGTTTCCGTAACTACCGATCGTCATCGCCAATATTCAGGAGATATCGATTTGATCCATGGATTGCATCAAATGCGTTTCGCGAGTCCACGGCGGGTGTGGATACGGGGCAGTGCTGTGGCAGCGCGAGGGCGGCGACGCTGGCTGCCCGAGGATCCCCAATCATCGCTTGAGCGTTCGCTGCGCGTAAACGATGGATGGATGAACAATGCTGTCAAATTCGTTGCTGTTGGTGTTCTTGGGTACTCATGCAACGTTTGCAGGCAAGGGAAATGATGGCAATCGAGCGTTCAGGTTGTAGCCGCGAACACACAGCGTTTGTACCAACTTTCTTGAAACCGAGTTTCTCAACCTGCGTGCGTTCCAGAACGTGGAGTCTCACAGCTGCACGCGTAACTCGACAGGCACGTTGCCCGGCCGGTGTACTTCCCGTCAAAAAACTGGGGCTTCGCTGTACACTGACAAAGTTCGAGCCCTTCACAGTCCGACCGAGTCTGAAGTTGCCGGTTACGGTTTTGGGGATTGCGGGTGTGCTCGCTGGGGCCGGTGGAGGTGCCGGCAAGGTTTTCGCTGTCCCTGTCGGCCTTCTTGGTGTTTTCCTTGTCGTGAACGCCGGCTTTCTGCTGAGGTTCCGTTTTGGGCCCGATGCGATAGAGGTCTGGAAACGGGGTGCAGCCGACTCCGTACAACCAACGGCTGGTGACGATGCCGCGCTTCGGGGCTATCGTTACGTCCGCGGCTGGCACTACGACCGCATCGAATACTGGAAACTGTGGTGGCCGCGCTTTCCGGTATTGTTTTATTTTCGAGAATCGGAAAGTTACGATGGACGCGGGAGCATTCATTTTCTACCGGTCGTTTTCGACGCCCAACAGTGGTTGCGGGGCTTCTCGGAGCGCACGCAACGAAAAGACTCGGGGCGTTTTCGGTACTGAGCATGCGGTATACATGGAGTCGTGCCGCCAACGCGTCTGCGCCTCATTGTCGTGCTTGCACATATGAATCAGGTTGAGGGCTGGTCGTCCGCGCTAGTGCGGTGCGAACAGCGCGAACCGGCACGCTGCTCACTGTACACGAAGTGATAGCATCGATGGGTGCTCTGCAGATGCATCAGCGGTGCATTTGCCCAGGCGTCGGGATACGTTGCGCTCAGCATCGCTGGTGTCGAAGATCACCCAAGCGTCTCCCCGAAAGCAATGTTTCATCTGCGGACTTTTTGTTTGGAGTGCCGTTGCTTCTCAACGCTTGTCAAGGTGAGTTGTATAAAGATCACGGGAATCACGTGTTCTGATTGTAAACAGATCCAGAATAACAACCGCAGACTTATCACTAGCGCTATAGACGTCCTGTGCACGCCTGAGCGTACGAAGCGCACGCGATTCGTAGAAGCAGCGTCCGTGCTTTGCAACGCTAGGGCATCCTGAGCGCGTGTATACCCATAGAAGCATGCCTCTATGCAATTGTACACAGCACACATACATACATACACGAACGTCGCTTTGCGGTGTCGACGCGAACGATGCATTGTGACGTACGCCGAAGTGTATGTGTGTGTCTAAACGTCTGTATATGTATGTATGTTTGTGCGAGAATTGCGTGCACTTGATAAACAGCGCGGTACAGGCGGATGTGTTGCATCCGCTGGCATCAGCTGAGGAGGTCACCGCCCCAGCACGTGATCTACCCATGGACGCCGCGTGGAAAGGCCCGTGCAATGCTAGTGCAACCTGAGCGTTCTCTTACAGGGGCACAGCATATACACCACCCGGGGTCCGCCAGATACGCATCCAGCGTTCCTGGAAGAGGGCGCATGCGCGTTGCGCGAAGACCTTATCGAGACGGGGTTTTCCCTTTTGTGCCAGTCGGAAAATCCGAGAGTCGTTGACCAAAAAAACATCTCCTGGCGACAGCAGCGGATACGTCAGGCATATCCAGCGTACGCTTCACCCGTCAGCGATATCAAGTGCTGCACCAGGCATACCGCAGCGTTGGCACCCCTGCAGCCGCCTTTCAGGCGATACATAGAACGCGTCCCTGTGGCAAGGCGCCGGAGCGCGATACGCGAAGCGATATTGCATCTCCAGGCTTATCCGGAGATCGACTTTGGAGCACGCGGGACTGCGGATCAGTTGACTGGTTGGGTTTTGGTGCTGGTTGTTGGATTCCATTCTCCACGGCGTTGTGCCCAGGGTGCAGTGCACGTGCTGGCGGTAGCGCCCAGGCGTTCCCTGCTTGGTCCGACGCGGCAGGCGTCGCACTCGCTGCACCGCTGCCTGCGAGAACGCACGGACGTGTCGCTCCCGAACATGGGACAGTGCCTGAGCTGCACCCGAGCTAGGGGTCACCGCCGTGCTAACTTTGCCCCGACGGTAGCGGCAGACGGTACATCGACCGGCACGGGGGAGCAGGAGGAACCAGAGGAGGAGGAAGAGGCCGAGTCGCTCCTTTTCCCTCGCTTCAGTCGGGCAAAGGTGGACACTGAGAGCGTTGCACGCTTGCTTGATGACTCCAAGGCGGACGCAAAGGCTCGTATGGAACAGAGCCTGAAAACAGAGAGCAAGCGCGAGCGTTCCTCTACCCACAGCTCGTACACGGACGCGCAAGAAGAGTCGCAGGGGTCGTTTCGTCTCTCGAGAAGCACAAGCCGCTCCTTTTCGACGTCATCCGAAGTTGATGCCCTCAAGAGCACGCTCGCTGACCTGGAGGAACAGGTGAGCGTGGTCGAGTCTGAGGACGATGCCATTGAACTGCTCTGTCATATGGCGGATCTGCGACGAGAGATGCAGATCGTCGCAGCGCTCCGACACCCGCATCGCGCCCAGAAGATTCACAGTTTGCTCATTCGTCTGGAATCCTTGATTCATCGCTTGCAGGCGTACGTGCTGCGGAGTCCTTCTCCTGATGGCTTTCGTCGAGTCCGTGAAAGCAGCCGAGGCGTCCTCTTCCAGCGCGGTGCTGCAGCTCGAGTGCGGCCAGTCACAGAAAGGGAACGTCACGCTTTACCCCATCGGTATCTGAGTTTCAACAGCGCCACTTTTTACGATTCGGGGGCCGTTCTTAAGAGGGAATCAACGGTGCGAGACCAGTCGGGGCAGCTGCGTATCGATCCAACGCGTGGTGACGGCCGTTGCCTCTTCCGTTCGGTAGTACGGGGTCTTGCATTCTACGCAGGCCTCTACCCCGGGTCGAAATGGTCGGAACGACGTGAACGGCGCGAAGCAGATATCTTGCGATATCTCTGCGTACGAGAGATGCGAAAGCATCGAGATCTGTTTCTGAGAGACCAGGTCGTTGAAGAAGACTTTGATGAACATCTGCGACGCCTCGTGCACAGTGATGAGTTCGCTGGCGAACCCGAGTTGCTCATTCTGGGACCGCTCTTACAGACACCAATCTGTGTCTATATGAGCACGGGAGATCAAGCGGACGCCAATGCTGCTAGAAGCTCGTCCAATGAACGGACCAAGTCGAGTGATCTATTTCTGGTTGCCGTCTATGGTCGCAGTTTCATCGCTGAACCTGTCAGTTTGCGGTATCAATCGATGCATTATGATCTGCTGCTTCCGCGAAGCGATCATGAACTCGGGAAAACTTAGACTCGCAAGAGCGCGACTGCTGCGCAACGTTCGTGCTTGCAAGGTAGTTGCAGGCGCGGGACGAAGCCGCTAGACTCGTCCGCAAAAGCGCGGCAAAGCGCGGTTTTCATCGGTTTGTGCGTTGCGCCTTGCACGTTTCGTTGCGAGGGATGCTCAGCGACTTACAGGAAAGGATTTTTCCGAAACCCTGTAAGCAATCAGCAATGAAAAGCGTGGGGTTTAGGCGCCAGCGTGCATACGTCAGCGCTTTGCGATCAGTGGCACGGCGTTTATCCAAGACACCAGATGAGGTCGGGAAATCAGATTCTCATCAAGACATAAGCCACTGGGATACGCATTCCTCAAGCACTCGAGCTGCTCGCTGGATTGCCGCTGCAGTAGCCGCCAGGCCCTGCGAAGCATTTGTCGCCGTCGAGCCGTACAAGAACGGAAACGCAACCGCGCTGTAGCCCTTGTCGGGATGCGGTGCAACGGCTGTGTGGCGATACCAAGAACGACCAGGAATACCGTCCGAGTGGATGAGTGCGCGTTCCACGTTCATGAGCGCCTGGTTCAGCGCTGCGTACTTGGCAACGTCCCGGTCCAGGAGGCGACGACTAGCGCGGTCCGAAAGCGCCGCACGACACTCGCGCAGTGCCCAGCATTGCGCAACCGTGAGCATCCGCTGTGCCGAAAACCTCTGCGCAGCGCCTGCGAATGCATCCATCGCTGGCTGCAGTTGCTGCTGCACGACACTGAGAAGGTCTGGGCGGCTTGTCTCTAGCAGCCGCAGATGATAGCGCAACCAGTGTGCGTAGTCTGTGACATTCATCGGCAGCAGAGGCGCATCGACCAGATCCAAGAGCAGCGTGCTCACCAGCTGCGTCGCAACAAGATGCAGTCGGAAATCCGGATCCGTGAAGCCAAGGAAGTACGCTTCGTCGTCGTAGATTGAGTGGTACACTGGATACGACGGGTGATCAAGCTCATCGAAACCGATGTCGAGGCTGCTGACCCCCGCATGGTGCAGAAAAGCGGTATGATCGCTACCGCCTCCCAGAAGATCCAGGAGCGGTATCCAGTTCGCAGTCGCTGCCCGATTGTGCAGCGGACCTGGAGGCTCGTCTCGAAAGTCCGTACCAAGATGGGGCGCCTCGTTCGGCGAGCTTCGCTGAAGCGCTCGCTCCGAATCAATTGCCTGCTGTCGACGAGCTTTCCAGTCCTCTACCAAAGCCTTCGATGTGATTGGATCCGTGAGACCACGCATAGCCTGCTCAGCAGCCTGCGTGAGCAGCGGAGAACCCGCAAGACCCAGTCGAGCAGTAGAACCGCTCACAATCACATCCGCGTTCACGTAGACGAGTGTGCGTCCCCGAATACGACTCTCTAGATTGGTTTCCACGTGTTCCACCGATCCAATGGTGCCCCATTCCTCGGCATCCCATGAGGCGAAAACTAGAGTTCTGCGTGGTCGCCATCCGCGTCGTAGAAGCGCTCCAAACGCTCGAACGCTTTCCATCTGCACCAGGGTGCCGGTATGCGGATCTACAGCGCCATAGATCCAGGCATCATGATGATTCCCAAAGACAATCTCTTTGTCACTCTCCAGGTCGCCATGCGCGCCCGGTATCACGCCAATGACGTTGTAAATCGGTTTCAACGCGTACTCGTGGACAACCTCAAGATCAAGACGCACGTCATCGTTTCCGCTGAGAACGTAGAGCTTCGAATCCAGGCCGCCGCGGAAGGCCTCCGGTGCCGTCATCAACGATACCAGGGTATCGTTCTTGGAACCGGCCCGCTGCCAAGACTCGTGCATGCGACGGAAGAGGATCTCAGCACCAGCAGCCGATATTGGTACCGAGGGAATCGAAGGCAGGCAAGACTCGCGCACAGCCGCCTCGTAGGTGCGTCGCGGGGCCGCCTCTGTCGACCCGTAGCCCGGTGTTGACGGATCCCCGACACAAAGTGCATTAAACTGGACAGAGCCGCGCTGGACGGCCTTTGCTGGCCGCCAGGGTCCGTCGGGATACGTCGACCCGCGTGCTGCCCCGTCATCCCCGGGGTCCGAGTAAATGAGCACGGCAGCTGCCTGCCGGACTTGTGCGTGGAATACTTTCAAACCGCGGAAGAGTTGCCCGTAGCGAACGAGTACGACCTTTCCCGAGACGTTGATCCCTCGGCGCTCCAGTTCCGCGTAGTCCTCTGGACGACCATAGTTCACGTAGACAATGGGCGCTGAGCGAACCTTTCCCGATGCAGCATAGCCGTGGAACGTGGTAGCGTTCGACACTGCCTCGGTCGCAGCGTCTCCGCGGATGCTCGGCTCGGTGAGATCCATGATAGAGGTTTCCGGTGCGCTGGGGTCGGTTTCACTCCAGCGAATGACGAGATGAGATGGTTGACTGCCCAGGAGCACCTGAAACGTCTCTATCTGAGCCGGGATTCCCGCAGCAACCCACTCGTCGCGAATCAGCTCTGCAGTGCGCTTTGCGGCATGTGTTCCGCTCATATGCGGCTCGGACGTCAGCCGATGCAGCAAGTTTCGCATACGTTTCGGGTCCGGTGCACGCAGGAGCAACGCATGCCAGTATGGATGTCCCATGAACTGCGCTTTTTGCGACAACGCATCTGTGGGGGCGTCGGTCGGTACGCGCTCGCCACCTGAGCTCCAGCGCGATAACAGAAGGAGCACGAGCGACAACGCCAGCGCACCGAGCGCTGTGTACGCCCATATTCGCCAGTGGTCTCGAATGCACCAGAAAACCCGGCTCTTTAACGACTCACGGAAGGGGTTCCCGCTCAAGCGACTCCGACGCTTGGGATGACGTACAGCGACAGCGCCGCGCTCTGTGCTGTCTTCTTCGTTCCGCCGAAAAAACGGGAGTCGATCCTGAACCACTTCCTCGTGCTCCGCGGACTCCACGTCCATAACAAAGTCATCAATGATCTGCTCATCGTCGCTGAGCTCTCCGAGTGTAGTCTGGAGCCCAGCGCTCTCCGTAGACGCACCCTCGGCAGGCATGAACCAAGCCTACACCAGACCCAACGTCGTACTGCACTCTAGTGGACTGTACTGTATTACACTGTACTGGACTGCCTTTTTAGGCGCTGTTGCGCTCGCCGATCGTGCCGGAAGAGAAGCAAACGCGGCAAGGGGTGCGCGTACTCACCAGCAGCCTAGCAGCGGATCGAATCGGTGGCACTGCTGGTAGCCGGTATCGTCCTCGATGTCGCTGCTTGTTACTGGTGTTCAGAGACAGGGCGTTTATTCCGTTGTGTTTCATGGCGTCGAGTCTATGCGTCGAGCTAGAGATGCATTGAATACGGGACGGGTCCTGATGTTCAGAGACAGGGCGTTTATTCCGTTGTGTTTCATGGCGTCGAGTCTATGCGTCGAGCTAGAGATGCATTGAATACGGGACGGGTCCTGATGTTCAGGGATATTGCATTTATTCCGTTCATCCGGTCATTCTAGGGGTATCTTGAATCAATTCTAGATCACGGCACCAGACAAGAGAGTCTCCAAGGTGAAACTCTTGCGTGATCCCGGGCGTGTAGACGTGTCCGCGCAGCAGCTCCTTCTACAATACCGCATCGAAGGACCAACTCTTCTGTTCGGATTTGTGGTGGTATGAGCACACGAGTCACAGCATAAAAGACCGCTTCCGCTGCATAAAAAGATGGGACAGTTATCGTAGAATAAGTCCCGACGCTAGATCTATGTAAAAGTAAACCCTGAAAGAGCTTCCGATTTACGTACTGAACTACCCACTTACGGGCTCTCCGACGAACGCACGCAACTTATTACCAACGGGTGCCTGGCTAGTGATTATTCGGTCACGAGAGGACCTCTCTGGTGCTCATCTGGGCGTCATGCATATCCGTGAAGAACAGGTGCGTCAGGTTATCCGAGGCTACGAGATCAGTGCGCCTGAACAGGCGCCCTCGCGAAAACCGAGCGTGCTTATGGTAACACTGGAAGAGGCCAAGGCTCCTGCGCAAATGCTTCTAGGTTCCGAAAATGCAGCCCAATCTTTGTCGTTCTAAGAGCGCTCGAGTGATGCAGGGCTCACGGGCACCGAACATGTCATGCGCGTTTGCGGCATATTGTACACCCAAGTCAGGAAAACATAGAAGAGCTCCACGCACTTACCGTGGACCTATGTATTGAGGTTTGGGCGGCTTAACACGCTTATCAACACCAACTGTTACAGGCTGGTTCTGTGACTGCCTCTTATTCTCTGTCTCTCTTGTATACAGCTTTGCATATGCCTGTCTATCGTTTTCCATCAGCATCATTGCAACCAGTCGAGAGATGCTAATGGCAGCTATAAAGTCAAGATTGCACAAAATCTACCCAAGCACTGGACATGGCATGCTCGTAGGAAATACCCATACAGTATCCTTTAGTGCTAAATCTACCCAAGCACTGGACAAGGCAGGTTCCTAGGAAATACCTATACAGCACCCTTTAGTGCAAAATCTACCCAAGCGCAAATCCGCCTCCATCCACAGGATATGCCCTCAAGAACGGTGGCGGATCGAGTGTCTGTGGGGCGCCACTGCAGGGCTACCTCCATATGCGGAGACACTGTGCGGATACTGCCGAGCGGAACTCGCTCCGTCGAAACTTGCCGTTGACCCCAAAATCATAACAGACATTTGGTGCAGGGTGCGTCTCGTTCAGCGACTGCGTACTGGTTTCTAGTTGCTGGACGAACGCGTTCATGCAGGGCACAGACGTCCTGGTTCTGCTGCGGGTTTGGAACGCTGAACTCGAGCGAAACGCATCGTGGCTCACACAGCCTCAGGGTGCTCCGGCTGTACCCAAGTCGGAGGGTGAAAGTGTGGCTGCAGCTCACGCAAAGTACGGCTGCCGAGAACCGGGAGTACACGGCGTACAACGTTTAAGTGAAGGTTGTGGAACGCGGCCTGCGGAAGGCCCTCAAAAGACGTGGCGGAACGAGTGCGGCGCGCTCGGTGGTGGTGGACTCGGGTCGGCGCTTACCACGGCAATCACGGAACAGAATGAACCTAGTGAATCTGTGGTGTTTCAGCAAATCAATTCACAACGCCAGTCCGAGGGCTTGGCTCGGGTAAAAGCGGACTCGGGAACGCGTACGCGACCGGGGAAAGCTGCTACTGTTGCTGCAGCGACCAGTGGACGTCGCACGCCGCGTGCAGAGACTGAGCGTCTGACAGCGTACCAAGAGCTGAAGACTGAAAGCTATACTTCCCCGAGCGCTACGCGAGTACCACTCTCCAGACAAATTTTGAGTGCATTGCGTAGCCATGTGAAAGCGATCCCGATGTCTGACGTTCATCGATCCCATCGCATGAGATTTCTGCGCCTCTCCAGGGTGCCGCCATGCCCATTAAACTGCAAGACAGAGGATCTACCGTGGAATATGGGCATCGAGAGAGCGCTTTGCACGACCGAGTCCGGTTTGGTGATGCCGCCCGTGGAACCACGCGACAGGGAAGCATTGGGCAGCCCGGAACAGCGCTGGAACTCCAGCGAATCGTATCCTCCCTTGACAGATCGCACGGTACGGGATCCCCAGGTACAAGAGCGATCCAGTTCTGTTGCTGATGCTCGTCGTCGAGTGGTACCGCCGCGGGCAGACTCTGCGGCGGAGTCGCCCGAGGGCCTCTGCGGTCACAGTGCGCCGCTTCTTGCGGATGATTCGAAGCCGTCTCGACGGGAGATTGCACCGGAATCCTCGCATTTCCAGAGAGAGCGGATAGATTTCATCCACGATGATAATGGTGCGCATGGTGTAGATGGAACATGTGTCGGTGGCTGCCTTGGGCTAGAAAGAGCACGCGGCCACGTGACTGTTACTGGAAGAGAGCATCCGGGGATTGCGCCTCGACCAATTCCTGGAGAGAACAACCCGTGCAAACGCCGCCGCATGGTGGATGACCTTGCGCAATCCAAATGTCACCGACTCGGAGACATGCTCGGTAATCGTTACCTCTTTATGGATGCCATGGACGCAGAATTGCCGCGGTACATCCTGCTGCTTCCCCTTTTGGCCCGAGTGTTGGCCGTATCGTGCCCCGGTCTCCACTGCGTGGTGCAGTTTCCGCTCAAGTGGCAACTGGATTTGGCCATGATACAGCGTTCGTGGTCCGTTGGAGAGGGAAACGCGGGTGATCGCCCGGGCACCATCACATCCCAAATCGAAGGAGACAACCGGCATCGAGCGTGCGTTCCCAAGAGTTGCACACCGGGCATTTGGCGGGCGCCAAGCCAGCATGCAAGGGCACGAGGAGCAGCTGCACCAACTTGCAGTGCAAGACGATCAGCAGTGCCGCAGCCAAACGATTCCGAACGCTCGCCGGACACGGCATCATTCCAAGAAGCGCTGATGAATGCTCTACTTTTACGTGGCTGGCAGCTGCTTGTATTGCCAGCCTCAGATTCGGCATCGCCACAAGCAGACACGGCAACACTCTCCCTCGCTCAGGTTCATCCACATAGCTGGCGGGTATCCAGTCTACAGGATGGCCAGCTGCTTAGCGGTTGGCGACGAAATGATGGAGCACCATGCGAGCCACCGTCTCGCTTGCCGTCTTCTGTGTGGAGGCGAGTTCAGAAATTACGCACACGAATCGGGGGCTTCGGCGCGGAGGTCTCGGCTCCTGACGCCGGATGGTCATACGCTTCGCATTCGAAGCACACCGGCATTCTGAGCTGTGATAATGTCGCTCAACATGTAAGGCCCAGCTGTGCCGACGACTTGAGATTCTACGTCGCGTACGATAACGGCTCGTCGGTAGAGCTGGTGACCTGCGCCGATCCAGTGCTCTACGGTGTGCGCAAATCCCGTGTGAACGGTTGCCAGCCCGTGCTGGTTTTTTGTTTCAATCAGCATCATGCTAGTATTGAGCTTGCCGATCTCGTGCTCCCGCTGACCGAAAGCGTATATGCGCACGCTCCTGCGTGCGTACCACGTGCGACACGTTTGCCATCACAGCCTAGGCGGTTGCCTTCAAAGGGCATGCGTTCCCATGAGAATGTTCTTGTCGTCGATATTGGTGCACAACCCGTGGATATGCGGATGGCATTCGACGCCCATCGGGAATCAACTGCTTCGACAAAATCTTCCGCAAATTCGACTCCGTCTGAAGCGTTGATCACGGAAAATCCTGACACAGATACCGAAAGAAAGATGGAAACCGCTGCGGATCGTCAGAGTCCGTGTTTTAACGGCGATATACCATCGCGTGGAGGCCCCGATCTGCTCGACCCTGCACGTCGAGCGCAGAGCGCAGATCACGGTCCATTATTGGCCGCAGACGAGCGCCTCGACCATGCGCACATGGAACGTGTTCATATTGATGGGAATCCTAACGAGGATGTGTCGGCAGTCGCGAGCGGACAAGAGCCCAGGCCTGTGCAGCCGCGCTCCGACCATCACCGCAGTTCTACGCAAGAGCACGATGCCTCGCTGCAGCGTACCTCTATGGACTCCCAGCGCGCCGTACCCCAGGCTCCAGATGTGCATCGAGCGCAACGAAGCACCGAGACCCGCTTTGAGCAGTCCACCGGCTGCGTCTACAAACCATCACTGGGCCAGGCGCTGAATGACACATTCACAACGTGCCGAATGCGACGCACCTGAGCTGAGCGGAACTGCGCCCAGCGTCGTTCCGCTCCACATCATCGTTGTTCGCTGCACCTATCAACGTTATCCACGGTGCACGAAAAACAGTCTCTCTAAATAGGGTAATCTGAACGCAGCTCCAACTCAATGACAATGTCGCTTTGGGGGTCGCGCGCATTACCCGAATCATTGTCGTTGACGCTTCTGAGCGAGCGGTGTCGGTCGGGTGTCCGGTACTCGTACGAGCTTTTGTTTGGTTTGGCGACTGCGACGTCGACGACGCTCAGGTGACCACATTGTAAAGTTGGAGCGTACCGGTGCACTCGCTGCGAGCACCTGCGTTTTCCGATCCGCCACATAGAGCGGAATCGGGACCCGCGCTCTCGTTTTCAGGTAGATACTGAGAACGCCCCGCCGAATACCTCCTGGAATGAACGTTGGCAACTGGTGCAGGACTTGCTCCACGTTCGCCTTGAGTGCCTCCGGCGACATGGAGAGCCTTCCGACTCGGATGGCACAGCAGGTGCCCGCCGCTAGCCCCGGATACCAAACAGTGCTATCGCGTACGCGTTCACATGCTCGAATCACCCGCTCCGCCACCACGGAAGTACACTGGTCTAAACCAGAAAAGTTCACAGGCAGAGGGTATTTCTTACGTCGAAAGAACTCTTTTCCGAGAAGATCCGGCAGTAATGGCCACACGCGCGTATCGGCGAGGAACAGGTCATGCTTGGCAGCAAGCCGGCGACGTTGCTCAAACTGGAGGTAGTCTCGGCGAAGCTGCCTTACCGACAGCACCTCGGTGACGCGTAAGGATCGAATGCGCTCACGCCACTGCGCTGGCGGTGACTCGACCAGAAACCGGCGGTACGGTCGCACGGGGTCTGGGCACACCACACACACCGACAGCGACGCGCTCACAGCGTCACCTGGCTCCGTCGATCGATAGAGAGGGTTCGGCAACGGTATCAATCGGGGCCGTCGCGGCATATTTTCCGGTATACACTGCAGGGTCAGCACCAAAAATACCCAATCCGTTGCACTGTCCGGCTCTGACTCACTACCCGAGTCCGCGTCCAGAAGGTCCCGTGTACGGCGTCGATGCTTCCTGCACCGCTCTAGAAGAACTTTGATCGCGCTTTCGATGACGGGCGGCCTCTCTTTCGTGTCCCCTTGAGACGCACTTGGATTCGAAACGGATTGCGTTACAAGTTCTGACATTGGCTTTGTTGCCAACAAACGTACCAAGTACCGCACAAGTATCGATTATATGTGTAGTATGTGTGCCTGGTCGCGGGCGTGCACGCCCGCCGTCGGCGGTGTCCGGCGAAGGCGCACCCGCGGCTGGCGTCCCCAGCGACTTGTAAGCCAACTCGTTTGCGCTCAGCAGAGGCGAGGCTAGTTGCCCGTTGCTTCGGTTTCCATGGCACCCAGGTACACACCGAAAGTGACTGGTTTTGTCGAAAGCGCGAGCTGGTCGTTGAATGGAGGAAGCAACACGCACCACCTGCTGGTCAGCGGGCGAGGAGAGGCTGCGGTGCTGGAGGCCCCAGCAAGGAAGTCGCGGTATTGGACGGCCGCTGGCGTGCGTACTCCGACCTTCCGACACGTCGCTGCGGTGCGACACCTCCGCTGTACCCAGGAGGCGGGCCCTGGCAGTCGTTGGAACGCCTCTTCTGGAGCGTCCCGGCCAGCGGACGATCGTTTCGCTGTGCGTGACTCGAATGTGGTCGAGATACCGGGACGCACGCTATCCGTGTCGGAGCTGAAAAGCGAGCTCTTGCGATCCGTGGCTGAACAGAACCGGGGTCTTGCGTCCACCAGCTCCAGTCGAAAAGAGACACTTGAGCTGGTACGCGCTCTGGAACGTGAGCAAGCGCAAGGAAGCAGTCCGTCGACGACGATTGCGGCACCATGTAACCTCGGCTGGGCGGAGCAAGCGTCCAAAGTATCCGGTGACTGGAAGCTGTTGTTTACAACCGCCCTTGATGTGCTTCTATTGGGATGGAGTGTCTTACCATTCACTCCGCAGGTCGGATCGATCTATCAGAATATTCGTGTCGCGCTATCCGCGGATGCGATGGAATTCACGCTCGAAAACGTGGTGCAGTTCGCTGCACCAGCTAGTTTCCTGCTAGCCCAGTTTGGTATAGAGGATTCCGACGCTACGCTACGGGTATTTGCACGCGGACAATGCGACCGCAGCCGCCCACAGCGACTGTATCTGCGTTTTGAGCGTGCGCGGCTGGAGCCGAATCGCTTTCTGGGACGCCGCATAGACGAGACGCTGCCACCGCTGCAGTTGCCGCTTCGAGGAACTGCCGTTGGGTGGACAGAACTGACATTCCTGGATGAAGATCTGCGAATCATTCGAACTGCAGTGAATGATGTGTTTGTGCTGTGGCGCGTCTGAGCTGCAGCGCATGGAATTCGTTCGGGTCCAGGATCGATGGCGCTGATCCAGGGCTTTTGAAGGCCCGCGTGCCGCTGGCAACCGTGTCGAACATAATACCAAGCTTTCACAAAGGTTTCGATACTCCACAAACTCCATGCAAGCATTCTCCAGCGGCGTGGAGGCTAGATCCAACCCGCCACGATGTGTCGATTCTACCGTGGACGCCTCTTGCAACACTGGATATGCGCCTGCACAGTTGCCGTGCGCGATGTCTGGGCCTCTTCGCCGTGCCGCTGGGTGTATCCGGTCAAGGCGGCGCTTGCAACGAAGGTGTGCTAACCACAACCAGAGCTTTGTTACCAGAACACGGTAATCGTACAGACACTTTTCCAGCTGCCTTATTCCATCGTGATGCGCAGCTACCCAGAGTAGTGCGTGCCAGCGGCAAACAGAGGCCTTGGATAGGCGGCGCTGCATGCATGCATGCATGCATGCCGCGGGACACGATTTGTGACAGCGAGCGTCACGTTTCTCTGTGGACGCTCTGCACCAGGCGACGCATGCCTCTCGCTGACCTGGTCCGCATGCAAATTGATGCGCACTCGGTATAGCGGCATGCGGCCGGCGGAGATGATCTCGCCACCCTAGCGTATGAGCTTAGGGTGCCCTACGACACGGCTTCGTTCATGAGAAATACGTTGGGCAGTCACGAATGAACATGATACGTCGAACGCTAAGCATCGGTCGCAAGAGCTGACAAGCGAATGCTTCTGTGTTTGCCTAGACTCGTGTCCGATGAGCATGGAATACTGCATTGCTGGATCAGCTCCTTCCTTGCGTTTTTTGGAAGTTTTTTCTGATGTATAGCCTCGACGTTTGAAGTGTAGAAATCAGGGGTTGAAGGGTTCATTCGCAGTTTTAGGATCCTCGGTTGGATGCTTTGCAGTGGATGCGTTCACGCGTTGCCGCTGGAACTCGTTGCATCATCGTGATGAAGATGATGATTCTCGACGCCATCGAAGGGGAGTTCGTAAAATATGCGACATTCATACCCGATGCATATGTACACGCCTCAACTTGTCTTCGTTCCATAGGTGTAACATGCTCAAATCACGCATGCTACAAGTTTTTGATTTTTCTGTTTTAATGTAACTCGAGGGTGCATAAATTTGCACCACTGGATTGACGACGAAAACGAAAATCGATGTCGTATCTTGACAGTTTGTGTATAAGCTCATGCCAGAACTTCACTGAACCTGTCTCGGTAAACAGTCAATGCCGTTCGTCGTACGAATATTCCTCGCTTTGTCGTCATCGACGAAGCAGCATTCGACGGCACCGCTATGACAAGGCTCATGCGATGCGCTTCCAGATGCTCCTGTCTCTTCTGTTTACATACAAAAGGATCTTGGACAGGGACTAGAGTTCGTGCAGCGACCGCTTCCAGTGGGGCGTGCGTCATTGCTTTGTACGAAGGAAGCGTAGACAATTCGAAGTTGCTCGACTTGATCTCCAGCCTTGAATTACCTTTTGGTACCTGCTCCGTTATGGACAAGATCGCGTTCCACAAATCCTCCATCGAATGAAACAGCGTGCAGCGGGCAGCGTACTCGTCGAGGGCCTCGCCCTAGAAGAAGCTCGGCATCACAGAGAACAGTACCGGTCGTGGAAATGGAAGCGTACATCCAGGGGCGCCTTCTGCATCTGGTACGGGCATATACCGAACAGTGAAACACGCCTTCATGCGCGGCAGGGTGGCACTCAGATCGGGAGGTATCGTAGACATGCTGGAATACCTGACCGCATCCAGTTGTCAGCAGTGCGAAGGACGCGCCGAGGCTACATACAACGGAGATGACAATGGGAAGCGAAGCTTGGATTGCAACTTCCGCCTGTGCATCGAATGCTTAGAAACAAAGCCGGAAGGTGCAAAGTCAGGACCTCTACGCCGCCATCAACATCTGTCAACTGTATCCAATGGAGCTTGAGGGAAAGGAGAGACGGGCGCATATCAAGCCGGAGATAGGAGAGAAGCACAGGAATCAGTTGCAGAGAAATCGCGCAGTGGCTACTGTTGGCGACAATAAGAAGGCTACCCAACTTTCATGTATACGCCCGAGTCAAGGTACCCGTTCCATTTTATTCCGTCTTGGATGTCTCGCAATGTCGAAATGTTTGCGCAGGGCATCGTCCGAATCGCGGTACTTTTGAAACCTTTATCTCATTAGAGCGCGCTGCTTGATTAAGATAAAACCTAGTCGACGTATCTTCCTATCGCATCTGACGAATTTCTGTATTGTTGCAGCCTCTCTCCCATAACAGCGCGATTCTCGAGCGAAATAGACCGAGAACGCGCCGCCAGGAGAGCTGCGCTTTCTGCCCTGCGTACCAGAAGCCGACTTTTCTTCCTACATTCTCCGACGATTCGCTGGATGGATCTGCCACCCATCGCATAGGCATGGATGGCGCTGCGAAGTATGGAATATAGAAGCATGTCCAAAAAAACTGCGGTTGCTTTCCTTCTGATCCTCGGAAGCGTTCACGCTCCCGTACAGTTCAAACTACACATTTCAATCGCGTTGCGCTGAGCAGCGCGAGTCTGACACAGCGGCAGGCGCCGGTTTGCTCACGAGTTTGTACAGAGCACGACGAAGAGCACGCTAGTGCAACTTTAACAGTCGCGAGGTAAAAACCGGGGTATGCGTATGCGCTGAAAAACACGGCTGGAGAAGTGTGAGCTGAACGGCCAAACAGCACGGCGAACAGGCCGCAGGGCTCGCTGGAGCCCCTGAGCTACGCTACGCACTGGGGTCTCTTCCGTGCTCGCTGGCTACTTGGAGCGTACTTCCGATCGCTTTCAAGTCGTCGTTCAACCATCACTTACGCCCTACACGCTTAACTGGTGGTGCAGGCACCGGCGCGGCGCGTACTGACCTCCGCAACGCGTGCGCTTATCGGCCTCGCCTCTGACGTGCGCTGCGTTCGGAGACATCGGAAAAAGCTTATCACACGCCGAGCTGATGCAGAGCTCCAACGAACCCGACGGCGCTGCGCTTCGAGCTCCGCGACCGCACTTTACGGCTCAGATTCTGTACAGTGTCCGACTGACTACAGCAGGTCATGACGACGACGACGACGTCCCGACGCCACCAAAAAGTGACCAGATACGCGAAGCGCTTTCCCGAGTCGATGCCTTGCTGTCGCAGAAACCAACAACAAACGATACTGCACGGACTCGGTCAACGGAAACGTTTTCAACGCAACTGAACCAGGACAGGGTGACCCCCGAATACCTTGCTCAGCAACGTAGGAGTCCTGCACAAGCATATGAGGAGGGTGCACCATGTCAGCGTGCTGAAAGCGTTGCTAGAGCGACACTCGCATCACCGTCGCCAAGCGCGACGGATGCAGAAGGGCGGCGCGTCACTGCAGACCATGCGATGCTTTCGGCGTATGCGGCGTGGCGTGCACGAGAGCTTGCCCGCAAAGCTCGCGACGAGGCAGAGAGAGCCCATTTCCGACGACAACCGTAGCGCGTTTCCTCGTTTGCGTTGTTGCTGGTGGAGCGTCTCGCATGCTACAATGAAGGCATGTGCGGAGCGGTACACATGTTGGATCGCATGCAACGGCACTGGATGGTATGCTCGAACGCGGCGCACGCCCGGTGCCTCTCAAAGGAATAGTTGACGCACTTGGGCGTAAACTTCATCCACAGAGCGTTCTGCTGGGATGCGATGCACGCGCATGCGGCGTTCTAGAAACTCTATGACTGGCATGGTCGTCTCTATAAAAGTGCGAAAGCGCTTGCGAATAGATTCAGGATTATCATCGGTACGGCCGCTGCTGCGACTGCGCTGCAGGAGGCGGCGCTCCATTTCGGCTTCGGAACACTCGAAGAAAAGGCAAAAATCAGCGCGGCGGAGTAGACACTCAAAATCTATGGCTTGATCCAATGCACGAGGGAACCCATCGATCAACACACCAGGCACTGCGAGGGTGCTACCCGCATCAACTAGTTTCTTCCGTAAAAGTTCCAACGTGATATGACCGGGCACAATGGCGCCTTGGCGAATCATCTCGTCAATCAGCTGGCCCTGTTCGGACTGAGTCTGGATCTCAGCGCGCAGCAGATCACCTGCTGAAACATGCCAAAAACCAAACTCGGCGACGAGTCGGGCGCACTGGGTACCCTTGCCGGCGCCTGGGCCGCCGAGTACGAAAACCAACCGAGGCGGCAGACGCGCATGACCCTGCAACGAGGCAGCTTCCTGGAGGTACGCACCAAGCCACTCCAAGGGCTGCGCTGGCTGCGCCATACAAAGTCGGGATAATGCGGTCGTAAGCGTCTCTAGTACGGTGGAGCTCAAGTACGACTTTGCAGCGGAGCCTCCACCGGCCACTTGCTCGCCGACGACGCGCACTCGTTCGTATATGCGCTCCACTTCTGTTGCATCGTGGAAGCATTTCGCAAGATCACTCGTAATTTGCGTTACATCCCGACTGGTCCAGACCCCACAGTGCGCCTTATCCACGCCGAAAAGCGCACGAAGGCTTCGGGGCGCCAGGGCGCGGGCTTCAGCGGGGTCTACGGGTCCGCACAACTCGAGCCACCGTTTCCAGTCTGTCGCCGAAGTCTGCTCCAGAGGCGTTGCCTCTTCGTTCGACAGGAACACCATCTCGACAGGCGGAGTCGCTCTGCGAAGCACGACGATCTCAGAACGCCCTTCACACAGCGCAGCGACGTGTTGTTCGTTGTGCACCTCATCGTCTGGGGCAGGCGTCGTGGTCTCGGCGGGCTCAGGTGAAAGCAGCGCACGCGCTCGTTCGGGCGTCCAGACGACGGTCTGCCGTGCAACCTCGGTCCAACCGTCTGTCTTTCGTGCGTACGCCAGAATCGGATCTTTTCGATAAAAAGCTTCCGGCTGAATAACGAGCAGCACAAAACCCGGCCAAGTCGTTCGTTGTGTCATATGCAGTGCAGCTTTGTGGCTGGAGCAGAAATACGGCAAGTGCTGTAGGCGTCGCTGTGTTGCCTAGTTGCTCGTTTGAAGTCAGTAGCGCATGCGACGCGCGTTATTCGAGCGACTCGCATCGATGGACACGGGACAGCTATATCCCATTTTGTACTGTATCGCATTCGCGCATCCCCGCATGCGCAGCGTGCATCCCCGGCATGTTGAGTTGATTCCTGAGACAGCTATATCCCGTTTTGTACTGTATCGCATTCGCGCATCCCCGCATGCGCAGCGTGCATCCCCGACATGTTGAGTTGATTCTTGGATCGTGCGCGGCACCCGGTTCATCCGTATGTTCTCGAATGGTTCATTCAACGTAGACGTCCGCGTGGGCGCACAGACGCTGGATCGCAGAGACGTGCATCGCATCGCTTTCGTGGAGGTGGCGACGTTTCACCAGCACCTCTGCAATGCTTTGCTTGGAAACAGGGACTCGATTCCCTGAAGCGCCGGGTCGCGCGTAGCAGCTTCATGCAACGCCGTTCATCGCGCATAAAGATGAAGTCAGCATTCGATGACGAGTGTGCGTATGCAGGTTCTG
>Ga0123519_10005599_pt1 | contig 19975 bp, 6 predicted proteins | sample YelNatPaOPRAMG02_FD_87396 | JGI IMG/M metagenome (GOLD analysis project Ga0123519, IMG submission 87396) | Hot spring microbial communities from Yellowstone National Park - Yellowstone National Park OP-RAMG-02 (version 2) | ecosystem: Environmental > Aquatic > Thermal springs > Hot (42-90C) ...
CTGCCTCACTGCCGCGCAGTATCGTAATCGGAGAAGGGACAGGACCTTCAGGAGCGAGCGGCAGACGATATGGAGAGCTTGTCGTGGCGCCTGGCGCAGTCTTTGACGCGACAAATCTTCAGGATATTGTTATCGGATCAGGTTACAGCGGGGGTGGCGTGCTGGATCTGAGAGGTGCAACGGTTGCGGGCGGAGTGCTGACCGTCAGGGATTTGCGGTTCTGTCTGCAGGGGAATGGGAGTTATCCGGTACGGAACATGTTTCTGCTGCTGAACAGCGCCACCCAACTCTCCGAAATCAGGATAGCACGCAATTTCGATTACGCTTTTTCTCAACAGTACACTGTGCGGATGGGCGACCCTGCCGACAGCTACAGGCTCCCGCCTGGCATCGGATTCTCGATCGGGAGTCCTTCATCACGTGGCAGAATATATGTGGCTTACAACCCGTATATGGGTGGCTCGTCCGCCTATTTGGCTGCGAGCTCCGGAGGCTGGTTCACTGCATGGATCACAAATTGGACCGTTCACCCTGGATATTTTGGTTCTGGCAAACCGGTCACGTATGTGGATCTCAGAGCCATGACGAACATTTTTGTGGATTGTGCCGGACCTTTCAGCATCGGGAGTGCCACGGTTTACGGGTATCATCAGATGGGATACGATGCGCAGGTCAGGCTCGGCCCGGGATCGGTTGCGTGCAGCAACCTTAATATCGGCGATTCTCTTGTTGCTGGATCGCTTGCTTTGCTGGAACTGCAGGGGACAACGTGCCGGGTTTCCAACTCTCTGACAATAGGTCCGTACGGTTCCAACATTGTCACGGTGGTTGGAACCAACTGCGGATTATGGCTGCGGGACAACACGGCTGTTTCTGTTTCCGCCCCCGGAGGCATCCGGATCAGGTTCACAGCGCCGCCTGCTGCAGCTGAATCCACTCCTTATGTCGGACTTCGCTGGGATGGCAATCACATGTCGGAACTGAGCGCCATGCGTTCTGCTGGGACGCTGTCTTTCGTGAGCGAAGTTTCCGGCTACTCGGCAGGTCTGCTCTACGATTCTGCTTCCAACAGCACTTACGTCGCACTGCAGCGCAACGAGGACTGGATTCCTGTGGCGGTAGCCAGGAATTTGATCCTCGAGATCGCACCGCCGGAATACACCAATGTTGTCATAGGCGTTGAGGACGTGGACGCTGGTTCCTTCGATCCGCTCGGTGTTCCCATTACCGGCCGATGGATACGGTGTGAAGAGGATGTCAGTCCCAACGATGCGTGGGTGACGCTGAATACAGCTGGCGTCCATACCGTCTGGCTGACTGTGGTCAACAGCAATGGCGTTGCCGGATCAAACTCCTGTGTTGTGACCCTCGCGGCGCCCTCGCCGGGCACGAATGCCGATCTGACATGGGATGGAGGCGCGACACTCACATACATGGCGAGACCGGATTGGATGTTTTCCATGAATTGGGTTGGGGATGTGCCGCCCCAGAACCCCACTCCAGGCGCCATAACTTTTGATGACCTTGGAATCGGCACCAACAGACTGGAAGGGGATCGCAGCATCGGGGCGCTGGTGATAAAGAATGAATCCGGTCGGCACACCTTCGATCTGGGCGGGCATGCGCTGAGTGTGAACGGAAATATTACGATCAATCCAGATCAGGGTGGTCATACATCGCAAGTGATGTTTCTGAACGGAGTTGTCAGAATCGGCAACGAATCGAACAGGCGAAACGTAGTAATAGGCAGCGGGGAGGCATCCTATTACACCGCTTTCCTCTCGTTTTCGACCGGATGCGTTTTGGAAACCTGCATCAATACTCTTACCGTCGGAGGGGGCGATGGAGGCAGAGGAAATCTGGACTTGCGTGGTTGTACTGTTTCCCAAGGGGTATTCGATGTCACTGATATTCTCATGGGTACTGCCGGCAACGGGGCCAGATATGACAGACCATGCGAAATTCGCCTCGATGAATCCACCAGCATCACCGAGATGAAGGTCAGGCGGAACCTGGATATCTCGGCCCATGAGCACAACACCTGCCGCATCGGAAACCCCTCGAACGACTGGAAAATGCCCACCAATGCAAGCTTGACCGTGGGCAGCCAGATTCAGCGGGGGAGGATCAGAGTCGGGTACGGCTATTGGAACGGTGATGGAAAAATTGGATCGGCATGTGGTGGCGTTTTCACCGCCGTGCTGACCGACTTCCTGTTGGGCAGGGCGAGCCCTTCGCGTTGTAATTCGCGCGCGATTGTGGATTTCGCCTCGATGAGCAACTGCCATATTGATGTCAGCGGCAGCGTGTTCGTCGGCTACTCCGAAAGCTTTTCTTCATCTGACGGCAATGCCTGCACAAGACTCTCTCTTCCGCCGGGCGATGCCTCGGCAGGCGACCTGATCGTTGGACTTCCGATTGGAACGAATGTGCTGGTGCTCAACGGGACATTATTTACGGTTACGAACAGAATGATTGTCGGTCAGAGTGGCAGGGTCACAAATTTCGTGGCAGGTGCCGCTTCGGGGATCAACCTCGCGGGCTGCGCATCGCTTTCTGTTTCAAATGGCGGCGTCATATCTATATTGTTTGTCTCGCCTCAGACAGGGGGGTGCGGTCCTTACTGGGGCCTTCGATGGGATGGAGACCATCGCGCCGAACTGGATGCTTTGGTGGGAGAAGGAAAGCTACTGCTCGACAAGGGACCCATATGGAACGCACCTGTTGTGTTCTGCAGTCGGGGTGCAACATACGTCGGATATCCACCCCGGGGAGGAACTGTTTTTGTGGTGAAGTGAGGAGTGACAGAGCGTGAAGAAAGGGAAACAGATGATGAACAGAAGGACAACGCAGGATGGAAAAGCCCCTCGATCTGCAGTCTGTGCAATCGGCATGGCAATGGCAGCCGCATTGGCATGTCTTGCGAGAGGGCCGTCTGCCCGCGCGGCCGGCATGCTGGATTTCAAGCAGGAATGGATTCCCGGTATCGCTGTGCCCAGAATGACTCACCAGCCAAACATAGACGGAATCATTGACCCGGCAGAGTGGCGCGAGGCTGCGGCGATCAGCGGAATCGCCAATGTTGGAGATAACGTCCTGATACCCCGGCCGACGGTTTACTACCTGGCATGGGATAACGGGCATCTGTATCTGGCGTGCCGCACTTATCTCAGGCCCGGTTACAAACCTGCCATTTATGGCGGTCGGGCCGACGGCCTCGCATACACCTTTGACGACGGCATGGAGTTCGTGTGGAAACCAATGGGCAGAAATGTGGTCAACCGCAATGCGGCATACAAATTCTTCGTCAACTGCATAGGGTTCAAGGGAGACACCTGCCGTTTGACTCTCGGCCAGATGTTCAAGGATTGGAATCCCAAGTTCAGGACGGCGTGGCGGATGACTGACCCGGGCACCGCGCCCGACGGCGGAAGGTGGTGGGAGCTGGAAATGAGCTGCACGCCGGAGGATTTCGAACTCAAAGGCGACAACAGAGCAGGCGACGAGTGGAGACTGATGCTGGGGTTCAACCATATCCCCGGCTGGATGCAGGCGCGAATACCGTGCCTGGGCTCGTATTTCGACGACTCTGGCGGCGGTTATCCGAGGGCGGTCCTTGTCGAAGACACTCCCGCGGTCAAGTTCCTCATGGAAGACCTGAAGAATCTGGCGACAGACGGAACAGCATCGCTTCGCCTTTCGGCATTCAATCCGAGAAAGGAGGATGCGTGCATTGAAATATCCGTTGACGTGGCGGGCGTCATCCAGAAAGGGGAAACCTTGACAGTGCCGGCCGGTTCCTCGGCCGAATGGAATCTCAATCAGAAATTGCCCGCCGATGTTTCGAACGGCGTGGCGAGCGTCAAGGCTGTGTGGGCCGGAAGGACACTCCTCAGCTACACGACGTTTTTCAGGGTTGGATACGAGGCGCGCATGCTCGCTCCGGTATCGCCGCCCGATCCGAACAAGTTCGGATGGGATGTCAAATTCAATCCCGTAAAACGGCTTCTGATGGTTTCGGGGGACACATGGTTCTTTGAGAATCCGGAAGACGCGAAAGAGATGACGTGGAAAGTGTATCAGGAAGGGCATCCGGCCAGGGCTATTGCACAGGGCTCCAGCGGCAAAACGGTGCTGTGGAGGTTTCAGGATCTGGTCCAATTGCCTGAACTCGAAGAGGGCAAATATGTGGTCGAAGGCGTGATCGCCATGAAGGACGGCGGCAAACGCGGTCCGATGCAGGCGACAATTGAAAAGAAAAACGAGGCAAGGGAATTCGCCAGCTGGTGGGGCAAAAAATTCGGGAATCCTGATCAGATTGTCCCGCCGTTCGATCCGATTCGGACAGGGGATGCGTGGCAGTGCTGGGGAAGGAGTTACCGCCTTACATCCCTCGGGCTCCCTGCGGCAGTTGTTTCGCAGGGGCGGAATGTTCTGGCAGCTCCTGCCAAGCTGGTTGTGAGAGTGGCCGGCGAGGATCATGATGTGCCTCTTTCCGAGCCGATTGTTGTTGATGCGAAGGATTGGAGAGTCAGTTTCAAAGGGCAGTCGCGCGCCGCAGGGCTGGTATTTTCCGCTGAGGGTTGGATGGAACAGGACGGCCTGGTGTATGTGGACCTTACATATTCGCCGGAACAGGCTGATCCAGTGACAGTCGAGAACATGCGGATAGAGTACCCGGTCGTGAATGAGGATGCAGACGCTCTGGTGTGCATCGGGCCGGGGGGCAATTTCTCGAGCATGACCGCGATGCTGATCCCTCCGGACAGGAAAGGGGTGCTGTGGAGCACGCTTGTAACCGGAAAGCCTGGCAGCAGGATGGCCAGGGGGAACTTCTATCCAACCGTCTGGATAGGCAGCGAACGCTGCGGCTTTCTGTGGTGGGGTGATAACGACCGAGGATGGTTCCCGGAGGATGATATTCCTGCGCATGAAGTGGCAAGGGCAGAAGCCGCGGCGGGCGGCGGGCCGCAGCCCGCTGTGGTGCTGAGAAACAACATAATCGGCAAACCTGCCGTGATTGCCGGGCCGCGCACAATTTCGTTCAGCTACATGGCGACGCCGTTCCGGCCATTCACGAAGGGATGGCGGGCTGTGAATGCCACGGATGACGGGACATTCTTCCAGCCGCACAGGTCGGTCCGTAAAGATTCCAAGACAGGCAAGCCGGTCAATGCCGGCGGCCAGCAGATGAACTGGATTCACCCGGAATCGCGCTATCCCGAGGAGTGGGACGCCATGTGGGCGGAACAGAAAACGAGCGATGCCCTTGGATTTGCCGGAGCGGACCGTTGCGTGCGCGAGCGGCGGTGGTATGACCCCTATGCGGCCAGGAGCGGGGTGAGCTGGCAGCACATGTCCTTCACGCTGTTTGGATGGGGCCCAAAGTCCATCGAAGAACACCTCTACCGCTACTTTTCGCCCGGCGGAGACTGGGACGATGAATATGACGAATCGTTCATCAACTACGCGCTCTACCTCTTCGATGGAGCTTTCGGCAAGGGCGGCGTTGTGCAGACGTATTTCGACATAACGTTCCCGACCCTGAACGAGAATCCAGTGAGCGGATTGTGCTACCTTCTGGATGACGGCAGAATCCAGCCGGGGTACGTCGGTTGGAACGCGAGACGATTCTACCAGAGGCTTCAGGCCCTGATGGCCGAACACAGGCTCGTTCCAAATGGCCACGGCGGGCATTCGACCCAGGCATATCTGTTGATAGCAATGCCCTGGATGGATGCGGTGCTGGACGGAGAGCTCAACTTCAACGTGGACGTTTCGGACAGGGATTGGATTGATTATTACCCGATCGAGAGAATGCGCTCCATGTCCTCGCCGCACAACTGGGGTGTTCCCATCTGCTGGATGGGGCATCTCGATTCGGCCGACAAGAAGAAAACCGAGTTTGCCCAGATCAAGCGCCAGGAATATCTCTGGATGCATGATTCCTGGAAGAATCCTTACGGCGGCGGGGGACCCAGGACCGTCATGCCGGATACGATTCTGGATTTCGGCCTGAATGGCGACGCCACCGCCTATCATCCATATTGGAGAAATCCGTACGCAACCGCGGCCGATTCCGATTTGCTCGTTTCGCTGTGGCGGATTGCCGACAGGGATGACGCTGATATGCGGATGAATCCGGCCCCTGACAAGGTGGATCGTGTTCTTGTCGGAGTGTTCAACTACAACAGAACGATGACAAAGGCTGTAAGCCTCAGGGTGGACCTTAAGGCTCTGGGCCTTACGGGCGAAGGCGTCACCGTAAGCGCCAGAGAGCTTTACGGCCCGGAAAGCGGCGAGAACGCGTACTTCCCAGCCCGCGGCGGTAACGCGAATGTTGAGGGAGTTTTCGGGATGGAATGCAGGTTCGATCCGGTTTCGGGTGCGCTCATCCTTCCTCCGCTTCCACCTCACCGCGGACGGTTCGTCGGGATCAGCGCTCACCGGACCGCGGATGAGAAGAGGATATTCGACACGCTTAAATCCGCTTCGAAAGGCGCGGGCGCCGCCGAGCCTTTCGAGATTCCGCCGGCGATTGTGAATTGGGGCGCTGTGTCAGAGCGCACGGTCTTTCACGATTTCGGAGCCGCGCCCGGCATGCGTCCCCGTGGAGAGAATGTCCGTGTAGCAAGCTGGGTGCTCCCGGATCGGGTTCTGCTCGCTCTTGCAAACGGCTCAGACAAGCCGGCCGACGCTGAAATCGAGGTTGATTTGGATGCGCTCAATCTGACACCCCGATTGGTATGGCAGGAGTTCATGCGAGTCCGCGATTTCGGGGCGCCTGCGGCCGGTGTTTCGCTTGACTTCCATAATAGAGTCCTGAGCGTCAAGCGGTTGGAGCCTGGGTCTCTGCGGCTGGTTGGGCTCAGACGCTACTGACATGGCGAACCTGCCTTTTTGCGGGGAGCCGGCCGACATGATGGCCATTTCAAGCGGGGATGTGTTGTGTCGCCGGGCCGCTGCGGTTGCCGTTCAACTGTGGCTTCTTGTCGGAACGAACGTCGTTGCTGCGTTACCCGAGCGACCGAAATCAGTGTTCTGGGAACCGTATGAATACGATGCGGATACGACAGCTCTGTTTCATTTTGAACAGGGCGACTCGGCGCAGGCAGATTCGGCCGCTTCCGGCGGGGAAAGGGGGATTTCAGCAGGAGGCAGAAGAGAAACGCCCAATTCGGCGCCGATGGGTGTGGCGCTTCTTCTGGGGGCCGGTTGCGAATTGGTGGCAGATGGTGGCAAGTTCGGTGGCGCGCTGAGATTCGATGGACACGAAGGCATGGTGGTCGGCGAGCTTCCGGCAGGAGCCCGAACGATCGAGTTCTGGGCGCTTATTGAGAAGTATCCGGCCGGCCGGGCGACCATGCTTGAGGTATTGCAACAGCGCGGAGGTGAGGAACGTATCGCCCTTGAAGTGGACGGCAACGGCCGGCTCTTTCTGAAATGGGGGGGGAGCCAGCATAGGGTTCTGTCAGAGCCATGGCGGCCCGGCGTCTGGCGTCATTACGCGTTGGCGTGGGATGGCAGCACACACGCAGAACTCAGGATTGATGGGGATTCACCACAGCTGGATGGAAAGATCGATCCCAAGTTTGGAGCCGCATGCACAAAATATGCTCTCGGCAATGCGCTCGATGGCAGGAGCGGATTCTGCGGACTGGTGGACGAACTGCGTTGTTCACGAAGCCTTCGAGAAAGCTGCAAGTGGAACCTTGGCTGGGTGGACCTGGACGGGAAACGCCCCGTGGTAAACGGGCGGCCATATTTCCGCGACAGAGGCGATCTTGTTTTGCACCTGGATTTCAACCGTCGGCTGGATCCTGCTGTTGCTCCGAGCGGAACGACATGTCCGGCTTTTGACGCGGATGAACGGGCGCGCGAGGACGAACTGGAGCCGGAGAAGGCCTCCCGTCTCTTTGCCGATGGGGTCGAACGTCAGTCGTTAATTCTATCCAGAAAAGGCCTCGAGGCGGAATACCATGGATCTCGTTTGATCCTGCCGGAGAGAGGAACAGTGGCTTTCTGGGTAAGGCCTCTCAATTGGGACAACAGTGTCAGATGGAATCGATTTGCGCCATGGGGAATGAAGTATGTGCCGATTTTCATGATTCGCTGCGGCGAGAAAACCTGCGTGAGCTTTTCGCTCATTCAGACCCCGGACGAGGACAGTTGCGCTTATCCGGTGGATCTGAATCCGGGTACCTGGACCCACATTTGCGCGGTATGGGAAGGCAGGAGAACGGTATGGTATGTGAACGGAATCAGGTGGATGCATGGGGGTTCCTGGCAGTGGCGATTCGCACCGTGGCCGGAAGATGCGTCCCTTGCGCTCGTGTTTGCCAGGGATGAATCCGAGTGCGCGCTTGATGATTTCCGGATCTATTCGAGAGCGCTCTCTCCATCGGAAATTGCCAATCTGGCCGCCATGTTCGATGTGCGGCGTGAACTCCGGCCTCTTCCTGATTTGGACCTGATCTTGAATGCCAATGGTGTTCTGGGACGGGTGGATATCGAGACATATCTTCTGCATCCTGATTATGCAAAGGCCGCCTTTCTCCGGGCTACAGTGATTGAGCGTGATTCCGGAAGGGTGATCGGCAGGCAGGAGTTTCCCTGCGACAGCCTTTCATGTTTGACGGAACGTATCAGCACAGAACGCATGAGGTTTGCATCCTACGATGTGAAAGCCGAAGTCCTGGATGCTGACGGCAGATTCCTGTTCGAGGGCACAGCCGCCTTCGACAGAAATGCTCCTCCGTGGTGGGGCAACAGGATTGGAATTTCAGAAAGAGTGATGCCGGACTGGAAGCCGATCGAGGTGAAGGGAGGGAATATCTCGGTTGCGATGGCTGCGATCGAGTTTTCGGATTCCGGCCTGCCAGAACTGATTGTGTCGAAGAGTCAGAAGGTTATCGCAGGTCCAGTGGCGATGACAGTTGTCTCAGGCGATGGCTCGACGAACGATCTGCTGCCGGTCCCCGGCTCGCTCACTGTTGCTCCGAAGGGCGAGGTCAGAGTGGATTTCGAAGGCAGGAGTGCCGGCGGCGGGCTCATTGCGGACACTCGCGGGTACGTCGAGTTCGACGGCATGATGTGGTTCAGGATAGCCATGGCCCCTGCTGGAGAACCGGTGAAAATTCGCTCTCTGCTGCTGAAGATACCTTACGAGGCGGAAAGTTCCAGATTCATCCATTGGTGGAGCGGGAATCATGGTTTTCGCGACCCGCGCGTGGTTCACGTTGGGGTTCTGCCGTCGGGAGAGGGAATGGTCTTCCGCAGCACCGGCGGCAATGTATCGCTGTATCCCCGCATGAGGGGAAGTTTCATGCCCTATGTGATGCTGTGTGGAGATCAGTGCGGAATGGCGTGGTTTGCGCAGAACGACAAGGGATGGACCCAGAGCACGAACACCCCTGCCGTGGCGGTCGAACGTTACGGTGGAAGAGTGGAGCTGCGGTTGAACATCATAACTGAGCTTGTGGAACTTGACCGGACAAGGGAGTTTGAGTTCGGCCTGCATCCCATACCGGTGAGAGAGTTGAAAAGTGGTTGGCGGGCGACGCCGAACTGGGGGGTGTTCCCGGACAGCTTTTGCGGCTTCAATCTCAAGGGAGGCTCCGCCACCGACTTCTTCAGGCATCCGGAAAACATGGACTGGGAGGCTGTTGCGCGGCGATTCAAAGGGCGACCTGAGGAGATGGAGCGACAGGGTGTTGCAGCCTTCCGGCGCCTTTATCACCGGGATCCTTTGCCTCACGAGATGATAGTTTACGGACTTTACTACGACCTCAGGAGGGTGGACTCGTTTCCCCAGCACACGAGGGAATGGGGAGAACTGTGGCCTGCGGGTCGTTACCTGCCGGAAATAGTGGATTATTTCGTCTGGATATGGGACGAATGGCTCAGGAGGGGATTCGCAAAGGGAGTTTACATGGATGATTGTTACAATGCTCCATTCGACGCCCTCGAGTCCGGCGTGGCGTACGAATTGCCGGACGGCCACATTCAGCCTGGTTTCCAATGGTTGGGCCAGCGCGAGATGCTCAAGCGTTTCAGGCAGGCTTGCTGGGACAGGCAAATAGTTCCGCACATGTGCGCTCACACTACGCATACGTACTTCATACCCTACCATTCTTTTTTCGACACGATCCTTGATGGGGAGGACTTCTACCAGTACCCGCAGGAGGATCGGGATTTCATGGATAGCTGGCCTCCTGAGCGCCTTCGATTCATGCACCCATCAAAGTGGGGTCCTGTAAGCACATGGCTGGGGTGGACGGCCGGAGGAACGGCTGCCGGAAAGTATCCAACCTGGACATTCAGGCATAACCGGGCTTACGTCGGAGCGCTTCTCGTCCACGATCTGCTGTGGACTGTCGGGCTTGGCAACTACGTGCCGGGCATGGACGACGAATGGGTCGCCCGATCGCGAATCAGGGTTGATCCCGCTGTGGAGTTCGTGCCGTACTGGGAAAACTGCGGACTTGCGCGGCATGACCATGAAGGTCTGTTTGCAAGCGCTTGGCGCCGGCCTGACTGGTGCCTTGTCGCCCTGGCGAACTGGACGACCAACCGGATGGAGGCTGCCGTCCGCCTCGATCCTGCAAAGATGGGTTTTGGCAGTATTGCGCCGGACGAAATCCGTGCAAGGGACGTGGATCCACATCTGCTTGCGTACTTCGATGACGATGCTTCTATTGTCAGCAAACCGGAAGTGAACGACAACGCCGTGCTTGCCGATCTTAAGGGAGGAGCAGGAGAGGTGGATGTAGAACTCGAGGAAAAGCCGAGTCTCGAACAGCGCAAGGCGTCGGATCCCGACGGGTTCTGGGAATGGCGTGGAGGGGTTCTGAAATGCGCTGTGAGACGGCACGATTTCAGGCTTTTTGAGTTCAGCCGGGGTTCTGCGGTTCTGCGGGGCGCGGCAGATGCAGGGCGCGAGAGGTGACGCTGCGTGCGCGCACTGCAGGCGCCTCCCAACAAAGCCGTTTCCGCGCTGCAGGCCAAGCCGCCGCGGTTTGAGAAATGGCCTCTTTCTACCATTCCGGGTATTCAGTTTCTTGTGTCTGATCGCGCAAGGGGTGTTGCGCCTGAACACCGCTTTTTCCCGGCAGGTCATGCAAGCCTGCCATTTCTCAAACGCAAAATCAGGGTTCAAACGCGTAATCTGGAGTCATTCCAGATCAAGATCGTCCAGAAGCCTGTCGGCTTCCGCTGGGGATTCGCCTTCGAGAAGCGATTCCGCTGTATCCATTCCCGGCGCGTATGTCTTGCCGTGAAAACGGGCCCATCCCCACATGTCCGGCTCCAGTCTGGCTTCAGAGGGAATGTCGGCAACGGTCATATTCTGTCTGTTGGCCCAGTACACGCGGCGTACGGTCATGCCGCCGTCTGCGTCCGCTTCCAGCACACCCCAATCCATTTTGAGTCTGAGGCCGTGGCGAACCTGAAGGCCCAGATCCGCAAGAGGAATCCTGGCTTCCACCATGTACCCGCGCAGCCCTGTCTTGGCCACGGGATCGGCCCAGATGTTGGCTGCGGCAAGCTGGAAATTCTCGATTTTGCGCACGATGTCGAACTCCACCTGTCCGACGGGCGAGGAGGCGCGCCATTTGGTTTCAGGCCTGGGTCCTGTCGTGACCGGCTCGTACAGCACGGCCATCGGTTTGCCCTGGACGATGGCCATGAGGACGCGCTTGTCGCCCGGAGCCGGAGCCTTGCGCTGCGGGTCGGCGTTTTCATCCGCCGCGATCATCAGGTCCGCACAGGCGCCGCTCTTGAACAGATGATCCCAGCGCGAGCCTGAGTTCTTGAAAGGGCCCATGCCGTTCACGACATAGCAGACATACAGCGCCTTGTCATCGTAGGCGGCCTTGAACGAGACTTGGTCGTTCATCGAGACGCCGGGTGTCTGGTTCCAGTCGTCGAAGACGCCATCAATCATGACAGGGAAGGCCGCTTTGTAGATATCAATCACCGGTATTTTCTCCCTGGCCAGCATGGACGTCCTTTCCTTCTCCCACAGACGGGTTCTGGCAATGTCCTGCTCGGTCACCGTGATTTTCCCGGAAATGCGCTTAAACTCGTCCATGCCGAGTATTTCCACGATGCTGGCCTCGGCTTTTCCGGCGACGGCGTAATAGCGTCCGTCCTGCGCGCGGCAGACACAGCCGTTGAAGGTTTCCTCGAGCTGGCTCAGGTCGTCGAGCGCCAGTCCGCGCTGGTGTTCCGGCATTTGCCAGAAGATGCGTTTTGGATCGCGATTGTCCCGGAAAATCCTTGCCGCGAGCAGGCCGTCCGCGGTCCAGACATTCCATTGGCCCAGGTTGTTGTTGAGCACGATGAACTCGCCAAGGTCGCCGCCAGAGGCGGTTGCGTGGCCTATGATGCCGAACTGGCACACGACCTGGTCCGGAGTGTAAGGCCCCGCTGAGCGGTTGGGCCCTACGGCACGCCCTTCGTTCTTGTATGTTGCGAGAAGCTTTCCATCCGGGGAATACCACTTTTCAGGGGAGCCCCGGCCGCCGCCCATCTCGTAGTAGCAGCCGTTGTTCAGGCGGTAACATTCGCCCTGGCACCATCCCGGAACGATGGGGAGATCGACACGCCTCCTGCGGTAAACCGGCACGCCGCCGGGAAGAAACTTTTCGACCTCGAAAACCCACTGCCCAGACTGGGTGGAAAGATCGTTTCTGAAGCGTGTGAGTCTGCCTATGACACGGTCCTCGAAGAGCACCTCATCGATGTCCGCTTCGCCGTTTCCGTTCAGATCCGACCACATGAATTGGAGTTCCGAGAGCCGTTTTCGGCCCAGCGTCCTGCGGAAAGCGGGGGAGGCGAGCGGCTTCCATGCGTCCGCGAATCCCATGGCAGCGGCTGGTCTGAGCCGCTGTTTTTCGTAGAGATACACTATACCGACCGGCATGGTGTTTTCCGCTGCTTCGATCCGGGTAACCATATATAGCCTGTCGCCGATGTGTATGGGGCATTCGCCGGCCGGCGAGCCGGTGTCGCATATCCACGTCAGGCTCTTCAGGCGCGATGTTCCCTTTTCCCAGTCGAGCTCGAATTCGAGAGGGCCATAGAACAGCCGTGTCTTGTCCCACGGGTCGAGCGTGCCTCCGCCGCCGTACTCGGTTGGGCCGAGATATTCTCTCTGGAAGACCCCATCGAGCGACCAGACGCTCACGCGTTTGGGCCAATATGTCGAATCCGCGGCCCAGAGGAAGCCGTTGTTGTCCACGGCGAGACCGGTGATGCTGTTCAGACGGTTGGGATTCCACGGACCGGCTTCGTAGCCGCCTGGCTCTCCGATTGAGCGCAGGAAGACGCCTCTCTCGTCATAAACACGGATGACTTTTCTGTCCGGAGCGGCATCGAAGACGTATATGCTGCAATCTCTGTCCGTCGTCATTGAAAGTGGATTCGCCAGATCGTTTATCAATGGCTGGAACCTGCCGTTCTCGAGCCGCGCAATGGATTTTCCGGAGAACGCCAGGAGGCGGGCTTTTGCGTCCACGGCGATCTCGCCCGGGTCTTTCAGATGGATTTCCTCCGCGAGTTTGAGGGCATCGCCGGAATCGTCGTACACTTCGATGCGCTGGGTTGTAAGTGGATCCACCGGCGCTTCGCCGGGGATGAGCCGGAGCGGCGCCACGCCGAAGAGTCGGCACCTCGCAGGGTCAATGCCGAGTTGGTCTTTTGCGCAGCTTCCTTCGCGCGTTTCTGTCAGCCATTGTTCAACAACGCGAATTCGTACTGCGCGAGTGGAGACGTCTGATCCGAAGTCAACCGTATCGTCCATATACAAGGCCAGCGCGTTGTGCCCTGAGAAGCCGGGGTGGTTCATGCGCCGACGCGGCGTGTATTGCCCTACTTTTTTCCAGTGATCCTGGTCCGCAGGATCAACCCTGTCGCCCCCTGTCCAGACATCCACTTCAGCGAGTTTGCAGTCTATTTCCTTCACCGCCAGCCCGCGAATTGTCTGCGGAGAATTCCATTCCATTACAAACCATTCGGGATTTTCCGGCGAAAGCGGCTCGGCGCGCTTTGCTATCCAGACGCCATCCCTGGACACTGCGCCGGAACTCACTGAAATTTTCGCTGTTCCATACAGATTCTCGAACCGCCGTCTGAAAAGCTTCATGCCCTCGAGCTGGCCGATCCAGGAGCGACGGTCCGAACCGGCAAGATCGGATCCGCTGTTCCTGTTGTCTTCAAGATCTAGATCCGGACCGTTCCGAACATCGGGCTCATCTTCCGCGATTGCTTCGGCCAGATCATCGTCCTCGCCGGATATGAATGTGATGCGGAGCGCGCGGGTGAGAGTGTTTGTCGGAGCTATGGCGACATCCCAGGCCAATTCGGCCTGTTTTTCGAAGTCGAGCCAGTGATCTTTTCTGTCCGCATTGGGCGGGTAGGGGGCATCGGGTTTCAGCGCGCTGAGCCTGACCTTGTAGGGAGCGTTCAGGGGCACGGGGAAAACGCAGGACCCTATGGCAACGGGCTGTTTGAAAGCGAGCACGATATGCTGCCGGCGGCCGGGGCCCCTCGTTGATTCCAGATATGTCAGGCCATGGCCAGGCGCGTAGCCGGGAGGCGCTCCCTTGAGCCTGAAAAGGCGGAGGAAATCGTCGCGAGGGTTGGGGACGATCTCATACGGCCTTTTCGGCGGACGCGGCTCCGGATACCGGGGAAGGCAGTTGAGGATGTCCACGGCCTCCTCCCCGGCTGCGGCAAGGAAGGAATTTTCCTTCGCGCAGATCGAAAGGTAGAGGCGGCCGGCCGCCGCGGCCATGCCCGAGACGCCGACGGCCCTCCGCTCGTTTGTCTTGCGGCATATCAGTTCCTTCACTTCATGCGTCCGGACGTCCACGGACCAGACGTGTTCGAATCCGACATCGTCGTAGGCGATGCCCATGTTTTCGACGTACACCTTTCTGCCGTCTGTGGCCATGCGCCGGGCGCCGCTGAACGGGCCGAAGGAATGGATTCCCCAAAGTTTCCTGCCTGAGACGTTCAGCGCGGCAAATCCCACGCCGGCCTCGGGGCACGATGCTCCGACGAACACGTGGCCGCCGCCGGCGCACACTCCGTAAGGCGGAGAGTGATCCGCAAGCCAGCCGCCGGGGCCGGAGAATCCGTTCAGCCATGCGCTGTTCTCCGGATGAAGCTGCGAGACGTTCGGATACACCGTGAACTCGTAGCGAAGGCGCAGGCCGGGGTGGGTGATGGCCTTCCACGTGTATTCACCCGGCCGGATATATTCAGCCTTTTCGTCGAGCAGATCCCATCCGATGGAATGTTCTCCAGCATCGAACTCTTCTCTTGCGATCAGATTCCTCACGCGGACGCCGGATGCGTCATCAACTGCCACGGTGAGCAGGCCGGGGCGGTCGAGGTGGATGGGGATCGAGACGGGGGGCGGTTTTGAATCCTGGAGCGGCTCGGGCGCCGGTTTATCGCCGAGGTCTTCCAGAACCATGATCTGGTGGATCTCCGCGTTTGCGAGATGGCGTCCATGAGGATCGGTGATGTTGTCGGTGTAAAGTCTCAGTCCCCTTCCGGAAATTGGCTCGCGGAAGGCGATCCATCTTCCGTTCCTGATGCGCACCGCGTAGCGGGAGGGGTCAACAAGTTTCCATTCCCTGTCCATGCCAAGTATCGGGTCCAGGCCCGGAGGTCCGTTGTAGGAATCAAGGCGGATGGCGGTGAAATTGTCCTGCAGATAGACGCCGGCGATTTCGACCGGCTTTTCCCAGGACAGCGCGAGCCATGCCGGCGCCACGTCGGACACAGGGGGCACTGTGAAGTTGCCCTCTTCGTTTTTGCCGGCGCTGACCCAAGGGCCGCGGCCCTTCACCAGGTCGGCAGCCGCGAAGAGTTTGCCTCCGAAGTTCTGCGGGGCGTTGTATTCCATGCTGGCTCTTGCAGAAGCCATGGGCGCTATGTTGTGAAGCCTGCGCGAGAACAGGCGGAACGGCGAGAGGTATGAACGGCCGGATTTGAGAGAATCGGTCAAAAGCAGGGCTCTGGTGGTGAAACCCGGCGGGAGCGTGACAATACGGGTCTGGTGCTGGTGAGGCGGAGGTTCGATGGGCGTCCAGTTGTCCGGGTTTTCGGGATCGCCTGGGTATGGAGCGCCAGGTTTAAGGAACGATATGGCCTGGGTCGTGAAAACGATGCTTCCGATGGCAACAGGACGTCGGAATGCGACACGGTAAAAGTAACGATGTCCCTTGAGGTCGTGATAGTCTATGGCGCCGGCCTGCCATGTGTGGTAATGAGGGCGCGTATCCTTGAGACCCAGGGCATTCAGCATCATCTCGCGGTCGAGTTCGACCTGCCTGCCGTCGGCGGCGACGAGGGTGGAATCGAAATCAATATCTTCAGGCGAGACGGCAGAGGCGAGGGGATCTGACTGCGCAGGCGCCCATGCTGCGGACAGGAAAGCCAGAAGGACGCCGGCGCAGACGGACGCCGGCGGGTTGTTCAGGCATGCGAGTCGGCTGAACAGGGTCTTCATTTGTGTTCATGGCTCCCGTATTTGCATTCCGGATTTTTGCGTTTGGGAAATGGCACTCTGTTTGTACGCCATTGTTGGGAGTATGTTACACGGGCCGGTCGTTTCTCAAACACAAAATGCGGGATGAGACGCCAACGAACAAGCGGCCCTGTCGCGTTCTCCGGGTTTGGACTGCCAGGGGCCGCAGTTTCATCGCCAGTGCCGGCATGCAGCTCTTCGTTCGATTGGAGATTCAGCCGGCCGCAACCGCAAGTTTTGTTTGACAGTGCCGAGGGCGTTGATTAGTGTAGCGCACTTTCCGGGGATCCGAGGGCGTCATGAAGACAACGATAGTCAAACAGAAGGACGTGCAGCGCAAGTGGTATATTGTTGACGCGGACGGCAAGGTGCTTGGCCGCCTCGCGGTGCGTATCGCAAGGGTGTTGAGAGGAAAGCAGAAGGCGGCGTTCACGCCCCATGTGGACATGGGAGATTTCGTGATCGTCACCAATGCGGCGCGGGTGAAGCTGACCGGGAGCAAGGATCAGCAGAAGATTTACCAGCGCTACAGCGGATACAGGGGTGGATTGAAGGAGATGCCGGCTTCGTTCGTGCGGGCAAGACATCCGGAGAGGATGATAATGCTGGCTGTCAAAAGAATGCTGCCGAAGAACAGGATGCGCGACTCGCAGATGAAGCGTCTGAGGGTTTACGCCGGGGCGGAGCACCCTCATGAGGCGCAGAGGCCGGTGGCATTGCCGTAGGCAGGAGGAGAAGCAGCGCCATGGAGCAGAACGAGAGTTCGGGGCCGGTGATCAAGGAAGTCGCGGCTACAGGAAGACGCAAGACCAGCGTGGCAAGGGTGCGTCTGCTGCCCGGAACAGGCGCCTGGAAGATCAACAAGGTCGGTCTTGGAGATTATTTCAAGCGCGAGGCTTTGCTCATATTCATTCAGCAGCCGCTTCGTCTGGTCAACAGCGAGGGAAAGTACGACATCATCGCCACGGTCAGGGGCGGCGGCATCAGCGGCCAGGCCGGGGCGTTGCGGCACGCGATAGCGCGGGCTCTGGTGGCGGCTGACCCGTCAACCAGAGAGGTGCTTCGCGGCAGTGGGTGTCTCACCCGGGATCCCAGGATGAAGGAGCGGAAAAAGGCCGGCCAGCCTGGCGCCCGGAAGCGGTTCCAGTTCTCGAAACGCTAGCCGTTCCTGCTGTCAGGGGTGCCGTGTTGTTCTCCCAGCAGGGGCGAGAAAAGCTCGAAGAGTTCCTTTTCCACGGGGCGCGCGAAATATCGTTCGACTCTCGCCTTCTGGGCTCTCAGCACGGCTTCGCGAAACGGGCCGGGCCGGGCCAGTTCACCGATCATTTCGGCGATCTCCGGCCAGCGTTTCTCGCGCACAAGAACGCCGGCGCCGTCCATGGTTTCCGGCACCGCTGCTGCCGCATATGCGAGTACAGGCACGCCGTGCATCATGCTCTCGATTATGGGGATGCCGAAACCCTCATGTTCGCTCATGCACAGAAAAACGTGGGCCGCAGCGTAAAACGCCGTGAGAACGGGCTGGCTGACTGTTCCGGCAAGCACGACATTTCTTGCGCGCATTTCGCGGGCGTCGGACAGCACGATGTGCCTGTATATTTCCGCGCCGGCATACGATCCTGCGTGAATGAACCGGGAACGAGGCTCAAGCAGGCGCTGGAAGACCGCAAACGCTCTGACAGCGTCTTCGATCTTCTTGTTCGGAACGCCCCTGCCCACAAAAAGGATGTTCACCAGTCCGTCGCGAAGTTCCCTCAGTGTCCGCTTGTCGGGCTGAGCGCGCTGAACAGATAGATCGAAGACGAGCGGCAGGACTCTGACGCCGCGGTGCCCCATGTTTTCGAGCTCTCGGGCGTTGAAGGCGCTGTCCGCCAGGGTGAGCTCGGCGGTGCCTGCCAGCGCGCGGGCCGAGGCCAGTCCCTCCCGCAGTCGTGCGGCGGTAGCCGGGTTAATGCGCTCGAAATATCGGGGCGGGGTTATGTTGTGATACAGAATGACCTTCCGGCACGGCAGCGAGGCGAAGATATCCGTTACTCGCGAACCTATTGAAAGATGCAGGATCGCAACGTCTTCAGCCCGTGGCGCGGAGGCGTATTCAGCCGCTGGCCGGGCCGTTGAACGCATGGCCGGAGAAATGTGCGCCGGGTCGCTGAATATTTCCGATTCATGGCCCCATCGTCGGAAAATCGAGCGAAGAGCCGCAGCCTCGTTGCTGATGGCGTCGCCCTGCGTAAAGCCAGCTGTGAACTGATGTATTGACGGCTTCATTCAGCGGCGTGACTCGGAAGTTTCCTTTTCCGTTCGACGGCCTTGAGAAATTTGCCGACATCAACTCCGGCTTCCGACAGCTTGGAGGAGACGGCGCCGTTGAGGGGATCGGCCTGGAGGCTCTTCTTCCAGTAATCAACAGCCTTTTCCCTGTTGCCGAGTTTCATGTACGTGTCTGCCACGTGATCGGCTATCACAGCGTCATGGCCTGCCAGTTCGTACGCTTTTTCAAGGAGCGGCAGCGCCTCCTCATATTTTCCCTGCTTGAAGAGTATCCAGCCGAGGGTGTCCACATAGGCGCCGTTTGACGGCTCTTTTTCCAGCGCTCTGGCGACGTATTCTCTGGCCCTGTCGAGCTTGACGCCGGCTTCCGCCCACATGTAGGCAAGATAATTCAGGACTTCATCGGCATCAGGATAGATATCAAGGCATTTTTCGAAAATTTTTTCGGCGCGTTCCATGTCACCGCTCCGCTCGCAGGCGCCGCCGTAGTGGAGATAGAAAGCTGGCGACAATTTTCCGCCGGGCGCCGAGGAGCCAACGAGCGATTCAACCCGCTCGAAGACCGCTATGGCCTCCCTGTAGCGTTTCATCCGGCTGTACGCGGTTCCAAGCACAAAAAGCATTGTCGGGTGATTCGGGATGATCCTGTCGGCTTCGAGCAGTGTTGCGACGGCTTTTTGGGGATCATCCTGAAGGTAAAGCAGGGCGAGCCTGATGAACGAATCCGGCAGCGGGGGAGACTTTCTTGTCGCGAGAAGGAAATGCTTCTCGGCTTGTTTCCTGTCGCCCATTTCGGAGTAGATCTCACCGATGAGATTGTGAAAATGCGGGCTGTTTTCGGCCTGTGTGTCGGCCAGAATCCGGAAGCATAGAACGGCTCTTTGCGGCTGTTCCAGGGCGAGGAATTCACGCCCCTGTCCGAAACAGTACGCGGCAATGGAAGATGTGTCCGTGCAACTGCGGAATCCCTCGCGCAGGGCGCGGTCGGCGTCTCGGTCCCAGTTGAGCCGAAACAAGACGCTGGCAAGGCTCACATAGGCCTGCGGGATGTTCCGGTCGAGGCTGATGGCTTTCCTGTAAGCCGAAACCGCCTTCGGGTAATTGGTCAGGGCCTGGTATATTGCGCCGAGGTCAAGCCACGGCTGAGGGGATTTCGGATTA
>Ga0123519_10005603_pt1 | contig 19970 bp, 9 predicted proteins | sample YelNatPaOPRAMG02_FD_87396 | JGI IMG/M metagenome (GOLD analysis project Ga0123519, IMG submission 87396) | Hot spring microbial communities from Yellowstone National Park - Yellowstone National Park OP-RAMG-02 (version 2) | ecosystem: Environmental > Aquatic > Thermal springs > Hot (42-90C) ...
GATCAGGAGTTCGCGCGGGTTGCCGGCCGCCTGGAGCGCGGCCAGGCCGCCGGCGGCGCGGACTTCGGGCGTCTGGAAGATGTGCGGGTTCTCCAGTTCTTCCGTGCCGCCGCGCTCGAACTGCCTGGCCAGCGCGCGGATGGCGCGGCCGGTGTCGCGCGGCAGGCGGTTGAGCCAGTCTTCGTGTTTGTAGGTGAAGGCCAGGGCGCGGTCGCGGCGGGTGCGGGGGTTCATGCCCCAGCCCAGCTCGGCCAGCACGTCGTAGAGGTCGTAGTCCTGCTTTTCTTCCACCTGCTGCACCAGGGTGGGCGACCAGCCGGCTCGGACCAGCGTGTCGAGCAGTTCGCGGCGGGCGCGCGGGTTAACCCAGCGCTTGCGGAAATCTTCGAGGGTGGGGGCTTCCTGCACCAGGCGCGCGGCCAGGCGGGCCTTGTATTCCTCGACCGGGATGGGCATGGCCTTGCCGTCCACGTCGGCCACGATGAAGCGGCCGGCCGGGGTGATGTGCACCTCGAAGCCTTCGACCACGAGGGTCGGCTCGGGCGGCGGGGGCGGGGGTTCTGGGCCTTCGCCGCCGCCGCCACCGGTCCGAGGCGGCGGGCTGATGAACTCTTCGCCGAAGAGCCGGGTGGCGTCGGTGTAGTCATAGACGCGGAACATCAGCTTGCCTGTCGGGGGGTCGATGCGCGTGCCCCGGCCGACCATCTGGTAGAAGCTGATGGGCGACTTGAGGTACTTGAAGAACACGATGTTCCGCACACAGGGCACGTCCACGCCGGTGGTGAGCAGGTCCACGGTGGTGGCGATGAAGTGGCTGCGCGACGAGGCGCGGAAATCGGGAAGCTGGTCGTTGCCGCTTGAAGCGGCGGTGCACTTGAAGGCGTAGTAGTCGAGCCGCTGCCTGCCGTTGTCGGCGCACCACCTGGCATAGAGGTTGTTCATGCAAACGGCCACGTCGTCGGCGTGGCGGTCGCGGGCGCAGAAAATGATGGTCTTCTGCTCCGGCCCGCCGGTCTCCAGCAGGTACTTAAAGAGGTCCTGGCACATGGCCAGCACGCGGTCGGGCAGAAGGATGCGGTCCTCGAACTGGTACTTCTCATACAGGTCGTCGATCTGTTCTGGCGTGAGGGGCTGGCCGGTGATGGCATCGACGGGATTGCGGGCGATAATCTCGGCCCTGGTGATGCCAGTGTCGTCGAGGTTGACGCGGCCTTTCTGGATTTCACAGGCAGCAAGATAACCATCCTCGATGGCCTGGGCCAGGTCGTACTCATAGACCGGCTCGCCGAAGTAGGCGATGTTGTTCGCAGTAATCTCGGCATCCTGCCTGGCCTCGTCCGTGGCTTCCGGGCACTTGAACTGGCGCGGCGTGGCGGTGAGGCCGATGTGGACGGCATTCTTGTTCCGCGTGAGCACCTGCGACCACTTGCCCCAGGCCGAGCGGTGACACTCGTCGATGACGACGTGCGTGAAGTAGTCTTCCGGGTAGAAAGTGGTCAGGAAGTTGGCGTCGCCGCTATCGTTCTCAACACCGAGAGTCTGGTAGGTGGCGATGTGGATGCGGGCGTTCCTGGCGTTGTTCGTGCCGTCCGGCCTGCGGAAAACCTCGGCGGCGTCTGAGCCGAAGACGTTCTGGAACGCCTTGAGGGCCTGGGTGCGGAGCTCGTCGCGGTCGCAGACAAACAGGGCGCGCTTCATTTGCCCGGCGTCGGAGAGGCGTTTGAGCAGGTTGACGGCGATGAACGTCTTGCCGCAGCCAGTGGCCATCGACAGCAGCGCGCGGCGGGGTTGGCCGGTGACGGTGCAGCGGGCGATTTTCTCCATGACGGCACGGATGGCGGCGTCCTGATAATAGCGCCGAGTGCCTTCGCCGCCGTGGTATGGCTGCAACAGGGGCCGCGCGGCCGGGGACTCCAGCGAGAAGCCCATGCCCTGCTCATATCGTGCGCGCAAGTCGGCCGGGCTTGGGAATTCCGTCATCGGACGCGGCGCGGAGGTCTGGCCCGTAAAGGAGTCGAACTCAACAAACTGGTGGCCGTTGGAGGAGAAGACGAACCGAACGTTCATCCGCTCGCAGGCCGCATAGCCCTTCGCCTGATCCAGGCCGTGGCCGGCAGGCAGGCTCTCTTTCTTCGCCTCGATCAGCGCCAGGGCAACCGGCTGAGTGCCCTCGTTTACCTTGACGCGAAGGACGTAATCGACCTTCCCCCGCGACCGCCTTCGTGCCTTGCCGTTGATGATCTCGACCGTGCCAGCGGTCTCCTCGCGCCGAATGAGGTCCTCGGTCCAGCCACGCTTGTGAATGGCTGGGTCGATGAGCTTGGCCCGGGTATCGGCTTCGTTCAGCGGCATGTCAGCCCCCGCGAAATCCTGGAGAGAGTGCGTCCCCACAGATACACCTTTCCGCGCCGCCTCGGCAAAGCCTCACTCGTGATTGTGTCTGTCCGGCCACCGAGGCGCTCCTGTTCCTCGTCGGGGAAGAATTCCTTCACCAGGTCGGCTCCGTTCTTGCCCGTCTCACGCAAGAGGCCCTTGATCTGTTGCAGCGCAAGCGGCGAAGGCCTCGCCCGTCCGTTCTCCCATCGGTTGATCGTCGGGAAGGCCACCCCCAGCTTGGCGGCGAACTTCTCCTGGGTCAGGCTGAGCCTGCGCCGAAGTTCACGAACCAGCGGGGCTATACCGGGTTGTGCATTCACAACGGATTCTCCTTTCGAGGCCCGGCCAGGGCGCGCAGTCGCCGCTCATAAAATCTGATAGCTCATACGACTTATCGCCTCCCTGTCAAGAGTTTTTCGAACGCGACTGCCCGTTCTGCGGGCGGTCCGCGGGTCTTTTTGTCAACGGGACTTCGAGAACGGTGGGTCCGTTGACTCCTGTATGCGTCGCCGGTGTCTGCGCGGCGCCAGCACCGCCGCCACGCTCCGCCAGGACGCATGCGAGTACCCATTACACCGTTCCCCCGAAACACTCTTGTCAGTCAGTCCCGCAAAGGCGCTGGTCGGATGATCGACGTAAAACGCCATATCCGTCATTCCCGCGAAAGCGGGAATGACAGAGGGAAGCGGTAATGACGAAGGGGCGGTGGGAATGACGCGTGGCCCGATACCTGCGCAAGCGAGCGACGGAGTCTCTCGGAAACAGCTGATCGCGTCCACTGCGAGTGTGGCGGGAGAACAGGCCTGAGTGTTATGATGAAGGCACAGTTCGGGCCGGCATCAGCCGCGCGATAGACTGTAACGCCCTGGTGCGCCGCGCCCTGACCGGTTGCCGGCGGAGGCATCCGGCGATCCTCGCAGACCGGTCTCCCGGGGGAGTCGGAACAGACCGGTGGCACGAAAGAATGGCGACAAAGTACCCTGGCGGGCGGCAGGCCCGTTGATGCCATTCTGTTGTTTGCCGAATTGCCTCGGCAGGATTCACTGACGATGGCCGTGAAGCCGGACAGAAGAAAAGACGATCATGACGATGCTTTCGAAACTGTTCTGGCCGCGAACGGGCAACGACGTTGCCGCATTTCGCGTTTCGCCGCTGCTGGCGGAAACGGCGCAGCAGTCGGCTCAGGAAGCACTGGAAAGGCTCCAGAGCACGCCGACAGGTCTGTCGCAGGAGCAGGCGGCCGAGCGGCTGGCGCAGTATGGCCCGAATCTGGTGGCTCAGGAAAAGCGCCGCACCCGTTTGTGGCTGCTGGTGCATGCCATGCTCAATCCGCTGGTGGTGCTGCTGCTGATTCTGGCGGCAGTCTCGCTCATCACCGGCGATGTCAAGGCCACCACCGTCATGGCCTCCATGGTGGTTCTGGGCGTGGCGCTGCGCTTCATTCAGGAATCCCGCGCCGACGCCGCCGCCGCCAGACTCAAGGCCATGATGAACGTCACGGCGACAGTCGTCCGCGACGGTCAGCCGCGCGAGGTGCCGCTGGCTGAACTTGTTCCCGGCGACGTGGTGAGGCTGTCGGCCGGAGACATGATCCCGGCCGACGTGCGGATACTTTCCTGCAAGGACCTGTTCGTGATTCAGGCCAGCCTCACCGGCGAATCGCTGCCCATCGAAAAGACCGACCTTCCGTGCACCAGAAACAACGGTTCGCCGCTCGAGCTGAGCAATCTGGCGTTTCTGGGCACCAGCGTGGAGAGCGGTACGGCCACCGCGCTGGTGGTGGCCACGGGGCTGTCAACCTATCTGGGGGCGATGTCGCGCTCGCTTGTCAGCCCGCAGGTTCAGACCAGTTTCGACAGGGGCGTCAGCCGGTTCACATGGCTGATGATCCGGTTCATGGTGGTGATGGTGCCGCTGGTGTTCCTGATCAACGGGCTGACCAAAGGCAACTGGCGCGAGGCGTTTTTCTTCTCGGTTGCGGTGGCGGTGGGCATGACCCCCGAAATGCTGCCGATGATCGTCACCGTGTGTCTGTCCAAGGGCGCCATCGCCATGAGCCGCAAGAAAGTCATCGTCAAGCGGCTCAGTTCCATCCAGAACTTCGGCGCGATGGACGTGCTGTGCACCGACAAGACCGGCACGCTGACTCTGGACCGCGTGATAATCGAGAAACACTGCGACGTGGTCCGCGAGGAGGACGATGACGTTCTGGCGATGGCCTACCTCAACAGCTACTTTCAGACCGGCCTGAAGAACGTGCTGGATCGGGCCGTGCTCGAACACCGCGAGATCCACAGCGAAATCAGCGTACCGCAGTGGCACAAGGTGGACGAGATTCCCTTCGACTTCACACGCCGTCTGATGTCGGTGGTCGTCGAAACCCCCGAGGGCACGCACAGAATCGTCACCAAGGGCGCTCCGGAGGAAATCTTCAGACGCTGCACCCGCTTCGAACTCAACGGCGAAATCATGCCCCTGGAGCCGATCCTCATCGAAGATCTGAAGGAGGAATACGAGGCTCTGAGCAGCGACGGCTTCCGCGTGCTGGCCGTGGCGTATAAGGACATGCCCCGCAAGGCGGCCTACTCCAGAGCGGACGAAAGCGATATGGTGCTGCGCGGATACATAGCTTTTCTCGACCCCCCGAAGGAAACCGCCGGACCGGCTCTGGAAGCGCTCCGCCAGCACGGCGTATCGGCCAAGGTCCTCACCGGCGATAATGAACTGGTAACGCGCAAAATATGCCACGAGGTGGGCCTGCCAACGGAACATGTCCTGCTGGGTTCGCAGGTCGAACAGATGACGGACGCGCAACTGGCCGAGGAGGTCGAGCGCGTCAGCATCTTCGCCCGCCTGTCGCCGGCCCACAAGGTGCGGATAATAAAGGCGCTCCAGAGCAGGGGACACACCGTGGGATTCCTCGGCGATGGCATAAACGACGCCCCGGCGCTGCGGGCGGCCGACGTGGGCATCTCCGTCGATTCGGCCGTGGATATCGCCAAAGAGTCGGCGGATGTGATACTCCTGGAAAAAAGCCTGATGGTCCTCGAGGAAGGCGTGCTGGAAGGCCGCAAGGTCTTCGCCAACATCCTCAAGTACATCCGCATGGGCGCAAGTTCCAACTTTGGAAATATGTTCAGCGTCCTGGGAGCAAGCATCTTTCTGCCGTTCCTGCCGATGGCTCCCCTTCAGATACTGGCCAACAATCTGCTCTACGATTTCTCGCAGGTGCCCATCCCCACCGACGATGTGGACCCGGAACAGATATCCCGCCCGCGGCCGTGGTCGATGAAGGAGATCGCCCGTTTCATCATCTTCATCGGCCCGTGCAGTTCGCTTTTCGACTATACCACGTATCTCATGATGCTGTACGTTTTCGGCGCCTGGAACAATCCGGGGCTTTTCCAGACCGGCTGGTTTGTCGAGTCGCTGCTCACCCAGACGCTCATCATCCACATAATCAGGACAAACCGTATTCCGTTCCTTCGGAGCCGCGCCAGCTGGCCGCTGATCGTCACTACCGCCGTCGTGATGATGATCGGCGTGTGGCTGCCGGTTTCGCCCATCGGGCCCGCCCTGGGGTTCCAGCCCCTGCCGGGCTTGTACTGGCCGCTGCTTTTCCTGACGCTGTTGTGCTACACGTTGCTTACACAGAGCGTGAAGGTCTGGCTGCTGCGGCGCGGGTGGATCTGATGATCTTCTGATGTATTGCCCCGGCCGGCCGTTTCCGGCGGACGATGCCTGAACCGGACGATGATCCCCGCGCGCCTGCCCGCTCCGTCAGCGGTCGCGCGGCGCGGCTGCGCGGCCGCCCGCCCGGCGCCGTTTTGCGCGGCGGGAAGCGGCGCGGAATAACTGTCGCCGTCAGCGCAGCTCGCGTCGCAATTGTCCGTTGGCGACTGGGCGGCGTCGGCGTACGCTGCTCGTCGTGCACATAGGATGCCTCCTGCTTCTGGCGGTTCTGACGGCTTGTGGCGGTTGTAGGGGCGTATCGACGCCGGAGGAGGACGCCGCTCGCAGGGACCTCGCGGCAGTCGCTGTCCGGTATCGTCCCGGCGATACACGACCGCGGCTTCCCGTGCTTACTGCCGCCTCGGGCATCGACGAGTATCTGCGCTATGCCATGTTCAGAAGCCCGGCGGTAGAGGCGGCTTATTACGAATGGGCGGCAAGCGTCGAGAACATAACCGTTGCCCGCTCGCTGCCGGACCCGCGCCTCACGTTCAGCGCCGACGTCGCCCGGACGGTTGCGTCGCTTGTGCCGGGGCTTATGGTGGACCTGCCCGGACCGGGCAAGTTGGCTGCCGCCGGAAATGTTGCCGCCGCCGGGAGTCATGCACGGTATTTCGCGTTCGAAATCGAGGTTCTGCGCACTGCGTTCGCTGTGAAGACCGCGTATTACCGGCTGCTGTTTCTCGAAGACAGCCTGCGCGTGCATGGCCGGACACTGCAGTTGCTCGGCGAAGTGGAGCAGCTGGCCCGGCAGCAGGTAGCTGCGGGACGGGCCATGCTCCAGGATGTCCTGCGTGCACAAATCGACCAGGAACAGATCAGGGCCCGCATCGACAACCTCGAGGACTCGCGCACGGCGATGGTGGCCGAGTTCAAAGCCGCTCTGGGCATAGGCGTTGACGAGCCCGATCCTCCCGTCCCGGCGCAGTTTGTCGCTTCCCGTGAAGCGCCATCCGGAGCGCGCATTCTCGATATCGCTTTTCAGCGCAATCCCAGACTGCGCCGGTTGGCGGCCGAGGTCAGGCAGGCCCAGGCCATGCTGGACTTGGCACGTAAGGCCGGCGTGCCCGACATATCTGCCGGCATCGAAGTCGACCTCAAAGCCGCTTCGACAATCTGGACGCCGTCCGTGGGCATCACGCTGCCGATCTGGCGCGACAGAATAGCCGCCGGAATCGCAGCAGCGCAGGCTGGCAAGCGTGCCGCCGAAGCACGCCTCAGCGGCGAACAGATCGGCTTGGCGGCCGAACTGGCGGCCACGCTCTACACGTACCGCGAGAGCGTCCGCAACATCGAACTGATCGAAGCCCGCCTTCTTCCCAGGGCACGTCAGACTCTGGAGATTGCCCGCGCAGGCTACGCCATCGGCAATGCGACATTTCTGGACGTCGTCGCCGGCTACCGCCAGTTGCTGGATCTGGAACTCGCTCTGATCGAAGCCCGCACCCGCAGGGAGCTGGCGCTGGCGTCGCTGTCCCTGCTGATAGCCGGCGCGGACCCGCACGGCAGCCCGACGTTATTCGATATCGGGCGTTCGCGGCAACCCCCCTCCGCGGAGCAGCCGGACTGGCCCGTCCGCGGTGCGCCGTGAGCTTGCCGCACCAGGAGGTGCGTACATGAGGCGTGTAGCATTCCTTGTTGTGATGTTCGCTGTTGCGGTGGCGGCCTCAACCGCAGGATTCGTTGTCGGGCATCTGACGGCGCGCCCGCTCGGAGGTGCCGAGGGCGCGGGTGGTGCTCCCGTTGCCGGCGAGATGTACACATGTTCCATGCATCCGCAGGTCCGACTGGACAGAGCGGGGGCCTGTCCGATCTGTGGGATGCCGCTAATACCGGCCCGCGCGGACGCTCCCGCCGATACGGGCCCGCCGTCGCTGTCGCTGTCACAGCGCGCTCTGGCGATGGCCGGCGTAGAAACGACACCGGTCGCGCGCCGCCCGTTGAATACCGCTCTGCGCGCCGTGGGCAAGATCCGCTATCACGAGCCTTCGCTCGCCACGATCACCGCCCGGGCCGATGGGTATGCGGAGAAACTGTTCGTCAATGTGACCGGCGTCAACATCAGGGCCGGCGATCATCTGGCGGAGATATACAGCCCCGATATGCTGCTGGCGCAGCAGGAGCTTCTTATAGCGCTGAGGGCAGGCGCGTCCGGTCCCGTGGTGGAAAGCGCAAAGATCAGACTCCGCAACTGGGGGCTCACCCCGGCCCAGATAGACGACCTCATTGCCTCGGGAAAGATCGCCGACCGCCTTACTCTTTATTCTCCAGTCGGCGGAACCGTTATCGAGAAAACCATCGTCGAGAACAGCGCGTTCCGCGCTGGCGACGTGCTGTATCGGGTCGCCAACCTCGACACGGTCTGGGCCGATCTGGACGTGTACGAGTCCGATCTCCCTCTGGTGCGCTATGGTCAACACGTGGAACTGGTGGCCGAAGCATGTCCCGGGGAAGTCTTTGCGGGCATGGTCACGTTCGTCGAGCCGGTGCTGGACGAACAGACCAGGACGATCCGCGTTCCCGTGTACATCGACAACGCACGTCACCTTCTCAAACCCGGCATGTACGTCAGCGCTGTCATAAAGGCCGTTCTGGGCCCAGACGGTCGGCCCGCTCCGACGGGCATCGAAGGCAAGTTCACGTGTCGCATGCACCCGCAGACAATCAAGGATGCTGCCGGACCGTGCCCGATGTGCGGCATGTCCATGGAACAGATCCCGGGCATGCCGGTAGATCCCGCCTGCGACCATTGTGCCCCGGCTCCGCCAGGCGAACGCTATATCTGCCCGATGAAGTGCGAAGGCGAGAAGACCTACGACAAGCCCGGCAACTGCCCGGTGTGCAACATGAAACTCAAACCCCTCGGCCCGCCCACCCGCCCGGCCACCCGCACTGCGGCAGGTCCGCTTGCCGTGCCGGCAGGCGCAGTGCTTGACAGCGGCACCCGAACCATCGTGTACGTCGAACGGGAACCGCGAGTTTTCGAGGCGCGCCAGATCGTCGTCGGGCCGCGTTGCGGTGACTGGTTTCCCGTCCTGCGGGGACTGGCCGAAGGCGAGCGCGTGGTCGCTCGCGGCGGCTTCCTCCTGGACAGTCAGTTTCAGATCAGCGGACACCCCAGCCTCTACTATCCCGGCGGGCTCCATGCCCCGGCACGCCATCAGGACGCCCGAGGCGCCGCGCCGTTGTCGGAGCAGGCACCGGCTGAGCCGACCGTTCCCGCAGTCCACCTCCATTAGCGGGGGACGCCACCATGCTCAACGCTGTCATCCGGTGGTGCCTGGACAACACCTTTCTGATGCTGCTGGGTATCGTGTCCCTGTGCGCCGCCGGCTACTGGGCCGTCACACGCACGCATGTGGATGCCATTCCCGACATCGGCGAGAAACAGGTCATCGTCTATGCCGATTGGCCCGGACGCAGCCCCCGCGACGTCGAGGACCAGGTCACCTACCCTCTGGCCACCGGTCTCACCGGCACCCCGGGCGTGAAGGCCGTCCGCTCGATGTCGGGCTTCGGTTTCTGCATGGTTTTCGTCATTTTCCACGATGACGTGGATTACTACTGGGCGCGCTCACGTGTGCTGGAGCGGGTGAATGTCGCCCAGCAGACGCTGCCGCCGGGCGTTGTTCCCGTGCTCGGTCCTGATGCCACGGCCCTCGGGCAGATCTACTGGTACACCGTCGAAGGCGAGGGATTTGATCTTGTCGAATTGCGCTCAATCCAGGACTGGTATATCCGTTTTCAGCTCCAATCGGTGGAGGGCGTCAGCGAGGTAGCCGGCATCGGCGGCTTTGTGAAGCAATATCAGATCGACCTCCACCCCGACAGGATGCGCGCCCACCGCGTGACGCTCATGGACGTCTTCGACGCCCTCCGCAAAAGCAACATCGATGTCGGGGCGAAGGTCATCGAAAGGGGCGGCTCGGAGCTGTTCATCCGCGGTGTCGGCTTCGTGAAAACGGTCGACGATCTGGAGCGGATCGTAATCCGTCAGCAGGGCGGAACGCCTCTCTTGCTCAGGAATGTGGCGACGGTTCAGATCGGCCCGGATTTCCGTCGCGGGGCGCTCGACAAGGCCGGCATGGAGGTCGTCGGCGGCGTAGTACTCATGCGCTATGGCGAGAACCCGCGCCAGGTTCTGCAGCGCGTGAAAGAGAAAGTAGCGCAACTCGAGCCCGGCCTGCCGCGCAAGACTCTTCTCGACGGGCGGGTTTCTGCGGTCCGAATAGTTCCATTCTATGACCGCAGTACCATCGTCGAGGAGACTATCGCCACGCTGCGCGAGGCCCTGCTGGAGGAAGCCATACTTGCGGCCCTGGTTGTCATTGTGTTCCTGCTGCACCTTCGTACAACCCTCACTGTCGTCCCCACCCTCCCGCTCGGTCTGGCCGGATCGTTCATCCTCATGTATCTCTGCGGCATAGACAGCAACATCATGTCCCTGGGCGGGCTGGCCATCGCCATCGGCGACATCTCCGACATGGGCATCATCATGGCGGAGAACATCTACCGCCGCCTCGCCGCCGCCAGCGAGGAAGACCGCAGAACCCGCTACTACCAGATAGTGTATGAGGGCGCCACGGAAGTTGCCGGGGCCATTTTCACTGCCGTCAGCAATACCATCATATCCTTCCTGCCGGTCTTCTTTCTTACCGACCAGGAAGGCAAGCTCTTCCGCCCGCTGGCGTTCGCCAAAACGTTCGCCATCGGTTCGTCCGTCGTTCTGGCGGTTACCGTGGTTCCTTTTCTCTGCTGCCTGCTGTTTCGCCCGGGCAGATGGCGCACGGCGACAACGCTGGCCATCGCGACGATCTGCGGGGTGTTGAGCATGCTCGGCGTTCGTGCAGCATTCGCGTGGGGTTTGGCGAGCGGCGACCGCGGATGGCTGCTGTCCGCCGCCGTCGGACTTGGCCTCGCTCTGTGCGTCCTGCGTATGAGCCGGGAGAAGTTCCTGCCCTTGGATGCGAATCCCGTGTCGCGAGCCGTGGTGGCGCTCTACGAGCCGGCACTGTGGTGGGTTCTGAACCACAAGAAAACGTTCATGCTCGTGCCCCTGGCCGTTGTTTTCGCAGGCCTGACCGTCTGGTTGGGCATCGGCCGCACGCTGTATCCGCTGGAATGGGCCGTGAATCTGTTCGCCCGCGAGCAGGCTTCTCCGGAACTCAAACGCATCATGTACGCTCCCGCCGATAAGCCGGTGGTCCGCCCCCTGCTCGAACTCGATCACCTGCGCTGGCAGCGCATCCGCGATCGCAACGGTGCCGAGAGCTTCCGTTTACTGCTCCGACGGCAGGACCCGGCGGAACGCCAGGCCGAAATCCTCGCCGGTCTGTCTGTCCTCAGCGAAGGTCGCATACTTCCGGGTATAGGACGCGAATTCATGCCCCCTCTGGACGAGGGGGCGTTTCTCTACATGCCGTCCCTGCTGCCTCAGGCGGCGCTCTCGGAAGTGGCAGCGGTGAACACCATGCAAGACCTGGCCATTGCCACCGTTCCGGAGGTCCAGAGCGTGGTGGGCAAACTCGGTCGGGCTGATTCGGCATTGGATCCGGCTCCTGTGAGCATGATCGAAACCATCGTCACACTCAAGCCGACTTCCGAATGGCGCACCGTGCCGGTGAGCAGATTCTTCTCGACGTGGCCCGGCTGGCTCAAGGCGCCGTTTGCTCTCATCTGGCCCGAACAGCGGCGCATTACAAAAGGCGAAATCCTTACCGAACTGCAGGCAAAGGCCTCCGTCCCTGGTGTGTTGCCCACATGGCTCCAGCCCATACAAACGCGGCTGGTGATGCTCCAGACAGGATTCCGGGCGATGATGGGCGTCAAAGTGTACGGCAGCGACCTGCGCGAAATAGAGCGCATCTGTCGGGAAATGGAGCAGATTCTACGCGAGGTACCGGGGGCCACCGACGTCGTTGCCGACCGGATAGTCGGTAAGCCTTATCTCGAAATAGAAATAGACCGCCAGCGCATCACCCGCTATGGAGTGAATATAAGGGACGTGCAGGACGTCGTCGAAATGGCACTGGGAGGAATCAACGTGATGCAGACGGTTGAAGGTCGCGAGCGCTATCCCATACGCTTGCGCCTCGCGCGCGACTTCCGCGAGGACGTGGCCGCCATCGAACGCATGAACGTGCCGTCGTCCTCGGGCGCACAGGTGCCGCTGATACAGCTGGCGACGATACGAACCGTGCTCGGCCCCCAGGAAATCAAAGGCGAACGCGGCCTGCTCGTGGGCTACGTCACCATGAATACGCGAGACCGCGACGAGGTGTCGGTTGTGCAGGATGCGGAAAAGCGACTACGCCAGGCCTTTGCTGAGGGACGCCTGCGTCTGCCGGCCGGCTACTACTGGGAATGGTCGGGCCAGTTCGAAAACCAAGTTCGTGCCATGACGCGCATGCGCATACTCGTCCCGCTGACGCTGGCCATCATGTTCGTCATGCTCTATCTGGGCTTCACGCGCTGGTGGGTGGGCCCGATTGTGTTCTTCGGCATGCTGGTTTCGGCGTGCGGCGGCTTCGTAATGCTCGGTTTGTGGGGGGCCAATCTCTCCGTCGCCGTGTGGGTGGGGTTTCTGGTGCTCCTCGGCGTGGTGGACGATGACGGCGTGGTGATGGCAACCTATCTCGAAGGCGTGTTCTCCGGTCGCTCCTTCGCGTCGGTTCAGGAAATCCGCCAGTCCGTCTTGGAAGCCGGGCTTAAGCGCATCCGCCCGTGCCTCATGACTACCGCCACCACGGTCATCGGCCTCATGCCAATCTTCTGGAGCACCGGCCGTGGATCGGAAGTCATGCAGCCTATGGCCATTCCATCCGTTGGCGGCATGGCAGTGTCATTGATTACGCTGTTTATAGTGCCCTGTGTGTTCTCAGCCGTCGAGGAATGGAAATGGAAGAGATTGCCCAGGCGGGGCACGGGTTGACCGCCGGCCGCAATGTGCCGAAACGTCCGGCCGTGGTGTGCTGAGAGACCACACCCGCCCATCCGTCCAGCCGAATCTTCTGGCGCCTGCACTTCGGACGGTAGCAGCGACGCCGCGGGTACTCGATGTGCCCCACCACGCTCAGGACCGAACGACGCTCTACCGCCTTGAACTTCGCCTGGCCTGCGCACTCGCACTGCCGCATGCGGCCCCCCTTTTTTGCGCCTCCCGACGGGCGCTGAGGACGCTGGCCAGCGCGGTCCTCAGCAGAGGCCAGCCCTCTTCGACAATCACCTTTTCCACGCACGCCAAACCCTGCCTGTGCGGAGCGTCGTCGGCGGCCTTTTCCAGGGCTCGACTGAAGAGCACAGCCCGTTCCGCTATCAGGCGTCCGCCGGGCGACAGAGAGTTGAAATCCATAAAATGGCCTCCTTGCCAGTGATTGTGACAGGTATATCCCAATTACCCGCGCCGTGCGCTAGCCTGGGAATCCGCTTCCAGCGGGCCGGGTATTGCGCAGGGTGGTAGCGAGGGGATGACTCTCCGCGGCGGCGCCGACCGCGGAGTGGTGAGGATTGCTGGCGCGAGTTCCATGTTCGCGCTTTCACCTGATCATGTGATCGTGCCCGGTTCGCTCCGTCAGCGGTCGCGCGGACGACCAGCCGCGCCGGCCAGTTCCTGACGGGTCGCTATGGGCACGTAGCCGACTTCCAGGCCGCGCGGCGGCGTCACAATCAAAGCCGGGTCCAAGCTCGCCAGCGTACCAACATCGGGCGGGGCGAGGTAGTTGCGGTCCTTCGTCCACGCGCGATGCAGCATTTCCACCCGCTTCTGCACGACCTCGCGCTCCTCCGGCGTGAGGTCGGCGTTGAGCATGGCGGGCTGGTCGGCGAACCGATACCAGTAGTAAGTTACCACGCTGCCATCGCCCAGGCGTGCCTGGAACGGGCCGGCCACCGGGCCGGGTTTCTTCCAGCAGCTTGCCGGATCGTCGGGCGTGGTGCGGGGTTGCTGCGGCTTTTCCTTCGGGGTTTCGAAGCGGTATTGTGTGAGGCCGAGCTCCGGCGGCACATCGCCTGGCGCAACGACCGACCATCGGGGTTTCTTTCCGTCGGTATCGAGCCGGTAGTATTCGGGCAGCCTGACGAGCGAACCGCTCCTGCGTGCGAGTTGTTCGTCCCAGCGGTAGCCGAAGGTAACGGGATTCGGCGTGAACGAAGTGGCAAATGATTTCCAGGGCACCAGTGCCTTCGCTTCGCGCGGAGTATTCGGAGCATATATGCTCCAGCTGCAACCGCCGCCTGTGCCGAACGTGTGCACGACCGATGCCTCGGGCCTGATCAGGCCGCTGGCCGGAGCGCCCCCGTCGAACCAGTGCTGCACGTCGTCCCACAACGCCGCCTTCTTGTAGGCGGTGGGGCGGTGGAGCACGATCGAACAGCCGTCGGCACCGACGGGAAAGAACGTCGGCGCGATGCGGGCGTAAACCCTGCCGTCTGCGCAGCTGCTCAGAATGGCCGGGATATGCTGCGTCTCCATGGAAAAGTGCTTGTTCGGTGCGACGGGCTGAGCATCCAGCATGAGCCCGGCCCATTCCGGCTTCTCGATGGTTGCCTGCGACCAGAAGAAGGGCGTGAAGAAGGCCACCGGGCCTTTGAAGTTGGCCGTGTTGAGGAACAGCGTCCAGCACTGGTTGCCGGTGGGCACATTCTTTCCCGCCGTGGTGGTTCTGGGGTTGGTCAGCGGCAGCGGGAGATAACCGTAGCCGAAGAGTTCGCCGCACGTGCCCTGCTTCAAGTTCAGCCCGTCGAGCGGAAAAAGCAGCCACGGGCTGAGTTGCACGACGCCGTACTGGCCGCGCGGTTTTTCCCAGGTGCCCGCGCCGTAGCCGGGACCGTTGGCTATCCACCTGAAGTTCGGCGCCACCCCGCCCATGATGAACTTCGGCGTCGTGGTGGGGAAGTGCGTGTCGTGCCACCAGCCAAGGCCGCCTTCGATGTCCGTGTAGCACTCGCCCGCGGGCTTCCTGTCCGGTTCATACTGCGGATGCATCCACGTGCCGAACAGCCCCGTCTGAAATCTGTGGCCGGGGTAGGTGGCGACAATCGGCCACGCCGCCGCATACACCGAGAAGCCGGCGTTGAACTCTTTCGGCACCGGCTGCGCCGGCGCGCCAAGGTAACCGGCCAGTTCGCCATGCTGAATCTCCGCCGCGCCGGCGGCGACGGAGACGAGCACGAGCGAGGCCGACAGAAACAGGACGGTTGTCTTCATGAATGCACCACGGTGATGAGGTATCAGGGGCGCTGCGATTCCAGCATCCTGAGGTTGGCTTCGGCGAAGGCCTTGCCCATCAGCGCGAACGTCTTCGCACAACCCAGATAATGGTAGCCGGCATTCGAAGCGCCGCGGTTCCAGAGCGCCCGTTCTCCGGCGGAGATAAGCTGGTCTTCAAACTGCCTGATCTCGCGCTCGGCCTCCTCCTTTGTCATTTTGCCATCCTTGACCCTGTTACCCAGCTCCCATCTCTTCTGACTGACCTTCGCTCTTTTCGCATCGATCGCGCCGAGTTCATCCGACCAGAACGGCGCCGTTTCCACGGCCGCGACGTTGCCCTTGAACTCGGGCATGGCCGCGGGCGCCGCCATCGCCCGCCGGAATGCCTGCATATCCGCTGATGTATCCTTGAGTCCGCCCACGCCCATCACGCCGATCACGAACGGCATCTTCGGCGCGTTGAGGTCCTTGCGCACATCGCGGATGAACTGGGCGAGCAATTCCGAGTACGGGGCGAAGCGGTCCGGCTTGTTGCGGTCGGGATAGACGTGGCCATCTACCATGTCGTTCCATCCCTGAAGCCAGACAAAGCCCGCCAGTTCATAGCCCTGCGCGGGATCGTAATCCGGACAGACCCGCCGGGGATCGGCCAGTACCTTCTTCACGTGCTCGATCATCAGCCGGTAATAAACTCCGGTGGCTTTCGCCTTCTCGGCTTTCCACTGCTCGAAATCCTTCGGAATGCCATGTCCTGTCTGTTTGGGATAGTTTTCCCGCTGAAACGAACTCAGCTGATACGGGCCGGCCCCGGGCGGACGGAAATCCGTATGCAGACTCTTGCCGCCCCACGCCGCCTTGATGATGAGAATCGGCTCCTTCAGCGCGGCGTACATCGTGAGACCGAAGGTGAATTCGGGGCCGATCCTGTCGCCGGGCCTGCTGGGATCCAGCCCCCACATGGATCCGTAGCCTGCGGTCAGTTTGCCCGCGATTTCGAAGTTCTTGTCGCCGGCGCCGGTGAGATACGAAATCCACACATGCTCGCAGATGGTCGGCTTGCCGTCGGGTCCCCGCATCATTTTCAGCAATGGCGCGGTCGCCGGGTCGTCGCCGATGTAGTCGAACGTCCTGAGGTGCGCCGGTCCCTCCATGTTCGACTGGCCGACAAGGATGAACACTTTCAGCGGCTTGGCTGCCGCCCGGCTGACAAGCCCCGGCATCAGACCCACGGCCACTGCAACGACCATCAGCTTCACGCTGTGTGCTGTTCGTCTCATCGCGGTCCTTTCCGTGGTTGTCGAACTGCACCCATTCTCGTGAATGCCCGCCAGACAACAAGGTGACGCGACTGCCCGTTTTGCCAGATCGCTCTCAGGTCTGTCTCCTGACGGGACTTCGATAACCGATTGGCCCGTTGACTCGTATCTGCGTCGCAGATGCCCGCGCGGCGTCAGCCCCTCCGCGACGCCCCGCTATCCCGTGTGCCAGCACCCGTTTCATCATTCCCACGAAACACTGTTGTTGGCCACTTCCGCAACGCTGTTCGGCGATTCGCGCAAAGCGTCGTATCCGTCGTTCTCGCCAAAGCGCTATACCGATTCCTGCGAAATCGCTATACCGTCGTTCCCGCGAAAGCGGGAATCCATTCCTTCAACTGACCACCTGCGCTGAAGCAGGCCGGACCCGTCACGCCCGTGCCGGCGGGCGATGTCACACCATCGCGTCGGCAGCGAGGGCGCGGACGGTTTCAGCCCCCCTTGCATCCCCCCGCACGCGGGGGGAAGTGAATGAGCGGGCGCGGATGCGGCGCCTGGCGGCTGCATCCCCCCGCACGCGGGGGGGGGAGGTTCTCCGTGCCCTCTGTGCCTCTGTGGTGAGTCCATGCATGCTACCGCACACGGGGGCACGTCGCCCGTCATCGTCTGCTCGCTCACACGGACCGTGCATCCCCCCGCTTGCGGGGGGACTTGCGGGGGGCTGCGCCGGAAAACAGCGCGGCGCTGGGTCCTCCTCGCACAACGCCGCAGAATGTGGATTCCCGCTTGCGCGGGAATGACGACGGAGGGGCGCATGCGCACGCGCGGGGCGCGGCGGCCAGCAGGCTCGAAACGCAATGCGCTGGTCCCGCCATCGGCACAGCGCGCCCCAATGGAGCCAGCAGCGGCACGATCGATATCAGGACGATGTAGTTAATCCTGTTTGAGGCGGATGAGTTTCGGCGTTTCGGTCGATTTCTCAATCGCGCGGATCGTTTCGCGCACGCACTCGACTTTCATCTTTCCCAGATCCCTCGGGAAGTTCTTTTCCTCTTTTTCAAAGTAATCGGCGATCCTGGCCAGTTCCGGAATAACCGCCCTGGCGTGGGTCCCATAGGTGAGGAGGATTTTCATTATCTCCGGCGTCCGGTTCTGGCTGCCCCAGGGGTTCTGGTTCCGGCAATAGTCAACGCAGGCGCGGATTCCTTCCTCGATGTGGTACTTGGCCAGAAGGCGAAGCCCCGCCAGCCGAATACCGTCGGCAAACATCTCGCCGCTCGGGGCATATTCGATGACCGCCTGATAGATGGTGGGCAACAGCGGCTTGATTTCTTCGAACGACAGGTTCCGATAGACCGATGCGATCGTGCTGCGGGCACGGCCGTCCTCGTTTTTCAGACCGGCCCGCACGGCCTTGTACAGCGCCTCGCGATCCACTCCATCGAGCGACCGGCTGAGCATTCCGGCACCATGCTCGCCGCCGCTGCTGAACAAGGCAAAGGAAAGATACCGCTGCTGCATGCCGCGCGGGTCTTTCTGCGGATCCTCCCGGGCCACCATATCAAGCAGCTGGGGCACCGCCTCCATCGCGGGAGCACCGATGGCGGCAAGGGCATCGGCAGCCTTGATGCGCAGCCACAGGTCGTCGGCGTGAAGCGTTTTGCGCAGCGCCGGAACAGCCGACGCGGCGCGGCCCTTGAGGTGGGCGATTGCCTGGCATGCTCCGAGACGCGCCTCGAGCGAGGGCGATTCGAGCAACGCCAGCACGCGCGGAATCGGAGCATCCTCGCGGCGGGCCAGCGCCATCGCCGCCCGCTCGCGGACCACCGGCGACCAGCTGCCAAGGCGCTCCAGAAGCTGGTCGGTGCTGAGTTTGTCGTAAAAGCTGTTGCGGTCGTTGTTGCTCCAGCCGCGGCCGTCATTTATGAGCGCCTGCGCCGCGGCCGCATCGAGCTGCGGAGCAACGCCAGGGCGTTTGCCGGTCAGATGGATCTTCTTCAGCGGCATGGCGTAGGCCAGCAGATACACGCCCGTGCAGTCCCACCCGGCGTATTTGTCGTTGGCCGGCTCGGGCGGGCCCTGATGCACAAATGTGCCGTCCCACCGCCGCGCCAGATCGAAATACCACGCGCCGAACTCGTTCATCCACGCGCCGGTTGCGTGTGGTCCGGACAGGGCAATGCCGGGCATTGCCCAGAGGATATTGAAGAAATTGCCCGTGTGACCGCAGTCGCGCTCCGAGCCGTGAGAGGCGACGCTCATGCGGCTGAAGAACTCCGCGCCTCCTCTTTCGCCCAGGAGGTTGAAAAGGACAGCGGTCATTCCGCATTTGCCATTGCCTTCGTGGGTCTGGATCCACGGATGATGGTCCCCATAGGGAACCGCTCCCTTGCCTATGTAGAAGCGCAACAGACGGACGCTCAGTCCGATGGCCCGGGTTATGTCCGGATCCTTCACGCCGGCCTCTCGGGCCAGCACCAGCGAGATGGTCAGCGGCACCCCCGGAGAGTTCATCATCCCGTAACCGCCGAGGCGGCCGTCGGGCCGGGCAAATCCATGCCCCCAGGAACCGACTGCGCTTTGGCCCTGTGCGGCTTCCAGCGCAAGCCTGCGCAGGCCAGGCATGACCGACTGGTCGCCGGTCGCCAGCACGTATTCGCCCAGCAGCATCATGACGTAACCGTAATGCCAGGTCTGCATCGAATTGGCTCTGTACTCCGCCGCCCATTCCGCTTCCTTCTTCACCAGCGGCAGATACGCCGGGTCGCCGCTGGCCAGCAGCGCCAGCGCATTGAGCGATCGGGTGATGGGGTTCTGCCGCCTGGCGTAGGATGGGTCGGCCATCCGCTCGGCAAGCGCCTTGCATCCCTTTTCGAGAATGCGTTTGGACTTCGGGCAGTTGTAGGGCGCCGTGGCGCTGTATGCGCCCAGCACGGGCAGTTTCAACGTAACCTGTTCTGTCTTGCCGGCCCGCCAGCGGGTAAGAGTAAGGTTTCCTCCGCCCGCGGCCGTTTCGGCGGCGGTAATGGCCTTGCCGAACTCGGTTCGCGGGTCGTAGGAAAACGGCTTGCCCCCCACGCCGAGGATGACGTCGCCCACCTGGAAAATGCCGTCCGCCGGGGACCCCTTCTCCACTCTGGTGATGTAAATCTGCCGGGCGTCGGTGGTCGCCAGCTTTTCGCAGAACATCCAGCCGCGCAGGCCCGTCGGGCCAAGGGTCCAGTCGTGCGTCGCGCCTTCGGGAATGGCGTCGCCCTTCGTGAAGTCGGGCGCCGCCGATAGCTTCTTGATCTTGCCCGCGGCAGAAACCGGCCCAGGCGCGGCGAGCAACAAGGCCAGGATAAGCGAAAGCAACCTCGTTCTCATTGGAGCTCCTTCGCTGGAGACCGCCTCGTAAC
>Ga0123519_10005604_pt1 | contig 19969 bp, 19 predicted proteins | sample YelNatPaOPRAMG02_FD_87396 | JGI IMG/M metagenome (GOLD analysis project Ga0123519, IMG submission 87396) | Hot spring microbial communities from Yellowstone National Park - Yellowstone National Park OP-RAMG-02 (version 2) | ecosystem: Environmental > Aquatic > Thermal springs > Hot (42-90C) ...
TGAATTGAGCCGTGATCATTGATGAGGAAGCCAGACGCGGTGAGATGGGCGACGGCGGGGAGGATCTGGGACCGGGATTATGTTTTCCCTCTCCCGCGGGGACAGGCACGGAGTTGATTTTTGGGGATGGTTCGGGACTGTTGTCTTGAAGCTGTTCGGGCATTGATCCCAATCTCACCTCCCCCGTGGGCGACGAAGTCGCCCCTTTCAGCGCGGCGCGACAGGGCGCCGAAGCCCGGAACGAACGCCATTACGGGACCGCGGACTTTCGGTTGCGGCTGCGCCGCGCTGAGCGCTTCGCGAGGTACAACGCCGCTGGTGTTGCGCGTTGCAATCGGCCCGTGACACTGCATGCGTTGGTGAGCATGAAGCGGTCGTTGGACCGGCTAATCGCCCCAACCCGCCGTGATCATTCAGTTGCGGTTCGCCAAAGCCCCAAAACAGCACAATCAGGCCAATAAATTCCGATAGCTTTAAAGCCCTCAGCGGGCTTCAGAGAAAACCCCCCTGCCGAGTCACATTATGGGACTCAACACCTGAAGACGAAATTGAAGACCTTTCCGACTCAACTTGAGTTCAATGATGGCCGAATGAATCAACCAGCTCGAAGAGCAGGCGGCTAATGGTTCGCTTCGCCGCGCACTGGTCGCGGAGATGATGCACAACGGCGGCTCGCGCGCGGCGTCGCGCAGCTTCAACGGGGCCGCGCTTTTCCAAGCGCGGAGATTGTTTGATGTTGCCGTAGATAGTTTTGCCTGTGAGATCGCTTCAACGGGGCCGCGCTTTTCCAAGCGCGGAGATGAAGCTATCCAGACCGGGCTCGGCAAGGCGGATCGCGGCGCTTCAACGGGGCCGCGCTTTTCCAAGCGCGGAGATAGCCGTTGCTCCAGGAGTTCACCAGGTGGCTCGGGGTGCTTCAACGGGGCCGCGCTTTTCCAAGCGCGGAGATAAGGTCTGGCCTCTCTTCTCATTTCTCTCTTAAGTAGCTTCAACGGGGCCGCGCTTTTCCAAGCGCGGAGATTTGTCAGTCGCCCAGTCTTGCTGCCCTCGTCTGATTCGCTTCAACGGGGCCGCGCTTTTCCAAGCGCGGAGATTCGGAGAGGGCCTTGGTGACGCGGTCTATTACCCCGAGCTTCAACGGGGCCGCGCTTTTCCAAGCGCGGAGATCTTGGCTGTAGTGGCCCACTACCGTTGGCTTGGGAGGCTTCAACGGGGCCGCGCTTTTCCAAGCGCGGAGATAGGCCATTGGTGGCACGTTCACCGAGATTAACGTCAGGCTTCAACGGGGCCGCGCTTTTCCAAGCGCGGAGATAAGTCGAACGCCGGGCAAAGGAATTGGCCACAATAGCGCTTCAACGGGGCCGCGCTTTTCCAAGCGCGGAGATGGTGGCGTGGCTCAAAGAACGAAAGGATTAGAACATGCTTCAACGGGGCCGCGCTTTTCCAAGCGCGGAGATGTGATGATCAGACACTGGATGCCCCGGTTTTTCGCCGGCTTCAACGGGGCCGCGCTTTTCCAAGCGCGGAGATGTGATGATCAGACACTGGATGCCCCGGTTTTTCGCCGGCTTCAACGGGGCCGCGCTTTTCCAAGCGCGGAGATCGGCGCCGGGCATACTCGCCCGGATGCCGGACCCACTGCTTCAACGGGGCCGCGCTTTTCCAAGCGCGGAGATCCGTTGCAACACAGCGGACACTTGCTCCGCTGTCCCGCTGCTTCAACGGGGCCGCGCTTTTCCAAGCGCGGAGATGCGAAAAATCTGATTTCTGTGTGCGAAGCTCGGTTTGGCTTCAACGGGGCCGCGCTTTTCCAAGCGCGGAGATAACACGGCGCCGGAGAAAGGACAACCGATGAACGAAGCCGCTTCAACGGGGCCGCGCTTTTCCAAGCGCGGAGATCTTCGAGGTCATGCGCAGATTGATCGAAAAATACGCAGCTTCAACGGGGCCGCGCTTTTCCAAGCGCGGAGATGCGTGCTGGGATTATCCGTTCGGGACAAAACTAAAAGGCTTCAACGGGGCCGCGCTTTTCCAAGCGCGGAGATACCGTTGTGCAGTAGCGCGTTCGAACCAAAGCAAAAAGCTTCAACGGGGCCGCGCTTTTCCAAGCGCGGAGATAATCGGATCGCCGCGGACAGCCTCCTTGATGTAGATAGCTTCAACGGGGCCGCGCTTTTCCAAGCGCGGAGATTAGATAAATGGTGGGTCCTTTATAGACCTAAAGATTAGCTTCAACGGGGCCGCGCTTTTCCAAGCGCGGAGATAGCCCGGTCTCGCGTCGTAGTCCGCGGACAAATGGCTGCTTCAACGGGGCCGCGCTTTTCCAAGCGCGGAGATAGGAGAATCACTACATCGCGATATATCCAAACGGAGTGGCTTCAACGGGGCCGCGCTTTTCCAAGCGCGGAGATGTTGCACCCCGTTGTAATTCAGTGCCAAGACCTGATGCTTCAACGGGGCCGCGCTTTTCCAAGCGCGGAGATGCGATCCCATCTCTCCGCGCAATCGGCCTGGCGATGGCTTCAACGGGGCCGCGCTTTTCCAAGCGCGGAGATGTGGCCAAGCGGTTGCATCCATGACCAGAGTAGCGCAGCTTCAACGGGGCCGCGCTTTTCCAAGCGCGGAGATCGCGCTGCCCGGGATCATATCGCAGGTTGGCGCAGTGCTTCAACGGGGCCGCGCTTTTCCAAGCGCGGAGATCTTTTCAATTATTTCGCAATTCCGCCTCATGAAATAATTGCTTCAACGGGGCCGCGCTTTTCCAAGCGCGGAGATGCCTAAGAATCTTTTCCCTGACCCACAGTTTTCGTATGGCTTCAACGGGGCCGCGCTTTTCCAAGCGCGGAGATAGCGTTGAGCTCGACGTTGACGGCGTTGTCAACCAACAGCTTCAACGGGGCCGCGCTTTTCCAAGCGCGGAGATGCGCCAGCTCCCCAGTCTGCGCAAGAGACCCCAGAGCAGCTTCAACGGGGCCGCGCTTTTCCAAGCGCGGAGATGAGTCAAACACCGCCGCGCCGAGGTCACAATCTACGGCGCTTCAACGGGGCCGCGCTTTTCCAAGCGCGGAGATCGCGCAAGACTTTCAGCCTCTGCCAGCTTGATGGCCAGCTTCAACGGGGCCGCGCTTTTCCAAGCGCGGAGATCGCACCGGTCAAGATGGGTAGGGGGAGGCCCGAAGTCGCTTCAACGGGGCCGCGCTTTTCCAAGCGCGGAGATATCGCCGGCTACTGGTCACCCGGCAGCACGGCGAAACGCTTCAACGGGGCCGCGCTTTTCCAAGCGCGGAGATAGCAACTCGCTTCGCACCGCATTTGGCAAGCCCGCTGGTGTGTTCTTGCGAGCAGGGCCAGTTTATCCCACCGGGGTATATACTTGTCAACTGCGACTGTCTTTTCATCCCGTTGCACGTTTGAAAGTTTTGACCTGCGAGCGGCACCGCGGGTGCCGTTATCACCCGGGCGCTCGCATGATATTCGACTGTCAAAGAGCTTATCGGACAGGCATGATGTCTGTTCGATCAAAAGACATAACACGGTGCGTCGAACTTCGTGTAGGGGAGCCCGAGTGACGTAATGACCCGATCGCCGCGGCCTTCGGCGGGGCCGAGGCTGACGAACAGGACCTGATCCTCGTTGTGCTTGATGATGTCGTTCAATGCTGTTTCGAGCTCGACTTTTTCACGGGCGTTGAGGTCGCATTCGAAAACGCTGAACTGTAAGTGATTGCCGTACGCCTTGCACGTTTTGAATACCTGTCGGAGCCGTTTGTCGTCCGAGATGTCGTAGCAGACAATGTAGGTAGTTCTCATGGCTCGGAGGTGCTGCTGGGGCTTGTCGGTGGAATACCAGCGCAAGGCGACTTCGGAAGTTCGTTCTCTTTGACTTGAGCAATTGCGAGCGCTGCAGTCCACAATGCACGCGTAACCTTTTCACTCACTGGAGCAAAACCATGGGCCAAGATGCTTTGGTTACGGCTCGTAAGAGGTGATTTTTCTTTCTCCCCGAGGCCGCTTCCGAAGAAAGCTTTGGCAGTTTCAGGGCGCAGTTCGTTCAGCAATCTCCAAGCTTCTTGAAGGCCGAACTTGGCCGTTTCGCCGGTTGCGCGTGGAGCAAATTCGTCGCGAAGGGGCGTAGGAATTCTCTCGAGCGGTACGGCCTCGGTGGCGATACCCAGGTCGGCAAGGTGCAGTTGCGCGGTGGCTTCGATCGCCCGGTAAAGTCTGGCTGTTGCGTCGTCCCAGCGGCATTCTTCAATCCTCCGTCCTGCGTTGGCCAAGAGGTCAAGGATGAGACTACGGGAAATTGTGGTCTGGCTATGACAATCCTTGTGCTCCAAGAGCTTTTCGAGGTGAACCTGGAGCTGCCGGCACGCGCTCAGCACATTTCTGGCCGCCTCAACTCCCAGCGCCGCTTCGAGATCGTGCTGACGTCTCTGGAGTTTACCGAGGTTTGTGAGAGCACCCTGATGTTCGAAGCGATCCCATTGAGCGAGCGCTTGCGCCAGAGTAGAGACAGCGCTAAGTTCGGCTTTCCGGGACGGACTTGTGACCCGGTGCAAAACACGATCGAGAATAGCAGCGGCGGCAGAGAATGAATGTAATCTGAGGAGTTCTCTGGCGGTGTCGAGTGCGCTCAGTCCGAGCGCGTCGGCGGGGTTCTGAAAGTGGACGATTTGCTCTTTTCCCGAGACGACGATTCCCACGCCGTCCTTTGTGCGTTCGGTGCCTCCGACGTAAGATACAATGCATTGCCAATGCCCTGCGATGAGCGCAAGGGAAGCGCTCATTGCTTTTGTACCGCCGGTGAAATCGGCGATTATTTTGGCACCGGGATGATCACGTTGCCATGCAGCGATGCGGTCATCGAGCAGGCGCAGGTCATCGACTAGCGCAGTGTAATCCTGGGCGTTGTTAACCTCATGGAGATCATAGCGACCGGAATCGAAATCGCTCAAACCGCTACTCCGGGCCGCCGGCACGATTCTCTCCGCCACGGAATCACGTGTTTCGGGACTCACCACAAAGATTGCACGAACTGGTCGCCAGTAGAGCAAACTCGCAACCACAGGCTCCGGCGCGCCACCTACTGTGGCAATGAGAAGGAGCGGTTCATTCATATTATCCGTACGTGAATGGGAACGGGACGGCGAGTCCAAATGCGAACTGGACAGCTTGGTGACCTTGCGCACGGAGGTCGTAGGCAATGTCCCGACCGAGTAACTCTTCCATCGGAATTGTCCCTCCGAGGAAGGGAAGTGGTGTTTTGGTGCGAAATGAAGCAGCCGGTCCGAGCATCAGCAAGGGGCACTCAAAAACGTTTTCGAGGCCGAAGTCGGGCCGGAGCTTGCTGTACTTGACGAACGCGTCCCGGTCTCCGTCCGCTGGATCACACGGTTGTGGTTTGAGGCTGTGTCGGACCACGCAACCCATGTATTTCGATTCGGCAATCATGTCAACCCAATCGTTGAATTTGAACTCATCTTGTCATTAGCGGTGTGTACCGCGGGATTTCGCCCGTGACAACTTTGGCGAGCATTCGGGCCTGGAGTTCGAGGGCGCGGCGGTAGCTGACCTTATAGTCGAATACAGGGTGGGTCAGGAGTGAGTTCATTCTTTGCTCGTACATTTCGAAGAACCTGCGTCGGCCGGGACCGGTCAGGTTGACGGCTTGACCCGCCCGGACGAAATCGCGTTCGGTTATCGCGCGATTGTTGATGCAACTCAAGACAGTGGATTCCGCAATCAGGGGCCTGAACTCTTCCATGAGATCGAGCGCAAGGGCCGGGCGGCCAAAGCGCGGTTGATGGAAAAACCCGACGTACGGATCGAAACCCACCGCGAGCACGGCCAGCGTGCAATCCTTGGCGAGCAGACTGTAGCCGAGTGAAAGCATGGCATTGACAGGGTCGGTGGGCGGCCGACGGTTCCGGCCAGTGAAGTTGAAATTGAAGGCGAGCTGTCCTTTCTGGACCGAGGTTGAACCGGGTTCGGCAAGATCATCGGCGATTTTGATCATGCCGCTGAATTGTTCAAAGTAGGCGTTGGCTGCGTTGCCTTCAATGCCGAGTAATTCGTCAAATGACTTTGCATGCAAGGCTGCCTCGGCCAACTGCTTGAGTTTCATCAGAGTCGCAGTGGGGGGTTCGATGTGATTGCGCATCAGCATGGTGCGGTGGTTTCTGATTTTGCCGTTGACGAACAGACCCGCAATGCTGAGACATGAACCGATGTCTCGTGTCAGACGGAATTGTTCGATGCGGAGAAATACATTTTTCAATTCGTGGCCCCGCGTGATGCCGTAGAACCAGCCACCCATGGAAAAATAAGTGATCGGCACCTCGGCCTCGCACAGAGCCTGAATGGCTTGAGTAGAAATCTGGATGTTTCCGAAGAGCGCCACATGCGCGACATCGTTGATGCGGACTTCGTCGATCAACTTCCGGTCCTCCTTGACCTGGAGCAGTTCGTCCTTGCGACCGACACGAAGACCCTGCGTGTTGAGGTAGAGTACACGAGTGTCGTCCCTGGGGGCTATCAAACGACGCGGGGGCGCGCTCGCGCTTTCAGCGGTTCGCGTTGGTGCCCCGGCTTCATTGGATGTGGAAAGCGCGCTTTCGGGCACTGGCGGAGCGGGGACTTGGACTTGAGCGCTTCCGAGCAAGCGTGTTTCGTCCGGGAGACAGACGGTAACCAGAGAGCACCGCGGGCACTTTGGCGAATTATCCAATGGAGATGGAATTGAGCCCTGGGCGCACCGGCGTGCCGCAGTTATCTGTTCGATGATCCACTTTTCAAGTTCAGGCGTGATCGGCAGGTGGACACGCTGTTTTGTGCCCCGGTAGTAAATCACCCCTTCACGACAAGTGTAGCCATTATCGCGCAAGATCAGTGCTTGAACACCAAGCTGGATCTTGTCCGGGTCCCAGAGTTCGTTGCTCTGATCACCGGCGCGCGGCGAGCCGGCCTTGTAATCAACAGGGCACACTTCGAGCGCGGCAAAAAGATCGCCCGTTTCACCAACTGGCGGAAGCGTGTGCACCTCGACAAGGTCGATCTTGGCTGTGACGCCGAGCCTGGCCGATCCCATTTGAACAGAGCGTGAATGGATGGTTTCCTCACCGGGCGGTGATTGTTCTTCGGGACGTTCGGGGCCGTTCCCCGGTTTTGCGGGGGGTGTGGCGTCTGTAGCCACATTTTCATTTTCGGGCTTGGTCTGCGCTGGTTGTGGGAGAGCTCCGGTACCCGTATCTACACGCTTGTGGAGTGCCTTGCCCCGGAGTGTATCCTCATTCTCCACAAACACGCCCTCAACGAATTCGTAGTAGAAAAGGCGCGGACAATAGACAAACTCGTTGAGCATCCGAGCGGGCAACAACACGGGCGCAGCGGGTGAGTCCGGCAACGGCGACCCTGCGAAGCGGGAAGGTGAAGCTTGAGTTTGGGCCGGCGCGTCATTCACAAGACGGAGTGGGCGAGTCCCGCGACGCCCTTTGGCACGCCCGGGACGGTGGTGACGCACTCACGGTTGCCGCGCAGATCCGTGACGACGCCCTTGGAATCCTGCGCGTAGAGGGTTTTGTCCAAGCGCGTACGGACGACATCGAAGTCGAGCCACCCACAGCTCTGTATTTGGTGGACCACGTGGGCCGCCACAGAGTTACACGTCTGTCGGCTGATGGTAAACACAGCCCAACCTGGCCCCCAACGTAGGACTGTGGCAACCACAGGTTCTTGGGTCCCGCCCAGTGTGAGGGGGTCGCGAGTCGGATCATCGGTGCATCAGAGCGATCAGGCGCTTGGCCAAGTTGCGTTGGCGTTCTTTGAAGACGAACTTCTTTTTCTTACCCTCAGTTTTGTCGGGACTGGCGAGTAGTCCGGGGAAGTGGTGTTCCACGAGCTCCTTGAGGCGACCGATCGCGTCGGGCTGCGGCTGATCCTCCAAGCGATCCAGCCAGCCTTCGATCACCCCTTGGGCCGCGAAGGCGTTCTTGTCGGTGTCCCAATTGCCATCAATGGCAGCTTGCTCCAACTCGCGTGCCAGAGGACTGAGGGTGGCGAGACGAGCCTCAAAGGCAGCTTTCTTCGCCGAGGCGATTCGATCTGCCTCGGCCCGTTTTCGGGCGGCTTCACGGTCGGCTTCAATTTTGGCCTCGGCGTCGGCGTCGCCTACGAACCGCCCGTAGCCGACGGCGGTCTTGGCACCGGCACCCAGCCAGAGAAGCGCGGCCTGCAGCCACCCGGCCGCCGCCTCGCAGTCGGCGCGGTCTTGAACCGAGCGGGTGCGGGGAGCGACAGCGAACTGGAAAAGCTGTCCGGGAGCTACGGTAAGGAAAGGGATAGGATTTGGGCTGAGCCAGTCGGCGGGCGGAGTCAGGTTTTCTTCGTCGTACTTTTTCCCGCCGTAGTAGTCGCCATAGTGTGGGGTCATTACGTCGGGTTTGAGCTGAACTGGCGCAGCAGGCAGGACATCGAAGAAAAGAACGGAGCCAACCTGGCTCTGGAGAACCTGAGCGCGGTTGTGCCGGTCGGAATCTTTGCGGATGTCCGAGCCGAAGATGCGGTGGAAGACGGTCGGCTCGATCGGTTGGTCACACCAATCGCCTTCGAGCCAGGCCCGCACCAGCCCTTTTATGGAAGAGCCGGGCAGGTAAGGCACCCCAAGAACCGGATGCCAGGCGAAACCGTTTTCGATTGGATGCTCGCGGCCCAAGCCGGTGGCAAGACGGCTGGTGGTTTTGAAGAGGATGGCTTGCCCGCCCAAGGTGCGGGCAAGGTCGGCAAGCCGGGTGGTGTGCTCGGTGATGAGTTGTGGGTCACCGACCGGGTGCTCGGCCGTGGCGGCCTGGGTGATGGTGTGAATCCAGTCAAGTTTCGGATTGAAGTCGTGGCGGTCCTTTCCCTCCCCTTCGCTGAACGCCTTTAATGACCAGGCATGCAATCCGGTCTTCTTGGAGTCCCGGCACCATTGGTTGCAGAACTTGTCGAACCACAGGCCGGTGTGGCTTTTGTCGAATGAGAAGGTCGGTTCAACCGTCGGTTGGTAAAGTGGGCGTTTCATTAGTCGGTCCCCCGTTCGAGAAAAGCGCAGGCGAATTTCTTGAGCCAGACGAGGTAGGCCAATGCCTCGGTTTGGGCATGGAGATAGCGTTTCTGGTCATTGCTGACGATGGCCTGCATAAGGTCAGCGGCCCCTCCGTAGGGCGCCGCGGGGTCGTTCCCGCAAAGCCAGGACTGAAGGTCGGCATAAAGCAATCCGTGGGGATTTTTCAGATCGGCTTCTGCCTTTGACAGCAGCGTGGCGCAAGCTTGGCCGAGTCCGTTCATCACGACGGTTGCTGGTAAAGCCTCGATGTACCCGACGTAGTTACCGTAAATTTGCTTGCCGGCTTGCTGGTGTTGCCGGATGTGTTCCAGCGCATGTTTTGCGCGGCGTTGGGCGAGGGTTTGTTCGCTCATTTGGCACCTCCGTTTCCGTCAAGGAAAGTGACTGTGAACCACCCCATGCCAACGGTTTCGTTGCCGCCGATTTGCAGGTAAGAGTGGTCCTTGAAGAGTTGCTTTACTGGCTCGATTGCGTTGGGGCTGCGTTCGGCAAGGATGGCGTAGAAGAGGGCGTCGGCGGGGATGCTCTCCTCATACCAAAGGTTTTGGCTGGTTTTTTTGCCCGGGTCCAACACGTTGCGCGCCTGAATCGAAAGTCCGTAGCGGGCGAACCATGCGAAGTCGTCGTCATGGAGCACCAAGACCTGTCCAGCGAGGCGGTTCCGAGTGGTCGCGTGTGGCACGAGTGGCCCCAACGCGGCGAGCAACCCATCTGGCAATTCGCCTTCATGCTCAAACTGACGTTCTTCCAGAAAAAGCGTGCCGTTTTGCGCGCCGAGGTATTTGCCTTCGGACGGCTGGCCAGGCGCGGGAAGAAAATCAACGCTGCCAAGGCCGGCACGCTTACGGTCGCGGGCAAACCGTTCGAGCAGATGCGGGCACGTGACCCACTTGTAGGCAGATTGCAGGCTGCGCACGGGCAGGAGTAGCAGCCGGGCGTCGGAGACCAGCAGCGCGCCCGCATTGTCCGCCTTGCCGAAAATGCGGTTACAGTCGTCTTGGGACATGCGAAGATTCGTTTCCTGCGGTCGTTGCCGCTCCTGACTTGGGGAATGTTCCTCGGTGGTGCAGACTTTCGCTGGCTGCGGCTCGCGGGCGAACCCGAGAAGCGCGCCTTTTAGACTGGAGCCGGGGATGACCGGGTAATCAGTAGCGGCTTCGCGGGCGACTGGAAGGTCCACGAAATCGGAGGCGCCTTCGGCGCCGGGATGAATGGATGTTTCCGACAAGAGAGCAACGAGTTGTGTTTTCATTGTTGTAGAGGTGATTTTGACGGCCAAAGGCCAATGACGATTTGACCGAAGCCGTGCGTGTGATAATCGCCCAGCCATTGGCCGTTTTGGGCGAGTATATTCGGAAGCTCCGCAGCGGGCGCTTCGCAAAACCAGACTGAACCTGCCGGGTGGAACGGCTCCAAGGCCAGCGGCTCATTCTTGAGCGAATCCCAGCCGCCGATTAACTGCGGTTTATCCACGCAAGCCGATATGATCTTTGCCCCGGACGAGAGGAACGGTGCGGGGTTCTTGAAGCAGCCATGAGTCAACAGCACGACGATGAAGCGAACGAACCCGTTGCTGTCTGGCTTGAAGGTATTGGCGGGCGGACAATTGGGCACAGGGTTGCCGTGCCATGATTCGGCCTGGGCCAGACGGGATTCACCGCCGAGCGGGAAGAGCGAGGGCAGGCCATTCATGTTGTTTGGCACGCCTTCAAGACCGACGCCGAGTGCGACTTTGCGACACAAGCGCACGTAAGTGGGGCTGTAGAGGTCGCCTTCGCCGACGTTTAACGTGGCAGCGTCGCGTTGCAGTCCCACGCGGGACTCGAATTGCCACAGAGTGTCCGGGCGATGGAGCATTTCTGCTCCCGGCGCTTTGCCACCCAAAATGCAGGTCAATCCTGCGGCGGTTATCCAGGCGGTTCCAGCCGGTTTCAACCCGTCTGGCCTTTGACCCGCCGGCAACAGAAGACGCGGGAGCCGGCATCTGCCAATATCAGTTTCAGTTTCCTTTTCGTCTGGTTGAAGGAACGCCAAGGGTCGCCAATGCCCCGCATGGCTGCGGCCCAGCAGATGGCGCGGCACGGGCCAGAGAGCCTCCGTGGCACCGGTTTCATTTTCTCGGATGAGAAATGGTCCGGTGAACTGCAGTTGGCCGAGGTCGTTGGGACCGTTGCCGAAGCAATTCGCGGCGTCCTTCGGCCAGCCGTGGAGTTTTCCATCCCAGCCATTGGTGCGGGCCAGCGCCGCACGTAGCGCGCCGGTGAGCGTGCGGGCCGGCGGCGGGAAGACGGACTCCACTGCGGCCTGATTAGATTCGCGATGGTTGTAAGGGCGCCCGTCGCGGAAAAACCATGCGTCTTGTGGAGTGATGGAGAAGTATTGCGGGTTCATTCGGCACCCTCCTTTCCGTCGAGCGCAAGGAACTTGACCAATCGCGCGCCGTCGAGATCGAACCGCCGCTGGTTCGGATACCGTGCGTCGGCCTGCCAGCAGACGGCAATAAGCTGACTCATGAGTTTTTTAGCAGCTTCACGCTGCTCGTTGGCTTTGCGTGGGTCTTTGTCAAGGCAGCCGTGGAGGTATTCGGCCACGAACAGGTCGGTCAGGGTTTCGTTATCGAAAGGTGCATCTTCTGTTTGAGGGGCGCCAGCATTGCAGCCCGCGCTGTGTGCGCCTTTGTCGTCGAACAACTCAGCGAACCGTTCACGCAGGTTGTAAAGGAAGCTGGATGAAAGGCCGCGGCTTTCACGAGTGGCTTCCTTCTCGTAGGCCCGGACAAGCGGCTCAAAGCAGTTTGTGCCGTTCTTGCTGAAATCGTCGAACTTTTGCGCCCACTGGCAGGTGACGCCGCCGGGTTTTAGTACGCCGATGGCAATCGCATCGCGCCCGGCGCCATCCTTGGCCACGTCGTCGAGGAGTTCGTGGGCGTAGGCCAGCACGCGGCTGAAGGCGCAACGGTAATGCGCGAAGACCAAGCCGGCGGAAATGGTCGCCTGGGAGATACCGTTGGTGCGGAAAGCTTCGCGGTAGGCCTGTCGAACAGTAACGACCGTGGCGAGTGCGGTATCCAGGGGCAACATGGCCAGCACATCGTCGCCGCCGGCATAAACGCAGACACCGCCAGCGTCAGCCTTTTCTATGAGATCCGGTGCTTGTGATGCGAACCCAGTGAGGCACGAGGCCACTTGCCCGGCACCGTGCTCGCGGATGAGCTTGCCCATGGAATCACCGTCCATCAACAGGAGGCCATAAAAATTGCCCGCGCGGTCGTCGGTTTCCTTTTCCAATTTGTGAAGTTCCTCGAGCAACTCGGGTCGCAACGCCTCTTGCTTCAGCGGCGTGCCACGTTCGTTTTTGAGCGCGGTGCGGTTCAGGAAATTGCCGCTGAGGTAGGGGAATTCTCCGGCGGAAGCCGGGAAGTCTTGCAAAGCTCGGATGCGACGGGTGCCCCTGACAAGCGCGCCGGGTTCGTAGCGCACCATGTCGGCGTAAGCTCGGCAGAGGTCCAAAACTTTGGTATCAGCGGTTTTGATCCGCTTCAGCCACGGCACAGCGGCGATCGAAACAGTCGAAGGCCAGTTTTCCATATCGAGGTCGCGACCGATGGCGGCCTTGGCTACGACCGGGAAAAGGCGCTTGACGAACGCGATGGCGCAGAGGCGCTCGTCCTCTTCGAGGTCGAGCTGGTTTTGCATCCCTTTGCGGACAGCTTCCCAAAACCTGTCCTGTGACTGGCGATCCTTGGAACGGAAAAAGCCTGACAGTTCCTGCCACTGGCCCATGAGGGTGCAATGGTCGCCAGGCTGATGCGTCAGGGGCGGCGTGCGCCAGTTCTTGCGGCGGTCGAGCAGATCGGTGTCCTTTTCGTCGCCGACAGCCCACGCGATTTCCCAAAAGTTTTGGATCTGGTGTTCCCAAATTTGCCGGGTTCCACAACCGACTTTGGCGGCTTCTATCAGGAAAGAATCCCAGACTGTTTCGGCGATGCGCTGCCATTCTTCTCGAAGCGCAGCGGCAGCGGCTCTGCCAGCCTTGGCAGCAGATTCTTCGTCCTTGAACTCGGCGACGAAACGGTTCGGTGCGATGGCGTGCGGGTGGTTGCCAAGTGCTTTGATCGTCTTGAACTCGGGCAGAATGACATCGCCCTGCGCGTTTGCGGCGGCCTCCATTGCCTTGAGAGCAAGGTGCGACAGCAGGAAAGAGCCGGCATACAGATCGCGCGTCCGCCGCGCCTGCGCGACGAAGCCCTGTACTGGACCAAAGGTGAAGTGGAGATGAACTTTCATTGGTTACCGGAACTAGTTTGTCCACTAAGGGATCCTAGAAACTCCTGTGCGGCCTCGCCTTTGCCGGGGATTTCCGTCTCGTTGGGCAGGAAGTCCGATGGCAACCAGATCGCGCAGGGCACCGCCTGCCCGTCAGGACATTGATGAACGTGAAGAAAAAGCGGGCTGGCACGGCGCTCACCACGCGGTATGGGCTTGAAGGCCCTGGGCAAACCGAATTGCGCTCGGTGCTCCTTGGGCAAGGTTGCTTTCACTTGCCTTTGGTAGCGTTTGCCGAGCCACTGTTGGGCTTTGTCTGCATTTGGCTGCTTGGGGCCGGCGGCACAACGAAACATGGTCGAGAATGCCGTCCACCGCGGTCGCCCTTGGGCGCGACCGTCCGCAAGTGCTTCGACAAGTTCGGCCCATTCGGTTCTATCATTGGGACATGTCCACTCAGCGCCTTTGAGCCGCGTTAGTGTGACGCTGCCCCAGCCTTTCCGACTATGGAACCCAAGCCCGCCCACGAGCCCGAGTACCTTGAGCGCGCTGATGAGAAGCGCAACTTGCTCTTTACTGCATCGGCGCACGTCCAGGTGGACCGAGAATTCCCTGCCAGGGGCAATGAAACGGCGATCGCCTCTCACCGGATCCTGTATTCCGTACCCCGTATAGCACTCACAGGAATTTGGAGACCATCGTTGCTGGATGACATTCGCTTCAATCAGCGGCTCGTCGAGCCGCATCAGTGCTTTGCTTTGTCCCGTCTCGCTGCTGCCAAACAATTTCGCTTCCTCACAGCGCAGTTCCTTGAGGTCTTGCACTTTCCCCCACATCAGCGCCCGCCACCAGAAACGGAGGGCGCCCTTGAAGCTTGGCAGGCGCAATTCAGCATCGGCAGTGGGTTCGGCCCCGCCCAGAAACATCGGAGTCACGACCCGGTAGGTGGCAGTAATCGTTTTCATACAGTCAAGAGGCATATTGCTGGTTCTGCTTGGCGCTGGCAAGGGTGGGGACATCGGGGGACGTCCCGTCCAACAGCACAGCGAAACTGGCGAACCACTCGTCCAGGTTTTGGGTACCAAGCGCAATAGGCTGGTTCTTCACCGGCAAGATGCGGAAATTCAACATCGGCCGGCCACCGTGCGCCTTGGCCATGTTGGTACGTGATCTAAATCGGTTTTCTCTCCACACTTTCTGCACGGTTTTCATTTAGACTTCTTCGCGCAGACTATAGGCCGCACTACAGCACCAGCAACCGCTGAGGTTGGATTGTATTCTAGCCCATTTTCATGCACCGCTGCAATGGTTTTCATCAGTGGCTTCCCAAGCACGAGGTAGTTTGTAGGCATGGGACTGATTCCTTGCGCCGCGTAGAACCTCTGGATATGCCGACGGTGATCTGCCCGCAAGCAGAAAGCATCGGCAATGGTGCTAGCAGCAACCTGGGCGCGGTGCGAGTGGGCGGTATCCGTGAGTTCGAGGGTGCGTCGTGCGCAAACAATGTCCAAGGCCCCGCGTGCTTCCATTATGAACCAAATCCAGAACGCGCCGTGGCCCTGGCCGAAGACGGATACAATGTTCCAAGGTTCGGGTCCCCGGGCGGGACTGGAATGGCGGCAGCGCCTTTAGGGCCAGACTGTTTGGGCTGCGCACGTCGCAGCAGACCAAATAGTTGGCGCACATGATGAGCGGATTCCAGGTTCGAGCTTTCAGAGTGTGGTGCATGAAGAACCACGGCTTGGGACAGGCACAAACAAGCCCAGGCCAAAATGCGCACCGTACCCGAAGGCCAACGGCCCGCGTACCGGCTCAGCGAATGTGAGCTGAAAAGCCACACCAGCAGCCTGGGCACGCCTGCCTTCGCCGTGGTAACGCTGCGACTGAAATTCGACCGGCCGCAGATGTCGCGAACCGATGGAGATGACGGCCATGGGTTCCAGCTTGGTCGGCAGCGGGAGACCGGCTTCAGCTACAAGCCGGCGCAAGTCGTGTTCGGGCGAACCAATCCACCAGCCGTTGGCGTCGAGCTTGGGTCTGCCATCGCGGTGGGTTTTGGGATGTCGGGTGGGGACAAACGGTGTGAGCGATCGCCAGACGGTGGCCGGGCCGAACAGTGCACAATCGCCGAAGGTTGTGACGTCACCAAAGCCCAAAAGAACCATTTGTAGGTCGTGGCCGCCGTGGCCCCAGACCTTTTGAAGGGACTCGATGGCGCGCCGAACCGAGGCATCGAAGCCCCCTTGGGCGTAAAGGGTCACATTAGTAATGGCATCACGCGGGCCGTTGGGTTCGCATAGGATGAAAATATGCTGATGCCCGGTCAGCGGCTGACCATCAGCACCGCGTCCTGACAACACCGGAGGCGCAGAGCCAGCGGGGAATCGGGCCAGGAGCGCCTGGCGAACCCGCTCGGCTACAGACACGGCCCGGGTGATGCGCGCCAGCACAGCGCTGGCGAGTGCGAACCTGGCGACGGTGGGCAGCCGGCTGTGGCCAACTCGTGTGCGGATGGGTGTGACCCTGAAACATTGGCTGGGGCGGATATAATCGGTGAACCGGCTACCTGGCGGAAGAGTCCACCCAGCAGCCTGCAACTCGCCGGTGTCGGCATGCAAGGCTTCAAACAGGTCGGCAGGCAGGGCTTTGGCAGCCGCTGTCTTACGTCCACGCGCCTTCAATGTCGCTGGCGTGCCCTGGCTGATTTGCGCAGACCGCCAGGCAGCGTATTCCTGCGGGCTCATCGTGACCAAGAGCCGAACCAGCTCAGCATCGGCCGGCACGGCTTCGGTTTCCGATAACGGTCGAGCATTGGGAGTAAAGCCGCTGGGGTTATCGGTGGCCCGGGCTTCGACCAGGCTTTCTGCACGGCCAAAGTAACCAAGCCGTTGGCAGAGCACATCGAGGGCATGCCGTTGCGCCTCGGTCAAAGCCACATCCCATCCGATGCACAACGGGCCAGCCAAGTGCAGGAAGGTATCGAACACTTTGGTGTTTTTCTGGGTTCTGCCCTCGATGATGGGCATGTAGTGACGCGTGTGGCCGGGGCTGGCCGGTGGCAGCTCGAAGACAGGGAGCCGACCGGCCAGCACGTCGATCAAGCCACGGAAAACGGATTCGGGCACCTTGGCTTTCGCTTTCAGGTGCCAAGTGGCCACCAGGGCTCGCAACAGGCGCCAAGGTGACGGTGGCCAGTCCAGGGCACCTTCGTTGACGTGCCGGCCCCAAGGCGTGGCATGGTATCGGCCAGCCGGAAAGCGTAGTTCAAGCACAAGCATGGTCAGGCCTCCTCGGACGTTTCGACCTCTGACTTGTTGGACGTCCCTTTCACCGGCTTTTCAAAGACCACTACGGTCTTCGGTGGCTTGGCGAAGCGCTCGGCGACGCTTTGGATTAGACCGGGCAAATCTCGTTCCACCTCTTCCAGCGTTGGCAGTGCGAAATTGGCAGGACGTTTAACCTGCAAGGCACTGCCTAATTCCAAGTCGCACGCGGTGCGCAGACGCAAACCATAGCGCAAGAAGCGAAGGATCTTGAACAAAGCCAGAGACACCAACAGCCGCTCGACATCCTCGCCCAGACCGAAGCCGCGGATCAGGGCCAGATCCAGAGAGAAGTAGGCGGTGATGTCGCCACAGAACTCTTCGCGGTGGAACGGCACGTTTCCGAAGCCCTTGGCGGTGTCGCCACTGGGATCAAGCGCGTCGTTTTTCACGCCCCCACTGGGTGCAGTGGTCACATTCCGCGCTTCGATGAAGGCCGTCAATGCCCGAGGCAATCGCATGCGCCCACCGGCGATATCCGATTTGGCCAAAAAGACACCGTGCAAGAGACTGTTGATGTCGTACTTGAGCAGGACCCGCGCGAGGAGTTTCACATCCACCGGTGCCAAATCCCCAATGGACAGTTCGCGTTTGAGAGTCTGGAGGAATGGAGTCTGGAGGAATGATTTGTCTTTTCCCTCGAGGATGTAAGGGCTGTTAATCCGGTGCGCCTCCAAGACCGAGTTGGTTAGCGGCCTGTCGCTTTTGTCCGTGACCACCACGCATGGCAGGCCACGCAGGGGCTCGACCCAGTCGTCGGCTGCGGTGTCCCAGCACACGGCTTCGAGGCGGTTGGCCATGCTCTGGGCCGATTCGACCAAGAGCATGTCGGTGCCATCGGGCAGCTTATATTGGGCAGGTCCGAGGTCCGGGAAGCCGGTGGGCTGAAAGCGTGTGCCGGCGATGGGTTTGAGTTGCGCTTCCAATAGGAGGCGCGGTTGGTTCTTCATGGCATCGAGGTTCATGTTGTGTTATACGGATACGGTTCTGGGTTTCAACACAAGTTCCCTAAGCCGCGCAAAGTCGGCGCGACTGAGGGGAAATAGCAGGGCGGCTGCGGCGCGGCGTGCGGCGACACCTTTGACGCACACAGTCTCGAGCGCAGGTGGCAGATCTGAAGCGCGCAGCCGTCGTGCAGCCAGACGCGAAGCGGCTGAGCCGTTGCCATGGGCAGCATGCTGGTGAATAGCCGCCACAATTGGGATTTCCGGGAAATCGCTGCACTCGACGTGGCGGGGAAACGCCAATCGCAGGAGGCTGTAGATAGCGGGCGGCGTAGCTTCGGGTGTGGGGTCCGGCACCGACTGGCTCTGCTCGTGCCTTGCACCTTCCAAGAAATCGGATTGGAGAGCAGAGCTCCGGGCCCGGGACCAGTCAACCAAGCTCAATCCCCACAGCAGGTCAGCCAGGCGGCCGTCATCAGTTTGGCCTTCAAGGAAGGCAACCACGTCCGCCAGCGGGGCGAAGCAGACCGCCGTGTCTGGCAGTACTGAATGGCCGGCCTGCCGAGCGCTCAGGAGTCGCCGGCCGAAGATGGCGTTGAGGACATTGACCAAGTCACCCTCGTGCCAGACAACATCATTGGACGGCTGATCGTCCCAATCAAACCAGCGAGGGTCTTGAGCCGCGCGGAGCACCACAGGTTCGAGGTGGCAACGCAGCGGTAGCGGAGTCGGACGGCCTTCCGTGTCTCTGTAGATTCCGTTGACCGACGCCAGTGCTGCCGCAAGGCGGAATTCGATGCTACCGTCATCGGCGTCGCGCAGCCAGCGATCGGAAAGGCCAGCAAGCGGGGCGATTTTTTGCCTGGGCGGTTTGTCGTTGCGTCCAGTCGTCCAGGCAAAGCTTCGGGCAAGGGCTCTTTCGGCTTGCCCAAGTGCGACAAGGACGGCTTGGAGGCGCTGAGGCGTGCCGTCTTGGCATAAATCAATGATGCGATTTTCAAGCTGGTTAACAGCACGGGTGATTACGGCGGGCACTTGGTCATTCGCAGGGCCGGCAATGCGGCGGAAATTGTCGAGCCAGCGGTCCGCGTCGCTGAGCAAGTCGGCGCATGCATTGCGTTTGACCCGAAACCGGCCAAGCGGAGTTGCTGAGGTTGAGTCACCGCGGCGAATCAGGAGCCCATAGCGAACAAACTCATCGAAGCCTCGATCAGTGCCGTTGGCGCAAATAGCGCGAGCAAAGTCAACTCCGGTTTGGGCGGCTGCACTGCCAATCTGTGCCCTGCCTTCACTTAATACAGTCAATAACTCGGCTTTGTTTGCAGCCCGAGACCACAAAGGCATCCACAGTTCTTCAGTGCTCGATTTGTCAGCCAATTCATCCGCCGCACCGGCGCTGGGGTAACCAACTCCAGCCGCCCGCACACTAAAAGGATAGGCCAACCCAGACTGGCCGGGTGTCTGATGACCCTTCACAACAGCCGCAGCGAAGAATAGCGTACCCTCGATGAGGAAGACGAAGTCCCACGGGTTGACTGAAAACCGGCCCTTGAAACCAGAAACGCTATTGGGGCCGCCGGCAAAGCCGGGTTCAAACTGTCCGGCCAACGCCTCGATCCGACTCTGCGGATGGTTTTCCCCAAACAGGGAGACTTTCAACCAACGCTGCGACAAGCCGGTTTCAAGGTTCGTCCGGTTAAGCAACACTTCGATCAGTCGCTGCATAAAGTTCGACGAGAAGTCGGCATTGCCATCATTCGCACCAGAGCCTAGCATGGGGGTGTAGGCTGGCACGAGACCGGTTGGCGAGTGTGACTTATTCCTATCAGAAGTCAGCACAAGCACGCAGTCCAACCACTGAACGGCGGCATCCGGCCAACGATTGCGCAGTTCGATAAGCAACTCGTCTTTGGCGGCGCCCTTAGGGGCTTCTTCAAGCTCGCGTCCGGCAAGGACCTCGCGCGTAAGGAGGATAGCCGCGCGGTACTGGCAAAACCGTGGATCGGTCGTGGTGGCCAAGGCGTCGATGACGCGTGTAGCCTCGGTCGGCTGCGTCCGTCTGCCCGTCTTCTTTCGTTTGCCTGTTAGCGGGTCTTTTTCCTTGAGCTTTTCCTCTTGAAAATAGAAGCCACTGCCGCCGTTCCATGGGGCGAGGATGGGCGTGGGGCGATAGTCGTTAAGGAAGAAGTTCAGCAGTGCATAGCGGTCGAGGCGGCTGTGCAATGTGAACACGTCGCGTTGCCAGCAGCCGGCGGCGGCTGGATCGGCCTGTTCTGCAACAAGGCGCAGGATGCCCAAAGCTTTGAGGTAATGCGCCAATGGAATTGGCGAACAA
>Ga0123519_10005605_pt1 | contig 19969 bp, 14 predicted proteins | sample YelNatPaOPRAMG02_FD_87396 | JGI IMG/M metagenome (GOLD analysis project Ga0123519, IMG submission 87396) | Hot spring microbial communities from Yellowstone National Park - Yellowstone National Park OP-RAMG-02 (version 2) | ecosystem: Environmental > Aquatic > Thermal springs > Hot (42-90C) ...
ATGGGAAAGATTTATTGTAAGACTTGCAGCTCATGGCCCAGTAACTCAACATATTCCAGCATCTATTTTACAGTTAAGAAGAACAGATTTTAAGATAAGGGAAGTCTTGGCTGAGAATGTTTAGGGTAAGAATTTAAAAAAACATAAAATACATATTTTTTATAAACATAAGTTATTTTATTATAGTTACGATAATATAATAATTATTTTATATTTATTACGTTAATAGCTTCATAAAAGTTGCTTTTATTAGGCTATTAACGTAATAATATTAAAATCTTCAAAAATTAATAATTTTTTAATCAATTAATTAATTTATAATAATTGAGATATTATATCTAGTGGTAATTCATTTATAGGAGCATTATTAGAATTAAAAATTGTATCTCCCTCAATATTTTTTCCAAAAATTGCTCCTTCTTTTACAGCTGCATGGAGATTCCTAGGTAATACAGAATCTCCTATATTTACAACCTTTAATCCTGCATTTTTCATTTCATAAAAAAACTCATTATTTGGTTTTTGTATACATGTAATAACTGTATCAATAGATAAAACTTTTTGATTAAAATCTTTATCTTGGATAATAACACTGTCATCTTGTATATCTAAAATAGTTGTATTTTCAAATATTTTAACAGGATATTTATAAGGTTTATAATTGAGCGCTTCTGCCTCTTCCAAATTAAAATGCTTTCTTATTACATACATATGAATAACCTCAACTTGTGAAGCAAATTGTGGATTTTCTGTAACAATAAATACTTTTTTGCCAATAGATGCTAAAAATTGAGCTGTATCAACTGCAGCATAATGATCTCCCCAGATAAGTACCTTTTCTCCTACTCTTGTTGCTTTACGGTCACCAGGATAAAATTCACATTTTACCTTAGTGCATGTAAGAACATCTTCAAAATGTACGATTTTATTTAAATTACCATAAATTTTTGGAACAAATGATTTTGCTCCAGTTGCATTTACAACAACATCAAAAGATTCTAAATCTTCTAATTTCGGTTTATAATTCATTTTTACTTCGATATTTGAAAATTTATGTATTTGGTGTCTAATCCAATCAGCATACCATTTCATTTTTTCTTTTCCAGGTATAAGACAGCATCCGAGAATAGCACCGCCTAATTCCCTTTTTTCTTCAAATATTACAACATTATGTCCGCGTAATGCTGCGTGCCTTGCTGTCTCCATCCCCGCTGGTCCTCCACCTACTACTGCTATATTACATGTTTTATTTGTACGTTTCATTCTAGAAAAAGATGGATCTCCAATTGCTGGGTTAATTGCACATGTGACTTCCTTTTTTGCCATATGTGATTCTTGCCAGCAACCTGTTAAACAAGAAATACATTTTCTTATTTCACTTTCTTTATTATATTTTATTTTAATTGGCCAATAAGGGTCAGCCAAAAGCTGCCTAGAAAGACCAATCATATCAGCTAAATTTTCTCTTAAAATTTTTTCACAATAATCAGGAGTCCGTAAAGAATGACTAATAATAACGGGAATAGAAACAACCTTTTTTATAGCTTCAGAAGCATATATTGTCCAACCTTCTGGATAATACATAGGATCAAATCCAGCACCTGGGCTTTCTTGAATACATTGGCTTATGTCTAAAGCTGCAACACCAGCTTTTTCAAAAATTTTTGCAACTTCAATCGATTCCTGTAATTCACGACCTCCCTTTACCCATTCATCTGCAGAGTATCTAACTAGAACAGGATAATCTTTCCCACATTTTTTTTGAATAGATGATATTATTTCTAATACAAAACGCATCCTATTATTAAAACTCCCACCATATCTATCGGTTCTTTTATTTAAATAGGGACTCATGAATTGAGATATTAAATATCCATGCGCTGCATGAAGTTCAACTGAATCAAATCCCGCCTGTTTACATCTCCAAGCAGCATCAGAAAACTTATCCACAAGTTCTATTACTTCTTCGACTTTCATTTGTTTTACAGACTTTCCCTTTGCCTCTTCGTTTTCATAAACAATTTCATGACTTTGAGACCAAGGGATACTTAATACCATATCACTAGCAGAATAAACAGGATACCTTGGTAAAGCTCCTTGTGGACCTGGATGCTGTAATTGAATACAAGTTTTAGCCCCATATTGCTTCATACAATTCACTAATCTATTTAAAGAAGGAATATATTCATCACCATCAGCAACTAAACAATTTACAGTTGATTTCCCAGTTAATTTATCCGGTGTTGTTGCGCCGACTATAATAAAACCAGTCCCCCCTTTTGCAATTTGCTCAAAATGATATATATCTCTTTCACTAACTTCGCCTGTCGAATATGATCCTCCTATATCAGTTGCAACATGGCATATCCTATTAGGTATAATCATATTACCTATTTCTATAGGTTCAAATAAATACTTATATTTTTCAGACATTAAATTTTCTCCTTCATATTTAGCTTTTAAATACTTTTAAAATTATCAATTAATCAATTAATTACATTCAGGTACTAATGGGCCTTTAAGCTCTTTAACAACAAAAAATTTACCCGGAAGTGTTGGCATCCAACTAGATGGTACCCAAATATCTGGACCATATCTTAAAGTAACAAAAAAAGACATTCCTTGCCAATTCATACCTCTACCTACGACTCCATCCACTCCTCCAATGCAATAATCTGAATTTAAAAATAAACCAGGTCCTATTGTATTTGCTCGTGCAGGAATCAATGTAACACGGCTTTTGAAGCTTATTAAAGAGTTCTGCTCGATTGTCATTGGGTGAAGCTTTCCTCCTAATCTATAAGAAGCTTTTTTCCAATCATCAACTGAATTAAAATCTGCTGCAAAATGTGGCTCCCAAAAAGCAATATGAAAACACCTACCAATACCATATATTGTTATTAGTTCTCCACCATTACTTTTAATTTCTTGAATTTTTTCAGGATATTGAGGCAAATTGTGTTTAGTAGCGAAATTACGTTGATTTTTTGGGACAGTAAGTTCTCCTAAAGGTCCATATAAAGAATTTTCCATTGCATTTTGAAAAGCACCAGGATCATCAGGTGGTAGTGTATTGCCCTCTGAATCTGACCATTCATCCATATTAAATCCCCAAACATGATCACATTTACAATTCCAATTTTTTAAAAAATATACAACCCATTTATACATACCCATTGGACCTACAGAAAGAATTAGTGCTAATTTTTTACCTTCATCACGAGTACGTTTAATTTGTTTTGCTATTTCATAACCCATTTGCATATTAAATGATGCTACATCATCACATTCTTCTACATTAAACTCTGTATTCCAATGACTTTGCCTATCTAATGCATGTTCAACCGGAGTTGAACAACAATTTTCTATTTTTTGTAAATCCCATCCTTTAGGGAAAAATCCCTCTAAATCTGAGCCTTTAATCGTATCTATTAAATTCATATCTTATAACCTCCCTTATTTAATTCTAAAACTATTTATTCATTTATTACATATTTAAATACCCTGTCACAATCATAATTTATTTTATATATTTTTTTTAATTGTTCACTTCTATTTAAAACGCCAATTTTATAAACATCATCTACTTGGCTTGTATAATAAGAAAAAGCTAATTGTATTATATCATTTGGATAATGAATAAAAGCTCTATCTTCTAATCTATTTTCATCAATAAATTTATTTATTTGATTTATTTCATTTTCATTCAATATCCCAGCATAAGGCTTATCTTCTGCAAAATAAAATGTAGCTTTTATCATATTAGATTCTTTGAGAGCTTTTATACCAGCTTCTCGTACTATGAAATGATCTATATGATTTTTCATAGCAAGTGGTAAAACAATTGCTGTATCTTCTAGGATAGCAAGATCTAAAATATAGTTTTTTATGCGATCTAATATCTCATAGTCTTTTTTTTCCATATTTTCATAATTACCATAAGCCATTTCCATTTCCCCTTTACCAGCAGATAATTTTTTACCACGAATTTGGCTTTCTTCTTCACCCATAATACAAAAACGATATCTATTGTATCCTAATAAATCATCTAAACATAGTAAATCTTCAATAAGTCTAACCCCAGTAGCATATTTTATACGAGTAAGACTTACATCCTGATTCCCCTCATTATCATGTGCTTGATAATTTGATCGAGAATATACACTGATATTTGTGAATTTCTTTGTATGAAGAAGTTTATTCTTTTTCATACTTAATACATATCCTCCTAAGAAAAAAAGAAAATCATCATAATGAGGAGAAAAACAAATTATATTTTTTTCAGTGATAACTTCTTCAATATTCTTATAAAACATCACATGCTCCTAAAACTTTAATTTATAATATAAAAAGAAACAAAACTAAATAACTTTATTTTTCATAAAATTATTATCTATTTTAAAACCTGTGATTTAACTTAACAACAAACTTATTTAAAAAAATAATAACTATAATCGAGTTAATTCAAAATAAATTTTCTAAAAATAATTTTAAAAAATATTTAAAAATTTTTAAAAAAATATATAATTAATAATTAATATTGTAATTACAACATCATAATTTTATTATTTTTTTATATTTTGTCAAGTTAGGCTATAAATAAAATTAACAATTTAGAAAATTTAATATGTCAATTTAACGCTCCTTTAAAAATTAATAAAATAAGTATAATAACAAATTTTTATGTTGTTTTTAAATTAACATGAAAACTTTTTTGGATACGTTGTTAGCAATCTAGAGAAAGAAAAAGTTTAATTGAATTAAACGCGTTCACATTTTTATTTGATAAAGAAAAGTATGCTCAAATACTGCCTTAATTAGATATTTATACGCTTAGAAGGTCATATATTTCTTTTTCAAACTGTGAAATGATATAATAAATATAATTTTTTTAAATAAAAATCTTTAATTTATAAATTTATAAAATAAATTTAATACAAAATAGTATATGAGGAGGCTTTATTTATGAAAAAGATTACTGCAATCTTAATAGGGGCTGGGGATAGAGGATTAAATGCATATGCACAATATTCGATAAATAATCCTGGAGTAATAGAGTTTATTGCTGTAGCTGAAAAAAACAAAGAAAGAAGAGAATATTTTAAAAAATTATACAATATTTCTGATGATATGGTATTTGAAACATGGGATGGTATTTTTAAAAGAGATAAATTTGCTGATGCTGTTTTTATTTGTACAAACGAAAATTATCATTATGAACCCACTATATTAGCCATGCAGAAGGGCTACAATATTTTATTAGAAAAGCCCATCACGCAACTTCCTCATACAAGTGTTGAAATAGGAGATTTAGCTGAAAAATATGATAAAGTTTTTATTTTAGGATATGTTTTAAGATATACACCATTTTTTTCTGAAATTAAAAAAGTATTAAGTGAGGGTAGAATTGGTCAAATTAAAACTATAGTGCATTCTGAACATATCGGAATTGCTCATTATGCACATAGTTTCGTACGAGGAGTTTTTTCTAAAGAAGAAAATGCTGGTCCTATTATATTATCTAAATGTTGTCATGATATGGATATATTAAACTGGCTTATTGATTCAAAGTGTATTCAATTATCATCATTTGCTACTCCAACTTATTTTAATGAAAAAAACGCTCCAGAGGGTGCTCCTACAAGATGTACAGATGGTTGTCCAATATCGGATAATTGTTATTTTTATGCACCAAGATTATATTCTGCCCCAAGATCAGGTTTTAATGTGGATACTATTAGTTTAGATACAACACCAATGGGGAAAATGCAGGCATTAAAAGATGGTCCTTTTGGAAGATGCGTATTTAAATGTGATAATAATGTAGTTGATACTCAAATCGTTAATATGGAATATGAAAATGGAGTAAATGTTTCATTTTCAATGACTGCTTATACAGAAGAGTGCTATAGAACAATCCATATTACAGGTACAAAAGGTGAATTAGAGGGTAATCTTGAAACCAATAAATTTACTATCAAGGATTTTAATTCAGGCAAACTTGATATTGTAAATGTTTCCACTGTATCTGACAGACATAGTGGTGGAGATTATTATTTAATGACTGATTTTATTAAATTAGTTCGCGAAGGAAATTTATCTGGCAGAACATCTGTTCGTGATGCTGTAGATAGCCATGTTATGTGTTTTGCTGCAGAAAAATCTCGTAAAGAAGGAAAGATTATAAAAATAGAAGAATATAAAAAAGAATTACGTAAAATAATAAAAAATAATTATCACCAATCTTAGATATTAGATATTCTGAAACATAAACAGATAATATTTTTTAAAAATTAAAAATTTTAAAAAATTTTTATTATTAATTAATATTTAATAAATATGTTTTAAATATATTAATGTAAGTATTTATTATCTTAAAATTATATAAAATTATTTAATTTTAATGTTACTTATTTGTAAAAATATTTATCCTGAGATTTAAAGTTATTGGTAATTATATTTTTTTAATAATTTAGCTAAATATTTTATCTTTGAAAGAGAGCAATTTTATGAATAGTAAGGAAGTCATAACTAGAGCATTAGAGTTTAGATCACCTAATAGAATCCCAATTATTTGTCCTAGTTGTGGATATACTGATGTTATAAATATTCAACTCAAACCAGATAAAAACTGGTGTCCAAATTTACCAAAGTTTGAATTTATAAATAGTAAAACACCAGGAAATTTTATAGATGAATGGGGATGTATATGGACAGTTACTGGGAAAGATAATATGGGACAAGTAACAGGGCATCCGCTGGTAGATTTTAAATATATGGAAAACTATAATTTTCCTAATCCTTATGCTCCTGGTAGATTTGAAGAGATAATAAATAATAATAATGATGATAAATATATCCTTTTTTGGATACCTTTCACATTATTTGAAAGATTATATATGCTACATGGATTCGATAAAACAATGGTAGATTTATATTTAGATAGGAAAAATATAATACAATTGCTTGATATAATTCTTAATTTTAACTTAGAAGTAATTGATCAGATTGGGAAGAATAATCTCAAAATTGATGGAATTGGTATTACAGATGACTGGGGAACTGGACAATCAACATTTATATCGCTAAATCTTTGGAGAGAAATATTTAAGAATAAATATAAGCAAATTATAGATCTTTCACATAAATATGGTTTTCATGTATGGATGCATTCAGATGGTAAAATCAACGAGTTTATACCTGATTTTATCGAATTAGGTCTTGATGCAATAAATTTACCAAGTCCTAAAGTCGTTGGAATTAAAGAAATTGGACTAAATTTTAATGGGAAAATTTGTTTTTTTACTGGTGTTGATAATCAAACTACACTCATTTCTGGTAGTAAAAAAGAAATTGAAGATGAAGCAAAGCTTATAATAAAATATTGGGGAAGTAAAAAAGGAGGGATTATATTTTATTTTGATGATGATAACTGGGAAGCTCTTGGAATTAATTCAGAAAGAAAATTAACGGTATTTAATATTTTAAAAAAATTAGAAGATTATTTTAATTATTAATTATTAAAATAAAATTATTAATTTATTTTTTATAAAAATTAATCATATCTGATAAATTTTTTAGTTTATAATGTATTATTACATTTGCAGTTATATCAAAGTCAATCATTTTACTTTTAAAAGCTTAAAAAATAACTATTGGTTTTCCAAAATAATTTATTTGTCGTGTTCGCCATTTATTGCTTAGCAAAGAACTTAATTTCATTGGAGTTATAGAAAATAGTCAACATTTTAAATACTTATATATAATTTTTACTCATATATAATTTTTACTCCATTTTTCTCAATGTCTTTACTGAGATTTGAATTCAACTTTTTATTAGTAATAATATAATTAACATCACCTAATAAACATATAGTTGAAAAAGCAACCGCTCCAAATTTTGTTTCATCCGCTAATATAAAAGTCTCTTTCGATTTTTTTATAACCTTACCATCAACTTGTGCTTCTAATTCATTCGGAGTTGTAAACCCTTCGTTAGTAGATATACCATTTACCCCAACAAAAGCTTTGGCAAAATTATATTTATCTAAAAAATTTATAGCTTCTTGTCCAACCAAAGAAAATGTCTTTTTTCTAAAATCTCCACCAATTAATTTAATATTTATATTTGAATTATTAGCTAATTCTAAAAGAATATTTATAGCATTTGTAAATACAACCAGATCTTCTATATCGAATAAAGTCTTAGCAAGTTCTAGAGTAGTAGTCCCACCACTTATATATACTACATCTCCTTTATTGATGAATCTCCTTGCAATACGTGCTATTTTCTGTTTCTTATCTAAATTCAAATCTTTTTTCTCGTCCAAAGAAAACTCATATTTAAAATTTCTTTTTTTTAAAGCTCCTCCCCTAGATCTAATAATCAGACCCTTACTTTCAAGATCAATCAAATCCCTTCTAACAGTAGATTTTGATATTTTTAAAAGATTCATAATATCTTCTATAGTAGCTTTTTCTACTTTATCTATATATTTAACAATTTCGTTTCTTCTTTCTTCTATAAATAAAATATTATCTTTGTTTTCTTCTAATAGCATATATTTCCCTTTTTATTATTATACTAACTGTGGAATCAATTCTTTTTAAATTATTTTTTGCTTTCAAATATTTTGCAATATAATAAAATTGATTTTTTATAAAATAATCTCTTAATTGAAATTATTTATTTAACTTTAATTATACTGGATAATTCAGCATCAATACTTGATAGGATATTTGCCAATCTTTTTAGCATAATTAAAAAAATATTCAACTTTTTCGATACTTGTATCATTTTGAATATTATGAGTTGGCCCTAAAATCAAACCACCATTATAACCAACCTTTGTTATTCTCTCTAATATCTCTTTTTCTAAATCATTTATTGTTCCAAAAGGAAGTGTTTCCTGTTCATCTATTGTTCCCATGAAACATAAATCTTTACCAAATCTCTCTTTTATATCTGAAGGATTCATACATTTAGGTTGAATTGGATTTAATATTTCAACCCCTACTTCAATTAAATCATTTATTATTGGAGTAATATAACCATCACTATGAAAAGCTACTTTTACATTATTATTAGTCCTTTTAATTTCATCTATAAGTAACTTATACCTTTCTTTTAAAAATTCTCTAAATAAATCAGGTGAGATAATCATTCCTGTTTGCATCCCTACATCGTCACCAATCCATATTATATCTACATTAATTTTTGCTATCTTTTTGGCAGCTGGGATATAAAATTCTAAAATTTTATCCATTAAAAAATTTACAAATTTTTTATTTGTCAACATATCCATCATTAAATTATCCATACCCCTTAAATACCAAGATAATTCAAAAATTGTACAGGAAAGATCAACCATAACAGCATATAAATCGCCAAATTTTTCTTTAAGACGAATAACGTCAGAATATCTTTCATCATGCTCAGGATCTGGAATTTTATAATTTTTTAAATCTTCAAATGATGCTTTCTCTAAAGGTTTATAGATTATTTCAGCATAAGTTCCATGAATATGTTTTACTGATTTCCATCCAATACCCCATTCATCAACTTCATTATCATCTCTATATATTTTACCCCATGAAGCCGCAACCCCAATTGCACAATTTACAATATCATTGCCCAAAAAAGTAAGTAGCTCATTACCTTTGAATTTATACTTTTCATAAAGTTTTTGTTCTAATTCTGGCACTAATTCTACAAAAATAGGAACCCTGTCAGGTTCTTTAATATCAATTGTAGTCAGAACTCTTTGCTTAGAATTCACTAAGGTTTACCTTTTCTTATATTTAATTAATAGCTTTATGAATATTATAAATAAATTTAGCTATTTATAATATTTCCTAAAGTTAAATATTATTAACAACATAAATCAAAAATTAATCTTGCAAATATTTTACTAAGATTTTTGAGATCGTCTAAATAGACAAATTCATCAGCAGCATGAAAATTACCTCCCCCTGGTCCTAATAATATTGCATTTGTTTTTCCAAATTTCGGAAAAGCAAATGCATCTGATCCACTTAAAAAGGCTGATTTATTTAATGGTTTATTTAACACTTCTCTACTGTTATTTTGTATAATTTCAATAAATTTTTTGTTTTCATCTGTATTTAAATTAAAGTTCATTCCTTCTATAAATCTATTTAAAGTAAAATACTCAATATGAGAATCTTCAAAATATTTATATATATTTGGATATTTTTTTATAAAATTCATTAGTTGGTTTTCAAATTCCTCTTTTGATTTCTCCGGATAATTCATTAAATAAACCCTTAATGTACATAAACTAGGGTTTGTAATTACTTTATCAATTCTATTTTCCCCGGCATTGATGTCTGAAAACAAAAAATTTATTGGTTTTTTAATATCTTTATATAAGTTATATTCTTTTTTTAAAGAATTTAAATAATTTTCAAATTCCCTTAAGATGGTTATAAGTTCCCCACAAACAATTATTGGATTTATTGCTTCTTTATTTTTTTCTATATAATTGATACCTTCATCGCCTTTAATATTAAAAATTAAAACCTCACTACTTATATTACTAATTTCAAGATCCATAAAAGTTGGTTCTGGAATTATAGCAAAATCACCTACATACCCCATCTTTATACAAGAAATTGTTCCATTACCACCTCCAAATTCTTCATCTACTACACTTTGGATTATTACTTTACCCTTAATCTTAATGCCCAAGTCAATTATTGATTTTAATGCAAAAATTGTTGTTATTAATCCACCCTTCATGTCACCTGAACCCAAGCCATACATCTTATTTCCTTCAATCAACGGAGAAAATGGTTTTGTTTTCCTCCAGTTAAACTCATTTGAAGGTACAGTATCTATATGACCATTAAATATTAATATTTTCCCTCTATCATCACCGATATAACCTATAATATTATGTCTATTATTATAATCTCTCCCTTTTAAATAAGCTTCACTATCTTTAAAATCTTTAACATTGTCAGGGGAAAATTTATCAATATTTAATCCCAATGAAATGAATATATTTTCAATAATTTTTTGTGCATTATCTTCTAAACCTTTTGGTGGTATATTTATACTTTTCTCTCTAATTAATAATTTTAAATTATTTTTTAACCAATCAAAATTTTCATCAATGTATTTATCTATAATAATTTTCATTATTAATATAATTTTAAATATAATAATATGAGCAATTATATTATCTTCACATATAAAAATTATGATGATCTTAATAATCTTAAAAATAAAAAAAATTAAAATATACTTATGATTATAAAATATCTATAATAATAAATATAATTTAAATATTATTTGTTCGACAAATAATTACTTGTTACAGCAATAATCATAACAAGCCCAATAACAAGACCTCTTGCAAAAGGATTTACATTCATAATTATTAAGGAATTATTTATTAAGCCTATTAATATAACCCCCAAAAATATACTTATAGCATTACCTCTACCACCACTAAGGGCTATTCCACCAACAATTACTGCTGCAAGAGCATCAAGTGAATAAGAATCTCCAGTATTTGCAAGAGCGGAACCTACTCTAGATATTAAAATTAAAGCAGCAATAGAACTTAATATTCCAACTATAACATATGCGATTAATATTATCTTTTGGGTTTTAATTCCAGAAACATAAGCAGCTTCTCTATTCCCTCCAACTGCATATAGAAAACGCCCATATTTAGTATATTTAAGGATAATAAATGCTGTAATTATAGCTAATAAAAAGAAAAAAATTGAAATTGGTATAAAATTAAATAATTTACCACGCCCCAATGTTTCAAAATGACCAAATAACATATATGAAGCACCATTTGTCAATAATAAAGCGATCCCACTATAAACTAAACTAAATCCAAGTGTAATAATAAATGAAGGTGCTTTAGTTTTTATTACAAAAATACCATTTAAAAATCCCAAAAATGCCCCACTTAGTATAGTTATAATAACAGCAAGAGGGATAGCAAAAGGTGCTAAGCCTGGTATAATATTCTTTCCATCTGGTAAACCTAAAACTTTTTGAATAACCATAGCTAAAATAACCCCTAATAACGATACTTGGTTTCCAACAGAAATATCAATTTCACCTGCTACTAATAGCATGCCTACTCCACTAGAAACAATTCCTAATACAGCAATCTGTTGAAATATATTGATTATATTGTTTAAGCTTAGAAATTTTTTATTTACAAGAGTGGCTATAATACAAATTAAAATAATTATAAATACAAGTAGCAGTTGACTGTTAAATAATTGCTTTTTATTTTTATTCTTTATTGCTATGCTTTTAATATTAATCAACCCCTTTCTCTTTAATAGTTCCCATTGAATAAAATAATATATTTTCTTCTTTTATATCATTACCTTCAAGTATTTTTATTAATTGACCGTTCTTCATGACTCCAATTCTATCACACATAGAAACTAATTCTGGGTTATCAGAAGAAATTATAATAATTATTTTCCCACTAATTGTTAATTCGTCTATTAGTTTATAAATTTCACTTTTTGAACCAATATCAATACCAACTGTAGGTTCATCTATTATTAAAATACGGCTATCAGCAAAAAGCCATTTTGCAAGTACTACTTTTTGTTGGTTTCCTCCACTTAAATTCTTAACTATTTGATAATTACTAGGAGTCTTTATAGAGAGTTCACTTGATATTTTATTAGTTTCACTTTTTTCTTTTGAAAGGTTTAAAAAAATATCTAAATTTTTAGCTAACTGTACTAGACTAATATTTTCAAAAATAGGACGTATTAAAATAAGACCATTTGATTTCCTATCTTCTGTAAGAAAACCAACTCCTTTTTTTATAGCATCATTGGGACTAATAGGAGTAATATCTTCCCCACAATAAATTAGTTTGCCTGAATCTTTTTTATCTAATCCAAATATTAAACGTGCGAGTTCTGTACGACCAGATCCTACTAAACCTGCTATACCAAAGATTTCACCTTTTGCAACAGTAAAAGAAATATGATTTACTACCCCTTCCCGATGATAATCAATAACTTCTACAATATCATTCTCTTTTTTTGGTAATTTATTTTGTTTTCTATTATATAGTGTTATGGAAAATTGCCCTATCATCTCATGAATAATATCTTCCATTTTAATATCTTTTATCATATGAGTTGCAATTTTCTTACCATCTTTTAAAACTGTAACTCTATTACATATTTCAAATATTTCTTCTAGTTGATGTGATATATAAATTACGCTATGACCTAATTTAATATAATTATGAATTATTTCGAATAAGATATTTTTTCCTTTTGCATCTAATGATGCTGTTGGTTCATCTAAAATTAAAATTTTTGCATTACGAGAACATGCTTTTGCTATACTTATAAGTTTTTTTTCTGTAAAAGATAGATCTTTTATTTTGCTGTTTGGCGATATTGATGTGATATTTAAACTATTAAGTAAATCAATCGTATTTTTGATAATATCTGAGTAATTTATAAAACCAAATTTATGAGGTAAATCATATAAGTATATGTTCTCAGCAACCGAAAGTTCTTCAACTAGTTTATTTTCCTGATGGACAGTTTGTATACCAAATTCAATTGATTGATCAGGATCAAAATATTTAAATGATTTATTTTCAAATATAATAGTCCCAGAATCTGGTTTAATTGAGCCAGCATTTATTTCTATTAATGTAGATTTACCAGCACCATTTTGTCCTACTAAAGCATGTACTTCTCCGTATTCAAGATCAAAATCTACATCCAAAAGAGCTTGTACCCCAGGATAACTTTTATTAATTTTAATATTTTCTAAAATTTTTTTTTGATTCATTATTTAAAATCCTTATTAAAAAAATACTTAAATAAAATTATATAATTTATAAAATAACACCATAATTATTATATAATAAAACTTTTATAATTATGGTGTTATTATCATTTAATTTTAATATATTAAATATTCAAAAAATTATAAATATTTATTTAATAATATTAAAAAATTATTAATCATAAGAATCATAAGAAAAACTACATTTATTTTCTTAAATCAGGATTATAATTACCACCAGTCTTAATAAATTCATTTACTACAGGAATCCAAGTATTATCTACATCCCAAGGAATATATTTTTCTTGCCAATCTTTTGCACTTACCCAAATAACAGGAGAATATGTCTTCTTTTGATATGTCTGACCTTTAAGATAAGAAATTAAATTTTTTGCACATATCATTCCATGAAGCCCTGGTGATTGGCTAATTGCAAAATCCAAATAACCTTTTTTAAAATTTTCTATATCCATTGGTCCACCATTAACAGAAACAACTGTTATTTTACTTTGGTCAAGATTTTGCTCATTAATTGCTTCAATAATACCCTCAGTAATTTCTTGGCAAGATCCAATCGCTACATTAAATTTTAAACCTGATTGTATTAAAGTCTTCATGATATTCAATGATTTATCAGTAGCATAATCGCCATATTGTACATCAGTAGCTAATTTAGCATCACTAACTTTGGTTATTTCGTCTTTTAAACCATTAATTCCCTGCATTACTGGAGGAGATCCTGCAAAACCTTGTATATTAACTATGGACAAAGGCCCACTTACATCTTTACGCAAATTATCGATAAGATATCTATAAATTTGCTCCCAATTAAAATCAATATTTGCAACTGGTTCACCTTTACCTGAAGTTATGCCACTTTCCGTAATTTGAATAGGAATTTTAGCATCATTTGCAAGAGTACAAGAATATTGAGCACTATCAGGTGTTGCTGCTGTATCATTGATCCCGTCTACTCCCATTGTAATCAAATTTTGCACAGCTGTTGTTTCTTGATCTGCCTTATAATTATGATATTGCCAAACAAGCTTAACATTTTCTTCTTTTGCAACAACCTCATATCCCTTTTTAAAAGCTGAGAACCATCCAATTTCATAAGGAATAACAACTCCTATTGTTAACTGTTTCCCTGGCGCTGTTGTAGTTGATTCTGCTGCGGCAGTAGTAGTTGATTCAGCTGCGGCTGTTGTAGTTGATTCTGCTGCGGCAGTAGTAGTAGTTGTAGTACTTTTACAACCAGCAAATACAGATAAAACAAGTAAAATACTTACAACCATACTAAGTATAATAAATAACTTCCTCACCTTCATTCATACCACCTTTCATTAATAATTATAACCTAATAATAAATTTCTTGTTAATATAAAATTCTTTACATTATTTTTATCACCTCCTAAATTTAAAAATTTTAAAAATTAATAATAGTTTAATAAAAAATTTAAAAATAAAATAAATAAAAATAATTTCTTATTATAGTAATGTTGTACTTACATATGTTATATTTTAACCATATACTCCATATTGTCAAGTATTTCAATTATTTCTGTTATTTTTAATTCAAAGTAGGCTATATATTTTAATTATAAATTACAAATTTTACAAAATCCTATTATTGATTTGACTAAATGTATACTTCGTTGATAAATATAAAGCTAGTATTAAATATTTACTAAACAGTAATCTTATTGTATTAAAAGATCTATAAGACCTCTATTCATTTATTAGTTTTTCAAAGAACATTAGATGATAAATTCAATTTTGATTTTTAATTAATAATATTTCAAATAAACTATAAATAAATCATAATAAAGATTTTTTATATTCAAGTTCTATAAATATTTATAAAAAGATTTTTGTTATATAGTCCAAATTTCTTGGCTTATCTGGATTTAAATTTTTCTTAATAGTTTTTACATAAGCCAATATTTGAAATATAGGAATATTTATAAAAGATTTTATAATATCAAATTTAAAATTTGAATCATAAAGTAAATAATTTATATTTTTATTATCAACTTCATCTATAATATTGCTGCCTATTACTAAAACTTTAGAACCTAAATTTAGAATTTCCTTGATAATTTCCTCTTTTTTAAATAAATTTTTGCTTAAAGTTAAAATTAAGCATAAACTTTCTTTATTGATTAACGATTTAGGGCCATGGTTAAATTCATATAAATGATAAGAATAAGAAGGTGTTTGAGACATCTCCTTCATTTTTAAATCAGCTTCTACAGACAACCCATAATTAAAACCACTACCTAAAACAAAATATGAATTAAAGTCATTTTTATCTAAATAGTTTTTAATATCATTAAATAAATAATAAATTTTTTCTTCTATAAAATTTATTAAATATTTAAATTCTGTCAACATTTCTTTATTGTTTATAAATTTTGTTAACAATAGACAATACGCAAATAACATGCTTGAAAATGAAGCTGTCATAACAACACTTTTTTCAACACTATCCCTGCAAGTAAAACAATAATCAGAAAAACTTTCAATAGTACTTTTTTCTTTACAAGTAAAAACAAGGAATTTTATATTATCTTTTCCCCTTAATTTCTTTACTACATTAATGCTTTCAGTTGTTTCACCAGATCTTGAAAATCCTATAATTAAATATTTTTTACTTTTATTAATATATACATCAGTATTAATCAATAATTCTGAACTTGGTAATGCCAGACAGCTTCTGCCATTTAGCATTGCCTTAGTAAAAAATGAGGCTGATTGGGAAAGATTATAAGATGAACCACAGCCAAAAAATAATATTTCATCATAATCATCAAAAACAATATTTAAATCTAAATCAATTTTTTCAACAATATCTTCGTAGACTTTCTTCCAACTTTTAGCTTGATTAATTATTTCTCTATAAGTATAATTTTCATTTTCCAATTTACACGCCTTTACTAATTTATTAATTAAATCTTACAATTTTTAAAAATTTGAACATATATTTTACTTTATAAATATTATAACAAACAATTTAATATTGCTCTTTTATATTAATATGAATATATATTATATATATCTTTTTATTATATTTTTTATTCTATGCTATTAATTAATTTTTTTAACTTATAAAATTTTTCTTCAGGACCAGAGCCTCCTAAATATTCGATACTTTTTTCGCCAATTAAATTAGCAATTTTCAAGCTTTTTGCAATATCAATATTATTCATATAACCAAAAATAAATCCTGCATCAAAATTATCACCTGCACCTGTGCTATCTTTAAAATTTTTATTTAGCTTATTTATGCATTCACCTTTATAATATTTTTTATTTATTTTTGCTAAATAACCTTCTTTACCCATTTTTATAATTAACTTATTGACAAACATACTTAATTTTTCAATGGCTGCTTGAATGTCGTCTTCTTCTGATATTTTTAAAGCTTCTTTTTTATTTAAAAATAGAATATCTATATTTTTTATTACATTATAAATTTCTTTTCCCCATTTATCTTCAGGATCATTGTTTGTATCTAATGAAAATGTAACATTAGAAAACTTATTTTTTATTTTTTTAATAATATCAACATAGCTACTTTTTAAATTATCCATCATATAATACGAAGAAAAATGAACATGTCTTAAATTTATAAAATTATCAAATAAAATCTCCTCAATTTTTAAACTTTTAACTAAATCAAGTTTTGATATCTGACTTTTATCTTTCTCATATGACAAATTTACAGTAACACCAGTTTCTTCATTATCTTTAATAATTATATTATCAGTATCTACACCATATTTTTTTATCTCAGTAATTAGAAAATTACCAAAAAAATCATTACCTATTTTAGATATTATAGATGTTTTGATACCAAGGCCAGAAAGAACAGCAGCAAAAATTCCACCAGAGCCTCCAATAGTGACATAAAAATTTTTTGCCAAAATTTCTTTTCCTAATTCAGGATATCTATCCAAACCATTAATTATTATATCTGTATTTAAATCTCCAATTACAAGACATTGAGAATTCATCATCAAAACATCACTATTAAATTTTTAATTTTTCATTTAAGTTAATCAAATTAAAGCTTCTAAAATATTTATCAATTGCTGCTTCTATTTTCATTAAAACCCAATTTTTGCCATCAATTCCATTTTCCTCTAAGTTTCTATAAAGCTCATATTGAGATAATTTTACGTCTGGCTGTGCCCAAACATATCTGCTGCATGTCTTAATTATTAATTCTTTTCTTTCATTATCTATTGAATCCAAACTCTTTTCATCATTTTTAAGCCATTTTTTCCATCTGTTTGATTTCAATATAGCGTCTTCTAAAATATTTTTAAAATCAGATTTCTTGCCAACTTTATTCTCCTTATATAATTTATCTTCAATCTGAACAAGTTCAGCTAATGCATCATATTCAAGCATAGTAAATTCAGGTCCTACATTTGCTGCTCCCATACCACTTTTGGGATAATCCTCTGGATTTGAAACAAAATCAGTATAATGCCCTTTTAAAAAAGAATTATTTTTTGCAGTAGTATTTACTAAATCTTTAGCAATATTAACATCAAATAAAGTTGTATATAAATCTGTTCCAACTTTTCCTACTATAAAAATTGGCCAAATATTATCCAAACCGTTTTGTTTTAAACCTTCTTTTAATAAATAGATAAATTTGTTAAAAATACTCATATCAGCAAGACCGCCATGTACTTCTTCAGTACCAACTTCATATGATATGGGGCCTATGTTTTTTGCTTTTCGAAAATGCTCAACATGAGTAATTAATTCTATGGTCCTATCCACTACAGTTTCAATCTTTATATGTTCATTAAAAATATCAACTGTGGGATCTACATGAATCAAATCATAACCAGCAACAATTGCATCTTCAAAAGATTTTTTTATCCATGACATACATTTATCCAAACTCCAACGTTCTATTGCTTGGATGTCCTTTAGCCAAGGACCTCCATGATCAATTCCTGTAATAATTGGACCATTAAAACCAATACTATAAGAAATTTCTTTAATCTTTCTGATAAGATCATTCTGTGTCCATCCGGTATAGCCACCATCTGCATCAACCTGATTTAGAGTTGCCGCAAACATTATTGGAGCATTTGCTCTTTTTGCTGAACGTATTGCTGCATTAAGAACATTTTCAGAATTTGGACAAACTGCAAGCAATGTATACCCCTTTTTTTCCTTTTGCGATAGGTCTCTTAATTTCTTCATCAATAAATCTACTATTGGGATGGATTTTTGTTTTGCCTCTTCTCTTAGTTTACTATTATCTATTTTATCTCTTATTTCCATTTAATTGTAAATTATTATAAACTAATATTAAATTAAATTAAATTATGATGAATAATTTTGAATAAATAAAATAATAACATTTATAATTTTATTGTCAATATTTTTATAAATAATATAAAAAATGTATTAAATATGGAGAATCCGAATATTTTAAAGTATTTTTTAATTATAAATTCTTATAATAATTCATGTATTTTATTGTAATTTTATTTTTCCAAGATATCTAATTTAAAACTAATCATAAAAATAACAAAATTATTTTTATATTTATAAATATTAATTTTTAAAAAATATACTTTTATGAATCAAAATTTTCTTTAATCAAAAAATAATCTTACTTTTAATATATTAAGAGATATTTTAAGAATGCAGATAAAAGGATATAAATTCAAAAATAAACAAAATCGATTATTTATAAGTCTTAAGAATATAAAAAAATAAATACAGTTAATTGATTTTAAACATTTTTGATAAATCTTAAATTACATTTTTAAATGAAAAGAATGATTTAAATATCTAAAATTATAATTATATATTTAAAGAATATTTTTAAACAAAAGAATGCTAATTGTTATTAAACTATTTTATAATTTATTCAAAACATTATTAATTTATTTATATATTGAAATTAAAAAAAAACAAAAGAGATATTTAAATTTGTTTTTATTTCAGGACTATACTACCTTTTGATCATCAAGGTTTGCCCCAAGAAATTGGCTATTATAAAGTTCGGCATAAAAACCTTTTTTAGCAAGAAGTTCCTTATGATTTCCCATTTCAATAATAGTGCCTTTATTCATTACAAGAATTAATTCTGCATCTCTAATAGTA
>Ga0123519_10005608_pt1 | contig 19963 bp, 17 predicted proteins | sample YelNatPaOPRAMG02_FD_87396 | JGI IMG/M metagenome (GOLD analysis project Ga0123519, IMG submission 87396) | Hot spring microbial communities from Yellowstone National Park - Yellowstone National Park OP-RAMG-02 (version 2) | ecosystem: Environmental > Aquatic > Thermal springs > Hot (42-90C) ...
TCCAGAGGTTGGAGAGGATATCAAAATAATGGGATTTAGGAGAAGAGTTGGAGACAGAAATATTATTGAATTAACAATAGCGTGTGCATTTGTATCCAAGCATGTTTCTTCTCTCCAAGACTACATTCAGAAAAAGGAAAGATTAAGAGAGAATGTACAGAGGATCGCGGAGAGAATTGCTGGAAGCGAGTATGAACTATTTGTCAATGTCAATACAGCTGACAAAGGAGACAACGTTTATCTAACGCTCACAGGCCTAAGCTGCGAGATGGGAGATGATGGAAGCGCTGGTAGAGGGAATAGGGGAAATGGATTAATTTCTCCAATGAGAATAATGACGATGGAAGCCATCGCAGGAAAAAATCCAGTTAGCCATATCGGCAAGATTTACTCGGTTCTTGCATTTAGGATTGCAGAAGACATCTGCAAATTGGGTGCAGAGGAATGCAACATCTATCTGCAGTCAAAGATAGGTCATCCAATAAACAAACCTGCTGCAGCGATAGCAGATATAATCTGGGATAATGAAAAAATAAAGGAGAACAGAACAAAAATAGAAAGAATATTTCAGGAGCACCTTGATTCAATACCAGAGCTGACCAATGAGTTTATAAAGGGGAAGATATTTACGCTGTAAATATCCGCTTTCAAACCAGTTTTTTTCAAAATCGGAAGTAAATGTTAATGAGAACGCTTAATTAAATGACCAAAACTAAAACGAAAGATTTATATATCTCTTTTGTTTTCTTATTTTATGAATAGACAAAGATACAAGATTTCAATAACCCCGCTCGGTTATGAAAGCATACATTTTGAGATAATCAACCCAAAGAAGGAAGAGATTTTACTGCCTACTGGAAAGTATGTAAAAGTAGAGGATGCGAATGCAGTTTTTGTGATTAAAAAAGACATATACGTGCCATTTTTGGACGGAAACCACATATACAAGGGACACATTGCTCTTTCACCAAAGACTATGAACATCGTGCAGAGAGTTGATCTAATTTGCAAGAACTGTCATCAACACAAACGTTTTTCCTACGTGATTAAGTCAGGGGTCCCAAGGAAGGTGGAGAAGGAGTTCTACAACTATGTTAATCTTCACACAATAGATGGAATAGACACACTCTCTCCGCTTGGCTATGTCGCATTCAAGAACAGAAACTCTCAACATGATGGATTCCATTTCACAAGATTTGAGGACAATGTTATACCTCTTTCTGCACTTCAATTCCATACCATACTTGATTGGGAAAGGATAGGATACATAGCAAGCTGTGCTTCAATCCTTGCAACTTTGCATTTGAATGGATACACTCACAATGATCCAAAACTGAAGAACTTTCTACTAAAGAAGAGCAGTATCTTATTGATAGACCTTGCCAAGATGAACCACTCTAACAATTTAATTAGCTTCAACTGGTCCAATTCGATATATTCCACGCAGATGCAGTCATTGAGGTACGATTTTCTGAACTTCCTTGGAAATGCAGTATACGCTGGAATGATAAGATCTAGCGCTGAAATCGAATTTTTCTTTAAAGAATATATAAAGGTACAGAAGAAACTCTCAGATTCAAAAGAGGTAAGGAAGGGGAAGCCTCACGAGATAAAGGAATTAATGAGGGACTTGCTCACAGCAGTGTCACTTCACAAGTCTGATAAGAATATTCTTAATTTAACAAAGATATTAAAAGATCAGAATCAAGAAGAACCTGAGAAATTAGAAAAAGAAGGAAGGAATATATTCAAGCCTTCTTTCGATTTCTCTACAACAGAATCTTATAAAAAAATAGTTGATGAAAATACAAATAATGGAGCGAATGATAAATAATGTAGTGAAGGAGTGAGAGTATGGAAGAATTCAATGAGAAGAATTCAAATAAGCATTGTAATGGAATAAATAGAAATGGAAGGCAAAAAAACCACCATCAAGACAAAGAATTCTGCAATGAATTTGCCGGGAAAATAGATAATGAAGAAATAATGTATTCAGAAATCTCAAGCCCAGATAATGATAGAGTAGTAAATCTAATTAAGAATGCGTTTCATTTTGATCCAGATGTAAGATTCGCTTCATATGAAAAAATAGTAAAGTTAGGCAGGCGAGCTCTGCCGACCCTGTATTTAATACTCTCTGATGATGAAACCGCGAAAATAATTGCAGCAAAAACACTGGGAATAAAGATGAAGGACTTTGTAAAAGGTGATATAGATAACAATATCAAATATAAAATAGATCTTAGAGCAGTTATAATCAAAAATGTTGCATGTACATGTTCTGCAAAGATCGTGAAGAATCTTGATTATGAAGAAAAAAGTAAACTAGCTTCGATATTCCAGAAACTGCTGGACGTAAATTTAGATAAAGACAAATACTCTAAAAGCATACTGCAGTCGTACGATGATCTCAAGCACAACATTCTTCTTTCTATACCTTCTCTTTCAGATGCAGCTGCCTCTTTGTCTGCTACAATCAACAACATACTAAAACAGAATGACGTAAGCACAAAAGTTAAGACTCAAGCAATAACAGCCATGGCGTACATCGCTGAGTTTAGTAGCAGAAATTCTGCAAACATCCTAATCAATATATTTGCCGATAAAAAAGAACAACCATTTATCAGAACGAATGCACTATCTGCTCTTGGAGAAATAGGGGATTCGTTGTCAATTGAGCAGGTTGATGAGATAATTAATCTTTTGATAAGTGAATTAGAGGAAAACAAAGACAATCCAGATAAGAACAAATATATAGAAGCAGCATTAGAATTCGGAAAGAAAAGAATAAATAAGATGATTGATGTGATAAAAGATACAAACAAAAAATTGGCAACGAGAGAATTTGCATGCTATGTTTGCTTCGGAATAGCAAGAAAGAATCCGGAGATCTACGATTTCATAGTTGGCTCGTTCATTGATATAAGGGACAGCCTCAAGAATGATTCAAATTTAATATACGAGTCAGACAACAAGAGCATATTGAATTTGATTGAGGAGATCTTGAAGATGTTGTCGTATTAATTTTATTCAAGTTTATTTTAAAGTTTATTTTATATTCATTTTATGGAGGTAAAAATATGAGACAAAAAAGAAAAAAAGTAGAAAAGTTTGCCTTTGGAATAATCATACAGCACGAAGATCCTTCTAAGATTGGAAGGATTATAAGAATACCAAAAAAGCAGATGGAAGAACTGGATAAAATCAACAGCAAGAAAAGGAATATTTTCTTGAATCCAGACCATGAGGAAATAATAAAGCACTATAGAAGATACGAAAAAAGGAATAAAAGGAAAGAATAAAAGATAATAGAATGAAAGATAATAAACATTTGCAGACATCAACAGATCAATTAAAACCAGCTATCTAATTTTGTTTGTATTTTTCCTTCTTCTTTTTTTACTATTCTTCCTATTACACTTTCTACTCTTTCAATCATAAAATCATGTTCACCACATAGAAAATCTATTATCTTATCAGCTTGTGGTTCGCTGAAAACTATTTCTGTTTTCTTTTCCGGTAATGGTGGATTTAAGAAGAAGTTTTCTATCTCTAATAACTCATTCTCATTATTATTATACTCATCCGATGCTTTAGCCTTTTCAAATGCTTCTTTAAGCGAGTGAGATTCTTTTACTATCGCAAGTCCTTTTTTAGGTCCTATTCCTTTAATTCCTTCATAATAGTCTGTTCCTACCATTATTGCTGCCCAGATAAGTTGTTTCCTGGTTATTCCAAGATGTTCAAGATTTTCTTTTGCATCTATGATTTCAGGTTCGACCTCTATCCACACCCCTTTACCAGGGAGTTTTCTTCTTCCACTTATTGTTATGTTTCTTACAAGCCTGTTTGCCCCAAATAAAATTGAATCATAATCCTGTGATCCTACTGCATATGCTTCTCCTTCCTGTACTAATCTAGCTGCCTCTGCCTCACCTTCGCTTCTTGCTTGAATAACAGGTATACCCATTAAATTAAGAAGTGTTTTCGATTCGTTTATTATTTCTTCTGTCATCTTTACGGTGGCTTGAGCATATGTTTTTAATTCAGTCTCTCCTCTAGCAATCGCTTCTTCCAGTTTTCTCTGGGCCTCTGCTTTTAGTTCAATTCTTTTTTCTATTGTTTTTCTCTTGAATTTTGGAGGTTCCCCATCAAAAACAAAAATTGGTCTTATATCCATTTCAAGAAGCTTTGCCGTCCTGTAAAGTATTCCGGAAAGATGACTTGTTATTCGTCCTTTACTGTCCATTAATGGTGTACCATCCTTCTGTCTAATTGTAGAGAGGAACTGGTATATTGTATTGTAGGCATCGATAGCAACTCTTCTACCAGATAAATTTTCTATTTTTATTTCTCTTTTAATAAGTATACTTCCCAAATCCACTCCCATTATATTCACATCCATTTTTATATTTTATTTTTTCTATTTATTTTTTGTTTTTCTTCTTAATCTCAATGATGTCACCTAGTGTTATAGTATCTTCATCTTTTATCTCTATCTCTCCAGAACTTGTAACTACTTCTTCTAACAGTTTTATGTTAAAAAATTTTTCAAGCTTTCTTGCAACTTTCTCACTAGGTATCACATCTTCATTCTCTATCCTATCTATATACGATTCCTTTTCTGCTATTGCAGCAGCCAATTGCTTTAAACTCATTCCCTTCTTCTCTCTTTCTGCTTTTATCTTCTTTCCATAATCTTCAACTAGCTCCAATTCAATTTCTGTTTTTTCTGATTTCTTTTCGCCTCTCTTCTCAGCTCTTTCTTCTTTTTTATCCTTTAACATCCCTATTTCCTTTCCATACTTAGAACATTTTTCACAAACAGTCATTTTTATTCCTTCTACAACTGCAATTATGTTTGCATCAGGTCTTCCACAGAGTTCACAATCCATTCGATGCACCTATTTTTTACAAGTCATATATTTTAATAATGTTTTTAATAATGTAATAGAATCTTAATAAATTTAATCATTCAATATTATTTCATGTTCTCGCTTAAAAAAGAATCCTGCCAGCTTGCATTGCTGATCATCCTGAGCATCGTGCTTTTTATTTTCATAGTTTCATCTGAGCTTTCCGGTTTTATGAAAGGTATGATATCCATACTTCTGCTTTTAGCTACCGGAATGGCGATAAGAAAAATAACCAATGCTGATGGATGGAGCGGTTTTGTGATGTTGAAGGTGAAGGAAGGGATAAGTTTCATAAATTGGTTCGACAAGACAATTGGAAAATGGATGGATAGGATCGCTGATTTTGGGTTGGTATTTGGGTTCGGTTTGCTCTCTCTGAAGCTCTTCAAGCATATCGAAAAGAAATTTATATTGTTTTCAATCTTGCTTCTTGTGGTTTTCACAGTTTTCATTTCTCCATACTTAACCTTGATTGCGCTCACCACCATGAATATTCCGGGGGTTGATGCAAAGACAGCTTCCGAAACAGGTTTCATTCCGTTCGCGTCGCTTCTGATTCTAATTATCGGCGGCTATGTCGGTTTGTTGATTTTCGGTCTTGTTGTAAAATCTGTTTCAATTCTAGTATCATTACTGTCTTTTGTATTAGGCGCTTCAGAGGTCATTGATTCCACTCCTGGGGTTTCATTTGTAATCCCTGGCCTTACAATTCCATTGTTTGAGGGAGCTATTGCTCTTCTTATCCTTTTAGTAGTTCATGAAGGCGCGCATGGAATCGAATCTTTAAGGTCAAAGGTAAAGTTGAAATCAACAGGATTCCTGCTTCTGGGCTTCATTCCTGTCGGGGCATTTGTAGATATAGATGAGAATTCTCTTAAGAAAAGGAAGGCAAAAGACAAACTTAGGGTCGCGGCTGCAGGTCCTGCCTCAAATCTTGCAGTCATGTTTTTGTTTTTCATTCCTACAATGGTTCTACTTTATCTTATGCCAACATTCTATGCTAATCATCTGATAATTGCAGGCTTCACAAGAAACATAGATGCAGTTAGTCAGGATACGTTGTCGAATCTGTCTGCTAATACAGTAATCTACTCTGTTAATGGTATTCAATTGAACTCATTGTCAGATTATTACTCTGTAAAAGACAAAATCCCGGCAAACTCAACTGTGCTCCTAAAAACAGACAAGGGCGATTTTAGTGTGAAAACAGATCAAAATGGCAAGATCGGAATCCTGCTTTCGCAGCCGATAAAGCCAGAATTTCAGTGGGTTTATTCGCTTTATCTTATCTTCGCATTATCCACAGTTCTCAACTTCTTTGTAGGTGTCATTAATCTGCTTCCAGTTCAGATGTTCGATGGCTACAGAATCGTAAATGAGTCAGTAAAAGATAAGCGAATAGTGACTTTCGTAAGTTACCTAGTGCTCACCTTAATCTTGCTTAATCTGCTTCCTTGGATATGGCAGCGATAGATTTAAATATTAGTTTTGTTTCATTATTATTATGAAATTTTATACTTCGGATAAAAATGAAAATGATAACCATATACAAAGTAGATTACAAAGTGCATTGCCAGATCGAGATTTCGAATATATAAAGAATATAAAAATATTGGCTGAACAAAGACAAACTATGCTAAATACTTTGAAAAGAATAGCCATAGGGACAGGAATAGGTCTAACCCTGGTTTTCGGATATAAGTATTTAAAAGCTGAAGATATAATGAAATCATCAACCAAGCAGACTCAAGTAGAAGCAGTATCTAATTCTACTGTTTCATTAAATTCTCAAATTGCAACCATTCCTAAACCAGAACAAAATTGTAATATTTCTAAGGGTGAAAACTATTACAGAAGGCCAGTTAACAAGAAGGAAGTCCTTTCCTGTCTCAATGACAAGGATGTTTCAAACGTTACAGACGCGCTCTTGTTGATCTCAAGGCAGGAGAACAAAGACAAATTTAGAACAAAGGAATTTGAAGATGCGGTGGTCAAATGCCTATATAGAGATACATTCTTGCATACATATGCGTTTCATGCAATCGTAAACCAGGACTATCATTCTGCAGTTCCTGTTTTAGTAAAGGATTTTGACAAAACCGATTCGTTTGCTATTGAAGGAGCGGTTTATACCCTTCTTCACTTTTCATTGAAGGGAGACTGGAATGCAATAAACAAGCTTATCTCTCTTTCATCCAGTCAGGATGAAACCACAAGAATCTATGCGATGTCGGCGCTTCTTTTCATGGATAAGAACGTTATGCCTACTTTTATAGAGCAGTACAATAAGGAGAACAGCGAAACAAGATTCGAAATCATAAAGCATGCAGACATACTTTATCACTTTTACATAAAGGATTATTTCAGAGAAGACGAAGTGTCTAAGATTCGTGAACTTTTAAATAAAAGATTAAGCAATCTGTTGAAATTTGAGAAAGATGAAAAAGTTAGAGAAATAATTCAGAGTATTCATGGAGCAGTATTCTGATTAAAAGTTAGAAGTGCAATTGCATTATATAAAAATATCAAACAAATTACATAAAAATTTAAACAAAAATATAAAATATAAAAATAAAAGATAAAAAAGAAAAAACGATAAAATAAAAGAAAAAAATGATAAAATAAAAAACATAAAATAAAAATAGCTTAATTAGAATTGATTAATGATGGGATTAATACCACAAGTCACCATAGCTCTTTTCTTCCTTCTTTTTCTCTTGTATACCCATCGCCCTAAGTGCCTCTCCTTCCTTTAGTCCTGTCATAATCGCGATCACTTCAATTCTTCCAAGGTAGGATTGGTCCATTCTTGCACCATATATGACGTTTGCATATGGGTCGACTTCTGCAGTGATCTTTTCTCCTATAGTGTTTGCATCACCGAGTGTCAGGTCTGGTCCTCCTGTTATATGTAGTAGTACTCCTTTAGCTCCCTTCGGGTCAACGTCAAGGAGTCTGTTGTCAAGTGTGGTCTTGACTGCTTCTTCCACTCTGTTTATTCCTTTTCCTTCGCCAACCGCTATCATTGCGAATCCACCACCAGTCATGATTGTGGTGAGGTCAGCGAAGTCAAGGTTTATCAGGGATGGATGCAGGAGCGTTTCAGTAATTCCTCTCACTGCGCGTGCAGTTATTTCATCTGCAATCATGAATGATTGCTCTATAGGCAGGTTAGGCACGAAATCAAGGAGTTTCTGGTTGTCTATTACAACAATGGTGTCACTTACCTTTCTAAGCTCTTCTATTCCCTTCCTTGCTTTTTCTAACCTTGCCCTTTCGATCCTGAATGGATAGGTTACTATGGAGACAACCAGTGCGCCGTTCTTCTTTGCGATTTCTGCCACTACTGGTGCTGCGCCAGTACCTGTACCTCCTCCCATACCTGCTACTAGGAATATGAGATCGAAATCTGAGAGTGCATTTTCTATTTCAGGCTTGCTTGCCTCAGCAGATTTCTGTGCGATTTCAGGGTATCCTCCCGCACCAAGTCCCTTTGTTATTGATTGGCCAATAAGTATTTTCTTTGCAGGTGATTTAATAGTGTCTAAATGAATCCTGTCGGTGTTTATAGCCACCAGTTCTGGACCCTTCATTCCATAGTCAAGTAATCTCTTAATGGTATTACAACCACCACCGCCTACACCAACTATACCGATCTTTATTCCAGATGTAGAATATTCCTTTACCATAAAATCACGCTCTTTTTTAAAATTAAATTTTGCTTAATACGATTTGTTTCGTATTTTAATTACTATTGTTTTGTTACTTTTATAAATGTTCATTTTCAATTCTTCTCTTTGTTTTTATCATATTCTCTCCTTTTTCATCTCCGGTGTTCATTTCATAATATCATTTATCTTATTTTCAATAGCGCTTAAAGGCCTGTTGTTTTTTGCTTCTTTTTTGTACTGATTCAGCCTGCCTTTGTCAAGGTGCTTGACAGCATCGATTATGGTCCAAATGTATTCTGCTCTGAACAACTTCTTTTCTATTCCAAAACCAATGTTCAGCTCCTCCAGTACTTTTACATGGTTTCTTCTTTCAGGATAGCTGAAATCTGTTATCACCACTGAAGGCTTTCCGTATGCAAGCGCTTCTGTTATAGAGGTGTGTCCACCATGTGAGATCACGAAATCACTGCTCTGGTAATAAGGCTTGATGTTTCCTACTTCAAATCCATATATCGCATTATCTCCCAATTCTCTCTTCAATTCATTGTTGATTTTCTCGTCAGTGGTAGATACGATTATTTTTTTGCTGTGTTTTATTTGTTTTGCTGGTTCTAGAAATGGACCTATTATCTCGAGATTTTCATAGATGTTCTCTAGGTTATACTTTGTTATCGTAAGCGGTGGTTTGTAGTCAGGTATGAATATCCATTCTGGATAAGTGAGTATGATTTCATTCAATTTTGCAGCTATTCCTTTTTCTATTCCACTAAAACCAACAAGAGAACCTGTATCATTTGTAATCAATATAGATTTCTTTCCTGCAAGCCTTGCAAGCAATAACCCTAAAGGGGAACCATCCACGATTATGAAGTCGACTTTTCTGAATTCTTTTATGATCATGTTTGATACATTAGGATGGATAAGTTTGAGCAGCTTTTTTACATCTGCGGTTATTTTAGTGGTCCCATTCTCACTTTTTATTATGTATGGAGATGGAATTTCTATATGCTTCTTTCCCCTCATTTTCAGATACTTTGAACCCATTCCATAAGTCATTATATCAAAACCAAAGTGTTCAGATAGTATCATATCCCTTGACGCATGTCCATATCCATTCCCTTCTGCAAAAATCAATCCCTTCATAATCATATTTTATTAAGAATATTTTTAAAATCTCATCACATATCTATTTTGTGATATAATGCGTGCATTCATAGCAATAGAATTGCCAGATGATATAAAAAGTAAAGTAAACGTTTTCAAGCGTCAGCTGGAAAAAGAATTGAATTCTGGTTCGCCAAGAAATGCAAAAGACGCACTCAAGTTTGTAGAGGATGAGAATCTGCACATTACGCTTAGATTCTTCAAAGACATAACAGATCAGCAGGCTGCAGAAATAAAAGAGACAATCAAGTCATTGTCTTTTGAACCATTTACAATTAACTGTGAGGATGTTGGAGTTTTCCCTAATGAAAATTACATAAGAGTGATATGGATTGGAATAAGAAGCAATGGCAATCTAGAAAAAGTATGGGAAGAGTTGAATTCAAGGCTCAAGGCAAAGTTTGGTACAGACAGGTTCACTGCACATCTTACTATTGCAAGAGTGAAGACAAGGTTGACAAGAAGCCAGATAGAAAAAATTTTTAGCCATAAAAAGCAGGAATTCGGAAGCTTTGTACTAATTCCTGAAATGATTGTGCTGAAGAAAAGCACACTCACCCCAGAAGGGCCAATATACTCTAATCTGTGACTGTCTGCTGTGAGAGCCACCCTGGATTTTCACTTGAAATCTAGTCGGGAAAGGTTTAAGTTCTCTTTTTCATATTTTTTCATATTTTTATCTGGGTGAATATTTGGCAAAGACTGGCTCATGTTTGCTTCCATTGCATTATGGAAGAGCACCGCCCTGGTTGTTTAGCAAGATGAAACTCCTTGGGCGTGCAATATACGAGGTAATTGAGTTAGAATTTGGAAGGGATGAATTTTTAAGAAGAGTTTCAGATCCATTCTGGTTTCAGGCATTCGGTTGTGTCCTTGGTTTTGATTGGCATAGCAGTGGTTTAACAACTACGGTATGTGGAGCATTAAAAGAGTCACTAGACCCATGGGAACATGGGATCGTGGTCCTTGGTGGAAAGGGATCTGCATCCAGAAAAACACCAGATGAAATTCAATCAGCAGGAGAAAAATTCAACCTATCTTATTCGAAAACCATGGACCTTGTTTACGCGAGCAAGATGACAGCAAAAGTGGATAACACAGCAATCCAGGATGGTTATCAACTTTACCATCATTCATTCTTTCTAACCGAGGATGGAAAATGGGCCGTTATTCAACAGGGATTGAATGATTCAACCTCATATGCAAGGAGATACCATTGGTTATCTGAAAACATAAATAGTTTTGTTAATGAGCCACATTCTGCAATCTGTTGCGATAAGAAAGAGGAAAGAGTATTAAACACAGTAGCGAATGAGTCAAAGGAAAGTAGGAGTATAATGGTAGACGTCGTGCAAGAAAATCCTGAAAGGATTAAAAGGCATTTGATTCAACTTTCTCTATCCAAAGTTGGATTTGAGTATGGTTTTACTATGAGTTCAGAGCATGAGATTGATGTTCATCTTTACAAGAAATTTATAGACCTCAATGAATTTAAACCAAGGACATATGAAGAGTTACTTGCATTTAAAGGAGTTGGGCCAAAGACCATTAGAGCATTGGCATTGATATCTGATTTAATTTACGGCACTCCACCAAGTTGGAAGGATCCTGTTAAGTATAGTTTTTCGCATGGTGGAAAGGATGGCTTTCCTTATCCGGTTGACAAATTGCAATATGATAAATCAATAGAGCTTCTTAAAACCGCAATAGAAAACGCGAGGATAAATGATTATGAAAAGCTTAGAGCATTGGATAGATTGAAGACATATGCAAGCATTGAGTAACATCTATTCAATAATTAGTTTTATCAATCTTTTTATACAAATTACATCATTTCCATTTTCAAAGGTGTATTTATGGTTCAGATTTCAAGGTTTGTTGTAAAGGAAAAAATTTATCAAACAAAGGATGTTGTTACTATTAGGTTAGTTCCTATAGAAAAATTCGATTTTAACTTTAAGCCAGGTCAATTTGTAAATTTATATATACAAAAAGAAAACCAACCATTACTTGCAAGACCCTATTCAATTGCTTCCTCTCCATCCAACAAGGAGTATCTTGAGCTCACCATAAAGATAGTAGAAGGAGGAAGGTTTACACCTAGGGTTGCAGAGCTGAAGGTCGGGGATGAAGTTAAAATCGGAGGTCCATTCGGAAAGTTCTTCTTTTTTGATGAAGAGAAAATGAAGAAATTGATTCTAATCGGTGGAGGATGTGGAATTACCCCATTCATTTCTATGATAAGATATGTAGTTGATAATAAGTTAAACACCCAGATTGTATATTTCTATTCTGCTCGAACTATGGATTCAATTCTTTACAAGGATGAGTTGGAGAAATATGCAAAAGAAAACAGCAATATAAAGGTGGTATTCACATGCACAAGGGAGACCTCAGATGCATGGAAGGGTGAAAGAGGAAGAGTTAACATAGAAATGATAAAGAAGTATGTAGATATTAATGACAAAGAGTTCTATTACATGCTTTGTGGTCCGCCTGCCATGGTTTCCGATCTGGTTAATGCACTTAAAAATGCAGGAATAAAAGAAGAAAGAATATTGCATGAGAGCTGGTCATCTTAATTTTATCTTTGTCTACTAGTTATACATGTTGTGTAAGACATATTTGTTATGCAGGATCATGTAATGCCTGGATTTCAAATCTTATTGTTTTTTCTGTATTTTCTTCTTTTATTCTATTCAAATATTCAGAGAATCTTGGCAGAGAGACATATTTCTTTTTATCTTTTTCAACCATAATCTCTTCTATTATTGGATCATTCACTCCTTTTTGTGCTTTGATTAAGATCCCTGTTTTTTCTGTTATTTTTCCAGTTGGTGTTTCATAAATAAGATTATTTATTATCTTTGCAAAGCTTGGTGTAACATTTGGTATAATCTTAACAAGAAATAAGTAATCTGGAATTTCAGTTATTATAACTTCTTTCCTTTCATCTGGAATATTTTCTTTAGAGTATCCGGTCCTAACTTTTATAAGTTCTTCAAATCTTTTTATATTTTCATGATACTCTTCATTTATTTTCTTTGCCATTACATATATTCTTGCACTTCCATCTATATCGGGTGTGGTGATTCTACTTATATTTAATGCAAAACCCGTAACATCCTTTATATCTTTAGGAATCTTATCCTCATCGTATACTATTCTTTGTTTTATCCCTTCTTTTCCTACCTTGGCATTTTCGATACTATTCTTTATCTTCTCAATAAGAAGATTGAGTGATATAAATGGTTCATTATTAATGTTGGTGATATCCTTTATTCTTTTTAGCCTTTGCTGTTCTGTAATTAGGTATTCAACATAATTCTTAATATCATCATATACAAGTGCATATTGTGGCCTTTTAGTACTTGGAGAGGTTATGATAGTGAATTTTATTCTATCTATGGTTATATCAGTTTGTGTTTCTTCTTTTGGAGGATTGAAATCATTAAATCCTGTCTTTTTCTTTAAACCATCTTCAAATGGATCTATAACGAAATTCTCTAACAATGGAATGATATAGTATTTAGATCTTTGATAAGAATCTGCACTCTCTTTATCAAATTTACTAATAATCTTTGGCTTTTCTATGGAAACAATTAGATCTCTCTCTACCATGATATTAACAACACGTCTCAGGTTTTTATTTTTTTCGGTTTTTATTTTTATTTTCGATTTAAATGACTCAAATATATTTAAAAATGAAAAATAGAATGCAGTATTTCCAAAGGTTTTTAATTTCTTTTTATTAAATAGATTCATGCGTGTGGCGATATATGCAAGAGTCTCAACTGATGACAAGGGGCAAGATGTAGAAAATCAACTTATGCAGCTGAGGGATTATTGTAAAGCAAAAAATTACACCATTGTTAAAGAATATACGGAATACATTACTGGTACTGGAAAGAAGAGAAGACCAGTGTTTGAAGAGATGATGGAGGACGCAAGAAAGAGAAAGTTCGATATTCTTCTTGTCTGGAGCTATGATAGGTTTAGCAGGGCAGGGTTAAAGGATATTCATTATATCAATGATCTAAATGAATGGGGAGTTAAATTTGTTTCATACCAAGAAAGCTTTCTTGATACCACCTCAGAGATGGGTGAATTGCTTCTTCCAATCTTTGCATGGATAGCAAAGCAGGAAGCAAAGAAGATAAGTGAAAGGACAAAGGCAGGATTGCAGAGGGCAAAGAGTGAGGGGAAGAATCTTGGAAGACCAAAAGCAGAAATAAATCTACAGGAGATCCTAGCTTTAAGGCAGCAAGGCCTTTCCTTGGTTAAGATTGCAAACAAGATCGGATGCTCTAAGGAAACAGTGAGAAGAAGATTGAACGAGCTAGAGAGGACAAGTATGCAGACAGGTTCAGATTCACTTAAAGTCATTCAAAGTGAAGAGTCGAACGAATCAGTATCTGATAAATTAAGCCAGAGAACAGGGGAATTAAAACTGAACCAGAATACGGATATAAATGGAAGCCAAATCAACAATAATCAAAACTCAAATCAAAACATAGAAATTGGAGAGAACGAGAGACAGATATAATCAACACACAATGAGTGATTGGTAGATTATTATATTGATATGTTAATTAGCATAATATTAGTACAATATTATTTTAGTATAAATATATTATACTCTTGTAGGGTGAATGAGTGGTTACAAAAATAAGCAGGCTCAAGAAAACAAAAGAAAACAAACAAAACAAACCAGAAAATAAAAATGCAAATGAGATCAAGATAAAACAAAACATGAAGCAGGGATCAACTCATCAAACATCTATACAGTATGAAGCAAAGTTCTGGAGTATGGATAAAAAAGAATTGTTTGATTATTTTAAGACAAGCGAAAATGGATTGACAAATCATGAGGCGAAATTAAGGCTGATATCTTATGGTTACAACGAGGCAAAAGAAAAGAAGGAGTTTTTTGTTTTAAATCTGTTCTTGAGGAACTTGTTCAACCCGATCACGCTGGTTCTAATTTTAATAGGTTTGCTTACTTATTTCCTTGAAGATATTCAATCAGCGATTTTAATCTTCATAATTGTTTCACTTTCTGTTATTATAAACTTTGTTCAGGAGTATAGGTCGCATAACGCGGTGCAAAAGCTGAAGGAGCTTCTTTCCTATACATCTCATGTCATTAGGGAATCAAGGATAATAGAAATTCCGAGCAGAGAGATCGTGGTTGGAGATATAGTTTATCTCACAGTAGGAGATAGAGTTCCTGCTGATGTGAGGATTATCGAATCTGATAATTTCAGAGTGGACGAATCCCTGATAACTGGAGAATATTATCCTGTGGAAAAGGACTCAACCACTATAGAAGCAAAAGAGCTTGATTATTATCAGATGAAGAACATTGCATTTGGAAGCTCAATAGTAAAGGAGGGATGGGCGAAGGGAGTGGTGATTGCGACAGGAGAAAAGAGCTTCATAGGTAAGACTATCAAGCTCATGGAAGAGATAAGAGATGAGAGTAGATTCGAGGCAGATCTCAAAAACTTCAGTCAATACTTGCTAAATATCATTCTGATCGTGTGTGCATTAGTGCTGTTCATTAATGTTTATCTTGGTCGAGATTTGGTTATCTCTGTTTTATTTGCAGTCACGTTAGCAGTAGGTCTTATTCCTGAGCCGCTTCCAATGATAATAACTACAGTACTTTCAAGAGGGGCAATGAGACTTGCATCTAAAGGAGTGATTGTCAAAAGACTTTCAGCAACAGAAGATCTTGGCAATGTAGATGTACTTTGCTGTGACAAGACAGGCACGCTAACTGAAAACAGACTAAGGGTTCTTGATTCTCTGGACTGCTATGGAAACAAAAACCAGCTCTCGCTTCTTCTCGGAAGCGTCTGTACTTCTGTGATAGTCAAGGGTGAATCAGTTAAAGGAAATACAATAGACGTCGCACTGCACCATTATGCAAAGTTTGACTCCAAGCTGAACAGTAAGAGATCTGATTACAAACAAATTTATGAGATCCCATTCGACTATGAAAGACAAAGAATGAGCATGGTGGCAGGATACGACGGCAAGAGGATTCTGATATCAAAAGGCTCCCCAGAATCAATACTTTCTATCTCAAGATATGGGCTTGAAAACGGAAAGGTCGTTACGATCTCCAAAGTAAAGAAAGCAGCTTTGGAAACTTATCAGAAGCTCAGCAGACAGGGATTGAGAGTGATAGCTGTAGGATTCAAAGAGATTACTAAGAAGAAATCTTACTCCCAACAAGATGAGTGTGACATAATTTTTGTAGGTTTCATCACTTTCATAGATCCGATTAAGCCAACTGCAAGAGAAACACTGTCGCTGGCAAAGAAGTACGGAGTGGATATTAAAATAATAACTGGTGACAGTGCGGAAGTAACCCAAACAATTACATCTCAACTCGGGTTGGAAGTTGAAGAATCAAAGATACTTGTAGGCAAGGAGATAGATAAAGTCATAGAGAAAAATGACTTTGAAAAACTAGAAAAGACAATTATATTCGCAAGGGCTACTCCTGAACAGAAATACAGGATAATAAAAGCACTAAGATCTAACGGTAAAGTGGTTGCATATCTTGGAGACGGAGTGAATGATGCCCCTTCCTTAATCGAAGCGGATGTAGGAATTTCTGTAAACAGTGGTACAGATGTGTCAAAGGAGGCAGCAGACATTATTTTGACAAGAAAGAGCCTGAGGTCTGTGCTTGATGGAATAATAATAGGCAGGACATTGTTCACAAACATAGTGAAATACCTAAGGTGCACTTTCGCAGGCAACTTTGGAAATCTTTTTACTATTGCAATTGCATCAGCATTTATGACCTATATCCCACTCCTCCCAGTTCAGCTTCTCTTTATCAACTTCCTTACAGACTTGCCGTTGTTCGCATTCGCTGTAGATAATGTCGATGATGAGGATCTGAAAACACCAAGGAAATGGAGAACAGATAAAATAGTAAAGAATGGAGCGATATTCGGAGCGATAAGCACTATATTCGATCTAATACTAATTGTTTATCTTGTTTATATTCTCGGAGTATTCGATAGCGTATTTAGGTCCGTCTTTTTCCTTGAGATTATACTCACAGAAGTAATGATAATTTTCTTCCTCAGAACAACGAAGCCGTTTGTACTAGCAAAGGGACCCTCTCCAATCCTCATCATCGCTATTATAGTTTCCGCTGCGATGGGTTTTGCAGCACTTTATCCTCCGCTTTCAAACTATCTTCAGTTCGAGACACCAGTTAGTGATTTAGTGTTGTTCACTATTCTGATAACTATAGGATATGCATTGACGACAGAGTTAGTCAAGAATTTTGTATTTAGGAACCAGTCAGACTGATTCATCACTCAACCTCTTTAATCTCTATTTTTAGGTAATGTGGTTAAGAAATAGCGATGTAATCTTAATAAAAACTCAATTTAAGTAGGTAGTATTTTTAATGAGTAAATGATCTACTAAATTCTCTTCTCAGCTATTCCCATCCTTCAACCCTTACTATTTACCTTCGGCCGTTACCATTCACCGAAAACTATATATATCTGTGTTGTTTCTTATTTATGTTTACTTTTAATTATTATATTACTTTTAAATAGATGGAGGGATATCCGTGGAAAAAGATTTTGAAATAAATAAATCTAAGAATAAAGTGAATATACCAGTAGAGGATTCAAAGAAATTAGAGAAAATAACTGTAAAACATGAAGATCCGTTTGTAAAAAAGATTAAAATAACCAATAAATACTATAAGGCTCTTGAAGAACAAATCGCAAAGCATAGATTAAATGGTGTTCTGGCAATTACTAAGTTAGCAAGCGAAGGAAAGAATGTTATCTCAGATCCAGACTTTTATCGAACTGCGCTCGAGTATGTCAAAAGAAAATTCCCATCTGAAAAAGGATATTTAGCAGCTGAGGATATTGTACAAAGCGCAGCAATAGCTGGTGTAAGGGATGAAAATTTATATAAAAATGCAATAGATTACATTTTGTCACCTTCATTCTCTTCGTTAGGTGTACAGTATTTAACAAAGGATGCAATTGAAAGCGTATGTAGGATTCTTGCAAGTGTTGCTATTACGAATCAGGAATCAGATAAAATGATTGAAAGTGGCTCTGCATTTAAACTTGCCTTAGAAAGGGTTTCTGCTTCGGTTATTTTAAACGAAAAGAGACAAGATGAAAAAATAAATAGAATGGTAGAGATTTTTGAGCAGGCTCTAGAAGCTAAAATAGATCCAGAAATATCGAGAGAAATGTATGAGACAGTATATAATACAATAAAAAATTCGCAGCTTGAGAAAAGTTATAAAATAAAAACTTTATGGGAAATAACTGCAAAGGCAATTAAATCTGAAGGTCTTTCCCACACAAAGTTGTTCACAGATTTCATTAACTATGCAAAGGAGAATGAGCAACACAATTTCATAAGAAGTATAATGCAACTTTTGCAAATTTACAAGAAATGACCTTTTCTTTTCTCTTTTTTTTCTTTGATCACAGTAAAAATCAATTTTATCAAATACTTCAAAACTATTTTAAAATAGTGAAGTTAAAATCGTAGGAAAAAATTCAATGGATCCATCATTGCTATTACTGCGGACTAAAATAGATAGGGATTTAAATTCTCCGCTCAAATACTCATTATAGCTATGTAGTGCATAGTTTTGTAGCTATAGTTATATAAAAACTCGATTTTCTTATCGGGAGATTTATTCTATTAAGTGAATTAAATGAAGAGTACTCATTTGAAGTTAAATGGAATGTTAGTCGCAGGAGCAGACGAGGCAGGAAGAGGGGCAGTTTTAGGACCATTGGTTTTATGTGTTGCTGTCTGTGAAAAGGAAAAGGAACGATTCTTGAAAAGCATAGGCGTGAAGGATTCAAAGATGCTTTCACCTGAAAAGAGAGAAGAGCTTGCAGCAGAAATAGTAAAATATTGTCATGTTCATGTTCAGAAGATACCAGCACAGAGAATAAATGAACTCATGAAGAAAGGAGTGAGTCTAAACGAGATTGAAGCGATACATGTGGCTGACGCTTTAAAGGAGATAGAACCCGAGATAGTTGAAAAAATAGACAAGGTTTACATCGACGCACCAGATCCAGATGCAATTAAGTTTACACATAGGATTCGTTCTCTCCTTGCATCAGATTCAAAGATTTCATCTAAACTTCATTCATCCCATAAGGCAGACGTTATATACCCAATAACAAGCGCTGCCTCAATTATTGCTAAGGTCACAAGGGATGAAGAGATTGAAAAGATAAAAAAGGAGTTGGGTTGTGACTTCGGAACAGGTTATCCGCATGATGAGATGGCGATTAACTGCATAAAGCAGAACATAGACAATCCTGTCCTTATAAAATACCTTAGAAGTGAATGGTCTACAGCAAAAAGAATAATCGCAGAATCCAGGTTCAAGACAACACAGTTGAAACTTGACTTCTGATATATTATATTAATTTTAGTTAATTCAATAGCAGTGATTTCATGGTGGCAATAGAGATAAAGAATCTTACAAAAAAATACGGTGATTTTACAGCAGTCAATGGAATTTCTTTCTCAATAAAAGAGGGAGAGATATTCGGTTTGCTCGGTCCGAACGGAGCAGGCAAGACAACCACGATTAGCATGCTTTCCACTTTACTGGTTCCTACTTCTGGTAAGGCAATTGTGGCAGGACATGATGTAATGAAAGAGCCTTTGGAAGTGAGAAGAAACATAGGGATTGTTTTTCAGGAGCCAAGCGTTGATGACTTGCTTACAGGAAGAGAAAATCTTCAATTGCATGCGATGCTTTACAACATGGATGAAGAAACTGCAATGGAAAGAATAAATGAAATGCTTGAGTTGGTTAACTTAAAGGATAAAGCAGACAATCTTGTACGCACCTATTCTGGTGGAATGAGGAGAAGATTAGAGATTGCAAGAGGATTATTGCATACACCTAAAATATTGTTCTTGGATGAGCCAACATTGGGTTTGGATCCTGCAAGCAGGCGCAGTATTTGGAATTATATTGAAAAGATTACAAAAGAGAAGGGAATAACTACAATACTAACGACTCACTATCTGGAAGAGGCAGATTCATTGTGCGATAGGATTGCGATAATAGACAAAGGTAAGATAGTCATAGAGGGGACAAGCGATGAATTGAAGAACACGATAGGAGAGGACGTAGTTAGAATAAGAGGAAATGTCGATAAGAAA
>Ga0123519_10005609_pt1 | contig 19962 bp, 26 predicted proteins | sample YelNatPaOPRAMG02_FD_87396 | JGI IMG/M metagenome (GOLD analysis project Ga0123519, IMG submission 87396) | Hot spring microbial communities from Yellowstone National Park - Yellowstone National Park OP-RAMG-02 (version 2) | ecosystem: Environmental > Aquatic > Thermal springs > Hot (42-90C) ...
CAAACCTGTCTAATATCCTCATCCACCTCTGTCTGCCCATGCAGCGAAGAGAAGCTCCCCTCTGCATTCTCATTTGCAATGAAGTGAAGGCTGAGGTTCACCTCACCGCCAAACCTTGCAAGAACTTTGTCAACCAGAGCTTCTGCCTGAACTCCATACGGGCATTGGCTCATCACAAAAAGCTCAATTGTGACATTTGCTTTCTTTGCTGTTTGGTTGCCTCCAACCGGCTGCTCCACTCCTGCAGTAGGCTGTGGTTTCAGAGCAATATACGCCAGAAGCGCAATTATTACCAGAATCAGAACAGCATTCCACGGATCAGCAAAAAGACCCCTTGCCCTCTCAACTTTATGTTTTTCCTCCATCCTCCCACCTCAATGTTTGAACTCACCTATCAGCTCACCGCTCACTGCGTCATAGAAGCAATTCACTCCTTCTGATGCAAAAACATACCTCCCATACGAGTTGTTTGAAAAAACTGCAACCCATACTCCATAAGGATGGTTGCCGTTTCCAATTCTCGCCACATCGCTCAGCACGGTGTCATTGTAGCTTCGCACATACCCATCGCTTGGTATGCTTGAGCTGAACGCCCTTGGCGCGATGTAGAATACTCTTATCGGCAGTGAGTTATTTATTGCTTTTGCTCTTGATAAAACTTCTGATTTCGTTAGGTATCTTTCCCCAACGTATAATGAAGCTGCAAAGAAAAGTATAAGAGGAGGGAGAATGACAAGAAAGGCTTTCCAAGCAAGCTTTCTATTCAGGTGCCACTCCCCAACAAAAACCCAAATTGCATAGCAGGAGATTGCAAACCCAGCAAAAAAACCTGTAAATGCTCGGATGAGGTTTGTGCTCTCCCAAACCCCAGCCAGCTGCAGCACTCCGTCAACCCCAATCAGCACAACGCTCAGCGCAGAAAGGTGAGGTGTTTTCAAAAAAGAGGGAAGCTTTCTTGCTGAGAGAACGCAGGCGAGAAGAATGCCGAAAAACAAGCTGGCATCCCTGGAGCAGATTGGCATCTGCTCCCCGAAAATAAAAAAACTTCTCTGAGGAAGCTGGTGGCACATGAATATGTTGAGCAGATAGCTGGTTGCCCCAACTCCAAGCAAAATTCTATTATCAGACTGAATCAGCAGAGGTGAGAGAAAAAGAAGGAAGCAGTAGAGGAGGACAAGGAGGAAGCAAACGTAAAAAATAAACTCCGAGAGGTTCACCAACCCACCTACAAACACACATCACACTCTTTAAGTTTTTTCATATCAAGATGAAATTCGCATAACTTTCCACTTTTTCTCATAGACATGCAGAGAAGGCAGATTCTGTTCACTGATTTTGGGGTTCGGATTTCTCCTGAAGCAATCTTCTCTGCAATCTCCTCCGCAGCTTCCTTCACCTCATTCAAATTCGCAAACTCCTTCACTTTCCCATCAAGCTTGCCACTTCGGTATTTGCTGACTGCTGCCTGGGTTATGCCAAGCTCCTTTGAAATCTGCATCTGAGTCCACCCATGCTTCTCCATCAGCTCCTTTGCCACCGTATACCGCAGAGCTGGCAGGTAATACCGAACTATCACTTCACATGGCATCATCATGCTTCCACTGTGATGTATAACTCAGTTGTATTTAAAAAACCTGAGCGCGCATATTTCAATGAGAAGTTTTTAGAATGCGGAGTATAAAATTAATTGTGATGCTATGAGCAGAATTAAAGATGAGAAGCTGGCTGGGGAGGGAGAGAGGGAGTTGAATTGGGCAAGGGAAAACATGCCACTCCTTTCACTTATTGGGGAGAGATTTGAAAGAGAAAAGCCATTCCGAGGGATGCGCGTTGGAGTCTGCCTGCATTTGGAGAAGAAAACAGCTGTGCTTATTGAAACTCTTATGAAAGGAGGGGCGGAAGTTGCTGCAGCAAGCTGCAACCCACTCACCACCGATGACAGAGTTGCTGCTGCGCTTGTCAAAAAAGGAGTTGATGTCTACGCATGGGCAGGGGAGAGCAGAGAGGATTATTACAGAAATATCAACAGCGTTCTTGACCACCAACCCGAGCTGTTGATTGATGATGGGTGCGACCAGATATTTATGGTTCATAAGAAAAGGAGGGAGCTGATTGGGAAAATTAGAGGGGGGTGTGAGGAGACAACTACTGGAGTGATGCGGTTGAGGGCGATGGAGCGGGAGGGAAGGTTGGAATTTCCAGTAATTGCGGTGAACAACGCTTACTCAAAATTCCTTTTTGACAACCGGTTTGGAACTGCGCAGAGCACAGTTGATGGGATAATGAGGGCGACAAATAAGCTGATTGCTGGAAAAACGGTTGTGGTTGTTGGGTTTGGGTGGTGTGGGAGAGGGATATGTGAAAGAATGAGGGGTTTGGGAGCGAATGTGATTGTGGTTGAAACAATAGGAAGGTTTGGGGAGGGGCCGGCTGGACAGCACAAAGCGCTTGAAGCTTTGTACAGTGGTTTCAGAGTGATGAGCATGGAGGAGGCTGCGAAGGAAGGAGATTTATTCATCACTGCAACTGGAAACATTCACGTTATAACAAAAAAGCATTTTGAAAAGATGAAGGATGGAGCAGTGCTTGCAAATGCCGGGCACTTCAACAACGAGATAGATGTTGATTCGCTGAGGAAGCTTGCCAGAAAAAAGGAGAGGGTGAAGGAGAATTTGGAGAGGTTCACCATGAAGGATGGGAGGAGGTTATATCTTCTCTCAGAGGGAAGGCTGGTGAACCTTGCAAGGCCGTCTGGGCAGGGCCATCCAATTGAGATAATGGATGGAAGTTTTGCGATACAGGCGCTGTGCCTTGAATATGTTTCAAAAAACAAACTCCCCATAAAACTGCTCTCCGTTCCAACAGAGATTGATGACAGAGTTGCTGAGCTTGCGCTTCAGCTGAAAGGGATAAAGTTATCTAAACTAACAGAGGAGCAGCGAAGGTATGCGAGCTCGTGGGAGGAGGGAACTTAAATAAAATAAATGTGTAAATAGATATGCCAGGATGACAGAGTGGCTATGTGGCCGGCTGCAGACCGGCATAGAGGGGTTCGATTCCCCTTCCTGGCTTTGAGGTGAACGGATGCTGAAAGTGCATAACAGTTTAACAGGAAAGCTTGAGGAGTTCACTCCAATAAAAAAAGGAAAGGTGGGAATATACGTATGCGGTCCAACGGTTTATGATTGGGCGCATCTTGGGCATGCAAGAACGTATACTGCTTTTGATATAATCATACGCTGGCTGAAGTATAGAGGTTATTCCGTTACATACATTCAGAATATCACTGATGTGGGTCATCTGAGAGAGGATACTGGGGAGGATAAAATTGGGGAGAAGTCAAAGGAGGAAAAAGTGAACCCAATGGCGCTTGTTGAAAAATACATGCGAGAGTATTTTGCAGATATGGATAGATTGGGCGTGATACGTCCAGATATTTCACCGAGGGCAACAGGGCATATTATTGATATGATTGAGGCAGTGAAAAAACTTATTGAGAAAGGGTATGCCTATGAAGTTGAGGGGAATGTTTTTTATGATGTTTCAAAGTTCAAGGAGTATGGAAAGCTGTCGAAGGTAAACCCAGAGGAGATGATTGCTGGCAGTCGGTTTGAGGTGCACCCAAATAAAAGAAACCCGCAGGATTTTGCTCTTTGGAAGAAAGCAAAGCCAACAGACCCGTTCAAATGGCCAAGCCCGTGGGGTGAGGGGTTTCCTGGCTGGCATATTGAATGCTCGGTGATGGCATCAAAATACTTGGGGGAGCAGATAGACATACATGGGGGAGGGAGGGATTTGAAGTTCCCGCACCACGAGAATGAAATCGCGCAGGCAGAAGCGCTTACTGGCAAGAAGCCGTTTGTGAAGTACTGGCTGCACACCGAGTTTTTGACAATAAATGGGGAGAAAATGGCAAAATCGCTTGGCAACTATATAACGTTGCGTGAGGTGCTTCAGAAATACGAGCCAGAAACATTACGATACTTCTTTGCTTCCACTCACTACCGAAGCCCAATTGATTATAATGAAAAAAGCTTGGAGCAGGCGAAAAAAAGCTTGGAGAGTTTGAAGAATTCCATACTGCTTTTGAGGAAGCTGAAAACTGCGGAGAAGCAGACAGCTGAGGAGAAGAAGCTTGAGCTTGAGATGAAAAAAGCAAGGGAGGAGTTTGAGAAGGCGATGGATGATGATTTCAATACAGTTGGCGCGCTTGCAGCTTTGTTTGAGTTCTCAAAGAAGTTAAACATATACACTTCAAACAACGAAGCAATCTCCAGTGAATTGAGAAATAGAATAATCAACATGTTTGAAGAGCTTGGCGGGATACTTGGTTTGAAGCTGTGCGAGGAGAGAAAAGCTGGCGGGGAGCAGCTTGAGAAGGTGATTGAAATTATAATAAAAGTCAGAGAGGAGCTGAGGAGAAAGGGAGAGTGGAAGCTTTCGGATGAGATACGGGCGGAGCTGAGGAAAGCAGGAGTTATTCTGAATGATGAGAAGGAGGGGACAAGTTGGAAGCTCGCGTGATAATTTTACTTTTCTTATTTTTTCTCGGGTGTGTTCAACAAAAAGGAGGTGAGAAGATGGGGAAGGTGCTCTTCGTGATTGCACCATCTGATTTTCGGGATGAGGAGCTTTTCCAAACCCGCGAAGTTATACAGAATGCTGGGTATGAAACATTTATCGCGAGCACAACAAAGAATGAAGCAGTTGGAATGCTTGGGGGGAGGGCAAAGCCAAACATGACAGTTTCGGAAGTAAATGTTTCTGCGTACGATGCGGTGATTTTTGTTGGAGGGCAGGGGGTTGAAACTCACAACCTTCCAGAAAACCCGGCAGTGGTGAAGCTTGCAAAGGAAGCGAGCGCTTCTGGGAAGGTGGTTGGGGCAATCTGCATCGCTCCAAGAATATTGGCAAGCGCTGGTTTGGTGAGGGGAAAAAGAGTGACGAGCTTTGGAGACTCAGAAACAATTTCAGCTTTGAGGAAAGCAGGGGGAAATTATACTGGAAAAAGCGTGGAGGTTGATGGAAAGCTTGTGACTGCTGATGGTCCATCCTCAGCAAGGAAGTTTGGTGAGAAAATACTTGAAGTTTTGGAGGGGTGAATATGAGTGAGTATGCAACTGGTTTCAACACGCTTATTGGAGCATCAACAATACTGCTTTCAGTGGGGCTTGCGCTGATTTCCCTGCTGGCGTACAGAAAAAACAGAAAGAGAGTAATTCTTTTCGTATCCCTTGCTTTCATTGCATACTTCGCAAGAATTTTCATAAAATTCACAGTCACCGAGCAATCGCCTCTCACGATATCACTTTCAAATATCCTTGATTTTCTAACTCTTGCGCTCATTTTCTTCGCTGTTGTGAGGGAGTGAAGCATGCAGATTCAGGGGCTGGAGCAACGCCAGCAGATATACGAATACATCCTTCGCTTTCCGGGAAGCCATTTCAGGGAGATTCAGCGAGCTTTGAAGCTCCCAATTGGCACTCTCCAGCACCACGTGAGAAAGCTCCTTGAGGACAAGCTTGTGATTGCCAAGAGGGATGGGGAGTATGTTCGTTATTACGCAATTGGTTTGTTCACTGAAAGGGAGAAGGAGCTGCTCTCCCTTCTGAGGCAGAAGCCCATCCGCCATATTGCAATACTCCTTCTCACAAAGGAGAAGCTCAGCCACAAGCAAATCACCTCTGGGCTGAAGCTGTCGGCTGCAACAACCTCCTGGTATCTTGATAAAATGCTGCAGTCAAAAATGGTGAAGAAGAGGAGGGTTGGGAAGCTGGTTCAGTACTCCCTTTCCAACCCAAAAGAAGTTGCAAAGGTTATAATCACCTACCGCTCAAGCTTTTTGGATGAGGTTGTGGATAGATTTATAGAAATGTGGGAGAGATAATTAATTTATTAACTGTTTTATAGATACATGGAGTTAGAAAGGTTCGTCAACACATATTTTCTTGAACCAATCTACAGCAGAACAGGTTATAATTTAATTAACACAGTTGTTTATGCATGCATTGCTCTGCTTGCAGCGTTTGTTTTTTTCAAAATTCTTAAGAAGGAGAAAGTGAAAATAGATGAGAGGTTTGTTTTTCGTGTAATTCCATTCATCCTCCTTGGCTCAACAATCCGGGTTGTGACTGACGCAACTGGCGAGTCCGCTGCAACAAATCAATTCATTCTCAACAGCTCGGCTCTGTTTGGTTTATACGGAGCTGTTGGCAACTCGCATCTTTATGATTACAGCATAGTGACAACCACCCCAGGAATATATGTGGTTATTGGGCTGCTCACCTTCTTCTCAATCCTCCTTTTCAACAGAATGAAAAAAATGGAGCTTCTCCCAGCTTTTGCATTTTTGCTTCTCCTCCCCCATCTAATCCTGCTTATTCCGCTTATGAAAAACTGGCTGCATACACTGCTGATTCTGGTTCTTACATTTATTGGTTTTTTTGTTGGGAGGTTTCTGCTTGAGAGAAAATTCAAACCAAATATCACGCATCTTCTCGCTGTTTTCTCCCACTCGCTTGATGGTGCAGCCACATACGTTGCAGTGGAGCTTTTCAATGGAGCGTATTTTGAGCAGCACGTTCTCAGCGCTGGTTTGGGAGTGATTTTTGGGACAATGCTTGTTTTCTACGTTGTCAAAGTTCTCTTCTCAACGCTTGCAGTTTACATCCTTGAAACTTCGGATGAGGGGAGGGAGGAGAAGGATTACATGTTCCTCCTTCTCATAATTTTTGGTTTAGCGCCAGGTGTCCGGGACATGCTGAGGTTGCTTGCGGGTGTGTGAATGGGCGAGCTTTTGTTCATTGGGATGGGGTTGTGGAGTGAGAAGGATATCAGTATAAGGGGGTTGGAGAAGCTGAGGGAGTGCGATGTGGTTTTTGCGGAGCAGTATACGGGAGCGATGGAGGAAGGCTCTCTGAAACGCTTGGAGAGGATGGTTGGGAAGAGGATAACTGTTTTGAGCAGGGAGGAGGTGGAGGGGGAGAGGAGAATTCTTCAGGAGGCAGCTTCCCAAAAAGTTGCCCTGCTCACCCACGGAGACCCGATGATTTCAACCACCCACATCTCGCTTAAGCTGGCTGCTGAGAAAAAAGGAATTAAAACAGAGATAATTCACTCCTCCTCCATACTCACCGCAGCAGTTGGGGAGTGTGGGCTGCAGGTGTATAAACTTGGAAAACCATGCACAATTGCTATGTGGAGCAAAGGGTATGAGCCAAGGAGCAGCTATGAGGTTATAGCTGAAAATAAAAAACATGGTTTGCACTCCGTTGTTTTTCTTGATTTGAAGGAGAGGTGTATGGATGCAAAGGAAGCGCTTGAGCAGCTTATGAGAATTGAAAAGGAGGAAAGGAAGCTGGGGGAGTTCAGCGTTGTTGTGCTGAGCCGAGTTGGCAGCGAGGAGCAGAGGGTAAATTACGGGAAAGCTGAGGAGCTGCTGAAAAAACAGCTTGGGAAGCCACCCTTCATTCTGATTATACCAGGCAAGCTTCATTTTATGGAGGAGGAAGCGCTCCAGAGGTTCAGTATTTAAATTAATTAATCCAATATACTTCTGATGAAAGCCCGCCTCCTCTTCATTTCGCTGATGCTGCTTGGGTGTTGCGGAGTTTTGAGCATGGAGTCAATGTGCGAGCAATCCCTCAATCAAGAAGTGAAGGACAAGTGCTTTTCAGCGCTTGCATTCCAGCGCAGCAACTCCTTATTATGCAGCAGAATTCAAAACTCAACTGCAAGAGATTACTGCGTGATGAGGGTTGCCCTTCTTGAGCTCAACGAATCCGAATGCTCCAACATCCAATCCAATCTTCAGGAGCAGTGCAGGAATGTTGTGATTGGAGCGATGCAGAATAATTCAATTATTTGCATGATGATAAAGGATAATGAAACTGCTGAAATATGCAGGTTAAGGGTGAGCTGATGCAGTTTTACCTTTCGACAAAAAAGAAAATAGAGTTGATTGACATAACAGAGCATGTGAGAAGCTTTGTGGAGAAAAGTGGGGTGAAAACAGGCGCGTGCGTGGTGCACGCTCCCCACGCTACAGCTGCGGTGGTGATAAACGAATACGAGCCAAACCTCCAGAGCGATTTTGAAACAATTTTTGAAACTCTTCTTCCCAAAATAAACTACTCCCATAACCGAATTGACAACAACGCAACAGCGCATTTGATAAGTGGTTTGTTTGGCTCGGGAAGGGTGATACCAGTTGAGGAGGGAAGGCTGGTTTTGGGAACTTGGCAGAGAATTATATTCTGCGAGCTTGACGGGCCGAGAAGCAAAAGAGTTGTTAACGTAACAATTCTGAAAAGTGATTGAATGAAAATAGGGAGCGCGCTCATCCGAGCTAACCCAAAGAAGGAGTGGGCGGTAAAGCTCAAGAGAGAAGTGGAGGTTTTTCTTGTTCAGAGAGGAGTGAAGGTGGGAGGGGAGGGAGACGTGCTTATAACTATTGGGGGAGACGGGACGCTGCTTTACAACAAAAATAAATACAACAAACCAGTTTTTGGAATTGGAAATGAAAGAAGCTTCATCTGTCAGTCAAACTATAAAAACTGGAGAGAGGTTCTTGGTAGGTTGCTGAGGAAAAATAGAGTTGAAAGAAGGAGCATGCTGGAGTGTTGCAGCGCAGGAAAAAAATATGAGAATGCGCTGAATGAAGTTTGCATAAGAAGCAACGATCATCGGCTGGTTGAGTTTAACCTTTCTTTTGATGGAAGACACGCTGCTTTTCGAGCAGATGGAGTTCTTTTCTCAACTCCAACCGGCTCAACTGCTTACGCTTACTCATGCGGTGCACCTGAGCTACCTCCAACTGCAAGAAAGTATGAGGTTGTGCCCATCGCACCTTACAGAAGACGGTTCAAGCCAGCTGTGCTGCCCAACTCCGCGAAATGCGAGGTGGTTGTAATCAAAGGGAATGCTGACCTTGTGATTGATGGGCAGTTCATCCATCACGTAAAGCTCAACTCAAAAATAAACGTTCAAATAAGCAAAAAAACATTCTCTCTGCTGAAACCTGCCTAACGTTTTAGCATGTGTTTTTATACTTGAGCAGAGAAAAAATAAGCATGGAGCCAATATTCATTGAAGTGATAACCTCCCCAAACTGCCCTCACTCCCCAAAAGCAGTGAAAGTTGCAAAGCAGCTTGTTTCAAAGTGCAAATTTCCAGTGATACTTCAGGAGGAGAGCATAGTCAGCGAGGAGGGATGGCTGCGAGCATATGAACTTCAAATAGAATCAACACCGGCAATACTGATAAACGGCAGAGTTGCATTCATCGGGGTTCCAACAATTGAAGAGCTGAGGGAAGTTGTGATGAAGGTTAAGGAGGATGAAATAGAGAGAACAAACTATTTCTTCTGAATTATTCTGCTTCTCTCAGCTTTCTCATCTCTGCAGAGCAACACCACCCTGCTGTCCTCCCTTTCATCTGAAATTATATAGCCTGTCTCCTCAGCAAGCTCCCTTGCAAATTTCCTTATCTCCTCATGCTTTGGCATATCGTCAAGCTTCAAACCCCTGTTGTACCTTGCTCCGCCAACGAAAACAAAGCTTTTTGGCTCAACGTAGTCAGGCTGCGCCTTCATTATCAGCTTTGCGTATCCTTTTGGGTTTTTCATGTTCAACCCGTTCACAAGGGTAAGCCTCAAAACCTTTCTTGTTTTCAAGGAAGGAAACAGCTCAAGCGTTTCATTCATTTTTTCCCATGCTTCATTACTTTTCGGCCTGCAGGTTTTTTTGTAAGTTTCTTCATCTGGCGCCTCAAGGGACATGTAAAGCTGTGTTGGGAGTGGGTTGAGCTTCTCAATCATTTCGGGGAAGGTTCCGTTTGTAACCACAAACGTGCTCATCCCTTTCTTGTGGAAAATTTCAATAAGCTCAGAAAGATATGGGTAGATGGTAACCTCACCAATCAAGCTTATTGCAACATGCGCTGGGTTGTTCGCCTCCCTCCACCTTTCCATAACGACATGTGGGTTGCCTTTATAACCTGAAACAATTCTCCTCTGCTCCTTGAGAAAACCCTCTGCAAGCATTTCAGGAGAGTCCCACTCCGGCTCCCCCATTTCATCCCACTTCACCCCAATGTCCGCAGGCGATATTCTCCAGCAGAACCTGCAGGCAAGGTTGCAGCCAACCATCGGGGAGCACTGAACGCACTGCCAGCTGTTAATTCCATAGAACGTATTTTTGTAGCACGTTCTCCTTCCAATTATGCTCTCCCTCAGCCATTTGCATGCTTTCACTGCAGAGTGGCTTCCAACAAGGTGGTAATGCTGCTTTCTCATTTGAATTGCAAGCGCTTCTGGGAGATACACAGCAACACCAAACTTATTAATTGTTGCAAGCTAATATTTATACGGTTTGTATGGGAGTTGTAATTAACTTCAACAGAGAAACAAAGGAGCTCACAGTCACCGAGCCAGAGTCGGTTAGCTCACTCCAGAATGGGCATTATGGAGTGATGAGAGGAGGTGTAATCTATCTGTCACCAGAGGAAGCGCTATACTTGATTGATATCCGGAATGCAAAATGCTATGATGAGGTTGGGAATGAGCTGCGTTTCAATGATGTTTCAGAGGTGTTTTACTCAAAAAAACTTATGGCGCGCTACTTCACGTATAAGGATTGGAGGGATAGAGGGTTGATGATACGGGGGATAGAGGAAGCAAAAGGGCCGTATAAAAAAAACCCTGTGAAGAAATACCCATCCAGCAGTTTCTCCCCACCGAAGTACAGCATCTCAGGCATGTTTTTCCCAGAGGATTTGATGACTGTGATTGATGATGAGGTTATTGGGAGGGAGCTGTATCAGAATTACTGGCTTGGGCAGTTTGGCAGTTATAAAGCGGAGCAGAGAGGGAAGCTATGCAAGCTTGATATATACGAAACTCTTTTCATGCTGCGCCACTGCGGCTTGAAGCTGAGAAATTTCAATGAGAAGAAGGTTAATTCCTATGCAAAGAAAAGAAGGCCCGAATTGATGTATATGTATGAAGTTTATGAGGATTGGAGGTTGAGGGGTTTTATACTGAAAACAGGTTTCAAATTTGGCACCCATTTCCGCGTATACTTCCCAAAAGCATCCCCAACAAGGAGCGGGGAGGAGTGGGTGCACTCAAAGCACGTGATACATGTTTTCCCAAGGAAGAGCAAAATGCTAATCTCGGAATGGGCAAGGGCAATAAGGGTTGCGCACAGCGTTAGAAAAACATTCATCCTTGCAATACCTGGTGTTAAAAGAAAGGAAAAAGCAAAGCTTGACTTCCTGCTCTACCACCGAAAGGAGGGTGGAATTGAGGTGCCAGGTAAAGATGAACCATCGTTTGCGATGCTTTCTTTAAGTGAGGAGGAGCAGATTGGCGGTGCGGAATTGGCAGAGGCAATTGAAGCTGCAAAGAAGCTTGGTTTGGATTTAATACTTGCAATAAGCGACAGGGAAACCTCCGTCACATACTACCGGGTGAGGAGAATAGAGCTTCCCGGAAGCAAGTATGAGTATTATGAAATTGAGTGGGAGCAACCATAGGTGGTTGTTTGACCCGAGCTGAAATGAGAGAAGTGGAAAGACTTGCAAAAGAGCTCAGGAAACTTATTTACATAGGAGCCTTCATCTTCCTAGCAATAGCATTCGGTTTCGCTCTTTTATTTGGTGTGCATCCTGCTTTGGCTCTTCTAATAGCAGCAGTAGTCATTCTTCCTTATGTCTACTACAAAGGGAATGAAGTAGATAGAAAAATTAAAGAACTTAGAATAGCCCGTGAGGATGCAGAAAAAGTCCGTGACACCCTAAGAGTTCCTTTTAAACTAATTCCTTTGAAGGAATTTGTTATAATGCTTGCAATTGTGCTGGTTGCGCTACTTGGCATGATATACTCTGGCGTTAGCGACGAAAAACAGGTTATTATAACCCTCTTCATAGCGTTAATGGTAGCTATAGCTGTGGCCATTTGGCGTGAGTATGCGAAAGCTATTTAAATAACTTCTAAGAAATTCTTTCAGTTGGTTGAAAGGTGGTATTGATGGGCAAATTCGTTATTGCGAAGCAGCTGGCTGGGAAGAAGCTGATAACAAATGACGGAGAGGAAATTGGGAAGTTTGTTGATGCGTATATCAGTGAGGTAACCGGCAAAATAGAATCTCTGATTGTTGAGCCAAATGTGGATAGCCCAACAGTGAGGAAGATGAAGAGGGAGGAGGGAATGCTCCTTATCCCATACTCCGCTGTGCTGGCTGTTTCCGACCATATAATTCTGGATAAAAAAGGACTTTGAGTTTGGGAAGTTTCTTATTCTCTTTTTTCTTAATATGAAAAGGTGATTCCATACTCATCGGAGGAGCTGACGAAGCTGGCAGAGGGTGCGTGCTCGGTCCGCTTGTAATATGCGTTGCAGTTGCTGAAAAGGAAAAAGAAGGAGAGCTTAGGAGGATTGGGGTGAAGGATTCAAAACTGCTCACCCCAAAAAGAAGGGAGAAGCTTGTTGAGAAAATAAAAAAAATCTGCAGGGAACTGGCAGTTGGGAAAATCACCGCAAGCTCTCTTAATGAAATGATGAAAAAACACAGCTTGAATGAAATCGAGGCGATGGAGATGGGGAAGCTGTTCTCCTCTCTTAAGCATCCGCCAGAGCTGATTTATGTAGATTCACCTGACTCTGTTGAAAAAATGTTTTGCAATAGGCTGAAAAGATATTATAAAGGAAACGCGGAGCTTATCTGCGAGCACAAAGCAGATTTCAACTACCCAATTGTTTCCGCTGCTTCAATAATTGCGAAAGTTGAAAGGGATGCGGTGATTGAGCAGATAAAGAAGGAGTTCTCCTGCGACTTTGGAAGTGGTTACACTTCTGATGAGAGGACAATTGAATTTTTGAAAAACAACTTTCACAGGCAGCAGCTGCACAAATACTTGAGGAAGGAGTGGGAGACAGTGGAGAGGATGAAGCAGAGGAAGCTAAGTGATTTTGATGGTTGAATACATTTTTTCATTAATCATCATTGCATCAATTCTTTTTGGTTTGCTCCTCCCGCAAATTTCAGTGCTGTGGGGGGATTACCTAAATCCTTTTCTTGCAATTCTGATGTTCTTCTCCACTTTGAAGCTGGAGAGGAAGTTCATCAAAGTTAAAAAGGAACAGATAGTTTCGCTTCTCCTTTTTGTTCTACTCCTGCTGCCCCTCCTCTCCATCCCATTCAAGCTTCTTGGTGCGATGACTTTCATAGGGGTGCTCGTTGCTTTCTCCTCACCCAGCGCAGCTGCAACTGCATTTTTCGTTTCCTTTCTGAATGGAGACATTGCGCTTGCCCTTCTCATCTCCTTCCTCTCCTCCCTCCTCTCGCTTGCAACCCTCCCCTTAACAATACAGTTTCTTGCAGGCGAGTCTGTTTTTGTTGACGCTTCAAAAATAATCGTGCTGCTCATTCAAGTTATCGCGCTGCCCATCATACTTGCGCTCTTTACAAAAAAATTTCTAAAAGGAGTGGCGGATTGGGTGAACAGACACCGCAACCATCAGCTTGCATTTGTTTTTCTTCTCGGCTCGGGAATAATTGGAAGGAGCTATCCCATTATAGCTGGAAATGAAGTTCAGCTTCTTCAGCTAACCTTCCTAATTCTTTTGGCATTGCTTTTTGGCGGTTTGCTTGCTTACTTCTTTGGGAGCAGGTATGGAAGGAAAAGCGCGGTTACCTTTTTCATTGCAACAAGCGTGAAGAATGCGATGCTTTCCTTTGCAGTTGTGGTTGAGCTTTTTGGAATAGCAGCCGCCCTACCAATGGTTGCAAACCTTCTGGCGCAGCTTCTGCTCATGGTTTTCCTTGAAGTTTTTGGCAACCAAGCTTTAGCTCTCTTCCAAAGTTCAGCAAAAACTCGTTGAGTTTATCACTTTCAACCGTCCCGCCAGCTGCGATGTTATGCCCCCCTCCAACCCCAATTCCAGCGCATGCTTTTTTCAATGCTTCCCCCAAATTCACCCCATTTTCAACAAGCTTCCTCGTTGCCCTTGCAGAAACCTTTATCTTTCCCTCCTCATCCAGCGCAACTCCAAGTATCGGCTTATCCCCTTCAAGCACCCCATACAGCATCCCTGCTATAACCCCAATTACCCCATCCTGAATCCTCCCTCTTCCATCTAAAAAATAGAACAACCCAAAATCCTCGTAGCTTGAAACTGCGTACATCATCCCCCTTCTCAACTCCTCTCGGTGCTCGTAAAGCATCCTTCTCGCTTTCTCCAGCGCCTCCTCTCCATCAAGGGAAACTTCAATTCCAATTTCAGGCTTTCCATGCCTCCCGCATGCGTTCAACAGGGTGCTATACTCCTTCGCATCCCTCAGCTCGCTTCCCTCTGGGTGGTTCACTAAGATGTAAACCTCGCCAATAAGCTGGTGAGCGGATTCAAATTTGTTTTTTGAATATAAATACGCAACAAGCGAGGAGATTAGCTCCACCCTCTCCTCAACTTCCAGCTCAAAATACTTCCTCCACTTCCCATCTCTTTTCAGTTCAATTCCAACTTCATTCAGAAACCTGTAGCAGTTGCTTTCATTACCGGTTAAACCCGGAAGGAATGGCTCGGTGCAGTAGGAGAGAAACCACAGGAGTGGTCTGCCAATTCTGCCGAAGATGGTTAAATCTATATCGCACCGCAAAACTCCCTTCTCTATCCCTTCCCTCAGAATCTTTCTGTTCATGCTTTTCAGGGGAAGCTGCATATCCCCAACCGCACCCACAACTGCCAAATCCGCAAGCTCCGGTTTTCGGAAAACAAAATATGCTGTTCCGGAGGAGCTCAGCTCGCTTCCCCCATCAAACCCAAAAAGATGGGGGTTAGCTTGCGGTATGGAAGTTTCACTGCTCTGGTGGTGGTCTATAATAACTGCTTTTCCTTTCAGCTGGCTGCCAAAAAACTCCTCCACCCCACCAAAATCAACGAAAATCAGCTCCTCCGCTTCCTCAATTTCTTCCCTCATTTCAAGCTTGCGCAAAGTAACTATCTCATACTCCTTGCCCAAACTTTCCAACCCTTTTGCAACAAGCGCGCCGGCAGCCAGCCCATCCGCATCGTAGTGGTTGACAATCAAAGGTGCTTTGAACTTCTCAATTCTCTCCTTAACTTCCTCGCATCTCCTGAGAAATTTCTCCATAATATAATTTTAAAGGCTTAAATAACTAGATTTGAAAGCTCTCCCCGTTTCTTGGTATTACCACCTCATACCCCATCCTCTCAACTGCCTCCCCAAACAGCTTTGGTTTCTCCCCCTCCCCATGTATCACAAACACCCTTTTCAGCTTTTTTGTGCTTTTCACTATTTCAAGCAAGCCCTTGAAGTCTGCGTGAGCGCTGAAATGAGCCTGCTCCACACCCATCTTTATTTCCACCTCCTTCCCATCCAGCACCACCCTCCTCTCCCCTTCCAGAAGCTTTCTCCCGAGCGTTCCCTCAGCTTGGTAGCCAACAAGGATGAGAAGGTTGTTTGGGTTGCCCGCCAAACTTTCAAGATACCGAAGCACAGGCCCTCCAGTGAGCATTCCTGAGGTGGAAACAATTATCGCGCTTCCCTCCTTCAGAACATCGCTTCTATCCTTTGTTCTTGGAGTTTGGAAGAATTTGCTTTTGAACGGGTCGTCATCGCTCATCAAAATTCTCTTCTGAATCTCATCCCTGCAGTATATCACATTCTGTCGGTATATTCGGTTTGCTTTCAGTATCATTCCATCAACAAAAATTGGAACCTGCTCAAGCACCCCTGAGCTCATGTAATTCTCAAGTATGAAAAGAATCTCCTGAGCTCTCCCAACTGCAAAGCTGGGTATTAGAACTTTGCCGCCCTTCTTCACTGTTCGGTTTATGCTGTCGCAAAGCATTTTTGATGCGTTTTTCAGAGACGGATGCTGATCCGTGGGTGCTCCGTAGGTGCATTCAATAATCATATTCTCAGCAACAATGTTCCTCTCCCCAGCTTCCAGCAAACGCGTTTCTCTGTCATTCACATCTGAGGTGAAAAGAAGAGATGAACCACCTCTGACGAGCACCATTGCGCTTCCAAGTATATGGCCGGATTTGTGGAAGGAGAATTGAAGCCTGTCGCCAACCACCTCCCCATACTCCACCATCTTCCACATCCGCATCGCTTTCACTATGTCGTTATTGCTGAACCTCACGCCTCTGTTTATCCTCTGGTAATCCGCAAGAAGCAGCTGCGTCAAATCGTGTGTTGGTTTTGTGGAATACACCTCTGCTCTGCATCCTCTTGAATACATATGGGGCAGATACCCCACATGGTCGAGGTGGGTGTGGCTTATGGCAATTCTTCTCAGCTTCCTAACCTGCTCATCGCTTATCAGCGGGTATTCATCAGTTTCCCCAAGCTTTATCCCTGCATCCAAAAGCAGGTTTGTCTTTCCTTCCTCAACAAGTATGCAGTTCCTTCCAACCTCATTCGCTCCTCCAAAAAAAGTTATATCCGTAAAATCACCTATGAATTTATTAATTAAACGTCATAAGAGAATAGAAGGTGATATATATAATAATATTCGCTGCCAACATCATTCCCTTCCTCAGGAAGAGGGAGGAGGCGCAGCCAAAGGAGGAGCCTCCACCGAAGAAGTCTGACGAGGAGCTGGAAGCATATAGAAGAAGGGAGTTGGTATACAAAAAAATAATTGAAAGATACCGAGAGCTTATTGAGGCAGGGGAGAGCAAATCCATTCCAGAGCTCAGAAGCCTTGTGAAACCACAAAGCTCAGCAATACAGGAAGTTAAGGAGAAGCTTTTGAGGGAGTTCAAGGAGTATGATTACGAGAGGGATTTTCCAGCTGCAGCGCAGAAAGCATTTGAGTTTGTGAGGGATGAAATTAAAACAGAGCACATACCAATTGAGTTCTGGCTTACCCCGAAGGATGTGCTGGAGATGAGGGTTGCGGATGAGATGGATAAGGCAATCTTCCTCTGCTCCCTTCTCATTGCGCTTGGGAATAAAACGGCAAAGGTTGTTGTTGAGATGAAGGGTGGTTTCAAGCACGCGTTTGTCATGTTCAGCTTCAGCAACCGGTTCTACCTATTCGACCCAGTGCACAATATCAATTTGGCTGGAAGCAAGGAAATTCTTGAAGCCCAGATATCAAGCGGGAAGGATGAGGAGAATAAAATTGTTTATGAGTTCAATGATGTTGAGTATAATGAGTGGTGAGAGTTAATTTTTTATTAATTCTCAGCCATAATTGAGAGAGCCGAGGTGTGAGTTTGATTGAAATCAACCGAGCGAGGTGCATCTACTGCGGAGCGTGCGTGGGGGTATGCCCAAAGCTTGCGCTTGTTTTAAAGGAAACGTTTGTGGAGTATGATGAGAAGAAGTGCATAAACTGCGGGAACTGCGCAAAAGCATGCCCCGCGAAAGCAATTGAGCTTAGGAAGTGAGAGCATGGAGTATGATGTGATTGTTGTTGGGGCAGGGCCGGGAGGGAGCTTTGCTGCAAAGACAGCTGCAAAGGAAGGGGCATCTGTTCTCCTGATTGACAGAAGGAAGGAGCTGGGTGCGCCTGTGAGGTGCGGTGAGGGGCTTGGCTCCCACTGGCTTCAGGAGCTTGGCTTAAAATTATCTGAAAATGCAATTTCTGCTGAAATAAGCGGCTCTGTTCTGTATTCTCCAAACATGAAGCGAGCGGTGAAAATCCAAAACCCTGAGACAAGGGGTTATGTGATTGACAGGAAGGTTTTTGACAAGGATTTGGCAATTGATGCTGGGAGGGCAGGGGCGGAAGTGATTGTGAAAACTGAGGTGTATGATGTTATAAAGAAGGAGGGGAGAGTTTGTGGGGTGAAAGCAAACAGGATGGGCGAGAAGTTTGAGGCAACCTGCAAAGTCCTCATCGCAGCAGATGGAGGTGAATCAACGGTTGCAAGGATGGCTGGTTTGAACTCCACCGCAACCCTTTACGACACCGACTTTGGAATTGAGTATGAGATGGTAAACGTTGAATGCGAGGATTTGATTGAAATATACTTTGGGTGGAGCATTGCTCCAAGAGGTTATGTCTGGGTTTTTCCAAAGGGGAAGGATGTTGCGAATGTCGGTGTTGGAATAGGTGGTTTGGAGAAGGGGAACGCAATTGATTACTTGGAGAAGTTTATAAAAAATAACAAGCGGTTCAAGGATGCGCAGACAGTTGCAATAAAAGGTGGTTTGATACCAGTTGGAGAGCCGTTGAAGGAGCTTGTGGCCGATGGGTTGATGGTTGTTGGAACCGCAGCTCATCAGGTAGACCCAATTCACGGAGGAGGGATGGCTCTTGCAATGGAAGCAGGTGGAATTGCAGGGGAGGTTGCAGCAAAGTGCGCGCTGGAAGGAAAGGTTGATAAAAAAAGCCTTTACGAGTATGAAAGAAGGTGGAGGAAGAAAGCTGAGCCGAAGCTGATGAGGAGGTTGCGTTTGAGGAAGGTGCTTGAGAAGTTAAATGATGATGATTTGAATGCAATTTTTGAAAATCTCACTGATGAGGATTTGGATAAGCTGATAAAAGGGGATTATAAACCAGTTGTTGAGAAAGTTCTGCTCAAAAGGCCTCAGCTTCTGAAAGTGCTGAGCGCATTGGTGTAGGTGGTTGGATGGAGTTGACAAGGTTTGAGAAGGCAAGGTTGATTGGAGCGCGTGCATTGCAGCTCGCATCCGGAGCACCTCCACTTATAGAAGTTGAAAGTAAAATGAACCCAATAAAAATTGCTTACATGGAGTTTGAGAAGGGAGTGATACCGCTGGTTGTTGTGAGGGAGAAAAACCAGTAGCAATTTATATACCTCCTGTTTAATTCAATAATGTGAAAGCACAAACAGGAGTGGAGTTTTTAACCTCTTACGGATGGGCGCTACTCGCGCTTATTGTATTTGCTGTTTTTATCTTTTATTTCGTCTCCACCCTTCAGCAACCTCCTCCGCAATGCGATTTTGGTTTGGAGTTTCCCTGCACCAGCTATCAGTTTTTCAAGAAAACTGATGGGAAGATGAGCGTGGTGGTGAAGCTGACGAATGGGTTGGGGAGAGATATTCTGCTTTACAACAAAAAGCAGGTTCTCACAGTTGAAAATGTTGGAAAAAGCGGAGTGAACAACTATACTGGTGTCTGCGTAGGTCCTGCGGATATTGTGAAAACAGGTGATTTGATACTGTGCATGTTCAACATAACAGATACGCAGGTTGTTCCATCTATTGGAAAGTCCACCAAATTCAGCGTGATGTTGAATTACACCAACTGCGGAGCTGGTGCGTTAACCTGTGTTAATGGAACGAACAGAACGACTTATGGAAAGGTTGTCACAAACCTTGAGCTTATGCCAGCTGGTGTTGCCTCTTACTGCATGGATGGAAAGTGCGATGCGGGTGAGAATTATACGAACTGTGGGTGGGACTGCCCCCCTCCAAGGCCGAAATATGTGAGCGTTAATACGCAACAAACAACCTGTGGTGAACCATTCAATATAACAGACCCAATTAATGTCACAGTTTTTGTTTCAAGCAAATCATCACCACCCTACACCCCACTACCAAACTACCCAGTTCTAATTTACGTTACCGGTGATCCCGATTACTGCCCAGAATGTGCTTCTCCCTCCTGTCTCTCATATTCAACAAACCCAAATCCCGCTATTACCAATGCAACTGGTTATGCGTTCTCACAAATCCAAATAAACTGGTGCTCAGTTTCGTGTTCTCTTGTGAACTATTTTACCTTCATCAACGCAGTTGCCGGTGATGTTATTGGTAGTGATGACTTCTGCTTCCCGGTTAATGGAAACTGTCACTAAAATTAAAAGATAATATATGCTGCAAAGCAAACTAAAGGAATTATAAAATTATCATCCACCCCCCAGTCCATACTTTCAGCAAATGAGCAGATGAGTGCAAGCACCACTCCGCTAAAACCGATGAATGGGTATGAAGCAAGGGAGCTTGCAATGAAG
>Ga0123519_10005614_pt1 | contig 19951 bp, 14 predicted proteins | sample YelNatPaOPRAMG02_FD_87396 | JGI IMG/M metagenome (GOLD analysis project Ga0123519, IMG submission 87396) | Hot spring microbial communities from Yellowstone National Park - Yellowstone National Park OP-RAMG-02 (version 2) | ecosystem: Environmental > Aquatic > Thermal springs > Hot (42-90C) ...
AAATATGGTATCGTTAAGTGCGGAGGAGTTTGTTCCCTATTCTTTGGAAGAAATACAAATATCTCAGTGTATTCTGGAAACACTTCCCGATTCGCAAAGTAGAGTATTCGTAGCGATAGCCCACCGTGACCTGATACAGGAAAAGATAGAAATATTACGGGAGATAGGTTTGGAACCTTTGGGTATTTTGGTTAGCACCGGGTTACTGGTAAACTCTGCTCCTGAAATCTTGAAAAAATCAAAGAAAGCACATACCCTTTTTGTTCATCTGGCAATAGCAGGTATTGAAGTGGCTATATTTGATAACCATACATTGCGATTTTCGAGAGGTGTGCGGATGAGTTGGGAAAGTGGTGAAACGGCAACTTCTGTAGTTTCGCCCGATAAAGAAGTAGTTTTAGACCCATTTCGAAGTTCTGTTGAGTATGCCCCGGAGAAACAAAATGTAGAAGAGACCCTAACGGAAAATGCTTTGGATATAACCCATGAGATACTCCGTGAGATAAGGACATCCATAAATTCCTATCAAAGGGAAGCGGAAACAGAGATTACTATTGAAACTGTGTATATTAGTTCTGATTTTCCTGTAAATACCCAATTACGAGATGAACTGAATAAATTCCTTGATATTCCCTGTAAAATTCTCTCTGCCGATGATTATTCTTTTATCCATCCCACAGATGATATAAAGACACCCATTTCTTTGCCTTTATTAGGGGTAGGACTATCCATATATCAAAATAAGCCCATTTTATTAAATTTATTGCCTGAAGAATTGCTCACTACACACAAACTTAAAGAAGTTTCGAAACATATCACAAGGATAGCAATTCTGGTATCCCTTCTTATTCTTTCTCTGGTAGCTTGGTTTATAGAAAGTGTATATCAGCGTCAGAAATTTATACAGGAATTAGAACGACAAGTAGCAGAATTAGAACCTAATGCAAAAGGAGTTGCAGAAAAACGGCAACAATTGCAAATTTTAAGACGGGAAGTAGCCAAAAGTGGTTCCATTTTAGATTATCTTGCCCGAATTACAGAAGCAACACCTCCGCGGGTTAATATGAATATGATTAGTTATCGGAGAACCGAAGGAATTAATATCTGGGGACGGGCAAAATCCATTGATGATATACATACTTTTGCGGAAAACCTCAGGAGACAGGCAGTTAACACTTCCTTAAAAGCCTTTCAACAGGCAAGAAGTGTTTATGAGCAACAGACACGAGAACAAAATGAAATTATCTTTGATTATCAGATATCCATACCGTTTATTGAAGAGGAAGATATAAGTGGTTCAGGTGCTCCTTCAAATCCATAATTTCTGGAAACAATTTTCCACACGCGAAAAGAGGCTTATTTTGGGGGTCGTTGTGGTGTGTGTTTTGTTTGCCATGAATGTGATATATCGTTCCACCATGGGATATATCAACGAACTGGAAAATACAATGGAGCGGTTACAGCAAGATTTGATTAATTATACCCATCAGTTAACGCTCAAACAGAGTGTAGAAACAGAATATGCTCAGGTGGCGCGTCAGCATTCGAGTAAATGGACTGAGGCAGAAATACATGACCGCTTACGGCAGGAATTATACAGACTGGCACAGAAATATCCCCCGGAGTTGAATGAAGAAGGGATACCTATAAAGACGATTACAAGCACAGGTGCCCTTGTTGAAATTCCATCCTTACAACAGGGAATTCTCAGAACGACGGGTAAGAATTACCGCGAATACACCTTGAATGTAAAACTGCCACCTACGGATTTTACTTCGATGATTATGTTTCTTCAGCGATTACAAAGCAGTCCTCAATCTTTGCGTATTGATAATATAGATTTGCGTAGACATCCTCTGGAGGAAAAAGTAAGTGCGGATATGGATATTACACGAATTATTACGGCAGGTATGACTTCAGAAGGAATAACCTCTTCTACCGTAACAAATTTAAGTTTTGACCCAGTAGATTGGAATTGCACAGGAGGAACACTTACGGCACAAAAAGACCCTCAAAAATCCGATTTCCTTGTTGCTGAATCTACCCATCAAACAATGGAAGTTTCTTTTGTCCGTTCTTTCCATCCCGGTGAAAAATGGATACTCGAAATTGATTTATCAACCCGTGCTGAGGCTTATCTCATGTTATCATCACCAGATAATGTTGTTTTTGAAGGGAAAGAAACCCTGAAAAATGATGGAAAGATTTATCGTTATAGACTAAGCATGGCTTTACCCGAATCTAAACAAGAACGGTTGCGGATACGAATACCCCATATTATCGTTCAAGGCAATGGTAGTAAAGTTTTTATCTATAATGGAAAATTAATAAAGGCAGGATGATGAGAACTCTTAATTTAGAAAAAATCGGATTTTGGAGTGAATTTGCCATCGGGATACTGATTTTATTTGTCCTTTCCCAAATTGTAATGAATCTTTTATTTGACCCAACAGAAGTGCGACGGCAAAATCTTAGCAGAGATTTGCAATCTGTCCCCCCTTCATCACGATTATCCGATTCTTCCAATGTGGATATTGATGAATGGGGTCAAAAAATTATAGATAAAAAAGATTTATGGAAACCTTTAGTGCCACCACCGCCTCCGCCGCCACCACCTCCACCACCACCTCCTAAAAGACCCGATGTGGCTCAAATGTTGCAGGGAGTAAAGGCTTCTCGGCAACAAATTGGACAAAAAATAAAAATATTTACACCGGAAGAACCTCGTGGAGTATTAGTTGGAGTTGGAGATACAATAAAAGGTTGTAAAGTGCAGTCCTTTGACCGTAGCACGGTAACATTTGTTTATTTCTGGGCAGAAGGAAAGGAAGAAATTCCATACACAATAAATCGAGAATAATCTATCTTGTGAAGGAATACTCTCTCTATGTATCATACATAGGAAGAAAATGTAAAACATCAAGGACAGAACGATGGTTTCAAATATATTGGGTATTAAAAAAAATTTAGAAAGAAAAACATTTATGAAAAAAATATTTTTACAGATAATTCTTTTTTGTTCTGTGCTTTTATTTGTAGACTTTTTTTCTTTTTCACAACAGTCGCCAACCAGTCCTATAGCCCGTCCCTCCACAAGGAATACCGGCAGGACATCTTCTTCTGTTCGTGGACAACCTTCACGATTTAATCTGGATAATCCGGGTTCAGGTTATGGCGGTGGAATGTCACAGCAAGGCCACTCCTTAAGAAGTCAAGATATGCAACAAAAAGAAGGAATGGATAGAGGAAAAGCAACAGAAACAAAACCTAAAGAAGAAAAACCCAAAAAGGAAACAACACAGAAAGAAAAACCTAAAGGGACTAAAACCATAACAAGTTCTTCGGGAAAGAAAGAAGGTCCAAGTGTCCAGCAGCCTTCAACTCCTGTTCCCCCTGCAGGAGGAACAACAACACCTGCCCCTACACCTCCAGGACCCCGAACCCCAGGAATGCTTACCGGCGGAGGTGCTCCCTCTGGAACAACTCCACCTGCACCGGGTTTCAAAGGTTTATTATCCAGTATAGGACAAGCCATTGGAACGACAGGAACCACTGGGACACAGCAGGGGGCTTCCGTCCCTGGTTTCTTTGATATTTTATTCAGCAGAAAATTGGAATACTCCGAATTACCGGATGTGGGCGAACCCTTAACTTTGCCGGGTCCGATGACTGTAGGAGAATTTCTGGAAGCCATCCATTTAGCAACAAACTGGAATATTGTTGTTTCTGATGGAGCCAAAGATTTACAAATGAATTTCTGGATTGTGGATAAAAAACCAAAAGAAGCCTTGGAAGTATTAAAGTTTTACGATATTTTTTATGAATTTGATGAAAAGACAAATTTTATGCGTGTTTTTACAAAGGAAGAGTGGTTAATTAAAAAATTTGGGGATTTAAAACCGCATGAATTTAAAATTAATAATGCCGATATATCCTATATGGAAGCCATTCTATCCTCCCTTTTGTCTGGAATAGGGAAAATGATAACCGATACACGAACCGGCGTAATCTATGTGTGGGATATTGAAGACAATATTAAGCAAATGGAGAAGACAGTTAAGGAATTGGATGTCCCGCTGGAAAAGAAAATTTTTACAATTAAGCATGCAGATGTTTCCGATGTAGAATCCGTTTTGACTTCTATGTTAACTCCGAACGGAAGTCTTCTGGTAGATACGCGAAGTGGAAATATCTTTGTTTGGGATTCCCCTACATCATTAGAGAAAATGGAAGAAGTGGTGGCCCGTCTGGATGTTCCTATGGAGACAAGGAGTTTTTCCATCCAATATGTAGATGTTGAGAATATAGCAGATTCTCTTGGGGAAATGATTTCACAAAGGGGTGTCGTTCAAGTAGACCCACGCACCAATGTTATTATCGTTACGGATTTGCCTTCACGATTAGACCGTATTGGTGAATTTATAAAGACCTTAGATATACGGCTTGAAACACGCACCTGGGTAATTAAATATGCAGATATTGATTTTATTGCAGACCAGTTAGAAAATCTTGTTCCTTCGGACATGGGACAGGTTATTGTAGATGACACAACCCATCAGATAACGGTAACGGCTTTGCCCAGTCGAATTGCAGAAATTGATGAATTAATAAAGACATGGGATGTTAAGCGGAAACAGGTATTGATTGAAGCATTCATTGTGGAAATGGATACGGAGTTGGAACGCTCCTTAGGTATTAATTGGTCTTACTACGGAACTTCGGGCAATGTGCCAATCGTTATCCATGGAGGTTCCGGTGTAAAAGATATTGCCTCTCCCTCTGGAAGTGGGGAATCTATGAGTGTCGGGCAACTGCCGTCATTGGTTCCGCGTTTTGGTCCTTTGACTGTAGATAATAGTGGCAACATTACACGCCCACAACTTCAGACACTTCAGAACAAACCTGTTGTTGACCATTTTCTCGGGAATAATCTATCCGTAGCCTTAAATTATCTTGACCGCCAAAACAAGGCAACTATCCTTTCTTCACCGCGAGTGGTGGTTCAGGATGGAGAAGAAGCCATCTTTGAGAACGCTACACGCGTGCCGTATATATCGGGAACCGCAGGAGGATATTCTCCATATACTTATTCATATCGTCAAACTACAACGGGTACCAATACAAATAGTCAATACAACCAGTATAACCAATATAACCCTTATTATAGTTATCCTTATTATGGTGGCTATTACGGTGGCTACAATCGGGTAGAATTTATTGATGTGGGAACTATCTTATCAGTTGTTCCTCGTATTACAGAGGATAATAGTATTCTATTAGATATTAGTGCTGAAGATAGCTCGTATAAAGATAAAGAAATTAAAGCCTACGACCAGACATCTACGGTGCCTGAGAAAACTATACGCCATGCAGAAACGCAACTTCGTGTGCAAAGCGGTGAGACGGTAGTTTTGGGAGGATTGCGGAGAAGTCGGAGTTCTCATCTAGTTACAAAGACGCCATTGTTAGGAGATATTCCACTTTTAGGTAAGTTGTTCCGAAATCCATCACGGGAAGCAAGGAACGATAATTTGCTTATTTTTATAACCACCACAGTTGTTGATGAATATACCCATCCGGAAGCGGAAATGCTTACCCGTGCTGAGGACAAAATTTCAGAGGATGTTCGTTATGAATCCCGCAATCTCTGGGGTAAACTTCATGAACAGGCATATCCCGACCGTAAATCGGAAATACGCGTTTCTGTAGGAAGTAACGGAACCCTATTTATGGGTGGTCAAAAAGTTAATTTGTCCGAATTACCTCAATTACTCGAAAAAGAAAAAGGTAAAGGGAAGAAAAAAGTATTATTAAGAAAATCACTTCGCACACCCGACAATGTTATTAATGATGTAAAAGGAGTGATTGAAAAATGTGGTTTGACAATTGAATATGACTATACTAATGAACCTGTAGTCGCATTGCCCGGTGAGCATTCAGAAGTAAATAACGCACCTATACAAGCAGTTGAACCTTCGGAAGAAACACAAGACAAATCAAAGTAAAGTAATTGGTATTTATTAATGGTTTTTTCAGAGATATAGAGTGGGGTATTGTTTTAACCAGTAAAATAATTGTGGAGGAAAATAATGGAACCAGAAAATAAAGGAATAGATAGAAAATTATTTGATTATCTATATCAATCTATCGAAACAACTCCCTATTACAACTTGTTAGGAATTCATCTGAACTCGGTATCAAAAGGAGAAGTGGTAATGTCTGCAATGCCGGAGGCAAAACATGCCAATCCTATGGGATTTATTCATGGGGGATTGGTTATGTCGCTGTTAGATGCGGTTATGGGCAATGCAGTGCGAAGTTTAGGTATCAAATCTGTAACTGTAGATATTTCGATATCCTTTCCTAAAGGTGGTGAGTTTGATAAGACTTTACATGCAGAAGGTAAAGTAGTCCATGCGGGGAAACAGGTAATATTTGCAGAGGGGAAGGTTTATTCTGGAAAAAATATCATTGGATATGGAAAAGGCACTTTCTACAAAATCGGTGAGATAGAATTGTGATACAAAAAGATTGATAGAGTATTAAATTTCCGTTATAGATAGTTCCGATATACAGAAATGCTTGCAAAAAATAGGGAGGAAAATGCGGATAAATTCTTCACGAGTGGGACAGGTTCTATTTCTATTTAATTCATTTTTTAATGAGGTAACTTTTTTATCGGATATTCCACAAGGGATAATCCATTGAAAAGGAGTTAAGTCAAGATTTATGTTAATACTAAATCCATGCCATGTAATACTATTTTTTACTCCAATTCCAATAGCAGCAATTTTTCTATTTTCGACCCAGACACCTGTAAGAGACTTTATTGTTTGTGTGGAAATGTGATAGCAGGCAAGGGTATCCATTATCGCCTCTTCTAATTTACGGATATACTGATGGACAGACATCGCACGGGTTGCAAGATTAAGAATAGGATAACCTACTAATTGTCCGGGCCCATGATAGGTTATGTCTCCTCCGCGGTCTGCGTGTAAGAAACGAATACCGCGTTCTTTACAAAGTTCTGGAGAGATAAGGAGATGTTCCTGCTGAAATTGTCGTCCTGCAGTAAAAACAGGAGTATGTTCAAGAAGAATAAGATATTCTTCTGCCATACCGTTTTGTAATTTATCCCTTCGCTCTATTTGTTGCTGGTAAATAGTATCGTAATCTTGTGGATTTTTGTAAATGAGTACTTCAAGCATGGAACGGATTTCTGCCTTCTTATCCCGTTTTTGGAGGGATTTCATTTGGGAAACCTACAGCAGGCTCTAAAGGAATACCTATTTCAAATATAGCACCTCTGGGTTGTCGGTTATGACAATTTACCCAACCCCGATGCCCCATAACAATTCTTTGCACAATGGATAGTCCCAACCCTGTCCCGCCTTTTTTCTTTGTAACAAAAGGTTTAAAAAGTTCATGTTTTTTTATTTTTTCAGGAAGCCCCGGTCCTTCATCTTCGATACGGATAATAATGCATTCTCCGTCCGAATCAACAGAAATTCGCACCCATTTTTTATCTTGTTCCATTTGCACCTCAATAGCATTGCGGATTAGATTGGCAATAGCCGTGGATAACTTGTCCGCATCAGCAAATATAAATTGAAGATTTTTAGGGATTTTTTTTACTTCTATAATTGCGGAATGTTTCTCAATAATATGGGAGCAAATATTTATTGCTTTTTCGATAACGAAATCAGTGGTTTGCTTTTGAATATACACTTCCTGGGGTCTTGCAAAACTAAGAAACTGATTTACCAGAAGATTTAACTGTTCCGTTTCCTTCAAAATAAGATTTAAATTTTTTGTAAGTTCGGGCTTATCCGCTGTTTTCTGGATTAAAAACTCTGTCATGCCTAAAATAACACCCAGAGGATTACGAAACTCATGGACAATACTTGCCGTTAGTGTTCCAATCTGGGCTAACTGTTTGTTAACCTCCGCTTCGTGTTGTAATTTTTTTATCTGTGTCAGGTCTGTGAATAAAAAGACAGCTCCAAGAATTTTATCTCCCTCTTTAATTAAGGAACTGGTTAAACCTAATATATTTTCTTCTTCAATGTCTAATGTTATTTTTCTTCGTGAAATGGACTCTTTCTTATCAAGCAACTCTTTATAAATCTCTACAAAGGGAGTTAATTCTTTAATATGAAAAATATTTTTTCCAGGCTGCAATATGTGATGCTTCAGTTTCAGATGTTTCAAAGCAGATGGATTGACAAGCAGGATATCCCCTTCATCATTGATTACAAGGACACCACTTTCCAGATTTTGTATTACGCTCTGGGCTATGAAGTCAATGGAATTATTCATAAAATATCTTCTCAATAATTATATTAGATTATAATTTTTTAAGTATTGGGTTCAAGATTTTCTAAAGTCTCGGTGAGCAGGACAAAATCGTTCCATGTTAATGTCTCTGCACGACGCGATGGGTCTATGCCCGCCGTATGCAATGCGGTTAATACCTGGGAGGTGGAATAGGACAACAGGGGAGATTTACCCAATGCGTTTTTAAGGCTTTTTCTTCGTTGCGAAAAGGCGGAGCGAATAATTTGAAGCACTTTTTTCCTTTTCTCTTCCGTCATGAGTGGAGGTATAATTTTTCGCAATCGGATAATACAACTATCTACTTCAGGACGCGGCACAAAACAAGTTCGCGGAACAGAATGTATCAAATCTACATGGTACAGGGACTGGACAGCAAGACTTAACACCCCATAATCTTTAGTCCCAAATCCTGCGGACATCCGTAGTCCAACTTCGTATTGAACCATAATGACAATCAGTTCAACATTTACCGATGATTCTAAAAAATGGAACAAGATAGGAGTAGTGATATAATAGGGCAAATTGGAAATCATTTTATAATGTTGAGCATCAGGGATAAATTCATGAACGAGGTCTTCTAATTCATGATTTAATATATCCCCACGGAATAATTTTACATGAGGCAGGTTTCCAAATCGGTCTTCTAAACAGGGCATAAAAGAAGGGTCTATTTCTACAGCAAGCACTTTGCCTGCATGTTGCACCAGATGCCAGGTAAGGGCTCCCAATCCAGCTCCTACTTCTATTACCGCATCATCTTTGTTCAGATGAGCCGCTTCCACCATAATACGATGGATATTATCATCAAGAAGTAGATTTTGTCCCAATCGTTTTTTAAAACGGATATTATATTTTTGGCACAACTCTTTTAAGGAGGGTTTTTCCAATCGCAATCCTTCAAGAGAGGGAATAGGGGAAAGTGTTTTCGTTTCTTTTTTAGAGCGTTCCATATTGGATTATGAGGATTTATCTACCAGTGTGAAAAGGAACTGGGCTTTGGCAGAAACAGGAATTTCAAGACGGAATGAAACTTTTACATCTCCTTTTTCATCTTTTGCGTTGGGTGGTAATTTTACGGGTATTGTTATCATAACTTGAGGAATAAGGTTCGGGGGTAAAGGCTTTTTTTGCGTATAGTATTCTATGGGTGCATTAAGAACATCATAAGTTACTTCGCCAATTTTATAATCTTCAGAAGGGAGTTCAAATTGTCCGGAAAACACCCATAAATCTTTGGTCGGGTCTGGTCGGGTTATTGTGCCGCTAAGTCCAAAAGAGCCTTTTATTGAAAATCCTTCCTGACCAACTAGAGGTGTTTGTTGTATAGAGAAAGGAAACCCTGCTCCCGGTACTCCAAAACGCACTGTGGCTTTGGCTTTTTTATCTGTGGGAGTAGAAGTTTCTGATGGTTGTTTCGCAATAGTTGTATCTGATTTAGTTTCTGTACCCGAAATAGGTTTTTGTTCGGAGGGGATTTCAGGTGGTGGAGTAGGAACGGATGATGTGACTGGTTCAGCCATTTCGGGAGGCTTTTGAGGTGTGGGCTGACTGGGAATACAAGAGCAGAAAATAAAACAGAAAAAGAATAATGCTGTGATTGAACAAATAATTTGTTTCATTAAAGTTCCTTCTAACTGATAAAAGATTTAAAGTGTTAACGATATGGTATTTATTATAACGAAAAAAGATAACTAATGAGTAGTCAAAGCGGAAAAAGATTTTATTACCACAAGCATACAAAAAAAATATAACAAGATGAATGTTTTTGATATATCTTATTTGGCTTTCAAAAAGATAATAAGATGGGAATTTTTATTTAGAAGATTTTTTTCGCCTACGGTTCTGTCGCCATCTACCTGCCCATTGATATATCGGTGAGATGTACGGTCCTAACCGTGGCATAAGCGATACGAACTGAAATAGTTTAACCTTAAAGCGAGGCAGGAAAATTTCCATAGGCTTTTTGCGTAATGCTCGTTTTACAATTGCCTTTTCAATATCATGAACGGTTAGAATTCGTAATCCAGAAAAGTAAAGTTCTGCTGCATCTACATTCAGTTGATTATCTAACATAGGTGTTTGAACGGTGGCTGGACAAATTACAGTAACAAACACCCCTTTTTTGCGAAGTTCCATACCTGCAGATAGAGAATAAGCACGAACGGCATGTTTACTTGCAGAGTAAATGGATAAACCGGGGACAGGAACAACACCTGCAATAGAGGAAATATTAATGATATGACCATGTCCGCGTTCAACCATGTGTCGAGCGGATATTTGTGTCCCAAATATAGTTCCTTTGAGATTTACATCAATTTGTGAGTGGATTTCTTTCAAAGGTGTCTCTGTTACCCAAGAGGAAAGAAGCAATCCGGCAAAATTAATCGTAACATCAATCCCTTCCCATTCTTTTATCGCTTTATTGAAAACTTCTTCCCATGCTTCATAGTTGGTAACATCCAATTGAAAGAGCCGAACCTGCGATGGGGACCAGCCTTCTTCACTGGCTATTTGTTCTAATCTTTCACCCGCAATATCAGTTGCGACTACGCGATGACCCTGTCTTACGAAAACGGTGGTCATGTGCCGACCCATACCACTGGCACAACCTGTTAAAAAGAAAGTTTGAGGCATAGAATTTTCTCCTAAGGGATAAAGCCTCTTAATAGATTTATATTGTTATAAAGAAAATAGGTATATTCCGGAAAATATGGCAAGGACCTTTATAAGAAGACCCATTATCCATAAACCGATATATGCAAGGTCATCTAAAATTCCCACTGTTTTATACTCCTATTCCTGAGAAATTAAAAAAGTTCGTTGTAACCAAAAATAGCAAGGAAAAAAAGAACTACATCCATAAGAAAAATAAATATCACCGTTAAAAATTCAACCATATATATATCCTCTTTGTTTTATATGTTTTTTATTTGCTTGCTTTTTTCATTCTCTTTGAAAGTAAGTATACCAAAAGGTCAAAAACCATGCAAAGATTTTTTAATACTTCAAGAATATTTTGTTTTGATAGCAGATAGAATATTCTCAACAACTTGTTCGTGATTTTGTTGATTACATTCAATAGTAATTTCTGCCCATCGTTCATATAATGGTGTCCGTTCTTGATACAAATCAAACAAGGTTTGTCCTTTTGTTCGAACCAGACCCCGTTCATCTACACTTTTTGCTCGTCGGTTAATTTCTTCAAAGGGATATTGAAGATAAATAATTGTCCCGAGATTTTTCAAATACTCCATGGCTTTATCACTATATACAACACTTCCACCTGTGGCTATAACACATTTTTCAGGATGAATGGATAGCACATATTTTTCCTCTATGTGCCGAAATTTCTCGACACCTTGTTCATCAATAATCTGTTGCAAAGATTGGCCTGTATCCGATTGTATTAGTAAATCGGTATCTAAAAAATTCCATTGCAAAGATTTTGCCAATAATACACCAATAGTGCTTTTTCCAGACCATGGCATACCAATAAGTACAATATTTTTCTTCTGCATTTTCTACTCCACATTTCAAATTAAGATTAAAAAATTACAGATATTTTATATTTATGAAGTGAAAAAATAAAATTCTATATTCAGAAAAATTTTATTTGATTTTACGAGCAAATTTCTTTGATCGTTTCATACGAACTACATGAAATCGGAGATTTTCATTTTTTGTTAGTTGAATGAGTTTTTTTATCCCGCGTCGTATAGTTCGATGAATATTGGCTGGGTGGCTATGAAATTTTTTAGAGATAAACTCAAGCGTTTCCCCTTGTAAGTAATAATGCTCAATATATTTCCTTTCTTTGATACTTAATTTCCGTTCCATCTGCTTCTTCACCCAATTCAAAAGCTGGGCTTTTTCCTTGCTCCATTCAATTTTTCTTTCAATTTCTTCGGGTGTTTCATACCACAAAGACTGGGCTTCAGAAATCTCTTCTAAAAATTGAGATGACACAAAGACTATATTTCGAAAATTATCGGAAGGTTCTCTGTGTCCTCCATTAGATTTACAATTATTTTTCTTAACATCCTTTTTCATCTTCTGACTCCTTATATTTTTATTGATGATTAAAAATTTTATTGATGATTAAAAAATTCAATAAGATTTTATTAAGAGTCAGGAGAAAAAATATTTTGATTTCCATTTATTTTTCAGATATTTTTCCTTTGCGTGTTTTTATAGTCAAAAAATTATGGAATTAATAAAGGTTATTTATTCTTTTTAATTGCTATATAGTGATAATGTTTATTAATTCACACAATATATTGTGTTTTTTGGGGCAAAAAAATTTTTTAAAATTTTGAATATTTTTATTTGACAAAGGGTTTTATTATGTGATAACATAGTTCAAATTTAATATGAAAGTTCATCGTCACCAATTCCGAAATCTGCGAGCAGAAAGGAGGAATGAAAAATAAAGAGATAACTCGCTGGAGTTGGGATGGGCGATGTGTCCGATAAACTTAATATATAGGTGTCTGTGAGGGCAGACACTGAAATAAACAAAATTACCTCATATTAAATAAAACTGTAAGGAGTAAAAACTATGCGTAAAGGCATGTTAGTTATTGCAGTATCTTTAGTACTTCTTGGTACTATGGCTTATGCCGAACTTCAAAATGTAGAAGTCGGTGGTAAAATTCGTATTCGTGCAAACTGGTTAGATTATGATGATGCCGGTGAATCCAGCTTCATCGAACAGAGAACCAGATTAAATGTGAAAGCAGACTTCACAGATGAAGTGACTGCATTCATCGAATTAGACAGCTATGACATTTGGGGCGAAGATTTTCGTTCCCAGAACTACATCACGGGTGTAGATGCTCGTCAGGCGAGCGTTGATGATGTAGAAGTTTATCAAGCCTATATCGAAGCCCGTGAGATGTGGGGAACCCCGCTTCGTGCCCGTGTCGGTCGTCAGGAAATCACATTAGGCAGTGGCTGGCTTGTTGGCACAAATGACAAACGCTGGGGCTTCACAGGTCTTTCTTGGGATGCTCTTCGTTTGAGCTATGTAACGGATATGGTCAGTGTTGATGCCATCGCAGCTAAATTAGCCGAATCCATGGGTGATTTCGCTGAAGATGATATCGACCTCTATGCTATTTATGGCAGTTATACAGGTCTTGAAGACATCGTTATTGATGCCTACTGGATGTATGTCCGCGACGATGCAACAGCACTTGAATCCGACCTTCATACATTAGGTCTTCGTGGTGCTGGCAAAGTCGGTGCCTTCGACTTTGAAGCCGAAGTCGCATATCAGTTAGGTGATGCTGAGGACACCGGTTGGTGGATTTTCGGTGTTGACCGTGACTATAATGCATGGGGTGTTAACTTAGAAGCCGGTTATACATTCGACATCTCCTGGCAGCCTCGCGTTTATGCCGGTTTTGCTTATCTTGAAGGACCGGACTATGACCACAATTGGTTCGCCAAAGATGATTTCGATTTTGCTTTCAATCGCTTATTCTCCAACTGGGAATACAGTGATTTCTTAGACCAAACTCAAATCACCAATGTATTCGTCTATCGCCTTGGTTTAGGTGTCCAGCCGACCGAAGCAGTAAAACTTGGTCTTGAAGGACAGTACTATGTAGCCGATGAAGACTGGGGTGCTGACGATGAATTAGGTTGGGAAATTCAGTTAACAGGTGCTTACAACTACAGTGAAGACTTAGTTATCCGCGCTGGATATTCCCACTTCTTCGGTCAAGAAATTCTTGAAGACCAGGATTTCAACTATCTGTTCGCAGAGACCGAAATCAGCTTCTAATCAGAACATTCGACTTGAAGTTTAAGGGTTAAATCCCTTATAGCCCCGCAGGGTATTTGCCCTGCGGGGTTCTTATTTGAAAATGAATACCGAATTCTTATATCGTTTTATATATTTCTTCTTTAAATGTTTTGCAATTAAATCTATTAAAAAAGAAAGGGTCCTACTTTGAGTGAAGAGAAAGTTATAAAAGCAACAGAAGCACTGGATTTGTTATACGAATTTGAGCGTGAACCTGTAACGGATGATAAACTTCAACCGGGTAGATACTTTGCTGGTTTATTTGCTGGTGAACATGTCGCAGGGACAGAATTTGTGATTGGTGCTTTGTTTGTGAGTTGGGGTGTTAATGCATACGATATTTTTGTAGGTCTATTACTTGGAAATTTGATGGCTGTATTGACATGGACTTTGATATGCGCCCCAATTGCTGTTAGAACGCGACTAACTTTATACTGGTTTTTACGAAAAGTTGCTGGTCCTGTGGTAACAACGATATATAATGTTCTCAATGCCTTTCTATTCTGTATATTAGCGGGGTGTATGATTACCGTATCTGCTTCCGCTGTTCGTGTTCCCTTAGGAATACCTCCCCAAACAGAATGGATACCTACAGATTTCCGATTTGTGCTGGTCGTTTTGGTAGTAGGTGCGGTTGTGGTGACTCTGGCGATATTGGGATTTAAACGACTATCCCAATTTTCTGTCGTATGTTCACCGTGGATGTTTTTGATGTTTATTGCAGGTGCTATTGCTTTATTACCTGCAGCCGGTGTTGATATTCGGAATTGGAATGATTTCTGGCAAATTGCTACACAGAAAATATGGACAGGGGTTCGTCCAGATGGAAAAGAACCCATCTCCTTTTGGCATGTAGCCGCCTTTGCGTGGATATGTAATCTGGCAATGCATGGAGGATTGTCCGACATGGCTATTTTCCGTTATGCCAAATCCTCCGCCTATGGCTTATTTTCGGCTTTTGGTATGTTTTTAGGTCATTACTTGGCGTGGATATGTGCGGGTGTGATGGGTGCTATGGCTGCTTTGCTACTACAAAAAAGTATTACTGAATTGGATTCCGGTGCCGTAGCAACACAAGCATTAGGTTTTTCGGGATTAATTGCTGTGATATTAGCAGGATGGACAACTTCAAATCCTACCTTATATCGTGCAGGATTAGCGTTACAGGCAGTTACTCCCGGTTGGCCGCGTTGGTTAGTAACTTTATTAGCAGGAGCAGGAACAACGGTTATAGCCTGTTCTCCTTTTGTATTTACAAAATTACTCGATTTTGTGGGTTATTATGGGCTACTCCTTATGCCCTTAGGGGCAGTAGCATTTACCGAATACTGGATATTCCCTAAAATCGGACTTACTCGTTACTGGACTGAGAAAAAACGGTTAGCAATGAATTGGCCTGCTCTATTGAGTTGGTTAATATCTATAGCCGTTGCTATTACTTTAGAAAAAAGTGGTATTTTACACTTGTTCTTTTTATTCGTCCCTGTTTGGGTCATGACATCTGTATTATATATAGTCCTTTCTATGTTTATGGGTGCTCGGGATGTTCCTGCAGATGCAGAGGAAATCATTCCCACAGCGGAAAATCGAAAATTAGGGCCTGTATCTGAATCTCAAAAAGGCAAAGGAACTTCTTCCTTAACTGACCCCGTATTGCTTTTATCAGGTATTATTGCAGGCTTGTCATTAATAATATGTTTAGCAATGGCAATCTCAGTATTCCTAAAAGGCACAAATGGATTTATGCAAAACCTTCAATCATTCCATCATATTTTACTTTATCCCACATTCGCATACTTCATTGCAGGGACAATATTTATTATCCGTAGAGACCGTAATGGCGATAACGCTTAAAACTAACGGTAGCGATTAAAAAACAACAACATATTAAAATATTTTATGAAGTTAAAAACCCAACCTTGGGCAATTTATTTAACGGTATTTACATCCAGTATGGCGATTATGTTTTTGCAACTGGTTGCGGGTAGGGTAATAGCCCAATATTTAGGACAAAGTTTATTCACCTGGACAGGGATTATTGCTACAACACTTGCGGGTATTGCATTTGGAAATCATATCGGAGGAATACTTGCAGATAAGTTTTCAAACCACCGCACAATCCCGATACAATTTCTTTTAGCCTCTATGGTTATCCTTCTTATTTCTTATGTAAATCATATTCTTGGAAATTTAGGATTCCTTCTGAGTTTTTCTTGGGAATGGCGTATTTTTATACATATTTTTCTGCTATTCATAATACCCTTTTTATTGTTAGGCACAATCTCACCTGTTCTCACCCACTTATTAATACAAATTAGTTCTCAGGTAGGAATCCGTGTAGGGATTTTCTTCGCCTTTTCGTTGTTGGGAAGTCTTATCGGGACTTTTATAACGGGATATATTCTGCTTGCCTACTTTTCTTATACAACCTTGCTCATTATATCTTCCACCATTCTGTTCCTTATTTCTATAGCCTACTTTGTTGCTGGAAACATATACAGACCTATCTTGCAGTCAGATGACGAAACCGATAATCAACAGGTGGAAAAGAACAAGGTTTCATGGGAAGGAGATTCGCAACCTTTTTATAAATTGCTTTTACTCTCTTTCTGGGCAGGTGCAGGGATAATGATACTGGAAATTGTTGCGGGTAGACTTCTGGCACAAAACTTTGGTAATTCGTTATACACATGGACAACAATAATCGGTGTGGTTTTGGGTTCTCTTTCTATTGGTGGTTATTTAGGTGGATATTTAGGACACCACTTTAACCCGCGAAAGATGATTACCTTCTTTTTATTTTTTACAAGTATAACTACATTGTTTATTCCTTTATTACATATATTAGTGCCATGGAATTCTTTATTCTGGGACCTTTCCTGGCCTGTTCAAATATTCATACATTCCCTTATTGTTTTTGGTCCTGCAAGTATTGCCTTTGGAACCTTATCTCCGCTTTTGGTGCGTATGATTCCTGCTGAAGTAAAGGGAGAAATTCAGGGGAAAAAGATTGGTAAGATTTATGCAATGAATGCAATCGGGGGAATATTAGGAGTTCTGATAACCGGCTATTATACAATCGCCTATTGGGGTTCGAATTTAACATTAATGTTTATTGTAATTGTATCATCACTACTCTTTTTGTGGATAGCAAATAATAAATGGCTTGCAATTCCTTATGTCGGGTTCAGCCTTCTTCTAATGTTAAGTGCTATGGCTCCTTACTCACCATGGGATTCCCTCGCCATACAATTGGCAGTAAAAACATATCATACGCCAGATGTTATCCTCGAAAAGGAAAGTCATTACAACTATATCAAAGTTAGAACCCCAGACCCTGAACGCCCTTACATTAGAGACCTTATTTTGGATAAAATGATTCATAACCGTAAAGACATGAATCAGCCGTTGAAATTGATGGGTATCTACGAACATTTCTTTGATGCGGGGATTCGGTTTGTTTTTCAGGACACAGGTCCCAAACATATCCTCGTTATTGGTGGAGGCGGATATACCTTCTGCCATTTTTTAGAAGTAGAATATCCGCAATGTAATATTGAAGTAGCAGAGATAGACCCCGAGGTTACAAAAACCGCACATACGGCATTAGGATTACCTGATGATACTCGTTTATCCATTTATCATCAGGACGGTCGAAATCGGGTGGAAGATTTAGTAAAGCAAATAAGGAAAGGAACACAAGAAGGCTTTTACGATTGCATTATTAACGACTCTTTTAGTGACTATACAGTCCCCTTTCATCTAACAACAAAAGAGTTTGTCGAAAAAATCTATACAATTTTATCTCCACGGGGTATTTATATGTGCAATATGATAGATTGCCTCCAATTTGCTAATTTTATTACTTCTATGTATAAAACTTGCAGCGAAGTATTCCCTTACACGTATGTATATTCAACCATGAACGACCCTATGGTAAGGGATACCTTTATCCTTATTTGTTCGAAGAAACCTATACCTGCGGAAGAAATAAAAGACTGGGTCCGCACGAAGCACGGCTCCAACGGTTATTATATTCCCGTAGAAAAAATAAAAGAACTCAATTCCTACAATTATGCACCAATACTCACAGACCAATATGCCCCCGTTGAAAACTTGCTGGCTCCTATGGTTTCGCTAACCGAAGAAACCCCATACATCCGCCGTTTAACACGCATCATTCAAAAAGCAGAAAAAGGGCAAACCCAACAAGCCACACAGGACCTAATGAGTATAATCCAGCAACGCCCCAATTTTAATGATGCCTATGTTATATTAACACAATTACTCATGCAGGAAAAACGATTTTCAGAAGCCATAGTCTGGGCAAAGAAGGTAGTAGAACGGGAACCCAATGAAGTAAAAGGATATATCCTATTAGGTATGGCTTATGCTCAGTCCGGAAACAATACATCCGCCATAGAAACATGGGAAAAAGCACTGGAGAAAGACCCCAATCTAATAAATGTTCAGGTGAACCTTTCCAGTGTGCTTATCCAGCAGAAACAATTCGAACGAGCAGAAAAAATATTGAAAAATATCCAGGGAAAAGAGCCCTCATTAGAACCGACAATACTGTCAAATCTGGCTTCATTATATTTTGCACAGGGGAAATGGAACGAATCATTAAAAGAACTTACAAAGTTAGAGCAACTCCAGCCCCAGAACTATTTTGTCAAAGAGCAAATGGCAATCGTGTATTACTATTTAGGGGATTTCAACCGTGCCCGAGAACTTGTTCAAACCTGCCAAAAAGGAAACCATCCCATTAACCCCCAATTCCTCCAGATACTCGAACAGAAAAAGTAGTCTTTCCTCTTTCAAAAGGCAATCTAATAAAACAATAACAACAGCGTATTAACAACAGGTTCAAGAGCCGGAGGTTTTGTTGGATATTTGACAAATTCTACATGCCCATCCATATACAATACATTACAACCACCGGGTATATGATTGTATAAGGATATTCCCTGCTGGGAACCTATTTGGTCAAACATAACGATAATCTCACTTTGGGCTAATGCACCAATACCCGGATTATTAATATCCGTTATCATAAACCGCTCGATACCTTCCCTCATTCGATATACCGTATTTCCTCCGCCATTCCCGCAATGGTATTGTTGAATTGAAGGACCGGTTATATCCTGGTCAAGAGCCTCACGAATCGCTTTTCTCTGTTCTTCCGTAGCCGATACCGGGTCCAGCAATCCTTCCACCGCCACCAGATTGTTCGATGCTAATTGATAGGCCGCCATAATGAATTGTATCGGGAAAGTATATTCTGCATAGAAATCTGCTCCCAAAAGACTAATAAGAATACTGATTTCCGGTAAAGTATTTAATACGGCGACTTCTTCCTGCTTCGCACCCATTCTGTCCAGAACCCATCCATAATAGATATAACTTGCAGCAATGGATGTAACACTCCCCTTCTCCCAGAGATAATAGGGAAACTTCCAATCCCCTGCACGAGCAAAAGAAGTATCCTCAGAAAATTTTAAGTCTCGGATAGAGTCCTGAGCATCCGAAGGACAAATAATAATCGAAGGGTCGGTAAGGTATTCGGGATAAATACAATGAACCATAGGTCCGGGTGCGGCAAAGGCATCCATACGATTGGGACGGTCAGACAAAGGCATGATTTCTATCTGAACAGGGGGATAGCGTTCTGCTTTATTCTCATTAGCATACATTTTGAATATTGTGCCCCATTGTTTCAAATTGTTCTGACAACTTGCCCGACGACTTGCCTCCCGTGCCCTCGCCAATGCAGGCAGCAATATTGCAGATAATATGGCGATA
>Ga0123519_10005618_pt1 | contig 19942 bp, 14 predicted proteins | sample YelNatPaOPRAMG02_FD_87396 | JGI IMG/M metagenome (GOLD analysis project Ga0123519, IMG submission 87396) | Hot spring microbial communities from Yellowstone National Park - Yellowstone National Park OP-RAMG-02 (version 2) | ecosystem: Environmental > Aquatic > Thermal springs > Hot (42-90C) ...
AAAAATACCGGGATAATTTGGTTGAAATTAAAACTCTGCCTCTAATGAATCAGGCGGGTCGGAATATTTATCTGGCTGAAGTTTCCGATTGGAACCGGGGTGAAGGCCCGGTTAAAATAACCAGGGAAAACCAGGTTCGCGAAGTTTCGGTAACTGCTAATATTATTGGCCGAGACTTAGGAAGTGTGGTCAAGGAAATAAGAGGGAGATTGTCTGATTTCCAGAAGCAATTACCTGAAGGATATTTTATTGAATATGGTGGCGATTACGACCAGATGGTCTCAACCTTTCAGGTTCTGATTTTGGCTATGGCCCTGGCCATTCTTCTAATCTATATGGTTATGGCAGCCCAGTTTGAGCATTTTCTCCATCCATTCATAGTTATGTTTACTCTGCCTTTAGCGTTAATCGGTGTAGTCCTGGGACTGGTGGTGGCCGGTCAATCTATCAGCTTAATTTCTCTGGTCGGCGTAATAATTCTGGCTGGTGTTGCGGTAAATAATGGAATAGTAATGATTGACTATATCAATCAGTTGATAAGAAAAGGTATAGATAGAAGGAAAGCAGTTGTGGAGGGTGCAGTAACCAGGCTGAGGCCGGTTTTGTTAACTGCCTTGACCACGATCATCGGTACTATTCCTATGGCTATGTCCAAATCATCAGGTTCGGAAATGAGGTCCCCAATTGGCGTGGTTATGGTTGGCGGCCTGACGATTTGTACTTTCTTGACGCTGTTTATCATTCCCATCATTTACAGTCTGATTAATAAGATATCCTTTAAAGAATATCAGGCTGAAAAAACTGAGCAGGAAACCACATAATATAAACCTGTTCTGGAGAAAGGGGTAGCTTCTGGCTGCCCCTTTTCTATTTTTCTCCTTTTCTCTCACAACTCTCAGATTTGCTCCATTTTGAAAAATTTATTATTCTATGAGAAAATCGCCCTGGAAGGAGGACGGGGTGAAAAGAAAAATTATATGGTTATTAATTTCTTTGATAATCTTTTGTGTCTTAAACTCCTGGCTTCTTTCTGGAACCAGGAAACTCATATACCTTGATGCTGCTATTCTTCCTGAAGGTCAGCTAAAAAGCTGGCACAATCTTGGAACGCTCGGGGGCGCTTTTGTTCCAGTATTCCGAAATGTTCCCTATGTCGAAAACATAAAAGGGAAAAAGGCGGTCAATCTTTCTGGAGTAGATATTCTCCTGCGGTCAACCTTTGCCCCTCCAGGATATTTAAACGGGAAACAACCTTTTACCATTACGGCCAGAGTCTATGTGGCAGAACTGGCCCAGAGGCAGACCATTCTTAATTGGTCACAGGAACCGGAGAAATCTGCCATTTTCGGATTAGGTAAGGGATTGAATGCAGCTTTTTTTAACTCTGATCGATTAAAAGTTTGTTTTAGGGGAGGCTATCCACAGCCCCGGGAATGGCATCTTATAACTCTCGTATATGATAAACAAAAATTAACGCTTTATGTGGACGGCTGGTTTAATGCTGAAAGCCAGGGTCAAGTTAATATTAAGCCAGGTAGCTTTTTTTATCTGGGTGGGCAGGTAGCCCCAGGTTTTCCTCTGCCTTTTGATCCCTTCAACGGCTATCTGGCTTCTCTCGAGCTTTTAGACACGGCCTATAGTCCGGTTGAGGTCTGGAATGCTTCAGGCCACCGAGAAGCTATCCCCCTTTACCCGGCTGAAGGTCAAATGCTTGGAACGCTTAATGTTTCCTTGCAGTGGGAAAAAAGTGATGAGCGAGCCAATTATTTTTCCATTTATTTTTCCAGTAACAGGGGAGAAGTAGAAAAAGGTCTGGCTAAAGCAGGTAAAGGGAACCTCGGCGGCGATAGTCATCATCTGGATATTTCTAACTTAGAACCGGGTAAAACTTATTTCTGGCGGGTTGACCAGCTCGACTCCAAGGGTCAGGTCCTCCAGCCGGGGATTATCCGCAGTTTTAAGATTGATGATGGTTCTGCCAGAAATCCTGTGCCCCACAACCTCCATGGCAGTGTCAGCCGGGAGCTAAATCGTTTGCTCTGGACTCCTGGACCTTGGGCAACTTCTCAGGATGTTTATTTTGCTTTGGACCCGAAGATAGTGGCCAAGGGTAAACCGGCAATTAAAGACCTTAAACCCGGGCTTAATTCTTTCTTTATCCCGGAAAAAAATCTGAAATATGGCGAGACTTATTACTGGCGAATTGATACCCAGAACGGCTCCGGCCCTTCTTCACCAGGGCAACTCTGGTCTTTCCGGGTTCAGGATTCCCCTTCAGATGAGGACTTGACCTTTTTTGTAGTTGCTGACCTTCATTATGGGAGCACCGTCAATTCTCGGGATATAAACAGGTTGATGGCGAAAAGCATGAACTCTCTTCCCGGACAGAGTTATCCTGAAGAGTTTGGTCTTAAAGGAAAAGTTCATACCCCCAGGGGAGTAGTGGTTCTGGGCGATATAGTGGATGATGGGGATTCGGTTGAAGCAGAGAAATTCTGGCAGGAATATGTTGAAGATTTCGGGTTAAAAGGGGATAAGCTTCTGGCCTTCCCTGTTTATGAAGGTTTTGGAGAACACGATGGAGCCTCAAACGGATTAGTCCGGACCAATCTTAAGAATAGGAACAAATTAAGACCGGAACTGAAAAGTATTTCAGCAGATGGACTTCATTACTCCTGGGACTGGGGCAAGGTTCACTTCGTTCAGTTGAACTTATACCCCGGCAGTGTGGGCGAAGAGTACCTGAATATCTGGGGGAGACGCTTTACTGGAGATGCCCGTTATCCCAAGCACAGCCTGGAATTCTTAATTGAAGACCTTAGAAGAAATGTTGGCAGCAGCGGCCGCCCGGTAGTTATTTTCCAGCATTATGGTTTTGATTCCTGGAGCGAAGCCTGGTGGACTCAAAAAGAGAGAGCTGCATTTCTTCAGGCCATTCAACCTTACAATGTCATTGCCATTTTCTGGGGACATTCTCACGTGATTCAGAGCTTAGCCTGGAATGGAATAAAAACCTGGTGCGCCGGTACTATCAATAACGACCCGGAATCAGGAAATTATCTCGTGGTAAACATCAAAACTGGCCGCCGCAGTGGGCAGATGATTGTGGCTTCCAGAAAAGCTGAGAAGTGGGCTTCAGCAGAAAAATTCAGCTTTAAGATGAAAAAGGAGCCGGCTAAACGCTGATTGATGATAACTGATTATCCCTGCCTCTCTTAGGTTCAAATAAAGCAGCCACGTTATTTAATTTATTTATTTTCTAAGATACTCAGGTTGCTTTTTTTCCCCTTTGGCTTAAAAGGCTATAAGCCGGCGGGGGCGGTAAATTGTTTGACTAAAAATGGTTTCCGTGGGTATCAGATTATTGAGGCTTATATTTTAAGAACGCTCCAATATTACCATAATGCTCCAGTCTGGTCGGCTGAGTAATCTGGGTAACGGGGATGTTTCTATTAAGGGCCACCTCAATGGCCTCATCCACGATGTCGGCTGCAGCTTCGGTCTTAACCTTGCAGGCGGGGCAAATATCTTCAGTGAGATAAAGCCCGTGACAGGAAGGGCAGACCCGTCCCGGCTTGGAGAAGTTGTGAGTTATCAACAGATTCTGGATTTCGTAGCTATTCAATTTTCTCAGGGTGTCAGCCAACCCGGATACAGCCCGGCCGCCACGTTCCAGTTCGGAGACAAATTTCTTGACCAGCTCTTCTTCTTCTTTCTTTTTCAAATTTTCTTCAATCTCCAGACATTCCCTTAGAACCCTGGAGGCTTCGGTTCCCGGTCTGGCCTTAATCCGGCCTTTAAGTTTCTCCTTGACATAGGAATGAAAGAGCTGTTCCAGCTGGGGATAAAATTGGTCGTCACAGCCAACCAACAGCCAGTCAAAATGGTTTTGTTTCAGGATTTCAAAAGTCCTTTGAGCACCTTTCTTGAAATGCTCCATCAGGATAGCATCAATATGTCTTTCTATCCTTTTTGATTCGTAGCCTTCAAAGCCGCCCTTCTTGACTTTCTTGGGTACCTCACTGCTCAGGCTGTCAAGCAGCTTTATCTCTCCCATGTATATTTCATACCAGCAAGCCTCTTTCCGGTTGACCAGGAAAGCACAAAGTTTCTTAAATTTTTCCTGGATTGCGGATAGCGGCCTGGTGTAAAAATCAAAGTCCTGAATCAACCGGTTTCGTGGGCCGTGGGGTAATTCCAATTCCTGCCAGAAATTTTTTCCCGAACAGGAAAAAACAGCCAGGCCCGGGGCTTTCCAAGAGTTAAGTCTATTGGTGCAGAACTGAGAGATTTTTTCCAGGTCGTCAGCCAGTGATTTCTTGACTTCCCGGGTGAGGTTTTTCTTCTCCAGTTCCATCCTGGCCTGATTGAGCAAGGCTTTGTACGAGGCGTTGATAGCTTTGAGCGGCAGTTGGCTCTTGTCAGTATTGAGGTAAAAACTGGTGGCCTGGTAGGGATAAGTTTTGGTCTGGGCCAGCACTTCAATTTGAGAAGGGCTGGTAAATTTCATAGGACCTCCTTTAAGCTAAAATTGGGCATATAAAGAGATAATTAAAATAAATAATTTTGGTTCCAATGCGACGGCTCTGAGTAAAGCCACTGATTAAAAATTAAGCTTAAAATTGCCGCTTGTCAAGCAAAATGTTTCCGGGTGTTCCAGACCTCAGAAAAAGATTAATTTGCTTATGAGAAATATCCAGTGGATTTTGCCCGGTCAGGATAAAGCCCCTATCAGGGGCTCCCCTTTCTTGCCTTCTTTGGGACTCTAATCACGGTGGTATCGGCAATCTTGTCGTGCATGGTCAGGCCGTGCCTATCCCATAACACCTGCCAGAAACCAAGGGAAGCGAAAAGTCCCGAACAGACGTAGCCGTGAGCTCGTTCAAAACATTGATACCAGCTAAGCCTTGGTTTGCCTTCCAAGTCTATTACTTTGAGTCCGAAGAATCTTTTTCCGGGTGTTCTTCCGCCATACCTGAAGAAAAGGACGAAATAAAGCAGGGTGATGATGTACTCTTTAATGACCTTATAGGCATCGTCCTCTTGGCGTGATCTGAGCTTTTCTTGGACCTGTTCGCTGGCCGTTTCTGCTCTGATTGTTGCCAGCTCTCTTTTATAAGTTTGATAAATTTCTTCGGCTGTCAGCCCCGCGGCTTTCTGGTATTCTTCGTCCGGAATTTTGCCTTTTAATAGCTCCAGATATTCTTGTTTCTTATCCTTTTGAGTCTTAAGGCCTTCTTCCAGGGTTAGGGAAACGTTTTTCCCTTCTTCCAGAGATTGGACAACTTGAGAAATGGGTGATTTTTCGTGTTGGCTTCTGGCCCGTAATCCGGCATAACCCGAATAAACTATCAAGGACAGCAAGCCTATGATTAGGCCGTCCATCCCGAAAGCCAGACCGCGTCTTATGAAGCCGGCCTGATCGGCTCTGGCTTTATGCTGCGGGAAAAGGTTGGAAAACATTTTTCTCATTATAGCTCCTATCCTAAAAAGCCAGCCCCTACTCTTTTAGCAAGCAGTCCTCACAATTGGCAATCCAGTTAGTTTGAGCTCCTCATTTTCTGGATGGGCTTTTTGTCCCTTCTTATCCTAAGATAGAAAATCGTTTTGAAGCAAGGATAAATATTATTTTCATCCCAATCAGCCTCCTGATCCCGGAACAGACCTAAATTTCGCGCCTTTAATTATTTCCTGACTTATGGCTATCCGCGCTCCCTTTTTTCCTGCTTGTTAACCTAAAAGAGATTGGGACGGGCAGGCAGGCGATGGCTCTCCTGTTGAGCCGATTCTCTCGGGTCGGGAGCTATAGGTGCCGGGTCAGATGCCTTATTGACACCTTAGAATCCTTTGAGTGGGGCTGAACATTAATCATCTTCCAGCTAAGAGAATTTTCAGCTTTTCTCTTATGGCCAAGTTAGGCCCAGGGACAAGGACATCAACCAAGACAGCGATTGATTCTTAAAAAATCTTGGGCAAAACTTTCACTAATGTCCTGAACCTACGCACTATCTTTACAGATTTAGGACAAATCTATATAATTATTCTGCTTTTGCAGAAGCTGGCTGCGGAAGTGGCGGAATCGGTAGACGCGTAAGCCTCAGGAGTTTATGGCCGAAAGGCCGTGTGGGTTCGAGTCCCACCTTCCGCACCACTTATTTTATTTATGCCTCATAAGAAGTACTTTCTCCTCATTAACCCCTGGATATGTGATTTTACCGCCTGTGATTTTTGGCTTAAGCCTTTGGGGCTTCTCTACCTGGCGGCAATTCTGAAAAAATATACCAAATGGGATATTGAACTTCTTGATTGCCTTGATTGTGGTCAAGTTGAATCTAAGTATAATTTCAGACTTAGAGTCAGACCAGACGGACGCAGTAATTTTTACAAAGAAGAAGTGGTCAAACCCGAGTTTTTCAGGCATATTCCCAGGAAATTTTCCAGATACGGCTTGCCTCTTTCCCAGGTTGTTTCCAAGCTTGATCGAATGCCGCCACCGGAGGCGGTCTTTATAACCTGCACCATGACCTACTGGTATCCAGGTGTTCAGACCGCGGTAGAGCTAGTCAGAAAGAAGTTTGGCCAGGTGCCTGTCATTCTGGGTGGTATCTACGCCACCCTCTGTCCGCAACATGCCCGGAATCAATCTGGAGCCGATGTCGTAGTAGAAGGACAGGGCGAAAACCAGATCTTAGGTATTATCAGTGAAATAACCGGGAAGGAAGCCCTCCGGCCAGAATCAAAGGATGTTTATTTTTCTGATTTTGATAGTTTGCCAGCTCCTTCCTACGATCTTTATAAGGATAATTCGGTTATCTGCCTTATGACCTCAAGGGGTTGTCCTTTGAGGTGCACTTATTGTGCCAGTCATCTTCTCTGTCCCCAATTTGAACAAAGAAATCCTCAAAAGGTAGTAGACGAGATTTTACAGGTAAAGAGAGATTTTAATACTTCGCACCTGGCTTTTTATGATGATGCCCTGCTCATAAACCATGAAAGACACCTGTTAAAAATTCTTGAAGTCCTGGCCGGTCTGAAGCTCGGATTGAGATTTCATACTCCGAATGGGCTTCATCCCCGCCAGATAGACCGCACCACTGCCTTTCTGTTAAAAAAAGCTGGCTTTGAATCTTTATTTCTTAGCCTGGAGACTGCCGACCGGGATTTGTTGGCTGCCACCGGACCTAAGGTCTTGCCTGAGGACCTTAAGAAAGCGCTGGATTATCTGGAAGAATCCGGCTTTGAACGTTCAAGGGTGTCGGTATATCTTCTGGTTGGACATCCAGCCCAGAAAAAGGATCAGGTTGTAGAAAGCATCAGACTGGTAAAAAGGCTGGGGGCCAGACCCCGCCTGGCCTATTACTCTCCCGTCCCCGGGACCTCGGACTGGAATAGCCTGGTTGAGTCGGGAGTTTTGAACTCAGACTCCGATCCCTTATTGCACAACAAACTTGTTTTTCCCTATTTCTGGAGCCAGATTACTCCGGAAGATTTGGAGGAGATAAAACGAGAAGCAAATTCTTGAACATTATTATTTGATTTAACGATAAAAGAGGGGTAAGTTATATTTAGAGAAAGGGAAATGAAAAGAATAATTTTTCTTCTTTTTACTTTTTTTATTCTTTTTTCCTGTTTGACCTCTTGTCTTTCTCGTCTGGAAAAAAAACTGAAGCCAGAAGATGAAGAATGGCTTTCTTTAGTTCGTTACATAATTACCACGGAAGAAAGAAAAATCTTTTTGGAGCTACCCGAATCGGAAAGAGAAAAATTCAAGGAAGAGTTCTGGCTGCGGCGCGACCCGGACCCGGATACGGAAGAAAACGAGTTCCGGGACGAATACTTCCGCCGGATCAAGCTGGCCACCCAGATGTTTATGGGTGAGGGGCGTCCAGGCTGGCAGACAGACCGGGGCCGGATATTTATCCTGTTTGGACCACCGACTGAAAGAAGTACTTTTCCCATGGAATCAAGCGGCAATTGCCGTGAAATCTGGTATTACGGGAATTTTCCGGTAGTCTTTATAGACCAGAACTGTACCGGAAATTTTGTCATGGCAGCCATCAATCTTAAACATCTTCAGGATTTAAATCTGGCCGAGGGATATTTTCAGAAGACCATAACTGAGGAAAGAAGCTTTTTTAATTATGACCTCAAGCTGAAAAAACTAAAGCGGACCTCAACGAGTTTGCAGGCCGTTCTGGCTTTCAGCATTAAATATGAATATATTTGGTTTGAAACTCTGGATGATGGCAGCCTTAAAGCCGACCTCTATTTGAGCGCCGAAATCAAAGATAGTAGTGACCGGGTGGTATGGAGTGGCGAGCAGACCATGCCCGTAAGGTTCAGTGAGGAAAAAGAATTGAAGTCCTTGAGGGAGAGGAAATTTGTCTCAGAAATTGAGATAAATCTTCCTGACGAGCGATATCCTTTGCCGGCAACCGGTAAATATTTTCTTTATTCTACCGTAAAGCAAGGGGCAGGAAAAGGGGAACTGAAAAAGGTCAAAGAAATCAGGCTGTAAGATTTTAGACCGGGATTCAGATTCCTTAAAACCGCAGGCTAAAATTGAGTTGAGCTGCTCTGGTTCCATAAACCGACAAAATCTTCTGGTAACTGGAACTGAAAATCCTGGTCCCGGAAGAACTGCCCTCAGTCTGCGGATACCAATAACCGCCATCATTATTATCTTCCAGGGCGTATTTCTTCCCCAGGACATTCAGGACGTCCAGAGAAAGGTTTAAGGTTGTGTTCTGTCCGACCCTGAAGCTTCTTTCCAGTCTTAAATCCAGGGTGTGGAAAGCCGGCCAGCGTCTGGAGCCAGGCTCTTCCAGGTAAACAGTAGCCGGGAAGTTTCTAGCCTGATGTGTTTCCAGCCAACTGTCGGGCGGTATTATGGTTACCGTCCTTGCCCAGGGAGCTCCGCTGAGATAGCTGAAAAAACCGCTTAAATAGAATTCCTTTGGCAGCCGGTATGTGCCCATAACTTTAATAGATAAGGGTCGGTCAAGGTCTAGAAGAGAAGAGCGAGAGACATTGACCAGTGAATTTGGGGAATTGGCTAACTGGGTCAGGTAGGTAGAGGCCAGGCTTCCCAGTCCGGCATTGCCTTGAGCCTTGCTCCAGGTGCCTGAAGCCAGCAATTGCCATTTGCCGCTCATCCTTTTCCTTAAGACCAGTTGCAGAGCAGAATATTTTTGTCTTAAGTCCTTGACGTTGCTGAGTCTGGTGAAAAACGCGGGAGCATCGGCTGAAGGGAAATAGACTGTGACCTGGGTATCAGTATAAACCCCTTGACCCGGGACTACAGTGTGGAAAGGTATCCATAAGCCTTCGGAGTTATCAACTGAATACCATTCCCGATTGGCATCCGGGTCATAGAGAACATCTTCTATAAGCCTGGTTCTGACTTTGTTGATATAAGAGATGGACAGGGTGAAATCTTCGGTAAACTGCTGTTCAAGGGTTGCTGTCCATTCAGTCGTGGTGGGAGCCTTGAGGTCGGGAGAAATTCTCTTACGAAAATAATCATTCTGATGAATCCGATAATCTTCAGGCAGAAGCCGGTAAGTATCCTCCAGGTTAGCCAGTCCGTCTTGGTTCTCGTCATACCAGTAGAAAAGATGGTAGCCATTGGGTGAGACCGGAGAAAAGTTCAGCAGATAGCTTAAAGAGAGATGGTCATAATAGCGACTGAAAGAGCCTTTGAGCAAGGTCTTTCCCGTTCCAAGTATGTCAATGACCAATCCCAGTCGTGGGGACAGGTAATTCCAGACGATCATATTATCCCAGCCCTGAAAAGTAGAGGCAGCGTAAGGATTTAGACCATAGAGCGGTTTGATTAGGTTTTCACCCATATAATAAGAAATACTATTACCGCTGATGACCTTGTAAACATTAGATAATCCGGATTGGGTCCTCTCAAATTTTAGTCCCAGGTATAGGCTCAATTTTTTAGCCAGACTGAAACTGTCACGCAAGTAGAAAATAAGGCGATGGAGACTGGCTCCCTGGGTGAGTCCATTCTGTGTGGAACTGGCCAGATAGAAGCCTATTAATCCTTTTCCGACCAGGTTTCCGGATTCTGGAGAAATGCCCTGCCCATAATAATATGGGCTTCCATAAAGGTAATAATAAATCAAGTTGTCGTTTTTCCAGGTTGAATAAGAAGCATTGGTGCTTTCATACTCAGCGCCAGCTACCAGTTCATGAAAGATATTGAGAAAAGTCTGATATCTGGTAGCCGAGAGCCCGGCTCTGAAGGTTCCTCCTGAAGTGTCATCGTTGAACGGACCGCTACCCCAGGCATAGCCGCTTCCCAGGTCCAGATAACGTGGATTATTGTCCCCCTTATAATAAAGGCGTCTGGGGACATCGTTTTTGGTGTAATAGAAAAACCCGTTAATAAGGGTCTCTTGGTCCAACTTATAATTACCAAAAACATTTACCATAAAAAGTTTCTGGCCGTGGATGTCCAGGGTAGCTATCTGAGGGTTGAAGGGAGAGATAAAGCTCGGATCCACACTCTGGTTGTTTTTATTAAAACTCAGGAGTAAAGTGGCCTGGAATTCTGAGGTGACCTGAGAACTAATCCGGAAAAGTGATTTAAAGTCTCCCGTTTTCCAGCTATACATAGGGTAAGGGATGTTGGCTGGGTCTCTCCAGGGAGAGAAGGGAGTTCTCTGGGCCCGGCGATTATACCTGAAATTGGTAAAATACCAGATTCTGTCGGGCATCAAGGCCCCTCCCAGACTTAGAGAAAAATCAAGATGATATTTATCTTCAATAGCCGGGAGGTTGGACATTCTATCCAGTTCGCTCTGATTCCAGAGACTGTGAGAGAATTTCCCCCCGGTAGCGAAGAAATTTAATTCTCCGGAAGATTTATTGCCACCAGAACTGGTTATCAGTTTAATAAAGGCTCCTTCCGAAGAATAATTTTCCACCGGGTGTCCGGCATTTTCTATTTCTATTTCTTCTACCCAGTCCACATTGATTGAGCTTAAGGGGGTATGGGTGATAGAATCGTTTATTTCGTTGCCCGAAAGAGTCAGAACATTCCCTCTGACTGTTGAACCGTTTACCGAAAAATTAAGGTTAAAAGGTGGAGTTTCTGGCACAACTCCCGGAGCCAGTTGAAGCCAGCTGGCCAGATCCTTGGTTTTAGGCACATGGCTGAGGATATTTTTATCAATTAAATATGATATTCCTGGTTTCTCTTTATCCAGAGCGGGCAACGGATAGAGGAGTATCTTTTCTTCCGACTCATCGCTTTCGCTGACTTCAAGAGCCACCGGAAGGCTGAGGGTTTTCCCGGTTTCAACTTTGATGCCATTGATTATGGCCGTCTTATAACCAGGAGTCTCAACCGCCATTTTGTAGATTCCCGTGGGTAATTGGTGGAAGAAATAGTAGCCGTTCTTTCTTGTCAGGAAGTATTGAATGCCAATCAAGCTCGGAGATGATAGGTAGACATAAGCACCCTCAATGCTCTCGCCCTTTGGGCCAACAATTTTCCCCTTGATAGAGCCAGTCAGTTTAACAGAAGCCTCAAGGCCGATGGTTGTCAGAAAAACAGAACTGAACAGCAAACAGATAAGAAAACAAAGTGAAATCTTTTTAGTTTTTATCCTGACCACCGGTTCCTCCTTAAGCTACTGAAATTCTACTCCTCATTGGCTTTAAGATAAATTTCTTTACAACTGGTTGGCACTCAGCCAGAAATAAGATAAACATTATATATTTTTTTATTGTTTTTTGTATCAAATTATTAAAACTTTTTGAAGGGCTAAAAAGTTACCCTTGGCGACTGTCCTGAGCTCAGCCGGTTTTTCCCAGCTGAGCCCGAGCCCAGGCTGCGGCTCCTATTAATCCGGCGTCATTGCCTAGGCTGGCCTTTTTTATCTGGCAGCTGGCAAAGCTGGCTGAGATAGACCTCTTTCTGGCTTCAGCTATAGCTGGCTTGAGCAGCCAATTTCCAGATTTCATCACGCCGCCGCCGATGATGATCTTTTCTGGATTGAGAAAGTTAATGATGATACCCAGAGCAATACCCAGAAAATAACCACAACGCTCAAAACTTCTTCGGGCTGCAGTCTCTCCTTTCAGAGCTCTTAGATAGACATCCCGAGCGGTAATTTCTTCATTTTTTCCAGAAAAAGCTTGATAATTCCGGACCAGAGCCGTAGCTGAAACCTCGGTTTCTAAACAACCGATGTTCCCACAATTACACTTCAATCCTTCCGGATTAACGGTGATGTGCCCCAGCTCTCCGGCAAAACCTCCCTTGCCCTGCCAGAGTTTGCCTTCCAAAATTATTCCCGAGCCCAAGCCCGTCCCTACCGTTAGAAAAACGAGACTCTGGACATTTCTCCCGCTCCCGTAAAGATACTCTCCGTAGGCCGCCAGATTGGCATCATTGTGGACGGCAAAAGGGACCGGGATTATTTTTTTTAAGGCTGAGAAAAGAGGAAAATTATTCAAGGCCGGATAGTTTGGTGATTGCAGTATTCTTTTCTGTTTCAGACTGAAAAAGCCGGCAAACCCGAACCCGGCGGATCTTATTGACCCCGGGCTCTTGTCACTAAGCTCTATCCATAAATTTTGGATGAGTCGCAGCAGCGATTCTATATCAGGAGGGCTTGGAACCTGACTCTTGAAAATTACCCGACCCGATGAATTGATCAGGCCGTATTTAAGTTGAGTCCCGCCTAAATCAAACCCGGCAAAAACCTTTTCGGGCATGGTTCAAGGCACATCAGGAATAATCAGTTGGCGGTCGGGGGTTTGGTCTGGTTATCAGAGCCGTGTTCTTCTTTGGCGCTGCTGACTGCTTTCTTAAAATTCTTAATGCCTTCGCCCAGAGATTTGCCGAGGTCTGGTATCTTTCTGGCTCCGAAAATGATGATGATGATAAGCAGGATTAATAAAAGTTCGGTCGGTCCGATTGACCCTAACATACAGGCCTCCTTGCGGAGTTCACTCAACCAGATTAGGTTTTCTCCGCTTTCAGATAAAAGTTACTCTACGGCTGGGAAAAAGTCAAGAAAAGGGTTGGTAGGCTCATCCCGAGCCTTGCCGGAGCGGTTGTAAGTTCGTCTGTTTTCAATTAAAATGAAAACCTAACTTGCCTTTATATCCTGATTGCCAGCGCCCTTTAACTGGATTCTGGAATGGTGAAAATGATGCAGGAAAGAATACGCAATTTTTCAATCATTGCCCATGTGGACCATGGCAAAAGCACCCTGGCTGATCGCTTTATAGAGCTGACCGGGGCTCTCTCCCCGCGCGAACTTAAAGAACAGGTGCTTGATACCATGGATCTGGAAAGAGAAAGGGGCATCACCATAAAAGCTCAAACCGCCCGACTGAAATACCTCAGCCGCTCGGGAGAAGAATATATCTTAAACCTGATTGACACTCCGGGGCATGTGGATTTTTCTTATGAGGTCTCACGGAGCCTGGCTGCTTGTGAGGGAGCGTTGCTGGTCATTGATGCTTCGCAGGGCGTTGAGGCTCAGACTCTGGCTAACGCTTACCTGGCCATTCAGAATGATCTGGTCATCATCCCGGTGGTCAACAAAATTGACCTGCCTCAAGCTGACATCCAGATGACCCTGGAACAGCTGGAACACATCGTGGGCATAAAGTCTGAAGAAGCTCTGCTGGTTTCAGCTAAAAAAGGCACCGGAGTGGAGGAGGTCCTGGAAAGCATCGTTCAGAGGATTCCGCCGCCTAAAGGTAGTTCAGCCTCGCCGCTTAAAGCTCTCCTTTTTGATTCATGGTTTGATGCTTATCGGGGGGTGGTGGTGTTGGTCAGGGTAGTTGATGGGCAGCTGAAAACTGGAGACCAGATTGTTCTGATGTCCACCGGTGCCGAATATCAGGTTGAGGAGATTGGTTATCTGACACCAAAACCAGTTAAGGTCGGGGCGCTCAGTACCGGGGAAGTAGGTTACTTGATTGCGGGGATAAAGAATCTGGCCCATGCCCAAATTGGCGAAACCATCACTCATCGGCTGCGGCCGGCCGAGCAGCCCCTTCCGGGTTTCAAGGAGTCCAAGCCGATGGTTTTCTGTGGCCTTTATCCTTCGGGCGAGAGTAGCATTGAAGACTTGCGGGATGCTCTGGAGAAATTGAGGCTTAACGATGTCTCTTTCCATTTTGAGCCCGAGCATTCCCCGGCTCTGGGTTTTGGCTTCAGGGCAGGATTCCTGGGTTTGCTCCACCGAGAGATTGTCCAGGAAAGGCTGGAGCGGGAATTTAATCTCAGCCTTATTACCACCGCTCCCAGCGTCAGCTACCGGGTGGTAACCACCAAAGGAGAAACTCTTGAAGTTCACAATCCTTCAGAATTGCCCGAGCCCCAGTTTATTGAGAGAATTGAGGAACCGATTATTGAGGCTCTGATTTTGACTCCGGACCGATATCTGGGCAACCTCCTCCAGCTTCTGGATGACCGGCGTGGTGAACAGAAAAAAATGGAATACATCTCAACCAGCCGGGTGCTGTTGGATTATCTGTTGCCTTTGAGTGAGGTGGTTTTTGATTTTTACAATCAGCTCAAGTCCCTCTCCCAGGGCTATGCCTCCATGGATTATGAGCTGGCTGGCTACCGGGAAGCTCCTCTGGTAAAACTTGATATTCTGGTTAATTATGAAGAGGTTGACGCCCTGTCAGCTATCGTTCCTAAAGATAAAGCTTACCGAGTCGGCAGGTCTTTGGTGGAAAAATTACGTCAGGTTATTCCCCGCCAGCAGTTTGAAGTGGTGTTGCAAGCAGCCATCGGTAAGCGAGTCATCGCCCGGGAAACTATTAAACCTTTTCGCAAAGACGTTCTGGCTAAGCTCTATGGCGGTGATTACACCCGTAAGATGAAGGTCCTGGAGAAACAAAAGGAAGGCAAGAAACGGATGAAGCGTGTCGGACGGATAGATATTCCTCAGGAAGCTTTTCTGGCAATTCTGGAACTTAAATAGCTGTTTCGTTTATAATAGCCCAAGTTAAGCTTTTTTAGGTTATTAAGAAGTGGGCATTTTATGAAGCGCCAGAAAATAAATGAGGGGGTTTTAATGGAAGAGAAGAAATTAGTTTCTTTTCTGAAGCAGGCAGCTGAAGTTCTTAAAGATTTTTTCCCGGTAAGCTCGTCCGTTTTATTTCCTGTTATCTATGCTTCTCTCCTCTGGGCTCTGAATCGCCGCACCCAGGTCAAAGATAAAATTCTGGAGATTAGAATCTGGCTGGAGCCAGAGGCTTTGAAGAATAAACCAGAGGAGTTTATTCTCAACTTTTTTGAATCCGCTCCAGAACTTAGAAAGACTTACGCTCAGGAACTGAAGGAAAAGAATCTCAGGGTCTTAAAGCCGGCATTCCAGGCTCTTTATCCTATCCTCGGTTTGGAGGATCCATTTCTGGAAAAACTCTTTTCAGCAGAACTTGAGCGCCAGGATTATGGCCAGATAGTCGCTGATTTCAAGCCCCGAATTAATAAAGCAGTTTCCGAGATAGAAGCAGCCAGCTCTAAGAATAATTTTTGGAAGACGGTGGAAAACCTGACCGAAGAATTCTTGGATCTTGGCTGGGCCCTGTTGAGCGAAAGTGAGGTCAGAAAAAAATTGAAGGAAGCCCTGGAGAAGACGGAGAACGAGAACCAGGAGGAATGATGGGCACAAAGCGGCAACCTTTTCCAGAAAAATTATTATCAGAAACAAATCTCAAACTTTCTGTTCAAACTGTCATAATTCTGTCCTTGGTTGTTATGCTGATGGCCTGCGCTTCTTCCCTCTCTCAAGCTAAATTGACCCTGGCTCAAGCTCAGGTTCTGGAACGTTCTTTTCAGACAGAACAGGCTTTGGCCCTCTACCGCAGGACACTCAATGAAGCCAGCCGTGAGGTCAGAAAAAGACCTTCAGCTCAAGGGTATCTGCTGAAAGGTTTGGCCGAGTTCAAGCTCAGTCGGTGGGCTGACGCCGCCCAGAGTTTCAGCCTGGCAGCTTCCCTGGGAGAGGATAAGGCTGAGAGCTGGGCTAAAGAAGTCAGCCTTTACGGGCTGGCTCTTTCTTTTGAAGAACAGGGCCTGGAAAAACCGGCTGTTCGCCTCTTCTCAATTCTGAGCGAGAAAGGAAAGTTTTCACCCCTAACCAGAGCCTCGCTGGGCAAAGTTATAGACCATCGCCTCAGTTCTTTGAACGATAATCCTTCCAGCCAGCAGGATAAAATCCTTAGTGATTCTATAAAAATAGTAGAGAAAGCTCTAGCTGATGATCCCGGTTGCGGTTTTTATCATTATCTTCTGAGCCAGCTTTTGAGCCACCAGGAAAAGTACCAGGAGAGTTTTGAAGAGGCGGTCATGGCCAGAGAACTGGGGCTGCCGTCAGAAGAGATTCACCGGGATAATGATAACCAAATCATCTTTTGCTATCGCAGTTTGAAACAATCAATGGAGCAAGCTGAGTTTACCCAATTTAATAAAACCTATAAAAACTGGATTCAGAGATGGAAATGGCCTGACGAGCAGACCCCGGACTGGAAGAGGAGGTAAAAATGCTACCGGCCATTGCCTGGAAAAGGGAAGCGGTGGTCATGGTGGACCAGCGCCTGCTGCCCTGGAAAGAGAAATATCTCACCCTGAGGACTGTGGAGCAGGTGGCAACCGCCGTTGAAGATATGGTGATAAGGGGGGCACCGGCCATCGGAATAGCCGCGGCTTATGGTCTGGCTCTGGGAATAAGGAGCCTGAAATCAGGGACTGACCTGGAAAAAGAATTTAATAAATTTTATCGTCGTTTATGGCAGACCAGGCCGACCGCCAGGAATCTTTTCTGGGCCCTGGAAAAAATGAAGCGGGTTTTTGAAGAGAATAAGGAATCAGGTCTCAGCCGGTTAAAAAAAATCATGCTGGCCGAGGCCCGGGCCATAGAAAAAGAAGACCTGGAAGTTAATAAAAGAATTGGCCAGAATGGAGAAAGCCTGATACCGGAAGGAGCTACCATCCTGACCCACTGCAATGCCGGAGCCCTAGCTACGGCCGGTTATGGCACAGCCCTGGGTGTTATCAGGTCTGCCTTTGCCCGCAAAAAGAAAATAAGAGTGCTGGCCTGTGAAACCAGGCCTTTCCTGCAGGGGGCTAGGCTGACTGTCTGGGAGCTGGACAGGGACCATATTCCCGTCACCCTGATAAGCGATAACATGGCTGGCTGGCTGATGCGGCGGGGCGAAATCAACCTGGTGATTGTCGGGGCTGACCGCATTGCCCGAAACGGCGATACGGCCAATAAAATCGGAACTTATTCCCTGGCCGTGCTGGCCCGAAAACATCGTATTCCGTTCTACGTGGCGGCCCCGCTGAGCACCTTTGATTTCAGTCTGAGCAGCGGCCGGGATATTCCGATTGAAGAGAGAAGCCCGGAAGAAGTTAGAAAGATACGCGGTCAATTAATTACCTTGCCTGATGTTCCGGTTAAAAACCCGGCTTTTGATGTGACTCCGGCCAGGCTGATTTCGGCCCTCATCACCGAGAAAGGCGTTCTCAGGCCGCCCTTTTCTGCAGCGATTAAGCAGATAAGAAGCCAGCTATGAGCGGTGTCTTAAAGAATCAAAAAGGAATGAACATCGTCGGCCAGGGCGGTAAAATTATCATTTTCACTTTGCCTTCATTACTGGCAGCCTTATACCTCCACCGACAGTTTCCCGGTGGTGAAGAGGCGCTTCGTCCAGGATTTAGTGGCCTGAAAAGTCATTGAGAACCTGATCGGGTGGTAGTCAGTTTGGCCGTCTTAGGCTAAAATATTTCAGTCAGGTGCTGACAGGAGAACAGGATGGCTGGAAGGAAAAAACCCAGATTGCTGCTGGCGATAGAAACCTCCTGCGATGAAACCTCGGCCGCGGTTCTGGAAAAGGGCAGGATTCTCAGCAATATCATTCTGTCCCAGGACGAAATTCATTCGCCCTATGGCGGGGTGGTGCCTGAGCTGGCTTCAAGACAGCACATCAAATCCATTGATTATGTAGTCAAAGAGAGTTTATCTCAATCGGATGTTAGGCTCCAGGACATAGATATTTTTGCGGTCACCCAGGGGCCTGGTCTCATCGGCTCGCTCCTAGTTGGTTTAACCTTTGCCAAAGGGCTGGCCTATTATTTTAAGAGACCGCTCATCGGAGTTGACCATCTTCAAGCTCACATTGAAGCCTCCTTTCTGGAAAATGATGGGATTAGATTTCCGGTTCTGGCCCTGCTGGTTTCCGGGGGGCACACCTCCCTCTATTTCTTGGAGAAGCCGCTCAGCTACCGGTTATTGGGGAAAACGCGCGACGATGCCGCCGGCGAATGCCTGGATAAGGTGGCCAAGTTCCTCCAGTTGGGTTATCCCGGCGGCCCGGTCATTGAGAAACAGGCAAAAGGTGGGGATGCCCGGCGTTTCAAATTTTCGCTACCCCGGATGAAAGCCTCGGGGTATGATTTCAGCTTTTCCGGGCTGAAGACCGCTGCTCTGAAAATAATCCGGGAAAACGGCCTGAACGCCAGCCACCAATTGCTCAGCGATTTTCTGGCCAGCTTTGAGGAAACGGTGGCCAGAGCCCTGCTGGAGAACGTTCATAAAGCCCTGGAAGAATACCGGCCGGCTTCCCTGATTCTCTGCGGCGGGGTGGCCCGCAACACCAGGTTAAGGACCAGATTTTCTGAACTAGCCGCAGATTATCATCTTCCAGCTTTTATCCCTTCGCCCCGACTCTGCACAGATAACGCCGGAATGGTCGGAGCTCTGGCCTGGAAGAAGTATCTGAGTTCGGCAGTGAGCGTCACAGACCTTGACCTGGATGCCTACCCCAGATAAGAATTTATGGCGAGCCTTTTGTGCTTTTTATTGAAGTCTTTATAATCCAGACCTCATTTGCTGAGTTTTACTTTTTAATTGGCCTAACCTGAGCTGCCGGACAGACAAGAATGTAAATGATGAGAAAATTCTTGTCGCTCATCAGTCTTCTTAATGAGCTCTTTACAAAACTTTCTATCCTGATAATCGTATCATTAAAAAGAGGTTTGAGTTTGCTTTAAGGACAAGGCTTCTGTTAAACTTGATTAGAAATATTTTAAGAGAAAAAGTCAGGAGGCTTCTGGTGGAAAAAAGGCCGATTAAGTTAATAACCTTAGCTATTCTGGCGATAATATTTCTGGATTCAGGGATTTGGTCACAGGAAAGTCAAACCAAAGAAATTTCTCTCAGCCTGGAAGACGCCATCTTCCGGGCCTTAAAGCACAATCTCAACCTGATAGCTGAAGTCTACTCCACGGAAAAAGCCATGGAATCGGTCTCTCTGGCTAAGGAAATATTTTTGCCCAGTCTGGAATTTAGTTACGAAAACAGCCGGAACGAAAGACCTTCCACCTGGTGGATTCAGGGGTCCGGAACTTACATCACCAGGACCCAGAATTATGAAACCAGGTTGGCCCAGCGGATTCCTCTGGGGGGAACGATATCCCTGGCGGCTTCAAATTACACTACCAACACCAACCAGATGTTCCAGCTATTCAATCCTTATTATGATACCCAGCTCAGATTTAGTTTCGTTCAGCCCTTGCTGAAGAACTTCGGGCCAAGGATCTCCAAGAAGGAAATTGTTATCGCCCGCCAGAATTATGCGATTTCAGAAGCTCAGCTTAAAAGCCAGGTCATGGAGACCATCTATCAGGTAGAGGAAGCTTACTGGAATCTGGTTCTGGCCAGAGAAAACCTCAAGGTTAAACAGCAATCCTTGCAGCTGGCTAACGACCAGTTAGCCAAGACCAAAAAAGAGATTGAAGTAGGACAGCAGGCAGCCATTGAAATCCTAAATGTCCAGGCCGCTGCTTCCCAGAGAGAGGCGGAGATTGTCCAGGCCGAAGCTTCAGTCAGAACGGCCGAAGACCGCTTAAAAGTCATGCTCAACCTGGCCAGCGGAACCGAATTGA
>Ga0123519_10005619_pt1 | contig 19942 bp, 26 predicted proteins | sample YelNatPaOPRAMG02_FD_87396 | JGI IMG/M metagenome (GOLD analysis project Ga0123519, IMG submission 87396) | Hot spring microbial communities from Yellowstone National Park - Yellowstone National Park OP-RAMG-02 (version 2) | ecosystem: Environmental > Aquatic > Thermal springs > Hot (42-90C) ...
TAACATCAAGAATAGTGGGATATGTTGTAATGTTGTGGATAACTTTGTAGAGGGGGTGGGTCATTTTGATTACAAAAAATGGGACTTTTTACTTGCAATTTACAAAATAATCGGGTCGAACTTTAGCCGAGCTCTTTGGAACCCTTACAACTCGTTTCGTATCTGAGAATTTAAGATAATAAAACATTACTAAGATAAATGAGGTAAAAGTAATGTGTGAATTTACTCTTGAACAAATTATAGGAGATAATATTAAAGCCTTAATAGAGGGGTTTCTTTGTATTACTTCTATATCCAATGATCCTGTATTAATTCAAGGGGAACGAGGAACTGGCAAAGACTTATTAGCAAGGGCTATACATTTTACAAGTAAGCGGTCGGGTAAACCATTTTGGGTTATAGATTGTACTCGTCTACCTGAACATTTAATAGAATCAGAATTATTTGGTTGTGAAGAAGGAGCTTATACAGATGCAGTAAAGAAACTAGGTCGAGTGGAAATGGCAAAAGGAGGGACTTTATTTATAGATGAAATAACATCTTTACCTCTTACCTCTCAATCGAAACTATTACGATTTATTGAATATGGGGAGTTTGAACATTTGGGAGGGAAAAGTATAGAAAAAGCAGATGTAAGAATAATTGCAAGTACAAATGTGAAAATAAAAGAAAAGGTTCTACAAGGGGAATTTCGATATGACCTATATGATAGGATTAGTGTCATAGATTTTATTTTACCACCACTTCGATCCCGAGGTGAAGATATATTTCAATTAACGGATCATTTTATTAAACAGAATTGCAAGGAATTTGGAGTAAATGAGGAGATGATAAGAATTGACGATAATTTTATAAATATTTTAAGGACTTATAACTGGCCTGGCAATGTAAGAGAACTTAAAAATAGAATTAGACGAATAACTCTTGAGCTAGTAAGTAAAAGAAAGGACAATGATTTTGTTCATTTTACCGAATCAATAGCACAAAGGCTGATTCAAATGAGTAATAATGACAGATATTTTTACGAACCAAGAAAGATCTATGACTCTGACAGTTTGTTAAGTGAGATTAAAAAATATTTAGAAAGCTCTTCTTTGCAAAAAATAAGCAATGAAGACCTTCGTAATATTATAGAAAACAAATTTAATTATAGCAATTTGAACAGGGATAATATGTATCATCGATTTATTAAAGTATTAGTTAAAAACGGAATTTTGGAAAAAGTTGGTAGTTTTGGTCGAGGAGTTTACTATCGGATTAAAAAGAAAAGCATTTGAACGCATTAAAAACGCGTTTGTTAGATTCCGAATCAGAGTTGTTTAAGTATTAATTCTTTATTTTTTAATGTTTTTATAATTGTAAAATTCTGGCACGAAACTTGCTAATTATAATATAGGAGATTTGATTATTAGGAATTACTGGGATAAAGTTTTGAAAGTTGAAGAAATGAACAAAAAATATCAAGAAGAAAAGGCGGCTTGGCAGAAGAAACATCCAATACGTGCATTTAGAAGGGTATTTAGCAATAATGGAAGATAACTTATAAGAATCAGGGAGTGCTGATAAGAAGTGACTCATATTCTTGGCTGAGAGATATGTTATCAACTTTTTTAATTCAGCACCCCCACTTGATTTTAAAATAAATGAAGAACAACAGTCAAGGAAAATTTTATACGAGAGGAGGTGGGAAAAATAAATTAGAAGGTTAAAATTTAATAAATTAAGGAGGATAAAATGCAAAGTAATTTGGGTATAAATATAAAAAGTGCCAATACTGAGGAATTGGTTAAGATTGTGAACGCATCAGTGCAAGAGCTCAAAACACGATTTGAGAAGCAGATAAGAATCGCAGATCCGTTCAAGGAAGATAATGAAGTTAAACAACAAAAAAGGAAATACCATCGAAAATTGCGAAAGGATGATTCTGAGTCTGTATTAGAGAAAAAGGAAGATAATGAGGAAATAAGAATTAGAAGAGGTAGTAAGAAAGCGCAAAAGATAGTTGAGACGGGAACACAACAGAAGCAGGAAGAAATAGGACAAACAAGTAGTAATAATGGGTAGTGATGACAGGGATGGTGGTGGTTCTGCTTCTGATGGAGACAGTGCTTCTTCAGGGGTTGGCAATAGTATCTTTGCTAAAGGAATTAATATAGAGGTGAAAACAAAATATATTGAGCAAAGGGATTAAAGGTAATACAGATGAAGATTTAGAAGAAAAGAACAATAAAGCAGGTAAGATAATACACAAATTTCAACTAAAAGAAAGGGTTTTTCAACAAGAGGCAAGAGTATTTATAAGAGATAATATAGATATAGGAGAAGTAGTGATGTATAAAAAGATAATTCATGAAATTATAGATATAATGACTGTGGTTTTTAAAACAGCCTGGTTTATTATAAGTTTAATAATATCTGTGTTTATTATTTGGTTCAGTTGGCGTCTTATAAAAGTTCTTTATCACTGGTTTGACAAGGTTTTGAGATAGGAGGAATTTTCATGGATATTAATTTATTTCAAAAGATTCTTAACGGTATTAAGAATAAACTAAGAGTAACAAAAATTGAAGATATCGACAAAAATGGAATTGTTTTTGAAGATAAGGTAGATATTCATTATGATCCGAATACAGATAACATTGTGTCTACAGAAACAACAGTATTTAAGAGAGGAAGCTGTGGTCACATAATTTATTCAGAAAATGACCTTGGCGGTACTTGTTGGTTCTGTGGCAAAGAATATAACTGCAAGAAGTGCATTTTTATTTGTAGTGGAAAAAAATGCCATATACTTGTATGTCGAGCGTGTATGAAGATATTGGATGGGAAAATATATTGTCCATATTGTTATAGAGAAGAAAAATTAAAAAGTATGTTTAGAAAACTGATAGGAAGGGGGAAAAATGGATAATTACAGAATTATTAAGAATATGGAAGATATAAAGAAGGCGAAATTAGAGGAAAATAATAAAATATTAAAAATGGCACTAGCTTTATCGATGGATGATAAGGATGATAAAAATTTATATGAAGCTTTCACAGACCATCTTGCACCAAGTCTCTTCTATAATACAATTTTTCCTAATGAATTTGAAGATCCTGGGGAAAAAGCAGATGGTCCTATTAAGGTTACCGATAATTTTGGCTTAGATCTTAAAGAAGTTGGGCAAGGAGGCCTTTTGATTTGTGGAGAAAGCGGTTCAGGAAAGACTACTCTTAATTACAAAATACTTATTGAGGCAGATAAGCGAGGTGGGAAGTTCTGGGCATTTGATGTAAAAAATGATTACTCTGGACTTTTTAATTATATTCCAGAGATATATTATTTTTCTCCAAACAATTTTAAAAGAAACATGCTTCAGCCTCCACCAGGAGTTCCTTTGTCAGTACATCGTGATTCTTTTTGTAGCCTGTTTTGCAGGGAAGAGGGCATATTAGTGGCATCGAAAAATTTTCTTTTAGAACAGCTGGATAAAACATATAGAGAATTTGGTTCATACAAAGGAGGACCATTTCCTGCAGTATACGATTTAAAAGAAACTGTATTTAATGCAAAATGTGCGCCTTATAGTGTGACTCTGCAATATAAGGATAGGATATTAAATAGGCTTAAAGGTTTGCTTATTGCTTTAGGTGATTATTTAGATTGCAGTGAAGGTTATGATTTAGTTCCATTAATGAATAAAAATATTGTGTGGCAATTAACCGGATTGGAAATGACATATCAAAGAATATGTGCTTTAGATTTGATGACATTCTGTTTTAATTATAGAATGTTTAACAATATAAGAGGGGTGTATTAATGGTTACAAATTTACTTTTATTTGTATTTGAAGAAGCGCACTGGCTTCTTCCATTAGCAGAAGAGCAGAACAGGAATGCAGGTGATCCAAGTATATTTACTTTAGTTGTCCGTATGAGAGAGTACGGACTTGCATGGATTAGTCTTCTTCAAATGATAAGTCGTATTGCCCATTGCGTACTTGCTAACAGCTTTGCCAAAATTACATTTATTGTGACAGATGGGGCGGATATAAAAACAGTCAAAGAAGCATTTTCTCTGAATGATAAACAGGCAGAGATGATAGGTAAACTCCCGGAAAGAAATATAATAGTAAAACTTTCAGGGAAATATTTAGAGCCATTCATATCTGTTGTACCGGAAATAAGAATTAATAAAAATGCTGATGAGAAAAAAATTCAATCTTTAATGACAAATGTATTATCGAAGATGCAGTATAAACCGAGAGTAAATAAACCTGTTGTTGAAAAATACTCTGGTAGTTCAAAAATAGATAGCGATTCACAATCTAAAGAAGAATTAACTGAAGATGAAAGTAAACTGCTATTTAAAATAGTCTCGTGTTTTTGGTTACCAATTACAGAACAGTACGAATCGGCAAATATGTCCCTGGATAAAGGTGATAGTGTTAAAAATAGTCTTTGTAAAAAAGGATTCATTATACCACATAGAATTCATACTGGAGTGGGTGGGTATAAAGTAATATGTGAACCTACAGACAAAGCGTACCAGCATTTTAAAATTAAAAAGATTTATTCTACAGGTGGTGCATCATTTGAACATCAGTATTTTTTAAATCGTATTGCGGATTTTTTAAGAAAGTTTGGTAATGTAAAGATAGAGCATTATTACAAATCATATTCAGCACAGCCTGATATTATTTTTAGATGTAAAACCAGTAATGGTACTGATTTTATTTGCACAATTGAAGTCGAACTGAATAAAACAAGATATGATGAGACACATATTATTAAAAATATTAAGTTTAGTAACTATATTATTATAGCATGCAAGACAAAAATAGTACAAACAGAGGTTAACAAGATTATTGCCGATTTTGATGATGAGTATAAAGCAAAATTATCAAGTTGTTTATTAAGTAATTTTGAAAAACATTTTATGTCAATATACAAAAAGGAGTGATATGTATGATAGGTAAAAAATTAATAACCAAAATAGAAGGTATTGAGAAAATGATAAAGGAGTTATCAAATGCGATAAGTTCCAATATAAATAAAGATATAATGCTTGATACATTATATAAAAAATATGAAAGTTATGAAGAAAATTTACTCTACAAAATAGAAAAGAATTTTATATTAGATTTAATTTATCTATATGACTGTGTAATATCTCAGAAGAAATATCTCAAAGAGAATTTACATATGAATATTTTAGGAAATACTCGGATAGAATTTATTCATCATATAGATATGGTATTTAATCTGATTATTAAAGAAGTATTAGAAATACTATCAAAATATAATATTGAATTGATTGAAACCACAGATAATAAACTTAATTCAGAATACCAAAAAGTAGTAAGAGTTGTAGAGACTAAAAATAAGACAGAAGATAAGGAGGTGATGGAGATTATTAAAGATGGATTTAGGTCTGATAAAAAAATTATTAGACCGCAAGAAGTTTGTGTAAAAATATATAAAGAAGGAGGGCTAATCGTATGGAAAACAATAAAACAATAGCAGTAGGGATAGATTTAGGTACAGGTTTTTCAAGTGTAGCAGTTGTTGATGAATATGGTAAACCGAAGATATTACAAAATAGTGAGTTTGAACTTAATACACGGTCAGTAGTTTTGATATATGATGATGGGAAAGTTATAGTTGGAACTCAAGCCTTTAATGAATCTCTTTTATATCCTAACCAATGTTTTCAATGGATTAAGAGAGAAATGGGTAAGGATATTGTATTGTATATTGATAAAAATGGGGTTGAGTATAAGCCTCAGCGGTTAGTTTCTTATATTTTGGCAAAGTTAAAGTTGGATGCTGAGAAGTCTCTTGGGCAGGAAATTAAATATTGTGTAATTACAGTACCTGCTTATTTCAAAGATCCTGAAAGACAAGCAACCATAGAAGGAGGGAGGTTGGCAGGATTTGAAGTGCTTGGACTTTTGAATGAACCTACTGCTTCTGCTTTAGCTTATGGTATGGATAAAGAAGTTGGCAAGAAATTTATAATTTACGATTTCGGTGCAGGTACCTTTGATGTATCAATAGCGAAAGTTGAAAAAGTAGGTGAAATATCAATTATTGATACAGATGGTGTGAGGAACTTAGGTGGTCATGACATAGATAATCTTCTGATTCAGAAAGTAAATGATTTTTGTGAAAAAGAGTATGGCTTTAAACCAGATCCTGTTGCAGATGCTTCTACATGTCAAGAAATTCGTGAAAAAGCAGAAAGGTTAAAAATATCTTTATCATGTAAGAAGAAGAGCACATTTGTATGTAATATAAGAGGTAAACAAGTATCTTTTGAACTTCCAAGAGAAGAATTTGAAAATATGATAAAAGACCTTATAAAAAAGACAATAGATGTTACTCAAAGTACTCTAGAACATGCAAAGTTGTCATGGAAAGATATAGATGATATTGTACTTACAGGAGGCTCATCTTGTATACCTTTAGTTAAGAAACTATTAAAAGAAGTATCTGGTAAAGATCCTAAAACTACAATTGAACCAGATAAGGCAGTTGCATTAGGTGCTGCTATTTATGCTGCTTTGCTTGCTAAAGAAGCAGGTCTGAAGGTAGTAGATCCTTTAGGTAGAGAATTATATCTTCCAAACATTGTTTTAAAAGATATAATGAGACATCCGCTTGGAATTATCGTTCAGGACCCAACTACAAAAGAACTAAGATGCTGTGTTATGATTGAGCGTGGCACAACATTACCTGCGAAAAAAGTTGATAAATTTAAACTTGTTGAAGTGAATCAAACAGGTGCAAAAATAAAAGTAGTGCAAGGTGAAAAAAATGCTTTAGAATCAGAATGTTTATTAATAGGGGAATTAGAGCTAAGAAATCTTCCCATTGCTTCTAACGACAAAGAAAGGATAGAAGTAGTCTATGAGTATGACAAGGATGGTATTATTCACGTTACAGCTACTGATTTAATTTCCATGCAAAAAGTAAGTACCGATCTAAATTATGCTAAGGGACTGTCTAATGAGGAAATAAATAATCAAAGCAAGGAAATTCAAAAACAAATACAGGAGGAGTAATTATGCTGAGAAAACTATTTGGATATTTTATTGAAAAAGATGCAAATAATATTACTGATAGTAATGAGTTAAGGTACTTGGAAAGTGAGCAACAAGGATTTGAAGAAGATATTGTTCTTGTTTTAGATGTATCAGGTAGTATGGATACAGCTGATTATCCACCAAATAGGTTAGAAGCTGCCAAAATAGCATCATTTGAATTTGTAAAAGAGAAAATAGCCAAAAATCCACTTGTCAGAATAGGTGTAGTATCATTTTCAGATATTGGTAAAGTAGCATCCAATATAGTTTCAGCTAGAGATTACATTAATCCTTTATATTCCTCAATTCGTAAATTGAGAATTGGTGGTGGAACAGATATTAGTATTGGTTTAGAGTATGCATATAATTTATTACAACGGGATAGTAATTTTAATGCTATTAGGAGAATAATACTTTTAACTGATGGACACGGAGGCAATCCTATTCGACTTTCTAAGGATATAAAATCTAAAGGGATTATAATCCAGATAATTGGTATTGGTGGCAGTCCGAATTCTGTAAATGAAAAATTATTGAAGAAAGTAGCTTCAATTGTGCAAGGAGAGATTCAATATAGATTTATTGGTGATAAAAGAGCATTGGTAGAGCATTTTAAAAACCTAGCAAGTAATATAACAAAATAATTTAATGAAGGGTTATCGATATGGATAGAATACTATCAGCGTTAAATAACCTTGGTATAGGCAAGCAATTAAATACCCTGATTGAAGATGACTGTAAGAAAGCTTTTAAATTAAAGTTAATGGAATTAAATGTCAGACTAAGACAATCTCTTAATGAGAAGGAATATAATGATATTTCTGAGAAAATAAAGAGACTAAATGATGACTATAATATTATTTTAAAGGCTTTAAGTAATAAAACAAACTTTAACAAAGGTGTAAAGCAGCAGACATTTAGATCTAATCCATATAGTTATGCTAGTCAGAATTATAGCTATCAACCGCAGAAATACTGGAATACAAACCATCAATTTAAAAGCTTTGACTTTTTGGATTTTTGGTTTAAAATGGCTAAATTTTGTTTTAACGCTTCATCATTTGTTTCTAAGAAAATAGCACAAGGGATTAATTATCTTTTTCTGAAATATCCTAAAGAATTTAAAATTTGTATAATAATATTTTGTACATCAATAATATTGACTTTTATTCTATTCTCTTTCCGCAGTAATAAAGCAGCCAATAATTATACTCTAGTAAAACAAGAATATGGCTATATAGTTGTAAAGTCTTATCCTTGGGCTGAGTTATACATAAATAACAAATTTAGTGGGAATGTACCTTCGCTGGATAGGATAAAAGTGAGAGCAGGAGAAAATATTGTTAAACTTGTTTTTAAAAAGTATGAACCTTTAGAAATTAAAATATACATTAACAGAGATGAGATAGTATATTTTAATATAAATAAAGAAGACAATTTAATGAAAATTGAAAGGAACTAAGGGAGTGATGTATATGAAAAATCTTATGATTTTTATCATTTTACTATTTATAACTGCAGGGTGTATAACAACTAAAGGTAATTTGTTTTACCGAGATAGTTATTCTGTTCAACAGCCAAGAAGAGATAATAATTATAATGTTAAAGAAGAATCTAAGGATTACTTAGATGTCTTAAATAATGAAGAATCTAATAAGTCTTACAATTATGGAATAAAAGCATATCAAAATGGCGACTATAAAAATTGTATTAAAAAGTTGGATTATGCTATAGACAATTTGAAGTCAGACACAGAGAAGGAAGAGGCTAACGTCTTTTCTGGTGCAGCATATTATCTTCTTGGAAATTATGAAAAAGCAAAAGATAAATTTAAGGCAATTTTAAGCAAAAATAAAGATTATAAAATAAACGATTCGATTTTCAAACCTGAGGTGGTTGATATATTTGAAAAATGTAGAAATGAGGTAAAGTGATAAATCCAAATGATATAGAAAAAATAGTCAGTTCTCTGTTATTTGTTGTCATTAATATAACTATATTTTTTGTTTTTATAAGTTTATTGCTAAAATTTCCTGTGTTGTTTTTATTATTAGTAGTTCTTGCTTACTATATTTATAATAAAAAGAATAATACAAAGTAAAATTTAATGAAAAGTGGAGGTGATACATATGATAGAAAACAATGCGATTGAGATTTTTAAAGACTATTTTAAAGGAAGGAGCGATGTTTTTGCTGAGCAGACCTCCAAAGGTTCATATTTTCCTATCAGAAGGAATATGACAGCTGCTGACATATGCGCTCACTTAAACGGAAAGAAAAGTTATGGCATATACCCCATCAATCCGAAAAATAATTGTTGTTGGCTAACAGTTATAGATATTGATGACAAAAATATTTCCTTTGTGCAAAAGATAAAAAATGCAGCTTATAAAATAGGTTTAGATGAGCAGCAGATAATATGTGAAATTTCAGGTAATAAGGGATATCATATTTGGATCTTTTATGCTGAACCTATAGATGCCATTAAAGCCCGTAGTTTAGGGAAGATTATTGTTTCTTTAAGTGAGATTGAAAGAGATATTGAGGTATTCCCTAAGCAAAATAGAATTGATGAAAAAGGTTTTGGGTCTCTGGTAAAGTTGCCGCTCGGAATTCATAAGGTATCTGGTAAAAAATCTTATTTTCTAAATCATAAATTCGAAGTTGTAAAAAACTGGAGAGAATATCTTTCCGAAATACAAAAGGTAAGCAAAGAACAGGTCGAGGACATTTTAAAAGAGTATAATTATTTATTAGAGCAAGATTATAGTTTTCAGAATGGAACTGCTAATGGTGATGATAGCAGTGGTTTACCCTGTATAAATAAAATTCTTAGAGAAGGTGTAGATGAAGGGAACCGTGATAACATTTGTTTTAGGCTTGCTGTTTATTTCAAGAAATGCTGCGGTGCACCTGCGGATATCACTATATTAATTTTGGAAAACTGGAATAAAAAAAATAAGCCACCGTTAGATCATGCTACTCTCATCAAGAAAGTAGAATCAGCTTATAAGAATGGATACAAAGGTTTAGGATGCAATTCTGAATATATGAAAGAGTTTTGTAATCCTGAAGAGTGTCCAGTTAAAAAGAAAATTTTGACATGAAACAAATTATGAATTTGGGAGGTGTATATGACCATAAATAGAATCATAAAGTATGATTCAGATATATCGTGTGGTGATACTGGTTTATTATTCGTATGCCCGGGTTGTGGTGGTCATTTTCAGATAAGTTCTATCAGAGATGAATGGTGTATTCTTTTCAGAAAAAAAGGATTCGTTAATATGTACTACTGTCCAACTGAAAAAAGATATGTTTGCAGTAGATGTGTTGTTACCGGATTTACTGCAAAAGCGAGTGATTTATGTCCGTCTTGTAATTCAGTTGTAATAGATCCACATAAGCATGCTAAGATATTTTATATATAAGCGAAAAGTTTGTAATCTTGGCCAGACCTGTAATAAAGTGCCTGAAGGGGGCATTTATTTTATATGAGTGTTTCAATTTTTTGTTAGTGAAAGGAATAGGGTCTAATTATACCAAGAGATATTATATAAGTAAAATATTATGGAAAAATACATAAAAAACAATATAATAATAGAAAAAAGATTGTTAAACATCGAAGAAGCAAAGACATATTTAGGGATGTCTTCTGTAGATGCTTTATATCAAAAAGTATGTCGGCGTCAGATTCCTTTTGTACGAGATGGAAAGAGAATAAAATTTGATAAAGTTGAGCTTGATAGGTGGATTGAAGAACACACAGTGAGGGAGAACAATTTAAAATGAATACTTGAATTTTTAAATTTTTTGTATAATAATATAGGAGGGAAAAATGGGTGTCTATTTAAGAAGAGATAAAAAAAATAAAAATTATTATATCCAATTTTTTTGGAATAAGAAAAGATATCGTATTTCTACTAGAGCTCGTAATTATAAATTAGCTCAAGATATTTTAGCTAAAAAAAGAGCGGCAATAGCAGAGAACAGGTTTCTTGATATAAAAAATGAAAAAAGAATTTCCTTTGAGGAAATGAGTGATCTATTTCTAAAAAAATATTCTGTTGTTTATAAAAAATCCTTTAAACAGGATGTTTCTAGAGTTAATATACTGAGAAAATTCTTTAAAGAAAAGTGTTTACAGGATATTACGTCTGAAATGATAAATGACTATGTTGCTTTGAGACAAAATGAGAAAAAGAAACCTTCGACAATTAACCGGGAATTGGCATGTTTAAAGACAATATTTAGTAAAGCAATAGAATGGGGATATACTTCTCACAATCCGGTACTACAAGTTAAACTTTTTAATGAGGATGATTACAAAAGAGAAAGATATTTAACAAAGGAAGAATTGCAAAGGTTAGTTGATGTATGTAAGAGTCCGCTAAAAGAGATGGTTATTGTAGCATATATGACAGGTATGCGAAGGGGTGAAATATTGAATCTTAAGTTCGAAGACATTGATTTTTCACATAATATTATTCAAGTAAAAAATTCTAAAAGCGGGAAGCGTAGATTTATTCCAATGAACAGGACTTTAGCAAATTTATTGATGGAAATAAAACAAAAAAATGGCAATTCTCCATATGTTTTTGCTAGTAGGAAGGGTGATCCACGGAAAGACTTTAGGTGTTCCTTTACGGAAGCTTTAAGGAAAGCCAACATTAAAAATTTTCGATTTCACGATTTGCGGCATACTTGTGCTTCTCATTTAGTTACATCTGGTATAGATCTGTTAACAGTGAAAGAACTACTTGGTCATTCATCGCTTGAGATGACGATGAGATATGCTCATTTATCGCCTGATTTTAAAAGAAAAGCGGTGGATATATTAGACGGTGTTATTGACGTAGGTCAACCGAAGTTGACTAGATTTGACCTATCAAGTGCCACCCGTAGTGCCACCCGTGGAAGTCACAGTATGTTTGATGTTGAAAAAATCCTTATAAAATAAAGAGCGAGGATGGCGGAATTGGCATACGCGTTGGACTTAGGATCCAATCCCGTTAAAGGGTTGCGGGTTCAACTCCCGCTCCTCGCATTTTTTAAATTAAAAGAGGAGGAATTAAATGGATAATCCAACTGTTGTTTTTAAAAAACCTAAAGAAGTAGTTATTGAAGATAGAATTAAACCTCAATTAGGAGATGGAGAAGTTTTAATTAAGACTAAATGTACTTTAATAAGTACAGGAACAGAGTTAACTGTTTTAAGTGGTGACTTTCCAAAAAACTCTAGTTGGGCAGAATATGGAAAGTATCCTTTTGTACCAGGGTATAGTAATATAGGTGTTGTAGTAGAAGTTGGTAATGGGGTTGATAAGTCGTGGCTAGGAGTACGTGTTGCTAATTATGGTTCACATTCAGCATATGTTAAATTACCAGTTGTTTCAGCTTTTCCTGTTCCTGAGAATATCTCTGATGAACAAGCTGTATTTTTTACAATAGCACAGATTGTGATGAATGGAGTTCGACGTTCAGGACTTACATGGGGAGAATCTACAGCAATATATGGATTAGGCCTTTTAGGACAATTAACTGTGCAATTTTCTGCATTATGCGGAGCAAGACCTATTTTTGGAATAGATTTATCTTATGACCGTCTTAAATTACTTCCACATAGACCTTCAATTGTTCTAATTAATTCTAAGGATGAAGATGTATTAGATAAGGTGAGAAGTTTAACAAAAGGGAGGATGGTTGATGTAGTATTTGAAGTTATTGGTGATCCAAATTTTATTCCTAAAGAATTTCTTATTCTTAAAAGGCAAGGAAGATTTGTAGTACTAAGCAGTCCCCGAGGAGATAAAACGCCTTTTAACTTTCATGACCTTTGTAATTCACCAAGTTATACAATTATTGGTGCTCATGTAACATCGCATCCTGTATACGAAACAGCATATAATCCGTGGACTAGGAAAAGACATGCAGAATTATTTTTTGAACTAATAGCCGATAAAGAAATAACTGTTGACAATCTAATAAGTCACCGTAAGCATTTTTCAGAAGCACCAAATTTATATAAAATGTTGATGACTGATAGGACAAAAGCAATGGGAGTTATTTTGTATTGGGAATAAACTACTTTACAAATGCTTGAGTGAAATGGTATAATTTTATCAGATTGCGGGCGTAGTTCAGCTGGTAGAATGTCTCCTTGCCAAGGAGAAGGTCGTGGGTTCAAACCCCATCGCCCGCTCCATTTTAGATACATTATGGAAGTAGTGTGTAGTTTGTTTAGTAGGGCAATTAGCTCAGTGGTAGAGCACTTCCCTTACAAGGAAGGGGTCGTAGGTTCAATTCCTACATTGCCCACCATTGAAAGATTTATTATGGATTTAAGATTTATAATACGGGGTTGTGGTGCAGTGGTTTAGCACGTCTGCCTGTCACGCAGAAGGTCGCGGGTTCAAATCCCGTCAACCCCGCCAGATTATATATGGAAAAGGGTTTTCTAAATAATGGACATAGAAAAAGATTAAGAGATAGGTTTAATAAATCTGGACTTAATGGATTTCATGATTATGAAATAGTAGAGTTATTGCTTACATTAGGTACCCCAAGGAAAGATTGCAAAAAGCAGGCTAAAGAAGCAATAAAAAGGTTTAAAACATTAAGAGGAGTACTTGAGGCTGATCAGAATCAGTTACAAGAAATAAAAGGTATTGGACCATATAATACTTTTGGTTTAAGATTGGTTCAGGAAGTAGCGAGAGAATATTTAAAAGAAAAAATTATTAAAGAAAGGTTTTGTAGGTCGTCAAAAGAGGTTTTTGAGTATCTTTATCACTCAATGAGAGGTCTTAAAAAAGAAGTTTTTAAGGTTATCTATTTGAATAGTAAAAATAAAATACTTAATGAAGAAGATTTATTTGAAGGAAGTCTAACATCAACTTCTATTTATCCTAGAGAAATAATAAAAAATGCTATTAAGAACGATGCATCAGCGTTAATTTTTGTTCATAATCATCCTTCAGGTGACCCGCAACCAAGTAATTTAGATAAAGAAATAACAGAAGATTTAGTTTGTGCATGTAAGATAATGGAAATAAATGTGTTGGATCATATTATTGTAGGAAATGATAAATATTATAGTTTTGCTGATAATGGTTTAATTAATGAGTATAAAATGATAAGGAGGAGATGATATTATGTCAGGACATTCAAAATGGGCAACAATAAAAAGAAAAAAAGGTGAATTGGACGCTAAAAGGGGAAAGATTTTTTCAAAGATACTTAGAGAAATTGTTATAGCAGCGAAGAAAGGAGGAGGTAATCCAGAGACAAATCCAGCTTTAAGAACAGTTATAGCAAAAGCGAAATCAGTTAATATGCCAGCAGATAATATAAAAAGAGCAATACAAAGGGGTACAGGTGAAATAGAAGGGGCTAACTATGAGGAAATAACTTATGAAGGTTATGGACCTGGTGGTACAGCAATTTATGTTGAGGCTACTACTGATAATAGAAATAGAACATCTGCAGATATAAGAGCGATTTTTTCAAAATGTGGTGGAAGTTTAGGAGAAGCCGGATGTGTATCTTGGATGTTTCAAAAAAAAGGAATAATTTCTATTCCTAAAAATAATGCTGATGAAGAAGAAATATTATCTCTTGCATTAGAAGCAGGTGCAGAAGATGTTCAAATTACAGAAGATTCCTACGATATAATAACCCTCCCTGAAAATTTCGAGAAAGTAAAGGCAAGTATTGACGCAAAGAAAATTCAATATGAAGTTGCAGAAATCTCAATGATACCTAAAAGTTATATAAAAGTAACAGGGAATGAAGCAAGGCAACTTTTGAATTTAATAGAAGCATTAGAAGACAATGATGATGTTTCTAATGTTTATGCAAATTTTGATATACCCGATGATGAGTTAAAATCTATACAGGGTGAAAAATGAGAGTGCTGGGAATAGATCCTGGATTAGCAACAACGGGTTATGGACTTATAGAAGCAAAGAATAATACCTTAAAAGTTATAGATTATGATTGTATAACTACTCTACCAAAATTAACAATCCCAATGAGGTTGAAGAGTATTTATGATAAGATATTAATAATAATAGAAAAGTTTAAACCAGATCAAATTGCAGTTGAGGAAATGTTTTTTACTAAGAATTTAAAAACAGCAATATCTGTAAGTGAGGCAAGAGGTGTAATTATTTTAGCAGCAGCAAAAAAAGGAATTTTTGATATTTATGAATATACACCTTTGCAGGTTAAATTAGCATTGGTAGGTTATGGTAAAGCACAGAAAAGACAAATTCAACAGATGGTAAAGGTGTTACTTAATTTAAAGTCTATTCCAAAGCCTGATGATACAGCAGATGCGCTTGCAGTAGCAATATGCCATATAAATTCTAAAGGTTTATCATGATAGCATCTATAAAAGGAATATTAGAATATAAGGAGGACAATAAGATAGTAGTTGATGTAAATGGTGTAGGTTATGAAGTGTTTGTTCCCAAAATAGATAATTTACCAAAGATAGGAACAGAGGTAAAGTTATATACATATCTTCATATTACGCAAGATGGTCAATATTTATATGGTTTTTTAACTCCAGACGAAAAATTTTTTTTTAAAAAGTTAATAAGTATTCCAGATATAGGACCTAAAGTAGCATTATCTGCTCTATCAAAAATAGATATTAATAAATTAAAAGAAGCTATAGTTAATGGTGATACAGAAATTCTTCAATCTATTCCAAGAATTGGTAGAAAATTAGCGAATAGAATAATAGTAGAATTAAAAGAAGCCTTAAAGTCAGAGGTTACTCCATCTATTAGTAGTTTGATAGATAAAGAAATGGAGAAAGAGACAATAGATGCATTAATATCTTTAGGTTATAATCTTTCAACTGCAAAAAATGCTTTAGAAAAGGCAAAGATGAAATTTACTGAGATAAGACCAAGTTTAGAGGAACTAATAAAGGAATCTTTAAGAGAATTAGGTAGATAATAATGAAAAAGCAAGATAGAATTATAAATGGATTAAAGAATGAAGAAGATGTAGAAATTGATTACAATTTAAGGCCAAAGAGTTTAGAAGAATATATTGGTCAGGATAAGATAAAAGAGAACTTAAAGATATTTATATCAGCAGCAAAACAGAGAAATGAGCCTTTAGAACATATTCTTTTTTATGGACCCCCTGGATTGGGAAAAACTACATTGGCTCATATAATTGCAAATACTATGAATACAACTATAAGATGCTCTTCAGGTCCTCTTATAGAAAGACCTGGTGATTTAGCAGCGATCTTAACTAATTTAGAAAAATACTCTATTTTATTTATAGACGAGATTCATAGATTATCTCATCTTGTAGAAGAGGTATTATACCCTGCTATGGAAGATTATAAATTAGATGTTATAATCGGAAAAGGTCCTAGTGCAAGGACAATAAGAATAGATTTATCTAAGTTTACACTTATAGGTTCTACTACAAGAGCAGGTCTAATTACTTCTCCTTTAAGAGATAGATTTGGTATTACTTTTAGGGTAGATTTTTATCCTGTGGAAGATATTGTAAAAATAATTAAAAGATCTGCAAAGATATTGAATGTTAACATAGATGAAGGAGGAGTTTTAGAGATCGCTAAAAGAAGTCGGGGTACACCAAGAGTTGCTAATAGACTTTTGAAAAGAGTAAGAGATTATGGACAGGTTAAAGGGAATAAAGTTATTACAAAAGATGTTGTTGAAATAGCATTGCAATTATTAGAGATAGACGATAAAGGTTTAGATAGTTTAGATAGGAAAGTTTTGGATGTTATAATAAATAACTACAATGGTGGACCTGTTGGAATAGAAAGTATTGCAGTAGCAGTTGGAGAGGAGCCTGATACAATAGAAGATGTATGCGAACCTTTTCTTATACAGATTGGATTTATTATTAGAACTCCACAAGGTAGAAAAGCAACAGAAATGGCTTACAAACATTTAAATAAACCTTTTAAACCGATTCAATCTAAGTTATTATGAAAAAGATAATGCTCCATACCTGTTGTTCTATTTGTTTTTTAGAGCCATATAAATATCTTAAAGAAAATGACTTTGAAGTAATTGCACTTTTTAATAATCCTAATATTCAACCTTACGAAGAATATATTAATAGATTAAATACCTTAAAGAACATTGTTAATATTAATAATGTAAGTTTAATAGTACCAGATGAATATTCAGTGGAAGAATATAATAATTCGGTTAAAATGTTTAGTAATGTGAAAGATTTAAGGTGTAAGGAATGTTATTGTTTTAGATTGGTCAAAACAGCTGAATTATCAAAGATTAATAAGATCCAGTATTTTTCAACCACATTATTAGCAAGTCCATATCAGAATATTGATAATATAGTGGAAATTGCCAATAAAATTTCAGAAGAGTATAAATTAGAATTTATCTGGTCAAGAAAATGGCCTGATAGTTATTATAAAAGTAAGAATGAAATAAGAAAGATGAGACTTTATACTCAAAAATACTGTGGTTGTTTATATAGTAAGATGGAGAGAGAAAATGAACTTAAACATAATTAGCAAGATAATTATAATAATTGGCATAAGTTTAGTTATTTTAGGTTTTTTGTTGCCTTATATTTCTAAGATACCATTTATTGGCCGTTTACCTGGCGATATTTATATAGAAAGAGAGAATTTTAAATTTTATTTTCCGTTAACTACATCCATAATAATTAGTATTATTATTTCATTAATTATATATTTGTTGAAAAGATGAAAATAATAAAATATTTTTTAATTTCTTTAATTTTAGCAGGGTGTTATACAGGGAAAGAATTTATTAAAGGTATTAGCTACAAAGATGAAAACATAAGACTTCTCCTAATCTCTAATATTAAATCTTGTAGTATTAATCCTATTGGAAACTTTAAGATATTAGATATCAATAATAATGTTATTTTTTTAGGTAATTTAAATGAGATTGTTGCTGAAATAAGTAATAATCAGATAAAGGTAAATAATAAAGTTATTGGTAAAGATACAATAAAAATAGTTTCTGATGATAATAAAATTAGGATAAATGAGTATATTTATAGAGGAGTTATAGAGATATATAAAGAAGGAGATACACTAGGTATTATAAATGAATTACCTATTGAGGAATATCTCTATGGAGTAGTAGGTAGAGAAATGGGAAATTCTCATATTGAGGCATTAAAAGCCCAAGCAGTAGCAGCGAGGACTTTTACTTATTACCAAAAACAGAGAGCTAAAAGTAAAAAGTATGATATAAATAATGTAGATCAAATTATAAGTTATACAGGGGTGTTAAAAGAGAATCCAAGTGCTATTGAGGCAGTAAATTTAACTAAAGGTGAAGTAATTAAATATAATGGAGAATTAATATTTGCACCATTCCATGCAAATTGTGGAGGATATACAGAGGATGTTAAAGAAGTATGGGATGTGAATTTACCATATCTTGTATCAATACCTTGTTATTTTTGTAGAAATCAAAAGCATTATTCTTGGGTTGTTGAAATAGAAAAACAAAAATTTATCGATTCTTTAAGGAAAAATGGATATAATGTTTCAAAAGTATTAGGTATGGATGTAATTGAGACTAGTAAAACAGGTAGAATGAAAAAAATGAAAATTATGACTGATAAAGGAAAAATAATTATAGATACAAATCAGTTAAGACTTTTAGTTGGTAGTGATACATTAAAGAGTACAAAGTTTAGTGTTAGGGAAAGAGGAAATACATTTTTATTTAGAGGAAAAGGATGGGGACATGGGGTTGGAATGTGTCAGGATGGTGCAGAAGGAATGGCTAAAGCAGGATATACATACAAGCAAATTTTAGTTAGATATTACAAGGGAGTTCAAGTAACTACTAAATGAGGATTGAAGAGTACGATTATATATTACCAAAGGAACTTATAGCACAACAACCATACTTAGAACGTGATAAATGTAGGTTAATGGTTTTAAATAGAAAAACAAAAGAAATATATCATAAAAGATTTATAGAAATAATTGATTTTTTAAATGAAGGAGACGTAATAGTATTAAATAATAGCAGGGTTATACCTGCTAAACTTATAGGATATAAAGCAGATACAGGAGGTAAAAAAGAAATACTTTTGCTTTCTAAGGTAAACACTAATATAGATCAAAATAAAGAAGTATGGAAAGTTAAGATAAATAATAAAAAAGATATAAAGGAAGGTACTTGTATATTATTTAATAATAATTCTTTGAAAGGGAAAGTTGTTTCAAAAAGCGATGAAGATTTTATAATGGAATTTAGGGTAAATAAAGGTTCTTTTATTAATTTATTAGAAAAAATCGGATTACCTCCATTACCACCTTATATTAAAAGAGATTGTAATAATATAAAATTAATTGAGAAAGATAAAGTATATTATCAAACAATATACGCTAAGTTCAATGGTTCCATTGCTGCACCAACTGCTGGTTTGCATTTTACGCATAATCTTTTAAATAAAATAAAAGAAAAAGGAGTTATTATTACTGAAATAACGCTTCATATAGGTAAAGGGACATTTCAGCCAATAAGATCAAAAGATATAGAACTACATAAGATGGAAGAGGAATATTTTGAAATTTCTGAGGATTCTGCTAATTTAATAAACGAGGCTAAAAAAAGAGGTAAAAAGGTTATAGCAGTGGGAACTAGTACTACACGAGCATTGGAGACATCTTTTGACCCAAATGTAAACATGGTAAAACCCACTAAAAAATGGTCAGATTTATATATATATGAGGGATATAAGTTCAATGTTATAAGTGGTTTAATAACCAATTTTCATTTACCTAAATCTACAAATTTAGTACTTACTTGTACTTTTGGGGGAAGGGATTTTGTTTTACAAGCATA
>Ga0123519_10005624_pt1 | contig 19927 bp, 15 predicted proteins | sample YelNatPaOPRAMG02_FD_87396 | JGI IMG/M metagenome (GOLD analysis project Ga0123519, IMG submission 87396) | Hot spring microbial communities from Yellowstone National Park - Yellowstone National Park OP-RAMG-02 (version 2) | ecosystem: Environmental > Aquatic > Thermal springs > Hot (42-90C) ...
ACCGGCGATCGGACATGAAGCAAATTCCCGCCCGACAACCGCGCGAACTCATGTTGTCACCATTATAGGCCCCCTATCACAATTGTGCTAGTGATTGTGTAATCCGGCTCCTCGCTACAGAAGTTCTGAGTGAATGTTATCTAGTAGTTGTTTCGCGTAACATGTGCTATCTAATACATTCTACCTGTTAGTCCGTATCAGTCGGATTACACATGATAAAATAACGGTATAAAAATGCGTAACAAAAGGAGCAGTTCATGCTAGCCAAAGAGATAATGACCAAAGAAGTCATAACGGTTGGCCCCGACACGCCCGTGCCGGAAATAGCAAGAATTCTGGCCGCAAATAATATCAGCGGTGTACCGGTGGTGGATGGTAATGGCAAGGTAATTGGAATTGTCTCGGAAGCTGATCTTCTCATTAAGCACGAGAAAACCAAAGTTCCATACCGTCTGGCTCTGTTTGGGCTTTGGGTAGTGCCTGATGAAGCTATAGCTGAGGCCTACAAGTCTGCACGCGGAGATACAACTGCCGAAGATGTGATGACTCGAAACGTGATAACCTTCAACGAGGAAGATGAAGTTGAGAAGATCGCAGAGGTCATGGTCAGAAAAAAAATTAATCGGGTGCCTATCTTAAGCGACGGTAAGCTGGTGGGTATAGTCTCTAGGGGAGACATTCTCAGGGCTATTGCTGGTGTCTGAGGTCGATTAGTTGTTCTAACAAACTTCTGCTTTTCGGCAACAAGCTCACAGGCTGAAAAATTTATCGGCTTCAGATAAAATACCCCTAGACAAATGGCTAAAAGGTAGTATAATACTATTAATAGAAGGCAGGCAGAGGGCAGGAAAGGTAGGAGATTGTATATGCGCAAGGGCTTCACGCTTATTGAGCTGCTGGTTGTGATAGCCATTATCGCCATATTGGCGGCTATTCTGTTTCCGGTGTTTATGAACGCCAGAGAGAGCGCATTCACCACAAAGTGTATTTCGCACGGCAAAGAATTGGGCACTGCTGCGCTTATGTACTTGGACGATAACGGCGGCAAATTCCCAACCATTTACAATAAATATGCGCTTTATGCTATGGGTTTCAAAGATCTTCCGCCGTACGATTGGCCTTACGATCAGGATGGTCCCGTTTCTAAAGACCCGGAACATTCGCAGCTCAGGCTGCTTCAGCTTAGAAAATACGTTAAGAACGACGAAATCTGGTTGTGTCCTGACCCTGCACCGTATACTCTGCGCTATGTAAAAATGTTCCGATGCAGTTGGCTTCCGAGAAGTGCAGACGACTTCGTAGACGGTGACCGTGGGTTCTGCGACGGCAACGGTCAAGCGTTCGAGCTTGGTGGATTGAAATATGCGGGTCGTACTGTGTTTGAAGTCTTGTCATTGGACGCTAAGGGTGAAACCAAGTGCGGTCCGCGCTACCTTACGCCAAGCAAGAAAATCATGTTTATGTGCTATGCGTTTGGAATTGAAGGGCACCGTATAATCAATCCGGGCACCTGGCGCCAGGACACCTTCCCGTCCTATCCACATGGCGATGGTAGCGTGTTCGTATATGCCGATGGGCATGCTCAACAGCGAAAAATGGGCAAAGGTTGGGCGCCTGTGGGCTATACCAACCTGCCCATCGATCAGGCCCCATAAGTCAGATAGTTTGAAGACGCCCGGTCGATATTAACCTCGCCGGGCGTTTTCTTGTTTTTGTATATTCTTAGGGTCCCTCATGCCTTCAGCACACAGATCGCCTCCGGCACCATTATCCGCGGCACCAAGCTCTCGGAAATTCTGAACTCGTGTTTCCCACCGGCAGGACCGATATAGGCGGTTGCTATGTCCTGACCGATCACTATGGATGCAAACTGCTTACCGACGGCAAGAAGCACGCCGCCCTTTTTGATGCCAGGCGCTTTTATAATGCTCGATCCCACTATACTTTCGAGGTGCTGCATTTCGACCTGATACCCTTGAGGGTACAACCTGAAGAGCATGTTGTAGAGGTCCGGAGCAAGCGCCAATGCGTATGGACCGTGAAAGCCTGCCGCATCGAGTGCAGTTACTGCCTTGATGATGTCGTTAGCTGCAGCGCCGATCTCTTCCCACTTGCTCAGAGTTATCGACTGCGCACCTTTCGCCGTTAGCAGACCCTCGATACCAAGGGACTTGCTCCCTTCGAACACCAGAGTGTCCTCCATAGCCGCAATCGACATCGCTGCCTGCGCAATCGCCGGCGCGTCCAAAGAAAAGCCGGTTTCTTCATAGGTTGCCATGTCTCGCACGTTGAGTGAGAACTGCGTCTCGATAAGTGGCACCGGCAGGACAGCACTCGACATCATTGAGACGTTTCCCTCAGTCACGACTTCATCAATAAGCGGGACTGTCTTCAAAGCAAGTCCGTAGGGACCCTCGATATCCAGCAATTTTCTGCCTGAGAGTCGGCTTCGAGCGGTATTCACAACGATATTATCAATTGCCGACCATATCTCATCGCCAAACGGTGCATCTTCGCGTCCAAGATACTTGTTTGCCATAGCTAGTGTTCCTTTCCGTTATTGCCTCATTGATCCCACGGTAGGCGTCTTATCGTCAAGAGCCGTCGGAGCGATGCTTGACGTTTCAAGGCCGGCCTCTGCTGCCTTTTCCTGCGGTGTTGCCGGTTCCAGATCGCCTCGCATAACCTCTTCGGCCATCTCGTTTACTTCGGCATAGCCATTGTTAATCCAAGCTTGCTCTTCGCCTTTGGTGAGTATATCGATTAGGCGAGTGAACTCTCCCACGTGAACACGTTCTTCATTGGCAATGTCCAAAAGCACCTTGCGCGCAAGGGGATTATCGGTAGCCGCCGCGTGAGCTTCATAAAGAGCCGCCGCTTCTTCTTCAGCAGCTACGTCGAGTCTGAGAGCGCGAATCAGTTCATCGACACTCAGCTTCCGGTCGGGTACGTTCCCGTAGAAAGGGTCAGCGAAACCGGGCATATGTATTACCTCCGTATGCGTTATCTTAGCTGTAGCTCAGCCATAAAGAGATACCCGCTGTGAGGTCAGTCGAAACGTGAGCTTTGGGCAAAAGAGAACGGAGGGGGGTCATTATGTCGCATCCGTCGGCAATCAAGCCGCACGCAGCCGATCACAGCTTCACATCGGTAATTGTGCCGACGGGGATGCTATGTTTCGTCACGGAGCCAGAGGATCGAATCTCTACAGTTGCATCGGACTGACTCACGTTTAGGAACAAGAACCTGTTTGGTTCGATTTGCGTGGCGAAAACGCCGTCCTTGCGCAAATCGCAAACGGAGTATCCAAGCCGAGTAAGCGTGCTTTCGAGTTCGGAAGCTAGAGCATCCCAGCCGTCTACTCTTTTCACTCGACCCTTGCCGAGTGTTCGGCCCTCAGGGTGATCGCCGAACAGAATAACTTCCGGATCGGAGGTTGCTTCGACGCTCTCAAATCGAGGCATATCCATTACCACAAGCTGTCCGCCAGACTTAACCCACTCGGCAATCTTGCGAGCGTCGGCGGTTTCCATGACGTTTCCGTGTATAACAACGAGCACCTTGTAGTGTTTTAGAGCGTCGGTGTGGAGCATTGTTTCGTCGACGTAGTCGTAGTCTATGTAGTCACGGAACCAAGCAGCTTTGCCGATGAAATTAATCCAGTTAAGCGTAAGCGAAACGTTGGGATACCACAAAGCCACCGGTATAATTGGCTTCGGCACGTGGAAGAGATACTTAATATGTTTGCGCTGTTGGTCAATGGTTCGACGTGAGTTCACGATGTTCGGGTTGTAGTCGTGCAGTTGGTTGGCGCCGGAGGTAGTAGCATTGTAGATACGGGCAACGATACCTGTTTCGTCTTCTGCGCCAGCAGGCTCGAATCCGAAATAGGCTCCGTAGTGTCTTCCTGCAGAAGCAACCCACCTGGTTAATGCGAAGTTGGCTGCATAATTTGATCCCTCATTGGTTATTCGGACGCCTGCTTTGTGCTTGGCTGCCACTCGACACTGTTCAGCAAAATTGGCACCGTGTTCGGGTTTAGCATCGCCTCCGGTGCACAGATAGATCGGCGTGTCTGGGAAGTATTTGCGAGTGGTTTCGATCCACCAATCAGCCCATCGGGTCATTGCTTCGCGATACCATTCAACAAAATCAAGCCATCGTCTGCGGGCTTGTGAATTGCCTTTGGACACACGCTCGCGAAACGTATTTAACCCTTCTTTGCGTCCCGGGAAGTCCGCATCTCCGATGGTGCTGTAGCCCGTGCCCCATGCTTTGTTGAGTTCTTCTACAGTTTTATAGCGAGCCGCAACGAACTTGCGAAAGTCTGCCAGGGCATACTGATCATCGCACCAAAATCCAGCATGATTGTGATACTCGCCTGGTATTTGGAATGTCCATCCGCCGCCGGTCACTGAGTAGATAGCCTCGCCGAAATCGCCCTGAATTCCTAGAAGCACGGATTCGATAACCCCGCTCTTTCCGTAGCGCTTCGCGAACTCGCTTATGAATCGTTCTATGCGCTTGGGTAGGTTAGGGTTCCAAAGCGATTCGATCTTAGAATCAACACCGTGCTCAAGACAGCGACACGGGAAATGTTCATGGCTTGCACGGAACCATCCGGGAGTCGAGTAGGCAGGACCGAGTATAAGAAAAGGCACCCATTTCAGCCCGTTCTCCTTCAGCACCTTTACTTGCTTATCCCAACGGCTCCAATCCCAAAGACCTTCCCCGTTGCGCTCGCAACTTTCCCATGTGACGTAGCTTTCAATGCTTGTTACGCCGAGCGACTTGTAGAGCGGAGCCGTATTTTCGTCAGCATCGTTGCCGAATGTATAGAACATATCTTTCGGTGCAGGAGTGCTCCAAGCGATTTTCATAATCCGTTCCTGCGGTGTCGGCAATTTGATTTTAGGGTCCTGTGTGTAGACTTCGAGCTTCGCTATGCTGATAGGTCCCGACGGGTAGACGAATCGGAAGTCCGCGCCTCCGTTTTGCGAACCTGCAAACTTTGCGTCGGTTAAGTGAATAAGACCGCGTTCCCACTCACCGCTACCTATAAGTAGATATCCTGGACCTGGCGTATACGGACCGGAGACAGCGTTGAACTCTGTGCCTACCGTGCCTATGCCTTCATCTAGGAAGTCCACCAACAAATAGACCTCCGAACCCAACTTTGCGCGAACATCGGGAGCGAATCTGAAGTATAGATAGTAGTTCGGCGGGTTGTCTATCTTCTTGAGGACAGCCGCTTCGCGACCGTTTACTTCCCGTTGTTCCCATTGGCCATCGGGGCAGGTAATTAGTTCAATGCCAACGGACCGGTTAGGCTGCCAGTGTGCAACCTGATCGGCAAAGCATACGACGATTGACCCGAAAGACAGCAAGATCGCAAGAAGCAAGCGCAAGACCGTAACCTCCGTTTGACTCAGCAACCTGTGTGTTATTTCATCAGCCAGCAGCGAGCAACCTTCAGGCTCTACCTTCTGCCAATTCCTCGAGCAGAATTTTTTTCATAATTCTAAGTGCTCGGCCACGATGAGAGATTGCGTTCTTTTCTTCCGGCTCTAGTTCGGCCATATTTTTGCCAAGCTCGGGGATATAGAAGATCGGATCGTAGCCGAATCCGTAAGAGCCTTTGGGTTCTCTAGTAATAATTCCTTCTACTTTAGCCTCACAGGTTTCCACTCGCTTATCCGGCCATGCGACGGCTATAGCGCATCGGAAACGGGCTGTTCGTTTATCGTCTGGAACATCTTTCATTAGTTCGAGGACTTTTGCAATGCGCTCAGGGTCCGTAGGTGCAAACCGGCTGGAACGCACGCCTGGTGCTCCGCCGAGCGCGTCTATCTCCAGCCCAGAATCGTCTGCCAGGGTCATCTCATGAGTGAAGCGAGAATACTTTATTGCCTTGAGCACGGCGTTTTCCAGAAACGTCGCGCCGGTCTCTTCGATATCCGGAGCGTTTGGATATTCCGACAACGGCACTACTTCATAAGGCAAATCGGCTAAAATCTGCGCGACTTCCCTCAGCTTTCCAGGGTTTTGGGTTGCAACAACAAGGCGTTTCACAGCACGTCCGCAAGCTCACTCTTTACAGCGGTCACGAGCTTAGTGATTCCTTTTTGCGCAAGTGCCATAAGGCTATTAAACCGATTCAATGTAAACGGTGCGCCCTCGGCGGTAGCCTGGACTTCTACTATTCGACCCCCAGCAGTCATGACGACGTTCATATCAACGGCGGCGTTTGAGTCTTCCTTGTAGTTTAGGTCCAGTAGCTCTTCGTTCATCACTACGCCGACACTCACAGCAACAATGATGTCGGAGAAGGGCATCTTCTTGACAATGTTATCCCTTTTCATGACGGCGCAGGCGTCTACAAACGCAATGAACGCCCCGGTAATGGAGGCCGTGCGAGTGCCACCGTCTGCCTGGATTACGTCGCAATCGAGCACTATAGTGCGCTCGCCGAATGCGTTAAGATCAGCAACCGATCTTACAGCTCGACCAACCAGGCGCTGGATTTCCTGGCTTCTTCCGCTTGTTTGCCCTCGCGCAATATCACGCTGGGTGCGAGTCTCGCATGATCTGGGAAGCATACCATATTCGGCAGTTACCCATCCCTGACCGGAACCTTTCAAGAATGGAGGCACTTTATCCTCAATAGAAGCGGTGCAAATCACTTTCGTGTCGCCCATTTCTATAAGGCAGCTTCCCTCAGCATACTTTATGAAGTTTCGAGTTATTTTGATCGGCCTGAGCTCGTCACTTGCCCGGCCGTCCAAGCGAATCATAAGTCTTTACCTCACAGTCCAAATCTTTCCTCACCGGAAAGCAGTCGATCGGTGCACTTCCGATGCAAGAGGAATCGTGTTACTTCATGGCAGCATCGCTAAGCGCTTGTCCAAGGTCGATGCCCCAGGTCACACTGCGAACCGCTTCGATCTGCCTGCCTAGAAATCTGCTGCCAAGTTCGGCAAATCCGGCCATATCGCCACTGGTGTAAAACTCGTGATCGGCCGACAGCCGTTCGCTTGCTATTCCTCGTTCAAGAAGAGTATTGCGCAACACGACAGCGGTTTCCTCCGCAGGATCGATTATCCTGGCACCTTCTCCAGCAGCGGCTTCGATGGCATGACGCAAGAACGGATAATGTGTACATCCGAGTATAATGGTTTTGCATCCGGCTTGACGAAGCGGAGCGATGTAATCGCGCGCGGCTGCCTCAGCTTCCTCAGTATGTGCCTTACCGGCCTCGACTAGGGGTACAAATTTTGGACACGCCTGCTGCATTACTCGAGCAGATGGATTGATCTGCTGAATAGCCCGGACGTAGGCCGCGCTCTTGACCGTGCCTGTAGTGGCAAGAACACCTATGCGGACTTCTTCGGACTCGCAACCACGGACCGCTGCCGCCGCTCCAGGCTCTATAACGCCGATAATGGGAAACTCAGGATAGCATTCGCGTGCCGCATCAAGTGCCACGGCGCTTGACATGTTGCACGCCATCACGACGGCTTTACAGCCTTTATCGATAAGAAACTCTGTGATTCCGAGGGCAAACTCTCGAATCTCTTCCAAAGGACGCTCACCATACGGCACGTGAGCGTTATCGGCGAAGTAGATAATCCTTTCGTTGGGAAGCTGTCGCAGCACCTGTGCCGCTACGCTCAAACCTCCCAAGCCTGAATCGAATATTCCTATTGGCGAGTTCAATTGGCATTGCCCGGTCTGAGCAGGGTAGAGTCAGCTTCAATAGGTTCAGTAAGATCGAAGTGTCCACCCAGCGTTTCGACCGTTTCTCCTTCCACCAGCAATTGCACCTTCTCCACCTTTCCTCCACTGTTATGAACGAGCGTATGGACTATAGAGTTTAGCGTAAGAGCCTCTTGGTCCGATCCGCCTGAAAAGTTCTCAATAAATTCCTTGCTCAGATTGACTATTGCTATGCCTTGTTTTGTCTTTATGGGAGCAAGGATTCTTGTGCCGTTCGGAATCAGCCCAGCATAATCTCCACCGGCTGTGCCCTCTTTAATCAGCGCCCTGAGCGCCATATCCATTGTGGTTCCTTTGACTTCAGTCTTGACGCTCACCGGCACGAGGTAAACTTTTCCCCCGTCGCTCTTTGGCACAAAGACCTTCACATATCGCAACTCTGACACTTGCGTGACGACGGGAGGCTTGATTGCGATAGGCCGTTGCGGTTTTGGCTCTTTGGGTTTTCCGGAGCCGCCGGTGAAGTAGAAAGCAACTGCAGCCGCACCTACAAACCCAACCAGAGCCAACATCGGCATTACACTCAAACCGGGGAACTTCCCATTGCTCTTAGCCATTATTCAATCGCCTCAGACATTCCAACTTGATGCTTACTTGATCAGCGTACCTTCCACATAGGCCTTGAGACCTGCCACTATTCCCTCGGCAAGTTTCCGACGATACTGCGCATTCAGTAACCTCGCTCGGTCCGACGAGTGGTTAAGGTAGCCGCATTCGACCAGCACACCGGGCAATCCGGTTCCTGCAAGTCTTCTGAGAACCGCCAGTCCGCTGCTGTAGAGCGACCTATCGCTGCGTGCCCTTCGATCACACATTCCAGTATAGGCGCAAACTCCTTCATGTATTGCAAACGCCAAAGCGCGCGGACTGGGCTCAGACATGTGATAATAAGTCTCGATTCCGCTTGCGCTGTCAGGCTTGCCATTCGAGTTGCAGTGCAGGCTGATGAAGAAGTCGGCTCCGCTGTTAAGCGCAACTTCCGGCCTGGCCGTCAGACCGACAGCCTGATCGCCGTCGCGGGTAAGGCGAACTCGCACACCTTCTCTCTCCAATACAGCCGCGAGCTCCCTTGCAAGCCTCATATTTACGTCTTTTTCGTAGATATCGCCGCACCGTGCGCCCTTTTCACGACCGCCGTGCCCCGGGTCTATAACCACGAATTTCTCGGCAAGAGTCCCACCGGCTTTGCTTGGCAGTCGGACCGAAATAACTGTGGACTGGTTCTCCAGTCGAACGTCGTAGGCCATAATGCGCGCCAGACTCAACGATACGCGCACACAGGCAGGATTTCGCGATACCTGTTCGAATCTCAAGCTTGAAAGCAGCGGATGTGAACCCTCGAACTCAGGCATCGACTCCGACAGCGTGGCCCGCTCGAACCTCAGCACTATCCCCGGCGGGTCAACCGAGTAAGAAGACGTCACAGATGCTTTGTCGGAAGTCTCAACTATAATATCGAACCCGTTTTCGTTCGCCGTTTCGAATCGGATACCGCCGATTGTATACGGCTGGTCCTGCGGGATTTTAGCTGCCGGTGCAGATTTGGGAGCATTGGAGATACTCTCATCTACAGCAAGAAGTATCTGTGCGGCGGGTTGTCCACTGACCAGTCTGTAACCAGCGTTCTTTACGAGGTCCAGCACAACACGCGTTCCGCCGTCATCACGCTGGCCCAATCTGGCTTTCGAAACCAAATCCGTGCCGATGTAGACCTCTTTCGCTTCGGAAACGAGCTTGGCGTCGGCAACGTCAATCACTATCTTGTTTTCCCACTTGTGCGTCGAACACGTGACAGGAAACGAACAGTTTATTGTCAAGACGTTGTTTGCGAACTCGACAGATTTCAGGTGGGTTATGAGCTGCGCCGTGCGACTTTGCGGGTCGAATGCAATCTCCCCGCCGGTTAACTTGACGAGGTCCTCAAGCACGATCATCCGACCTCCGTTAACTATCGTTGTTTGAACCTCACCAACTTCACCGGTCGCTGATATGACGCGAAGTGCTCCGTCGTCGGAAAGAGCAGTATAAGTAGCCCCCAGAGGCTGGAGTATATCCAACGGAGCGAGAACCCGGTTGCCGTCGTAAACCGAAGATGCAACCAACTCCCGCTTTCCGAGTAATACACGTACAGGCATTGTATCGGCCGCTGCAGAAAATAGGCTGCCGCATACAAGCAGTAGGTTCATGAGTGCTGCCGCTATTACCCGCCTCATGGGACAATTCCTCGATTATGAATTATGCATGGGGCTCTGCCGGGCAGAGACGTGGGCGCTATCTCCGCCCTCACAAGCGGCCTCCCCGGCCAATTTCACAGTAAGGCTATTGTATTCGGTTTTTTAATATAACGCAACTCTCTGAATGGAGAGCTTGTTCATTGAATACAATTTCGTTTCTGCGATAAATATATCCATAATCGCTGTTTCCCCAGGCGGATTTCCGAAGGACACAAAACGCGACGCGGCTAACTCAAAATCAACAAACCCGAGAAGAGGCAGATTAATGCGTCTGATGTTAATTTTTGTGTCGACTCTGGCGCTTGCTGCCGGAGCACTTTTCGCGGAGGATACAGCTATGGAGCGGCAAATAGTCAAGTTATCAAACATTCAGCAGATGCTCCGGCCAAATAACGCGCTCATAATTACAAGCGACGAAGAAATGGAAAAGCTCGAACACGACCCAAACATGAAAGTTCGCGCGTTTGGAGCAGGGTTCGAGGATATGGCAAAACAACTACAAGGCTTTGACGGTGCGCTAATCAACGTCGCTTATGACTTCTTCTTTGGAGGCGACAAGCGCGAATATTTTCCCACCAGTCCTCAATGCATACGCACGTTCAAAGCGCTGCACGACGCAGGCCGAAAGTACGGCGTCGGATTCGGTGCGAGTGTCCTGTCGCCGCTTGATTTAGGTCCGGCTTACTATCGTGAGAAAGGACGCGGAGGTCAAACCTGCCAGTTTCGGGAAGGAACGATTTCGCCTGAAGGCAAGTTCGCGGTGCCGATGCGCGTTCAACAGCAATGGTTTCACAACAAAGGGCCGGTGAAGCTTTATGTTAAGTCCGTTAAGGCTTATGCATTTCGCGAGACGCGAATCGGCAACAGTTCATACTACGCTGTAGACCCCGCCGAGATACTCGATGTCTCCGCTAACGTCCGTCTTGAGCGGGAAAAAGAATCCGAAAAGACGGCGGTAGGTTACGCATATACGAACGGCACGGTGGTCGGCGAAGTCGGCAGCGAGATCGCGGCAAAGTGCAACCGTGTCTTGGCCGTAATCGTTTACGATGTCGAGGAAATGGACTACTTCCACGAGGATGGTCTGTCTTATAGCACGAGCATGCTAGATGCCCACAAGGCCGCAGGTATTACATACGATAGTTTCTATTCCGATGAAATGCATATTCAATTCGACTGGGACCTGGGTCAGCACTTTGGCACCACTGAGATCAATACGCGTTACGTTACTCCAGGCCTCGTCAAAGAATATGCTCGTCGGTTTGGCAGACGCTATGAAGATTTCGAGAAATATCTGGTATACTTCGCCTTCGCACAGCACGGCTCTTCAAACGATTTGGGCGAGCCGGAGATGTCTCAGCATGTCTTTGGCCCGAACCCCGCCGATATCTATGCTACCTGGAAGTTCCGCCGCGACTATTTCCGTCTGCTCACCGATCACGTAGTGGACCTTTTCATCAAGGGCAAACGTTACGGTGAAAAACTTTTCGGGCGCGACATCATCTGGACACGCGCTCACGCAACCTGGCAAGAATCTCCCACTTGCGACCACGTTGATGCAGCCTGGAAGCCGAAGGGTGCACCGGTTAGCCGCTACGACTATACTCCGGCCTATGACTGGTCCTCGTCGATACGCGAGAACGTATCGGCCTGCTACGACTATTTCCGTTGGGGCGACTTCCTTACAGGTATGGGAAACGACTTTCCCGAAGGTGGTTGGATCGACCGTTGCTACTACGGCGCAGCGATGACGGCGAGCTTCGGCGCCTTTAACGACGTTCCCTACAGCTATTGGGGACACTGGGGAGCACCTGCCGCTGTATCTCAGCGTGTGCACGATGTGGCCGCGACCTACGGAGTCTCCGGAGGCATGTGGAACTGCGGAGATGTTCAGGGATGGCAACATCGCAAGACTCCCGTTCTTGCACTTTATCCGCTCGACCTGAACCACATCGAAGAGCGTTTTGGAAGCTGGATGGTGCAATACGGCTATTGCGACTACCTCACAGAAGAAAAGTTCGCTGAGCTTGCAAAGGTGCTGCCCGATGGTCGGTTCCGAGTCAAAGACCGCGAGTATAATACGCTGTTGGTTCTTTATGAGCCAATGGTGATGAAGAACACGATGAAGCTGATATCCCAGATCGGCGAGCGTGGAGGTAGAGTGATCTGGACGGGACCTCCTCCGGCAATCTATCATGAGGACGGAAGAGAAGCACTAAGGGATTGGAAGTTAATTTTCGGCATCGAGGCCGTGCAGGAACCTTGGAACGGTCTCAACGCAGAAGGGGCAGTGGTGGCGTTCACCGGTTCGCTCGAGCAGATCCCACCGTTTAGGGTGCCGACACACCTTCTTCCAGATCGGGTCTATCCTGCAATACCGGCAAATGGCACTGAGCCAGCAGGAGTGGTGAAAATCGACGAAAAAACGCTAACTGCGGCAACAGTGCGATCGATGCCCTCCGGCGGAAAGTTCATCTACTTCGGCGGAAGACCGCGTGACGATCAATCTGGATCCACTCCCGACGCGCCGCGAACGCTGTTTCATCTTCTGCGTGCCGTTGGTGCGTATACAGAAGATGGCCCAGGCTGGGCTGAAATCGTCTCCAACACAGGCGACTTGCTCGTTTGTGAAATGCCAAATGGCGCGGTTTCTATTACTCATCACTATTACAACGTTGTAGAGAACTGGAGCGGCGGATTTTTCAGACCCAAGGACGAAAAGTTCGATGAGTCGGTGCTTCCGCCTGTGCGGCTCATCATCAAAGATCGAGTATTCGGTCCATACCGTGTAAGCTACGAGGGTGATCGGGTGGTCACCTTCCGACTGAGCAGGAACAGGCTCATTGGATTCCAGGGGGTCAACACGCAGGGGATCACACTAAACGGTCGAGAGTATCGCTTTGCCGACGTGCCCGTTACGCTTACATTTGCTCCTGTTCCCAAAGAACAGCTCGCGGAGGGTATACGGCAAGCGTGGAGTATACAGGCTTATCCGACCAAAGGCGGACTGGAAGAGTTGAAACTTACTCTTCCGTTCGAAGTGCCGGACGGAGCGAAGCTGGTTGTTGATCCCAAAGGCAATGGACGAGGTACTCCCGTTCCTGCCGTCTATGTCCGCGGCAAGGGTCGGACCGAGCTGCGCCTTCCGCAACACATGCAAGGACCAATACTTTATCTTTTTGTGGAAGACCAAAGGAGATAACACAAATTGACCAACAGACAGCGTGTTCGAGCAATACTCAACTACGAAAACTACGACCGAATGCCCGTAGTACACTTCGGCTTTTGGGGAGAAACGCTTTGGAAGTGGGCGCAGGAAGGCCACATCACCGAGGAAGAGGCTCGAACCTGGGGAGATGGCAACGCGACCGATAAGGCTATCAGCGCCAAGCTCGGATTCGATATGAACTACTGCTCGATAGTTGGTTTGGCCACCAACCTCCGACCTGGTTTTGAATCGCGAGTTTTGCGCACGCGTCCGGACGGCTCTCGCGAGGTGCTCAATTCAGAGGGTATGATCATTCTTCAAAAGGACGGGGCAGGCTCGATACCAATGGAAGTGGATCATCTTCTCAAGTCCCGCAAGGAATGGGAAGAAGAGTATCTGCCGCGACTGCAATTCTCAGAGGATCGCGCATACATAAGCGACGAAACCAAAGCTTATCTGGAAGACGAGAACAGACCCGATTGGGTTGGTCTACACTGTGGTAGCCTCTACGGATCGATAAGAAACTGGATTGGAGTTGAGGGCACGGCATATCTCTACGCAGACGATCCTGTCCTTTTCAAAGAGATGATCGACACTATGGGAGAGCTGTGTTACAGATGCGTCGAGACAGCCCTCAGCCAGACTACGGCTTTCGACTTTGCTCACTTTTGGGAGGATATCTGCTTCAAGAGCGGTCCACTTATCAGCCCACGCGTTTTCGAAGAACTGGTAGGACCGCATTATAGACGCATCACCGAGCTGACGCGTAGCAAAGGCATAAACATCTGTTCAGTTGACTGTGATGGCAAGATTGACGCGCTCATTCCTATATGGCTCTCAAACGGAGTAAACACCATGTTCCCCATCGAGGTTGGCACGTGGAATGCAAGCATCGCTCCGTGGAGGGAACAATACGGCCGCGAACTGAGGGGAGTGGGCGGGATGAACAAAGTGGTATTCGCTCGCGATTACGCTGCTGTTGATGCTGAAATCGAACGCCTCAAACCATTGGTGGAGCTTGGAGGCTACATACCGTGTCCCGATCATCGCATTCCGCCAGATGCGAAGTGGGAAAACGTGCAATATTACTGCGAGAAGTTCAGAAAAGCCTTCGGATAGCCGCTTGCCGAGGACTAAGAGATAAGGGGACAATCCTGAAAAGCAGCGGTATTTGAATCACCGCTGTGCGTCCGAAACGGAATTTCCGAACTCTGAATCTACTTGCGATTAGGATTCGGAAATCCTTCCCGATCGAGCGAAATAGAGCAATGGGCGGTTGTTTATGGATGCTCTATTGTGTTATACTATCGCAAAACTGGCATAACTGGTCAGATACCCCGCAAGCGAAGTGCTGCAGTGTGACACTATACCGTAACTAATGGGAGCTTAATGAAAACTACCCCTAGTCCAGGTAACAGTATATTGGTCCGCCTTAGATACGCAAATGAGACCGACAGACTGGCGGAAGTTGTGAATGCGATTGCCGCTGTTGGAGGCAGCATCGGCACGATAGGCGCTGTTTCATCTAATCGCATTCACGTCGTGCGCGATGTGACTATAAATACCACCGGCGATGAGCATGCTCAGAGGATAATCCAAGCTCTGGAATCGCTGCCAGGGGTTGAGATTTTGGACGCCTACGATTGCACATTCCGTTTGCACGAAGGCGGAAAGCTCGACGTGGTCTCCAGAGCTCCGATCAGGGACTACGTAGACCTCTCTATGGCCTATACGCCCGGTGTTGCAAGAATCTGCCAGGCTATCCATAAGGACCCGGCCAAAGCCCGTGACTACACAATCAGGCGCAGCACGGTCGCGGTAGTTACAGATGGTTCTGCTGTGCTTGGGCTTGGCGATATCGGAGCGGTCGCTGCGCTTCCGGTCATGGAAGGCAAGGCGGTTCTCTTTAAAGAGTTCGGTGGAGTGAATGCGTTTCCCGTTTGCGTGGACACCGCCGATCCGGAAGTATTGTTGGAATGCGCTCGAGCCGTCGCGGCAACTTTCGGCGGAATAAACCTGGAAGACATCGCGGCTCCGAAGTGCTTCGAGATCGAGAGACGGCTTACTGAGATGGTGGATATTCCCGTCTTCCACGACGACCAGCATGGAACTGCTGTAGTGGTCGGCGCGGCCTTTGTGAACGCGATCAAGCTCACCGGGAAAGAGCCTTCGCAGATGCGTGTTGTGATCTCTGGCGCGGGAGCAGCGGGTGTTGCCTGCACGCGTGCTCTCTTCGACCTCGGCGTCGGAGACATAATAGTGTGCGATCGTCAAGGTGCCATCTACGAGGGCAGGCCGGGGCTGAATCCGCCGAAAGCCTGGCTGGCGAAGATATCTAACAAAGATCGCAGAAAAGGCACTCTTGCAGAGGTATTGGAAGGCGCAGATATGTTCCTTGGCGTCTCCGGTCCGAATCTGCTTACTGGCGAAGACATAAGACGGATGGCGAAAGACCCAATCGTGTTCGCACTGTCAAATCCGGTGCCGGAAGTTCCACCGGAAGAGATAATGGACTACGCATCGGTGGTAGCTACCGGCAGGTCGGACTACGCAAACCAAATCAACAACGTGTTGTGCTTCCCGGGGCTGTTTAGAGGTCTGCTTACGGTCGGAGCGAAACGTGTGACGCGCGAAATGCTGACCGCTGCTGCCAAAGCAATCGCGTCGGTCATCGAGCCGGAAGAACTTCGACCGGATTACGTTATTCCAAGCGTGTTCAACAAGAAGGTCAGCGAAGCGGTTGCCAAAGCCGTGATCAGAGTCGCCGCAGACCCGGAACTGCCCAAGACGCCGATATACTTCGAATTTAATTAGGGAAAGAAGTTAACGCGCCGAGCCAGTCCTCGAGCGACGTGGATTAGAGCAAGTGGTGTGGATTAGAAGAGGTATTGTCCAATGTCCCAAGAAATCAAAGTGGCACTCATAGGGCTGGATACCAGTCACGCAGTTCAGTTTGCTAAGCGTGCGCAATCGCCTAATTGCCCTGCGGACCAGAAGGTCGACGGCCTTCGAATAGTCACTTGTCTGCGTTTTGAGACACCTTTTCAGAACAAAGAAGGTCTCGACGAGCGACAGAAGCAGCTTGAAGAGTGGGGTATACGGGTCACCGAAAGCTTGGACGAGGCTGTGGCGGACTGCGATGCTGTAATGTTAACCATTAACGATCCTGCGCGTCACCTTGAGTTCTTCGAGGCCTGCGCGGGATTGGGTAAGCCGATGTTTATCGACAAGCCCTTGGCAGACAACGTGGCAAATGCCAGGAAGATCGCAAAAATTGCCAAGGAGCGCAACTTGCGGGTGTGGTCGGCGTCTTCGCTTCGCTTTTCTCCGCAGCTTATTGAAGCGTGCGAAGCCGTCCCCGAACCCTTGCACGTCAGCACCTACGGACACATGGGCACGGCTCCCGCCGGCAGCTCGATTGTATGGTATGGTGTACACGCCTTCGAGATGCTACAGAGGGCGGCTGGGCGCGGAGCGAGCACTGTGCAGACTGTAGGCACCAACTGCGGCGCCGTGTGTGTTGTCGAATACGAGAACGGCCGGCAAGGAGTGGTCGAGCTTCTTAAGAACGGCTCTGGCTACGGCGGTTTCGTGCGTGACCGGGATAAGGCTGTGCCGTTTGTCGTAGACCACAGCAGGCTTTATACGGATCAACTAAAGCTGGTAGTAGAGTTCTTCAAAGGCGGAAGCGCACCGGTTGAGATTGAAGACGCGGTTGAAGTAATGGCTATGCTCGACGCGGCGGAACGTTCACTTAATAGTGGTAAGGCTGAAGCCGTATAGTAAATCCTGCGAATCGCATAATGCCTCTATCATTTTGAGCTTCAATCGTGACTTGCGCCTAGCGACTGAAGTCACGACGACCAGAAGGCAAAGCGGCCTTCGCCGACTTCTTGGGAATAGTTTCCGAAGAGGGACGATCGACGATGTACAATCCAGAATAAGCCACCCTGGGAAGGTAGTTTGCTGGCTTGTTAGTAAACACTCGAATGCGGTATAATGAATATGCGGCTGGAACGTTCCTGCTTCTTTTTGAGGGGGCGATTGGTGTCGACGGGGAAGTGGTTGGCTTAAGCTGCGAGCCGAGGTTGGTCGGTTGGCCTCGTAAAAAGCCGTCCAAAAAATAAACGCGAACACTGGTTACGCTCTCGCTGCCTAATTAGGCAAGCGCATCCGCCCGTTCCAAGCCGGCGGAACGGATTCGGGTGTCATGAGACCGGCTTGCTCGTCAAGTAAAGTCCGCCAACTGACGAGGACATCTTTTGTGGACTGGGGCCAAGGAATCCTGCCCGCAGGAGTCTGAGGCTCGAGAATCAAAATGCGGGATACGCTCGTAGACGCTTTTGTCGACCATTCTTCGGACGGGGGTTCGAGTCCCCCCGCCTCCACCAAACAACCGAAAACAAAAATTCTCTCTAACTTGAGCCTCGGCAATGTGAAAGCCGGGGCTTTTGCCGTTTTGCGCGTGGAGATCGTGCTCAGCGACGATGTCCCAGCCCTCTCCGACAAGCCCGGCCTTTGGACTGGCTTCCCGACCAAAAACGCACATCAAGCCCGTTTTTCTCTTTCTGCCGCCTTTTTCTCTTTTTCCTTTGGACTTTTGCATTTAAGTCCAAAGGCGGTTTTGAGCACGAATTTGGTACTTTTCGCAACCATTCCGCGCTCGCTCGACTGGAGTAGCGAACGTTACCCGGCAGGTGTTGATCTTGGGACCTTGGAACCGGGATTGACATGCCGCGCGTCCGGGGGTATGATGTCGCAAAATGGCGGCGGTTGCCTGTTCGCAACTCGGACCAGAGAGAAGGAATTGCAGTGAAGTCGTTCTCCAAAGTGGTGGTGTACCTGCTTCTTGTAGCCCTGTTTCTCGCATCCGGTGTCGCTTGGTGTCGAACGCCCATCAGGGACGGTGATCCAGGCACAATCGGTGCTTGTCTCACGCAACCCGACGGAAGCCGTGTCACGCTGCCGTGCGAAGAGGTGACATGCTGTGGAAGAAGCGGGAAATCATTCGCAATCAAAGAATGGTTTGAACCGCAGCCCGCGAAGCCTCGGCTTGCTGTCGTAAGCACCAGACCCCTCCCGGTCAAGGAGTACTGGAACGTCGATGTAACCGGTGTCCTATCCACATTCTCAGGCGTCTCCAGAGACGGCACTGAGATTAGGCAAAGAGTTCTGATCGTTTCCCCTGAGAATGTCACCGTCTACTGTTCTCCCAATGGCAGACCCGTTCCGTTCATGCCAATCAAGGGTATCGACATGGATTGGCCCAATAGGCGTTCACTTGCTGACCTGGCAAGCGAGGGTTCCTCAGAGACAGCAAGCGTATCTGTCATGAGCGAAGGCGAACTCCCCCCGATGCCTGATGGCCTGGATTCGGAGAGCCCACCCATTTACTGCGCGACTATTGCAGAAGCAAAAGCTCAAGCGGACGGCACGGCAGTTGAGCTTCAGTGCAAGCCGATCAACTCCGCAACCAGCGGGTCGTTCGTGATGGGCGAGGACGACACTTACGACACGCTTACCACTTACTACACTGGCACCGTAGTGGCCGACGACCGCGTGAAGAAGGTCACGGGAACGATCCACACCAGCGGTTCTGACAAGGTTCTGGATGTAGATAGCGGCCCTGGCTTCGACCCTGACGGTTATGTTGGCAGCGTCCAGACGGTGGCGCAGGGCACCATTGCCTGGGCCAAAACCTTCGCAGACGGGCTCTACTTGACAGCGGATCTGTCAGGAAAGGTTGTCAGCAGGACGTTTCCTGCACTCGGCTACTTCTACGTGCAGGAGCCAAGTCGAGCGTGTGGCATCCGTGTTAACGACAGCGCATCGGCGGAATCGCTGCACGCTGGTGACATCGTCACGATCTCAGGCAGTGAGATGACTACCGTTGACGGCGAGAGAGCCATACACTATGCGTACACACAGATGGACTCATCTGGGGATGCGCCGAGACCGCTCGGCCTGAACAACAAAGCCGTCGGCGGAGGAGACCTCAACGTTCTCACTCAAGGCCCCGCTGGGGGCACGGGTACCAACAATGTCGGTCTGCTGGTTCGGGTGTGGGGCAAGGTCACGGCAACTGGAAGTGGATACTTCTACGTTAATGACGGCTCGAACCTGAGTGATGGTTCAGGCTCAACTGGTGTTTGCGTCGAAGGCGTCATCACCTACATGCCTGATATTGACGACTACGTGGCTGTGAATGGAATCTCTGGCCTCAAGACGGTATCCAGCAACCTGGCTAGTGTCGTTCGCGTCGCTTCGAGCTCCGACTTCACGCCGATCACGCCGGCGACGCCCGATGGCCTTGAAGCCTATGCGACCGGAACAAGCACCATAAGACTCTACTGGCCTGCGACTCCCGGTGCTACAGGCTACAACATCTACCGGGGTCTGACCTCGGGTGGCGAAGACTATGACAACCCACTCAACAGTTCCACTCCAGTGACCGCTTTGACTTACTTGGACACGGGTCTCACGGAGGACGTAGAGTATTTCTACACGATCAAGGCCGTGTCTTCGTCAGGCATCAGTCAGCCATCCAACGAGAACTCGGCAGTTCCATATGCTGGCGCTGTCCCCTGGGGAGGAAGCGTCTACGACGTAACCGATGCGATCCAGGCAAGGGTCAGTGTCTACGCAGACTACATAAGAGTCTGCGGCCCTGATGGGACCATTTATGATTCGACGCAGCCCACGCCCCAGT
>Ga0123519_10005625_pt1 | contig 19925 bp, 18 predicted proteins | sample YelNatPaOPRAMG02_FD_87396 | JGI IMG/M metagenome (GOLD analysis project Ga0123519, IMG submission 87396) | Hot spring microbial communities from Yellowstone National Park - Yellowstone National Park OP-RAMG-02 (version 2) | ecosystem: Environmental > Aquatic > Thermal springs > Hot (42-90C) ...
GGGGTTTTTGAAAAGATTGAGTGGAAAATGGCATCAGGTAATTAGTGGGTATCATCTTTATCATTATCCAGGAGGAGATAAAGTTTTTAATATGGTAAAAAGCAAGGTTTGGATTCGGAGATTATCCCAAGAAGAGATTAACGCTTATATCAAAACAGATGAGCCTTATGATAAGGCAGGCGGTTATGCGGTTCAAGGGATTGGTGCGGGATTGATTTCTGAAATTCAGGGTTCGTATACCAATGTAGTGGGTTTGCCTTTAGCAGAGCTTTTAGTGGACCTTTTAAGGCTGAAAGTGATTGCGCCGATGGAATAAAAGAGGATGGAAAAAGAGGAGCTTAAGAAAAATTTAGAGAGGGTTCAGGAGCGAATTGAGCGCGCTTTAGAAAGAGCCAAACGAAAGCCGGGGGAGGTAAGGCTGGTTGCGGTGAGCAAGACCAAGCCGGTGGAGTTGATTCAGATGGCGCTGGAACTGGGACAATATGATTTTGGGGAGAATTATGTCCAGGAACTCAGAGACAAAGCTAATCAAATCACTCATCCCCAGATTCGCTGGCATTATATTGGCTCGCTTCAAAAAAATAAGGTAAAATACTTAGTAGGAAGAACTGTTTTGATACATTCGGTAGATTCTTTGGCATTGTTGGAGGAAATTGAGAAGCGGTTTTTTAGGCAGGGGATAAAAATCCCGATTTTACTGGAGGTGAAGCTGAGTGAGGAAGAGACTAAATCTGGGGTTAAGCCAGAGGGCGTGGTGGAGCTTATGGAGTCTGCGCTTAGCAAAAAGGCGGTTGAACTAAAAGGCTTGATGACAATGCCTCCATATTTTCCAGACCCAGAGCAGGCAAGACCTTATTATAGAAGATTGAGAGAATTAAAAGCGGATTTAGAGAAAAGGCTGGATTTGAATTTGACGGAATTATCAATGGGGATGAGCAATGATTTTGAGGTGGCAATAGAAGAAGGTGCCACGATAGTGAGAATTGGCACGATTATCTTTGGAGAGAGGGAGCAATGCAAAATTTCTATGGCAGATTAGGCATAATTGGCGGAGGCAAGATGGCTTCTGCATTGATACAGGGACTATTAGCTCAGGGGATGAAGCCAGACCTGATTTTAGTTTCAGAGCCGGAGGTATCTCGCCAGGCTTATTTAAGAGAAGAATATCAGGTGCGGGTTAGATTTGATAATTCTGCATTAGCTAAAGAGGTGGATATTGTGATTTTAGCGGTAAAACCACAAATAATGGAAACTGTGCTTGAGGAGATTAGTGATAGCATAAAAAGAAAAAATCCCTTAGTGATTTCTATTGTAGCAGGAATTAGGTTGAGCCTGCTCAGCAAATACTTGGGTGCCAATGCCAGATTGGTCCGGGTAATGCCTAATACCCCGGCATTGGTGAGAGAAGGAATTAGCGCTTTTGTTGCGGGTCCAGGCTTGAAAAAAGGAGACCGGGGATTGCTGAAGGCAATTCTGTCAATATTTGGCAAAGAGGTGGAGTTAGAGAAAGAGGAACTGATGGATGCGGTGACTGGTTTAAGTGGAAGCGGTCCTGCCTATATCTTTATGACGATAGAGGCGTTAGCAGATGGCGGGGTGAAAATGGGATTGCCACGCTCGCTTGCTCTTACCCTGGCTTCTCAAACTGTGCTGGGTGCGGGCAAAATGGTCTTAGAAACTGGAAAATCGCCAGCTGAGCTTAAGGATATGGTGGCGAGTCCGGGCGGAACCACCATAGAGGCAATCAGCGTTTTGGAGCAAGGTGGATTTCGGGGGCTTTTGATTAAAGCGGTGGAAGTGGCGACCTTACGCAGTAAGGAATTGGCAAATAGCTTAAAGGAATTGCGCGCTAAGAAAGGAGGAAAGAGATGAAGCTGACTCCGTTAGAGATTTCTGGGAAAAAATTTAAAAAAAAATTCCGGGGATATGACCCGGAGGAGGTTCAGGAATATCTGGAGATGGTTGCAGGGGAGATGGAGAATTTAGTTCGCCAGAATCATTATTTAGAAGAAGAGTTAGCCAAGAAAAATATGGAGCTGAATGATTTTAAATCCCGGGAACAGACTCTTAAGGACACTTTAATTTTAGCTCAGAAATTAGCCCGGGATATGAAAAACAATATGGCTAAAGAGGCGCAGGTGATTATCTCGGAGGCAGAACTGGAGGGGGAGAAGATTGTTCGGAACGCTCATGACCGGGCAATGGAGTTAGAGGAGGAGATTCGGGAGTTAAGAAAGCAACGGCTGAAACTGATTGAGGAGCTTCGCTCAATTCTTCAGACCCATTTTAAAATGTTAGAGCTGGCGGAAGAGGAAGCAAAACAGAAGGAGGAGCAGGAGGAAAAGGTCTCAAGACTTCCGGCGAGAACAAATAAAACTGAATGAGCCAGAACCCTCTTTCGGATTATCTTATCCCGAGACCGGAAGGAGTGATTATCTTTATTTATGTTCAGCCGGGGTCAAAAACTTGCCAATGGCTGGGAGCAACTGGGGATGGATATTTGAAGCTCAAAGTTAAAGCCAAAGCTCAAGAAGGCAAAGCCAATCAGGAGTTAATTAAATTTTTAGCTGATTTTTTCCAGATAGCCAAAAAGAATTTAGAGATTATCTCGGGCGAGAAAAGCAGGCGGAAAAAGGTTCTGGTCCGAGCCAGCTTCAATCTCATTCAAGAGCGGTTAAAAATTATAGACGAGCATAAATCAAAAGCCGAGAACAAAAGCCCGATTAGTGATTAAGCAAGTTAGGTTTTAATCTGTTTATGCATAGAAAGGGAGAGTGGAGAAAATCCCTATTTTTGCCAGAAGTTTAGTCCGGCTTGATTATTGCTCAAAGCATTGAGCGTTATCTCTTCTATGCCCTGAGTTTGGAACCAAAGAATAGAATGATTGACTAATTTGGTCGCGACTCCTTGATTTCGGAATTCTGGTTTCACATAAATGTTAGCAATATAACCGAACCGCTTCTCTGTGTAAATGTTCGGGGTTTGAAAAAGCTTCTTTGCCAATCTGAAAATTTTGACCATTATTTTTAGCGGAAGCTGAGCAAAATTGAACCTACCCCATTTTCTTTCCTCGGGGCTTAATGCCAATGGCTCCAATCGGGAACCACGATAGATATTAAGCTGAATAAAACCAATCGGCTCTTGGTCTTTCTGGGCAAGAAAAAATTTATTATTTCCACCTCTTAAGCACGCCGAAATCCATTTTTCAAAATCCGCATCGGGCGAAAGGCTGGATAACCGAATTAGCCCTGCAAGCTCCTTTTTTATAAGCTCATATAATTGGCTCAAAATTTTCAGGTCTGCTAAATCTGGAGGGCGAATGGTTATTTCGGACATTTGAGTTATTCCTATTTTTAGCAATGATTTTTAAATCCGCATCGGCATCACTACGCAAAGATATTTAGTATCGGTCTCGGTTCTGAATAAAACCGGACTAAGCTCATCCTTAATTTCCATCGTTATCTTGCCAGCCCCAACTGAACTGAGAATGTCAAACAAATACCGGTCATTAAATCCAATCTCCACCTTTTGCCCCTGATAATCACAAGGACATTCCCCCTCTGCCCGACCATAGGTAGGATGTTTCCCCTCAATCAGCAATCTGCCCTTGCTGAAATTCAGTTTCACAGAACGGGCTTTTTCATCCACCATCACACTGGCTAACCTTAAACTTTTCAAAAAATGGTCTCTCTCCAGATTGACCTTAATTGGATTATCCTCGGGAATCACTCTTTTATATTCTGGGAACTCACCATCAACCAATCTCATAAAAATTATAGCGCTCTGGGTCTTCACCGCTAAATGATTATCTTTTACCCCAAGCTTAATTTTTCCCTTTTCTGGCTCCTGGGCGCCAAATAATTTAGCCAGCTCGCTCATTCCTTTTTTGGGTAAAATCACGCCTTTATCAATTACCAAGTCTTTACTTCCTGCAATCTCCCGGTCAATAACCGCCATCCGATGCCCATCAGTGGCAACGAACCGGAGCCATTCATTTTCTAACTTCTCCATAAAAATCCCGTTCAGCACAAATCTCCCCTCCTCGGTCGCAGAACAATAAATGGTTTTGGTAATCATCTCATTAAGAAGCTCTGGCTCCAGCTCAAAAAACTGAAACCCCTCCTCCTTAGGCAAAACCGGAAACTCCTCTGGGTTGATTCCTTGAAGCTCACAAACAAATCCCGCATCCCGGGACTGGGTCTTAAGCTCCACCTTATACGCCTCGGTTTCGGTAAGCACTACCTCCCCTTCTTCTAACTCCCGAAAAATCTCATATAACTTCTTAGCATTAAGACAAACACTGCCGGACTTCTTGAGCTTAGCCGGACAACTATCTATAATGGTCACATCCAGGTCCGTAGCCATAACTTGAATCCCGTTTTTTCCAGTTTTAATTAAACAATTCGCTAAAACTGGCATCGTGTTTTTTCTTTCCACAATCCCCTGTATTCGGGTTATGCTTTTGGTAAATTCTGCTTTATCTAAAGTTATCTCCATCTGCCTCCCTCCTTGGTTTTCTGTTTTATATAGCAAACTTTCTATAAAATTGCAATCTTTATTTTCCAAAAGCGCATTTTCGTTTGGAAAAATTCAAAAAAACCTGTGTTGGCTTTCCTTGGGTTATTTAACATCAAATATCATTCGGTTCTTGCCCGGCTCCTGGCTCCAGGCTTTCCACTCAGGAAGTCCGGGTCCATTGGGATTACCGGTCTTAGCAAAATTAGCCCAGTAAGTGCTCATCCGGTTTGAAAGCTCCTCTCTCCCGGGTTTATTAGCCTCGCTCCAGGCAAACCGCAATGCGCTATCTTTATCCATCTGAAAATTGCCAAACACAAACGGTATCTCCATCGCATGGGCGGCGCCAAAAACAAAATCTGCCGGTTCGGGCTCCTGTTTCCATTCAAATCTATACGCATAAATCTCCTTTTGATAGTTACTCATTAAATCCGCAGGAATATCCACACCCATCTTTTGAAATCCTTTTGACCCTAAATAGGACAAAGCTGAATAAATCGGAAGATATAGCGGGCTCACATACTCGGTCAATTTAATTTTCATATTATTAGGGTCTACCTCTTTATCCAGCTGGCAAAGCCCTTTCTCGTCTAATTTGCCAATCAAAAGTGGCAGAAACAGCTTAAGTTCTTCTTGATTACTCCCAACCAAAAAAGGCACTTGATTATAATTTCCTTTTTCCAAACTTTGCTTTGGGCTCTCAACCAAAACCACCCCATCCACAAATGTTCCCCTAAACCCCTTCAGTCTTCCAAAAATACCTGTCTCATAAGCTAAATAAATCTCTTCTGCACTCTTGCCTCTAAGATAGTTCGCTATCCATTGATTATCTTTCTGGGTAATTAGTTTTTCTGCCTCTTTTTCATCTTTTGCCAGACCATCTTTAATCACCAATTTATATAAAATGGACTGCGCATGTTCCTCTGCCTTCTCTTTAGAACCTGCCTGAGGCGCTCCGCTTTGGGCTATTGCCTTCTGAAATAAGCCTTTTGCTAAAGGAGAGCTAACTAAAGTATAAACATTACCTGCTCCTGCGGATTCTCCAGCAATGGTTACATTATTAGGGTCTCCACCAAAATATGCGATGTTTTCCTTCACCCATCTTAGTGCTTGGATAATATCCAAAACAGCATAATTCCCTGAATCATCTAATTGGTCGCCGGTTTTAAGTGCCGGATGGTTAAACCAGCCCATTGGTCCAAGCCGATAATTGATACTCACAAACACCATATTGTTCTTGAACGCAAAGTTCCCCCCATAATATAAGCTCATTGCGGATTGTCCTACAAAATTCCCCCCTCCATGAATCCAGAAGAACACCGGCAGGTTTTGCTCATTAGTTATTGGTCGCCAGATATTTAAACTAAGACAGTCCTCGCTTCCAATTAAATCCCCTATTTTCTCGCAATCCATAATCGCCATCATCCCGCCATATTGGAAACAGGGTGAGCCAAATTCCTTTGTTTCTTTTACCCCGTCCCATTTTGAGGGGGGCTTGGGCGCTTTCCAGCGAAGTTCTCCAAGCGGTGGCTCTGCATAAGGTATCCCTTTCCAGACACAAGTTTTGCTCTCAGCTTCAATAGTCCCTTTTACCAATCCATAATTAGTCTTTACTGGTTTAGTGCATAACTCCTGAGAATTTATTGAACTGGTTAAAAGAAAAACCAGGGCAGAAAATAAAATCCAGCCTTTTATTTTAACAATCTTCCCTATTTGATTCCTCATTTCCCCTCCTTATCTCTACGGGTTATTCTTTTATTAAGTTAATCTTTATAATAATAAAAGAGCACTGTTAAAAACTTAATAACTCTCTAACCATCTTAAAATAATATATTTTTTTAAAAGACCCATCTTTAAAGAATTGTTAATTTTTTCTTTAAAACCTCTTAACCTTTTTATCCCCAATTATCTCTCCTATCTCTTCCACAGAGTTTTCACCAAATTAATTAATCTCCTCATGAACATTCAACTCATTTAAAATTTTTTCTATTTTTTTTCTTAAATCTTGGTCTTTATTTAAAGCCTCTGAAATTTTTTTCACCGAATGAATCACAGTGGAATGGTCTTTTATACGCTCTTTATCTCCAAAACACTCTCCGATTTCTGGAAAACTTTGTTTAAGCAATTTCCGACATAAAAACATTGCCACCTGTCTTGGTAGAACAAATTTTCTCATCCTTTTTTCCCCTTTTAGCTCCTGCACCCGAATCCCAAAGACATTTGCTACTACCTTCATTATTTTTTCTGGATTTAATTCTTTTTCCCCGTTCAGCAAAATATTATCTAAAATCCTTTTCACTAATTCAATCGTGATTTTTTCCCCGGTCAAAGACGCATAAGCACAAATTCTAACCAAACATCCCTCTAACTTCCTGATATTGCTCCTGATGTTCTTAGCTAAATAATTGGCAACCTCGTCCGGGATACTTAATCTACTCTCCTCCGCCTTCCTCTTAATGATTGCTAACTTGGTCTCATACTCCGGAATCTGAATATCAACCAACATCCCGCTTTCAAACCTACTCCGCAACCGCTCGGTAAGTTCCGGCAATTCCGAAGGCAAGCGGTCCGAAGTCATCACTATCTGCCGACCAGATTCGTAAAGCTCATTAAAGGTATAAAAGAACTCCTCCTGAGTCCGCTCCTTCCCACAAAGAATCTCTATGTCATCCATTAAAAGTAATTCACATCGCTTTCGGAATTTCCTTCTAAACTCATTGACCTGCTGAGTGTGAATCGCATTGATTAGCTCGTTCATAAAGGTTTCCGCCTGAATGCAAATTACCCGCAAATTCGGATTCCTTTCTAACATCTTATTGCCAATCGCATTCAATAAATGGGTCTTACCCAGACCAACTCCTCCATAAATAAAAAGCGGATTATAGATTACCTTATCATTCTCAGCCACCGCTTTACTGGCCGCATGGGCAAATTGATTGCAGGGACCAACTACAAAATTTTCAAAAACATATTTAGGGTTGAGATTGGCTTCCTGCACCCTCTCCAAGAGGGCATAGGTCTTCTCCGGAGCTCGGTTTGACACCGGCTCATTAATTTCTTGCTTCTCCTCTGCTTGCGGTTGAATCAAAAACTCCATTTTAAGCTCTTCCCCGAACTGAGCGCAGACCTGATTTTTGAGCTGAACCCCAAATCGCTCCATAATCCAATACTTATATGCCGGATTAGGAACTGAAAGCAGAATTTTATCTTGTTCCTTGCCTACAAATTTAACTGAATCAAACCAAAGCTCAACCTGTTGACCAGAACATTGCTCTTTTAATTTATTCAAGATCTGGGTCCAGACTCCCTGGCCATCCATCCTTGCCCTCTCTTTCTTATTTTTAATCCGATTAAATACCAAAAATACACACTTGCCCCTCTTTTTTTCCTTTCAATCTCTTAAATAAAAAATCCCAAACTTTTTCACCAAGTTATCCACAGTTGTGGAAAAATTGTTCACATTTAATTAAATGCCTTTTTAAATTTTAGGAAATGAATTTTTTACCTCTCCCCTTGGTTTTAACCCTTGCATCGTGCCTAATTTTATGAATTTAAATTAGCTTGTCAAGTAGAAAAATTTTCCCCAATTTGCTGTGATAGAATCCTAACAATTCCTGATTCCAGCCCTTAGTTTATAACCCCTTGAAACTATTTATAAGCTCAAATCAGATTGTTAAATAAATAACAATTTAATCTCTCTCTAAAAAAATTCCTTCCACAGCTTTTCCACAAAAAGTTCATATCTAAAATTCTCATTTTCTATACCAGTCCTTTCTTAATCAATTATTATTTTTTAACCAAATTCATTAGTTAAGCCCCAAACCTAAATAAAAATTATAAATTCTTGGTCTTGTTCTTTAAATCAAATAATTTTTTGAAGAAGAATAGCTTTAAGAGAAATAATCATCTAACCAAAAGCTTTAACCATCACCCCAAATTTTCTTGCTGGTCTGAAAATGAATTTTAGCAAATTCTTCTAAACCTTCTCTCCCTAACTTTTTTAACAATTGCCTGCCAGCTTCAATTACTTCCTCTCCCGCGCCCCTGGGAAGCAAGATTCCTGCCTTTTTAGAAAGCCCCTCTAACCGATTTAAAAATTCGCCCCGGGCAATAATACTGGCACTGGCAACCGCCAAGTCTTTTTCTCCACCAGGCTTTTGAATTAAATGAATTTTTTTGCCTCGCTCTAACAAAGCCTCTTTAATGTATTCCTCATCCCCAAATTGGTCGCTAATTGCTAACTTAACCGAATGGTTCTCTAAAACATTTTCTATCACCCGAGCATGCGCCCAACCCATTATCCGATTCACATTCCCCATTCCTTGATGAAGCTGATTATAACGCAAAGGATTTATCACCACCTTGCTATGAACCAATATTGTTTCCAGCTCCTTTGCCAGTTTTTGAACCAAATTCAGGGAAATGGTCTTGGAATCCCGAACCCCAAGCCGAACTAAAATATGTTCTTGCTCCGGCGCAACCAATGCTCCTGCCACCACCAGCGGTCCAAAATAATCCCCTTTCCCAGCTTCGTCTACCCCAATCCTTGGTTCTTGTTTACCGGAAAGCCTGGTTTTAAGCCATCCCCGAACATAAAGCTCCTCTGCAAAATCGCTTGCTCCTTTTCCCTGAAGCAAAAGCTTGCCAGTATTGAACCAGCTGATTACAGTGTCCTCAAACCGAGCTTGAATACCCTTGGGAGTCTCTTTTAATTCTACCCCCTGGTTTTCTAAAAACCGCCTCAACTCCCTCCAGCTCTTGGCAGGAAAGCTAAAACTAAAATTTGGGTTTTGGTTCACCTGCTAAAATTCCCAATTATTGTCAATAAATTCTTGTTGCCGATAAACCATTATCCGATTGCATCCCGGACAGGTGATAACCTTTTCCCCGGACAAAACCTCATTGAACATCTGGGAGGGGACACGCCGATAACAATTCTGGCACACCTCCTCCACCACCCGAGTCATCACTTTCACTCCTAACTTCTCTTGAAGCCATTGATACTGCTCTAAAGCATCACCCAGTTTGATAGAACCAACTAACTCCTTCCGCTCCTTCTCCACCTCCGGCAATAATGCCTTTGCCCGATTTAGCTTCTCCTCTAACCCCTTTTTCCTCTTTACCACCTCCGCTTGGGCTTGGGCAAATTCTTTTTGTGCCTCTTTAAATTTTTTCTCCTCCTCATCTATCTGGTCATAAAGAATTAATAGCTCGGTTTCTATCTGGGAGTTCTTTTCCTTCTGTGCCTCTATCTCCTTCAAAAGCGCATCATATTCCTTATTGCTCTTTACCGTGTAAAGCCGAGCAGAACACTTCTTAATATGCTCCTCTCCTTCTTGTAAGTCCAGCTCCTTCCTGGACCTCTGCTTTTTCAATTCTTCAAAATCATGTCTTTTTTCTTCAAGAAATTTTTTTGTCTCTGCCTCTTCTTTCTCCAGTTCCGCTAAAAAATCAGAAAAATGCTCAATAAAATATATAAGTCGCTCCCTTCTTAAATCTATCTCCTGTAATTGCTCTAACAACTCCAAAATTTTAGCCAACTCCTTCTCCTTTCAATTTATAGAAATAAAAAAGCGCCTGAAGGCGCTTTTTGCTCATTTAAACCCTTACGGGATAATCTATTTTGCCTATATCGCTTTTTAAACATTTTTTTCTCATCACTAATGGGCCCGCCAGGATTCGAACCTGGGACCCGCCGGTTATGAGCCGGCAGCTCTGCCACCTGAGCTACGGGCCCAAGCTAAATCAATTCCTTATTATATCCATTTTCCCCAAACCCTCAACTGGCAATAATCATTTTCCGGTAAAGAAAAATGTATTTGATAGAGAATAAAAATAATGATAAAATTTTCCATATTTAAAAGTAGCAAAGAAGCTAACCAATCACCAGGAAATAATGGTTTAGCAAAGCAGGTGTGAGATAAGGGGTTTTCTTAATTTCATCAGGGAACAGGGAGTAGTCGGGCTTGCGGTCGGATTCATTTTGGGAGGGGCTGTAGCCAAGGTGGTTAGCGCACTGGTCAATGACCTGGTTAATTCCTTATTGATTTTACATGATTGCGATGGTAGTTTATTTAGGCGTTAAAATACTCGGGGGGGAGAAGCTGGATAAAAAGAAGGAGTAATCGCAGAATCAAACTAACTCTCAATAAACACTTTCAGTTTTTTGGCTCTGCTGATGTGTCTTAGCTTCCGAAGCGCTTTTGCCTCTATCTGCCGAATCCGCTCTCGGGTGACATCAAAATCCTGTCCCACCTCTTCTAAAGTATGGTCGGATTTCTCACCAATCCCGAATCTCAGCCTTAACACCCGCTCTTCTCTTGGAGAAAGTGTGCTTAACACCTCCCAGGTCTGCTTCTCCTGATTCTCCCGAACCACTACATCTAACGGAGTGGGAATGGTCTCATCCTTAATCAAATCTCCTAACCTGCTATCCTCTTCTTCTCCAATCTGCATCTCTAAGCTAATTGGCTCTTTGGCAATTTTCAACACCTTGCGCACCTTTTCTATAGGCATTTCCATCTTTTCCGCAATCTCCTCCGGGCTTGGCTCCCGTCCTAACTTTTGCACCAAATACCGACTGGTCCGAATCAGCTTGTTAATGGTCTCAATCATATGCACTGGAATCCGAATCGTCCGTGCCTGGTCCGCTATTGCTCGGGTGATGGCTTGTCGGATCCACCAGGTCGCATAAGTGGAAAATTTATATCCTCGTTTATATTCAAATTTTTCTACCGCTTTCATCAAACCGATATTTCCTTCCTGTATTAAATCCAAAAAATGCAAACCCCGGTTGGTATATTTTTTAGCAATGTTCACCACTAAGCGAAGGTTTGCCCGAATCAACTCCTTCTTTGCCTCCAAAACCTCTCTCTCCTCCTTCTCAATCTGCGCCTGCATAGCTTTAAGCTCACTTAAAGTCAGCTGGGACTCCTCCTGAATCCGCCGAATCTCTTTCCGCGCTTTTTTTAGCTCCCGCTCATCTTTGCTCAGCTCCTCCAGACCCACTCCGGTTTCTTGCTCAATTTTTTTCCGGGCATTAGCGTTTTCTTTAGCCATCGCCATCAATTTGTTTAGTTGCCCCTGATATTTGTTTTCTATCTTTTTAATTTTATCTTCATTGGTTTCAATCCCCTTAATCATCTCCCTTATTTTTTCTACAACCTGAAAACGCTGGCGGTCACTCAGGTTTAGCTTGCTTAAAAGCTTTAATAACTGCTCCTCAGTTTTCTTTATACTTTGGCAGAGCCTCTTCTGAGACCGGGATTTAGCTCTCCTCAATTTCTTCTGCTCCTGACGATATTTGGCGTCTAAAATTATTATCTTATCTATGATTTTGATTATCTCTTTTCTGCTCTGCCCCGGCTCTAAATCAAACTCAGAATCACACTCTAAAAGCTCATCAAAATCTTCTCCATCTCCATTATCTGAACTCAAAAGCGTCTGTTCTTTAAAACGATTGCCCCAGGTAATTACCTCTTGGATGGTGACCGGACAATTCAAAAGCGCTTGAAGCAACCGCTTTCTTCCCTCCTCAATCCTCCGCGCAATCCTCACCTCCCCATCCCGGTCCAAAAGCTCATAAGAACCCATCTCCTTTAGATACATCCTAACCGGGTCTATTTCCACCTCCTCTTCTGTGGTTGCGATAGGCAAGGACTGCTCCTCTTGAGGCTCTTCAAAAATTTCTGCTCCTGGCTCAGCAATCACCTGCTTGGGAGGAGCATCCAATATTTTAATATCCATCTCTCCAAACATCTCCATCAGGTCTTCTAAATGGTCAGAACTAACCATTTCCTCACTCAAGCAATCATTCAAATCCTCATAAGTTAAAAAGCCCCGCTTTTTGCCAATCTCTATCATTTTATCCAGCTCGCTCTTCCTTTTTCTTCCTCTGGGCATATTTCCTCCTCTCTATTTATACCGTCTTCCCAGACCCTAATTTTTTTCTCTGTTCAATCAGCTCTTGCTTCTTTTGCAAAAGCTCTGAAATCAATTGCTCATTTCCATTGGTCTTGGCTTGGTTCAACCGTCTGGTAAGCTCCTGGTCTTTTTCCTCAACCTCTCTTTTCTCCAGAAGATAAAGCGCATCTCTTATCGCGGTTAATGATTTATCCCCTTGATAGACATCAGGCTCATTTAGCGCTCTCCCTACAATTTTTTCCCATCTGGTTCCAACCAGAAAGTGCATATAACCCACTGGGTCCGCATTTCCTCGGGAGATTATTTCCTTACATAACTCAGAAATATATAAATTCAATTGTTCATCCGTTATCTTATTAAAAATCTCTGCGTCAATCAATCTTTTTGCTAAAACCGGATTAGGATTATTGACTAAAATAGACAAAATAATAGCTTCTGCAGATAATAGTCCTATAAAATCTCCATTTTTCGCCTGCTTTTCTCCATTTTCTTCTATTTTCTCTGGAATCCTCTCTCTAAGCATAGTCCTTTCTAACCTTTGCATGCTCACCCCGCTCAATTCAGAAAGCCTCTTTAAATATAGCTCCCGCTCCATTCCCTGGGGAATTAATGCTAATTTCTGGCAAAGAGCCCTAATCGCCTCCCCTTTTCTATTTAAATCTGCACCCGCGGAACTTAACTCATATTCCATATAATAATCTAATAGCCTGGTCGCTTTTTCCAGCAATCCCTGAAAAGCCTCTCTTCCCTCTTTCCTCACCATTTCATCCGGGTCAAAACCTTCTGGCATTAAAACCAGAAAAGGGAATAATCCAGCAGAGAGAAAAACCGAAAGCGCTCGGAAGCTGGCTTTTCTGCCTGCGGTATCCGCATCAAAAATCAGAAACACCTGTTTGGTATATCTACCAATGAGCCGAGCCTGATTCTCAGTAAAAGCAGTGCCTAAACTTGCTACAGTTTCTTCAAAGCCATTGATAGCTAAACTGATTTGGTCAAAATATCCTTCTACAATAATTGCCCGGTCTTTTTTTCTTATCGCATCTTTAGCGGAGTCCAAGCCATAAAGCCAATCTCCTTTTTTGTAAATCGGGCTTTCTGGAGAATTGATATATTTGGGAAGACTATCATCCAGCACCCTGGCGCCAAAGCCTCTGGTTCTGCCCAATAAATCCTTAATTGGAAAGATAATCCGCTCCCGGAATCGGTCATAATATCCTTTTTGTCCCGCAACACTGGACTCTCTGGGTAAAATCAAGCCTAGTTCCAGCGCCCAGTTTTCTGGGATACCTCTTCCATTAAGGAATTTCAAAAGATTTTCCCAGCCCGAGGGAGCGTAGCCCAGGCTAAATTTTTCTATATGTTTTTCGTTAAGCCCCCGGGATTTAAGGTATTGAAGCGCTTTCTCCCCTGAATCAGAAAATAAATTTTCTCTATAAAATCTCTCCGCAAGTTCATTCAGGCGGTATAAATGAGCGTTCTCCTCCTCTTGCTTTGAGCCAGCTTGCGCTTGGAACCTTGGTAGCTCCACCCCGGCTCTTTTCGCTAACCGTTCAACCGCTTCAGGAAAACTAATCCCCTCCATCTTCATTAAAAAGGTGAAGATATTCCCACTTTCTCCACAACCAAAACAATGAAAAATACCCTTGCCTTCATGAACTTTAAAAGAAGGGGTTTTTTCTTTGTGAAAGGGACAAAGCGCCTTCCAGTTAGCGCCATCTTTGCTCAGGCTCAAATAATCAGATACCACCTCTTTGATGCTGACCCGGGCTTTAATCTCTTCAATCAGCTCCTGCGGAAAATTATTACCCATTTAGGCTCCGCTTCCCTGCCCGATTTTATTCTCAGCCCCACCACCGCAGGCTGAACCCCGGTCCTGCCGGGAATACTTCTCATTCCGCTAATTCAGAAAGCTGTTTTTTGACCTCCTCACTAACGGTTCTGCCATCCGCTCTCCCCAGATATTTATCTTTAAGCCAAGCCATCACCTTACCCATCTCCTTAATCCCTTTTGCTTCTAAGGCAATAATAGCTTCTTTTACCAGCTGGGTAATCTCCTCCGGAGTGAGCATTTTTGGCAAAAATTCTTCTATCACCTTAAGCTGTCCTTCCTCTTTTTCCACCAAATCCCCTCTCTCGCCAGCTTTAAACGCAGTTATAGATTCCAGATGCCTTTTCTTTAATTTGCTCAAGACCTCAAGCTGTTCTGAATCCGAGAGTGATTTCTTTTTATCTATCTCCGCATAACTTAAAGCGCCCAGCGCCTCTCGGAGCGCAGATACCCGGAGTTCATTTCTGGCTTTTAACGCCTTTTTAAGTTCTTCTTCTAACCTGGCTTTGAGAGCTATCATTTAACCCTGCACCCGGTCCTGTTTTCTCATTCTCTTGATTGCCCGCTTTTTCGCGGCCAGCATCTTTTTCTTGCGCTTGACACTGGGCTTTTCAAAATGCTCCCGTTTCCGGATTTCTGAAAAGATGCCCGCCCGCTCGCATTGCTTTTTAAAGCGCCGAAGAGCGCCCTCAAAGTATTCTCCCTCTTTTATTTTTATCTCTGGCAATGTCTTTTCACCCCCTTCCAGCCAGAAAGAATTAGTTATCTGCTTAAATTGTGAAGATAACTAAAAGTTAGGAATTGTCAAGCATTTTTTAATCTATTTTTAACCAAAATCTAAATCCAGCCCAATTGGTTCTGGATAATTGACCCGGCAAATCAGGTTGAATAAAATGTTTTATGTGAAACAATCAAGCTTGAGCCATTTACCCTTTAATAATGTTTCATGTGAAACAATTATGAGTTAAAATATCTCTTAAGCTAAAGCGTATAATGAATTAAAAGGTTTTTAGTTTTTTAGCTTGACAAAACCTGAAGATAAGCTATTATCGTTTAGAATCGGAATTCAAAAAATGAATATCGGTTCAGAAAATTTAAAAAGGAGGCTCTTCCGTGCCTAAAAATAATAATAAAATCAATATATTATACCACAAAAAAAGAATTTTAAAAACCGCATTATTTATCTTTGTTTTCGTTGGATTTTTCGCATCTTTTGCTAATGAGCCAGAAGAGCTTTTAGCCCCAGGCACTAAATTATCTCTTGAGGATTGTATAAAAATTGCGCTTAAGAATAATCCTGAGATAAAAAGCGCAGAGCATAATATAGAATTATATAAAAGCCTGCTTGGTGGCTCCCGGTCGGTTTTTTATCCGCAGATCAATGCCAGTGGGAACTACAGCTATAGAACTAGTCCCGAGAGCGAGGTTTCGGTTCCTGGAGGGGTGGGCGGGGAACTATCTAACCAGCCTTATGAGCAATATAATTTTAGTATTTTCTTGAACCAGCTTTTGTTTGACTTTGGCAAAAGTTATTATCAATCTCGTTCTGCTCTGCTTGAGTTAAATTCTGCGGAGCATGAGCTTACCCAGACCCAGCTTCAGGTTATATATAAAGTGAAGCAGGCTTATTATGGGGTTTTGCGGGCAAAGAGGAATTTAGTGGTTTTTAACCAGAGCATAGCTCAGTTAGAGCTGAATTTAAAGATGGCAGAGGCGCTTTATCAGGTGGGAAAAAGCGCCAAGATAGATGTGACCAGTGCGGAGTTGAATTTAAGCAATGGTCAATTAGAGTTGATTCAAGGAGAGAATAATTTAAGAACCGCCATCGCCACACTCAATAATGTGATGGGATTAACCAAGCCTTTGGAGTATGAGTTAGTGGATGAGTTAGAGGAAAAGAGAGCAGAGTTCAATTTTGAAGAGGTTTTAGAAAGGGCTTATACCCAAAGACCGGATTTAAAAGCGCTTCTGGAAAGGGAGAAAGCGCTTGGACAATTGGTCAAATCTGCCCGGGCGGATTATCTTCCTAAATTAACCGCGTCTGCCAGTTATAATTGGACTGGGGAGGATTTTCCGTTGAGTGATTATTGGGCAATCGGGCTTGGGGTATCGGTTCCGCTCTTTAATGGTTTTCAAACCCGGAACTCAGTGGAGCAGGCAAAAGCCAATTTAGCCATTTTGCGCTCAAATATAATGCGATTGAAGCAGGGGATTTATTTAGAGGTAGAAGAGGCGTATCTTAAATTGGAGGAGGCAAAGAAGCGGATTTTAGTTGCGGAGCTTAGTCAGAAGCAGGCGGAGGAGAATTTAAGTTTAGCTAAAGGTCGTTATCAGGCTGGAGCAGGTAGTGCAATAGAGTTAGCAGATGCGGAGCTAAAGTTCAGTAATGCGGGTTTAGGTTATATTCAGGCGCTTTATGATTATAAGCTGGCAGAGAGCGCATTGGAGAAAGCGATGGGGGTGGGAGAATAATGAAAATTAAAAAGCCCGGCTGGTTATTGATTATTGGAGCGGTAGTAGTTTTAGTGGTTTTGCTGATTTTGGTTTTGAGCAAAAATAATAATAAATCTGAATATGTTTTTAGAGAAGTAGAAAAGCGCACTCTGGAGAAGTTTATTACTGCAACCGGCACGATTAATCCGCTGACCACGGTTCAGGTTGGGACTCAGGTTTCTGGCAGAATCAAAGAGATTTATGTGGACTATAATTCCCAGGTGAAAAAAGGGGAGCTTTTGGCAGAGATAGACCCAGCATTATTTCAGGCGCAGGTGGACCAGGCAAGGGCGAATTTAAGCACTGCTCAAGCTAACCTGGTTCGGGCTAAAGCTAATTATGAAAATAGTAAAAAGAACTATGAGCGGGCTAAAGAGCTTTTTGAAAAGGAGTTAATCGCGAGAGCAGAGCTGGACAATGCGGAGACCGCCTTTCTTTCGGACCAAGCGCAGGTCACGGTCGCGACTGCTCAAGTTGCGCAAGCTAAAGCTAATTTAGAGAATGCGGAGACCAACCTCAAATATACCAAGATTATTTCCCCCATTGATGGGATAATCATTTCTCGGAATGTGGATATAGGTCAAACCGTGGTGGCGAGTTTTCAAAGTCCGATTTTATTTTTGGTCGCGGAGGATATGACCAAGATGCAGATTACCACCAATGTTTCAGAGGCGGATATTGGAGATGTAAAAGAAGGCCAGGAGGCGGATTTTACCGTGGATGCTTATCCCGGCTTAAATTTTAAAGGAGTGGTTTCTCAGGTTCGGAACTCTCCTACCACGATTCAAAATGTAGTAACCTATAATGTGATTGTGAATGTAGATAATCCGGAGTTAAAGCTCAAGCCGGGAATGACCGCAAATGTTTCTATTTTAGTGGCGAAAAGAGAAGAGGTTTTAGCACTGCCCAATGAGGCGCTTCGGTTTTCTCCCCCAGCGCAAAATTCTAATCAACCGATTAAGCGCTATGATAAGCCCGGGGTCTGGATTTTAGAAAAGGGAATTCCCAAGCGGATAGAGGTTCAGCTGGGGATAACTGATGGCAATTGGACTGAAATCATTTCTGGAGAATTAAAAGAAAAAACCAGAGTAATAGTGGAAGTCTCCAAAGAAAAGAAAGCAAAGGCTACTTTCAAACCTCCGGCACCGAGGTTATTCTGAGATGGGTTTATTAGAAGTTCAAGAGCTAATTAAGGTTTATGATTTAGGCGATGTTAAGGTGAAGGCGCTGGATGGGGTTAGTATGAGCATTGAAGAAGGGGAATTTGTTGCGATTATGGGACCATCTGGCTCTGGCAAATCTACAATGATGCATATTCTTGGTTGTCTAGATAAGCCGACCAGCGGGAGCTATTTTCTGGGAGGGAGGGATGTTTCTAATTTGAATTTAGATGAGTTAGCAGAGATTCGCAATAAAAAAATTGGGTTCGTGTTCCAGAGTTTTAATCTTCTTTCCCGGACCAGCGCCTTAGAGAATGTGGAATTGCCAATGCTTTATGCCGGGCTTTCATCTCAAAAGAGAAAAGATAAGGCGCACTGGGCGCTTGAGTTAGTTGGACTTTTTGGCAGGGAGGGGCATTATCCCAATCAGCTTTCTGGCGGGGAGCAACAGCGGGTGGCAATAGCCCGGGCAATGGTGAATGACGCAGATATTATTTTAGCGGATGAGCCAACAGGAAATCTGGACACTAAGTCCAGCATAGAGATTATGGAGATTTTTACTCGCTTGAATCAAAAGGAACATAAAACCATTGTGATAATTACTCATGAGCCAGATATAGCGAAGTTTTGCGCTCGCCAGGTTCGGTTTCTGGATGGAAAAATCATTTCTGATGAAAGGCGGGAATAGGGATGATGCCCATAAGCTCTATTTTTAAAATTTCTCTCCGCGCACTTCGGATGAACAAACTGCGCTCGGGCTTGACCATTCTCGGTATCATCATTGGGGTTAGTGCGGTGATTACTATGATAGCGGTGGGCAATGGCGCAAGCCAGGGGATTAAGGCACAAATCGCAAGTATGGGTTCAAATCTTTTGATTATCGTCCCGGGCACAACCACCGCCAGCGGGGTGAGAATGGGCGCAGGCACCCAGCCCACGCTTTCAGTAGCAGATGCGGAGGCGATACAAAAGCTTTTAGAGGTTCAGACAGTTGCGCCGATTTCCAGCGGAGTTGGACAGTTGGTCTATGAGAATAGAAACTGGTCAACTTTAATCACTGGCTCTACTCCCAGCATTTTTTCTATTCTCAACTGGAATTTAGCTTTAGGGCGATTGCTCAATGAGGAGGATAATCGGGGCTCTGCCAAGGTCTGCGTTCTGGGCGATACAGTTGCGACTCAGTTATTTGGGGAGATAAATCCGATTGGAAAGATTATCCGAATCAAACGTATTCCTTTTGTAGTGGTGGGACTGCTTTCAGCCAAGGGACAATCCGCGGTGGGAACTGACCAGGATGATGTGGTTTATGTTCCGCTCACCACTGCCCAGAAGCAATTATTTGGCACTACTTTTCCGGGTTCAGTGCGGATAATTATGGTGCAGGCAAGCGCGGATGAGCTTTTAGACACTGCTCAGGAGAAAATTACTCTGCTTTTACGGCAGAGGCATAGAATCGGACCTAATCAGGATGATGATTTTTCAGTTCGGAACATCACCCAAATGATGGAGGCGTTCCAGACCGCTACTCGGATTCTGACGATTTTGCTTGGCTCTATTGCCAGCATCTCGCTTTTGGTGGGTGGCATCGGGATTATGAACATTATGCTGGTCTCAGTGACCGAGCGGACTCGGGAGATTGGAATCAGAATGGCGATAGGAGCAAAGACTTGGGATATAAGATTACAATTTTTGATTGAGGCAATGATTCTTTCTCTGGTTGGCGGGGTGATAGGGATTATTTTAGGAGTGGTTGCGGTGGAGATGATTACCTGGCTGAGCGAGCTAAAGGCGATTATCACATTCAGTTCCGTCCTATTAGCCTTGAGCTTTTCCGCAATCGTCGGCATCGGCTTTGGCTTTTACCCTGCTTACAAAGCGTCGCTTCTCAATCCGATTGAGGCGCTTAGGTATGAGTGAGGAATTCTTTAAAAATTTATCTTCCCTGATTTCATAAAAAGATAGATTTGACAAAAATATATCAATGCGGTTCAATCTTTTTAAGGAAA
>Ga0123519_10005627_pt1 | contig 19920 bp, 18 predicted proteins | sample YelNatPaOPRAMG02_FD_87396 | JGI IMG/M metagenome (GOLD analysis project Ga0123519, IMG submission 87396) | Hot spring microbial communities from Yellowstone National Park - Yellowstone National Park OP-RAMG-02 (version 2) | ecosystem: Environmental > Aquatic > Thermal springs > Hot (42-90C) ...
AATTTCTTTTGCAAATGTTTAAGCTAAATATCAGATAATACCATTAACATTAAGAAGTTTAAGTTGATGTGTTTTAAATATAAAAATAAAATCTATTTAATAATTTTTATAAATTTGGTATTGTATTAGAATTTTTTTAAAAAAAAATGAAATTTTTATTAACTTCTTCGGATAATATATAAAGACAATAAAAGGAATGTATTATATCTTAATAATGATAATGGTATAACATATGTTCCAGTTGATACATATCCTTCTTCATATAAGGATTATGCTGTAGTAATGTACAATAGATTAAAAAGAAATAGCTATCCTAATTTAACAAGAAAGATAGTCGCAAAGACGCCGGTCTTTATATTTTAAAATAAAAATTGTAGTTGCAGATCTAGATTCCAATATGGCTGTTGCCGAATCAAATACTTTTATTGTAGAACCAACTACAGGTATTTCTGATGTTAGCCCAAAATTCACTTTGATTAATAATAATAAAAGCGAATCCAATATGCCCTACAATTTCATAACAATAAATGGAAGGATGTATAATAAAAATTATAGTAACAAATTTTTTAATATACAAAAATATATAAATCAAAAATATATATTAAAATTAAAATAACTATTTGGAGGCAATTACCCATTCACAATTTTAACAGAAAAGAGGCTACATTTATGAAGACAAGTGTTTGCATTAAAGTACTGTTCGTTCTTATATTCACAACAAGCTGTCCGATACTTGCCCAATGGGTGCAAACCAACGGACCTTATGGCGGCAGCGTTGTAAGATCTTTTGCCGTTTTGGGTACCAATCTATTTGCTGGGACTTTTGGCGGTGTTTTTCTTTCCACAAACAACGGCGCAAGCTGGACTGCAGTCAATAATGGCTTACCGCCGTATACTGATGTTAATTCCCTCGCTGTTTTGGGCACGAATCTCTTTGCCGGGACTAGGGGCAGCGGTGTGTGGAGAAGGCAATTGTCGGAGATGAAATGATTACCTCCTTGGCAAAACGGCACGGCGTAAACACGCACGAGGTTACTGGATATCATTAACAAAAATTATATTGCGGATATAAATGAATAATCACCATATTTTTTTTTTACATATCAAAAATCTAAAAGCAAACAAAATATTTTTATATCTATTTTATAACTTCATAAAAAATGGCTTTTTTTCTTGAACTAAAAATATAAAAACATTTCTTTATATTTAAACATTTTCCCCAAAATCCAAAATTTGATAAATAAAATGATACCAGTTCTAAAGGACCCTGTAAAAAAATGTGCGAAAAATTCTTGACACTACCAAAAATAAATTCATTATTTGTAAATTTTAAAAGAATAAAGCGTAACTAATAATATTTAGATTGTATTTTTTATAACCAAAAACTAATTTGCTTTACAATAACTCAAAACAAACAAAACTTATTTCTAATTAATAAATTAGATTAAATAAGCGTAATTTTTGTATAAATCTCTCTTAAAAAAATTATTTTCTTTTAAAACTAAGGTTAATTATGATTTCCCGTAGAGAATTATTGCAATCATCTGTTGGTTTAATTTGCTTGAGTGGTTTTTCTTCCTGTTTTGCCTCAAAAGAACAAACAGGTATAAAAGCAAAATACTGGCAGCCTATGGGAGACAATAAATGCGCATGCGAACTATGTCCCCATGAATGTATTCTTGAAGTAGGCAAAACAGGTATCTGCAGAACGCGACAGAATATTAATGGCACATTAATAAACAATGCCTATGCAAATCCTTGTGCTGTTCATGTTGACCCAATAGAAAAAAAACCTATATATCACATGCTTCCGGGGTCAAAATCATATTCTCTTGCAATTGCTGGCTGTAATTTGAGATGTCTTAATTGTCAAAACTATACTATCAGCCAGCAGTTTCCAAAAGATACTCAAAACGTATATCTTCCACCAGAAAAGGTTGTTGAAGAAGCAAAACGATTGGGCTGTGCTTCTATATCTTATACATATTCCGAACCAATTGTTTGGTATGAATATGTTTTAGATACATGCAAAATTGCCAAAAAAGCTGGTATTAAAAATGTATGGGTAACGGCAGGATATATAAACGAAGAACCTCTTAAAGAACTTGCACCTTATATGGACGCTGCAAACATAGATTTAAAAAGTTTTAAAAATGAAATATATTTAAAATTAAATAGTGCAAAACTTCAACCTGTTTTAAATACAATAGTGAATGCAAAAAAACTCGGAATATGGGTAGAAGTAACCAATCTAATAGTACCAACATGGACCGACGATTTTGAAATGATAAGAAAAATGTGTAGATGGCATAAAGAAAATCTTGGTGCAGATACGCCCTTACATTTTTCAAGATTTTTCCCTTTGTATAAATTAGAGAATCTTTATCCCACCCCAAAAGAAACCCTTTTAAAAGCACAACAGATAGCAAAAGAAGAAGGGATAAATTATGTTTATATTGGTAATGTAGTAGAAATTGATTCAAATACATATTGTCCTTCGTGTAAAAAAGTGCTTATTATTCGTGATGGTTATTATATTAAAAGTAACCTTATTAAAAACGGAAGATGCCCCTATTGCAAAAGAACCATTGATGGAATCTGGAATTAATTAATATGTACTATATTAAACTTAATAAGAATTTTTATTTTACACTCTTTACAATTATAACAGGAGTGTTGTTTATGTTAAATCAAGACTTGTTTTCTCAGGAAATAAAAAAAATAAGGCAACCAGCAGTAAGCGGACAGTTTTATTCAGATAATCCAGAAGAGCTTAAACAGGAAATAACTTCTTATTTATCAAAGGCAAAAAAAATAAATGCCAATCCTCAAATTTTAATTTCTCCTCACGCAGGATTTGTTTTTTCTGGGCCTGTTGCTGCAATGGGATATGCCAATGTCAACAAAAATATTAAAACAGTAATTATAATTGGACCATCACACCATGCTTATTTTGAAGGAGTTTCTATAGCAGATTTTGATGCATATATGACTCCTTTAGGAATTGTTCCTATAGAAAAATCCATTGTAGATAAATTAAGAAAAAATCCAATTGTTTGCTCTAATCTAAACGCAGATGTTCCAGAACATTCATTGGAAGTTCAATTGCCTTTTCTCCAAATTGTTTTAAATTCTTTCTCTATTGTTCCTATTGTTATTGGCAAAGTTGAGCCTTCTTTGGTTGCCGATATGCTTATTCCTTTTGTAAATGAAAAAACTTTAGTTGTAGCATCTTCAGATTTTTCACACTATCATTCAAATAAAGAAGCAAGAAAATTAGATGATCAATCAATTAAAACCATTCTTTCTGGCGACACAAAAGGTTTTCTTGACGCTTGCGGCGAACAACCAATAAGAATTGTTATGCATATAGCAAAAAAACTCTCTTTAACCCCTGTTGTTTTGGATGCAAGAACTTCTTATGACACTGCTCCTCAATATGGCGGCTCAAACAGAGTTGTTGGATATGTTTCTGTTGCCTATATAAAAAAAGAAAATTCTAAAAAAACTCAGCCTTAAAAAAATGTTTTGATATGCATTTTTTTAAAATTTGGGTTTTTTATCAATATCTGTAATTTTGTTTATTTGTTTGTAAATGTATACCAAATAATTATCCGTCTTTTAACTTACAAACTTATGATAATCAAAGACTAATATATGCCATAGAAAAAGCTTTTATGTGAGCGTATACGATTCTTTGGCGTCAACAAATGAAAAACCTGTTTTTTTAAGCAGTTTTACCTATGACTTTTGGCTAGAAACAACAAAAGTAACTCAAAAAGAATTTTATGAAATAACATGACGAAATCCTGTTTGTGATACTGCGTACGCACTGTATGGAAAGATAAACCTGTGCAAATATGTCGGGTAATCACGACTATACACATGAAAAGGCCTATGACAGGCATCTTTTGAGTGAAAAAGAAGCACAAAAAATAAGTATACCTCTTGATTTATTATTTCAAACTTTACTTAGCCACTAACACAATTATTATTTTGTTTTATATAATACAAAAAGGATATTTGTTATGAATAGTAAAATTCTATTTTTGTTGGTTTTTAGTTCATATATAACAGGAGCAGTATTTATGTTTTCAATCAATTGCAATGCAGGGCAAAAAGAGCCCGGCAAAAGTGAATCTAATTCTAAAAACCTTTCTTTAAATAATACTTCGCCAAAAGAAGAATATTCCGACAGTGTTAAACAATTTCTTTTAAAATTGGCACGGGCAAATTTAGAAGCATCTGTAAAAAATTTACCTCCAGTGTATCCCAAAAACGAAATTCCAGAAATAGTAAAAGAAAAAAGAGGATGTTTTGTAACCCTCACAAAAAAAGGCCAGCTTAGAGGATGTATTGGTTATATAGAAGGAATAAAGCCTTTATATGAAGCTGTTATAGACAATGCAAAAAATGCAGCGCTTTCTGACCCTCGGTTTTCTCCTGTTACTCCAGATGAACTCTCACAAATTAAAATAGAAATTTCTATTTTAACCAAGCCCGAGCCAATTTATTTTAAAGATCCCCAAGATTTGCTTAACAAAATTGTTCCGTTTAAAGATGGAATAATTCTTACAAAAGACTTTTATCAATCAACATTTCTGCCTCAGGTTTGGGAACAGTTACCCGACAAAATACAATTTTTAGAGCATCTTTCCCTTAAAGCAGGTATGCACAAAGACGGCTGGAAAACATCCAATGTTAAGCGTTATTACGCAATTCATTTTGAAGAACATTAGCAGTTCTTTTTTTTTTATTTTTTCTATCGGTTTATTTTCTGCCGCTGTTCAGACTATTTACTTTAGAGAATATTTGTCTGTTTTTTCTGGCAACGAATTAACAATTGGAATGATTTTTTCTTTCTGGATGATTTTTACAGGAATAGGAAGCATTGTTGGAAGCATACATACAAGAAAATCAATTATAAAAACATCAAATTCCACCTTTGCATGTATTCTTTTGATTTCTTTTACAATAGGAATATTTGTTTTGCGTGCAATGCGGTTGATTTTTATTGCAGGAAAAACCCTTGGCCCTTTAGAAATAGCTTTAATAATCATTTCAAGCCAAATGCCGTTTTGTTTTATTAATGGATATATAATAGGAGTGCTTCTCACAAAATCAAAAAAATCTTCAATATTATATGCTTTAGAAAGTGGAGGCTCTCTTTTGGGTTCTATTTTTGTTTTTTTTGCAATATTGTCATTTATAAAAAATTCTGTAATTTCTATATTATGCTCAATTATTCTTGGAATGATTTGTGTTAAAAATATAAAAACATTTTTATTATATATTATTTCTGCTGCATTTCTTTTTATTTTTGATAATAATTCTTTACAATGGAAATATAATTTCCCTATAAAAAAGATATTTTATGGGTACGAAGGCGAAATAGCGATTCATATAGAAAAAAATGATACTGTTTTTTTTGTAAATGGCTCGGTTTATAAATCTTCTATGTATACTGCTTTTTGTGAACAGGCAGTGCATATTCCAATGAGCCAGCAATTAAACTCAAAAAAAGTGCTGGTAATTACAGATAAAGGACATTCAAAAGAATTGTTAAAATATAAAAATATATCTATAGACAAAATAGAATCAGAACCTTTGTTTGCATCTTCGGGTAGCAAAGTAATTTCTTTAGAAACTTATAAAGCACCATATCTTTATGATATTATTTTTATTGGTAATTCTATTCCATACAACGTTTCTACAAATCGTGTTTTTACTACAACATTTTTTAATCATATAAAAACACTTTTATCTGATTCTGGCATTGTTACTTTTACCCTTTCATTTTCAGAAAATTATTTAAGCCTTTCGGAGAAAAAATTATATGATGCTATTTTAAATTCTCTTAAAGCTACTTTCAAATACGTAATAGTCTTTCCGGGAATTGGTTATACTTTTATTGCTTCAAATAAGCATTTAAATGATACCTTTTCTATAAACGTGCCAACAACATATCTAACTTCTACTATTATACCGTCGCTTTCACAAGAACGATTTAATCTGGCTAATACTGTTAATTTTTCTCAATATATAAATACTATTTACAAGCCCATTACTTTGATTCTTTCTTTAGAAAAATGGCTTGAGCTTTTTAAGACTCAAATATTTTTTTTGGTCGTTGTGTTTTTACTATTGCTTATTTTTATATTTGTTTTTACTCCCAAAAACATAAGTTGTCTGTCTGTTGCTACTACGGGTTTTGCTGTTGGAATTTATTCTATTTGTTTACTTTTAATATATCAGGCTTATTATGGCGTTTTATATTCAAAAATTAGCATACTTCTTTTCTTTTTAACTTTAGGATTTTGTATTGGTGCATTGTTAAAAAAGTTTTATTTTTCCGATTTGATTATTGGATTTTATTGTTTATTAACTTTACTATTTTTAACTTATTTATCTTATCCATCTACTTTTATTTTTTACTTGTTTCATTTAGGAATAGGTATTTTAGGCGGTGCACAAATTGTTACAAGAAAAAAAGAAATCATGGGCAATCTTTATGCCGCAGATTTGTTTGGTGGTGCCTTGGGCATGGCAATTGGCTCCACTTTTTTTATACCACTATTTGGAATAAGAAATACTGCAATTGGAATATTTTTTTTAAAACTGTTAATTGAATTTTTTGGATTTTTATTGTCTAAAAAAATTTAACGATTATTATTAATTATTATGTAGATTAATTTGGTTTTCTAAACTATCTGTAATTCTTTTAAATTTGTAATAACTCGCTAAAACTTTATTATAATATGAGGTAGGAAGAACTTGTTGCTGCGAAATCATGTTAATAACAGCCATTGGCCCTTGATTGTATGCAACAAGACCAAGTTTAAAGCTTTTAAATTTAGATATAAGCTGGGTTAAGTATGCTACACCTAATGCTATGTTTATTTCTGGTTCAAAAAGATTATCTGGATGAGTAAGATTTATCCCTAAAGCCTTTGCTATTTCTTGAGCTGTTTCAAATTTTATCTGCATTAGTCCCAATGCACCACTGTTAAGACCGCTCTTAAATTTTCCTTTTGCATCTATATAAAACTTGCTTTCTGTTTCTATTACTGCAAGTAAAAGCAGAGGATCATAGCCAAAAGTCAAACTATTTGAATAAATAATATTAGAAAGAATATATAAGGTTTTTGGGGCAAGTCTTTCTTTTAAAGAAATATTCAAAGCATCCGATATTTTTGCTTTTATTAACTCTTCGTTTATTTGTTTTTTCAAAAGGAGGTAATTTGTTTCTAGCATTGCTATATTTTTTACATTCTTACGAATTTTTGTTTCATTTAAGAAAATCCAAAATGCAAGAAAAGAAAAAACGCCAATAAAAAAAATCATGGCAAAGATGCTTAAAAATTCAGAAAACCAGATTCTTTTGCCATGAATTATCATGCCAAGTTTACGAGAAAATAAAAAGGCTTGATATTTCATTTGCTTTTTTGTGAATTATTATCTTTTTCTTTAAATATGCCAAGTTGTTCTAAAGGCTTTAATCTTTCTTTTAATTCTTTAATTTCTATTTCCATTTTTTTATTGATTTTTGTTAATTCTGCTATTTCTTTTTCCTGCACATGAATATGATTGCTTTGAGATTGAATAATAAAAATTAGAGTTAGAATCCATCCCAAAAGCGTAACAAGGAGTATAATTGCAACAGGCAAAGATAATCTTATCCCAGTTTTTTTTCTAAAAGCCTTACTTTTTTGTTTTAGTCTAGAAAACAATCCACCGCTATAAATTGATTTTGAGTCGGGGAATATAGAAAATATATTTTTATATTGTTCAAAGGCTTTTGTAACAATTTCGTTTTTAAAAACAAATAATATCTTTCCTTGTTTTCCCATCATAAGATTTACAAGATATACAAACATAGACACTGCGGCTTCATCTATATAATTAACATTTTCTAAATCAAATACAATTCTTTTATTACCATCTTCTATTAGGCTAATTATTTTTTCTTTTAAAGAAGGAACCTGTTCTGAATGGAATTGACCCGATAAAAAAAACCAGAGAGTATCATTTTTAGTTTCTATAGTAAAGTTTAGTGCTTCAGATTTCATCTGTTATTTTCCTCTTTATTGCAATTCGTCTAAAATTAATTTTGCCAACGAGTGACCATATTCCACTTCCATCTAAAATTATTGGTGAACTAATAACCATAGTAAGAGTATCTTGAAGAGGAGAATCTTGTCCAAAAGTAGAAAATACCCATAGATTAACTGGTTTTTGAAGAATAAAATGCATCAAAACGCCGCAATATGGGTCACATAAAGCCCATTGGGTTATTTGAGGAAATTCTAATTTGGAATTTGACAGATGATAATATTTTCGTTTTTTATGCAGAAAAAAAGCATCATTGTTTATGATTCCGGGCAAAGAAAAACACATTTCTATGCAGAGACTAAAATTATAGGAAGTTAAAGAATTATTAGTTAACTGATAAGCAAAAGAAAGCGAAGAATGATTTTTTTGGATTCCAAATACCTTTTCTACACCTATAGGACAGGGTTTTTCCATCTGAATAATTGTTCCCTGTCGTTGTAGAGAAACTTTTAAGTCATTTTTCACTTTTTTTATCTTATAATCGTAATTACTAAAATAAAAATCCGCCAAATCTTTTTCTTCTTTTGCTTTATATTTATCTAAAGTAATTAAGGCGCTAAAAAAATGATCCACAAAAGCAAGCAGAGATAAATCTTTTTCTATAATACTAGGAAAAAAATGCCTGTTTGGATTTAAACAAGCACACAAATTAATTTCGCGCACCCGATAATCTAACTCAAAAATTGTACCCCCATTATTATAATCTATTCCTACTAAAATATTATTATTTGACATTAATATTATTTTGCTATTGTTTCTGTAAAAATCGCATATTTTGATTTTTTCAGAGTCAACTTCATTGATATTATTTAATTCTTTCTCTGCTTCTATTGCTTTTTTATAACAATACAATCTGTCGTTGAGATTAAAAAAACCACTCTCAAAAGAAGGTATATAATGATTTATATCCTGAACAAAAAATAGCTTTTTTAATATTTTCTGCACCTTTTTTGATTCTTTAAGAGATTCAATTTGTTCGCAGATATCAAATATTTTACGCTGTATTAATCCTATCTGGTCAAAAGAAAACAAATAGTTTAAAAAATAAGGTTTTTGTTCGTTCTCATGTCGTTTAAAAGCAAGAGATGGTGGAAGATACATTAAACCCAAAGGCGAATTATAAGATAAATATTCAGATAAACAAACCGGCTTAAAAGACAGAATATTTTTTTCTAAAACAGAGAAAATATTAATAAGAGCATTCTTAATATTTTTTTCTTTCTGAAAAACAGGATATAAAAAGTCTAAACAAAGAAGCTTATTATCTGTTTTATTATCTTGTTTAAACTGATGATAAAGCCATTGCTCAAAATTATTATTAGAAAAAAAATTCAACGAAATAGACGTATATGGAAAAATTACCAATGGGTTTCCTAAAAATTCTGTAACCCAAAATCCTAATAAATTTGAAAATTGTTTTTCAATAAAAGAATTAGAAAGAACAACATATTGAAATCCAAGATTTTTTATAAGATCAATATAAGCGGGTTCCCAGTTTGAAAATGCAGGCATAAAGCCATGCGGACTATTTCCAATAAATTCCTTAAAAACATTACATGCTGTTTTAATATTTTCGTTACAAAGCCACACAGGAAAAAAACTTAAAAAAGGCTCAGTATAGCCTGTTGTTAACCACTCTATTGAACCTGTTTTGCTTTTTTCTCTTAGATGCAATATTAACATAGAATCAATGTTATCTAAATAATATCCCGGCATCGCCAAATTAAAATGAATGTTTTTAAAAGACGAACTTGCTTCTATTAGTTCTTCTATAAACGAATTTATTGTTTCTTTAAACAAATACTGAGGAATAAGATTGTTTTTATAAGGATGAATAATAAGAGCAATAGATTCTCTTTTCATAATATTTTAGTATATAATCAATTTAATATTACTGCAAGAGAGTAAGAAAAATTTATTAGATTCAAATCATTTATTAGAAAAAGATTATGTTCGTGATAAGAGTAATTTGATTTGTTTGTTTTTTAGTCTTAAGAAAATTTTTTGTTTTTTATTTTTTTCATATAATCAAATATTAGATTTATTCCATCATTATTCAAATATGATGTTTTTATTATTTCTGCATCGCTTTTAAGCTTTTTAATATCAGACTCTGCTCGGTTTAAATCAAATTTTACATAGGGTAATAAATCTATCTTGCTAATAATAACAAGGCTAGCTCTAATAAAAAGTCCGGGGTATTTAATTGGCTTTTCATCACCCTCGGTTACAGAAAGAACAGCAATTTTCTCGTCTTCACCTAAATAAAAAGAAGATGGGCAAACAAGATTTCCCACATTTTCTATTATAAGATATTCTGTTTTGTAAAGAGATATTTTTTTTAATGTATCGCTTATCATTTTTGCACTAAGATGACAGGAACCATGAGTTTCTAATTGATATGCTTTTGCACCTGCTCGTTCTATTCTATCTTTATCTAATTGAGTCTGAATATCACCCGTAATTACAAAAAGTTTATCTCCAATTAGTTTTGCAAGAGATTCTAAAATGGTTGTTTTTCCAGAGCCCGGAGAGCTTATCATATTAAAAACAGTTAATCCCAACTCTTTAAAAAAAATTTTGTTCTTATAGGCTATTTCATCATTTAACGAATAAGCACTTTGCTCAAGTTTTACTTTACTCATTTCCATCTTCTACCTCAATGCTTTCTACTATACAATCATGACCACTTTTTATTTTTCTTGATATTTTTTTACAATTTGGACACAAAGTAAAAAGATTTTGTGCAACATATTCATTCCCACAATCGCAAATAAAAACTGCCGGCGTTTCCTTTGTTTCTATTTTTATATCTTTCATATTGTCTTCTAAAAATAAAAGCTCAAGATACATAAGCAGAGATTCAGAAAAAATTCCACTTAAGGCGCCAATATTTATATTAATCTTTTTTACTGGTTTGCCATTTGCAGCTTTTTTAACTATTGTTGCTATTTGCAAAGCAACAGAATATTCATGCATTAAAAATATCCAGATAAAAATGAAAATTCAAAAATAATTTATGCTATTATAATCAAACTTTATATTAATAATTTATAAAATAAATTTTCTATTTTGGTAAATTATTAATGATAGTGATAATATAAAATTATTTTATAAAATTTATAATCATAAAATATTATTAATCATATATTATTCAAGTTAATAATCTAGTTCTTTTAATATTTTGTGTATTCTGTTTTTGTAAGTATGACAATCTAAAATTTTTTGGCGAGCCTTTTGAATTATCTTTTTTCTTTCTGTATCATTTTTCAAGTAAAAGCCGATTTTGTCTCTTAAATCATCAATAGACTCATAATAGGCTATTTCATCTTTATCAAAAAGTTCAAAAAGGTCTTTTTGTTTATCAGAAATTACAAAACTGCCCGATAAAGGAACATCAAAGACCCTCTGATTTACTGCAAAGGGCATTTGGCAGCTTGTAATATTTAAATTTATTTTGATATTCTGATAAACCATGCATAGTTGATTACGATAATCAACGGGTGGATGTACTTTAAAATTTTTATTTAATAACTCCTGCCAGCCCTGTTGATCACCAAAAATTTCAAGCGAAAAATCTAAAAGAGATTCTATAATTTTTTTCCTTTTTTTCATGCTGGCATAATGAATTATATAGGTTGAAAGCCACATAAGATTTATATCATCAGAAAAAGGTAGTTTTATATTAAATTCATTTGCAACGTCGTTTATTCTTTTAAAAACAGAATAAGAAGGATCCATAAGAAGATTGTTAGACATTTTATCTATAAGCAAAATAAGATTATCATCCCATAAAAATTTTTCTTTTATTTTTCCTGCATATTTATCTACCATAGATGTTCCTACAAAACCAACAGGAATTCTAACAGAAATATTATCCAAAGGCTTAAAAAGGTTAGGATCGCCTCCAAGAGGCAAATAATTTACCTTATAAAAACCATAACTTTTTAAAAACTCCAAATAAGATTTTTCCCAGCAAAAAGCCGTTATAATATCATTTTTGCCTTTTTGATATTTGATAAGAATTGGATGTGGATCATCCACAAACCATACAATTATTGGTATAGAAAAACGTTTGCAGGTTGTAAGTAAAATTTCTTCCCCATCAAAGCCTTTCATGTTAACAGAAAATACAAAAATAGGTTTTTCTTCTTGCAGCATTTGAGATATTTTGCTTTCATAAGAAATTATGTTTGTATACTGGTTATAATTAAATAAAACAGGTTTATAATTTAATAAGCTAAAAGCATTATATACTTCCTGCTCAAGAAAATGATTCCCAAAAAAAAGAAAAATTTTTTTTATATCACAAGAAACATTTACCATTTTTTTAGTATAAAAAAATTTTGCAACAGAATTAATAATATTATCATAAAAATCTTTATTTATTTCATAAGATGCAGGATGTTTAATTATTTGTATAAATGGTTTATTTATAATACTAGTAAGGCCTGTTAAACTTTTTTCTATATCTTCATAATTTGAAATAAAAAAAAATGTACCCTTACATTTTGGGGCGATATTTAGTTTAAAATGTTCTATGAATTCTTTAAAAAAATCAATTACAATACAAATTGCAGAATCAGAAATATTTTTTATTTTTTCTTCTATATGATAACCAAGCCCTATTCCGGCAAAAATAACAATATTGCCATATAAATTTAAGTTTTTATAAAACAAATATTCATCTTCTGGTTTTACTGTTGAATGAATGTGGCGTATAGAACCATCATCCATTAAGACTTTAGCAGAAAGCTTTTTTGATAAGGCTTCAAAAAATTGTATTTTAGGCATATTAAAAAATCCTTTTTATTTAATATATTTTAAATTTAAAGATAAAAACAGCCACAAAATGATTTTTTGAAAATTAAAAACCTTGTAATTTAATGATAAACAAGTAAATACAAATTGAAAAGTATTATAACCAATAATAACTATTAATATTAGTAAGAAAAACTTATTTTTTTCTTTGGAAAAAGTAATTGAATATTGCTATATTTAATATTAAATAATAATATAACCAAAAAGAGGGGCTTTTATTTTAAAAAAATTAACTAATTCAAAAATATTTTAACAAAAAAAGGGGAGGATAATATGAGCTTATTTTTAGGCTCAAAAAGAGCAGGTTTTTTTTTATTGTTTTTGGCTCTCATAATGGTTTTTACTTTTGTGATTGACTCAAATGCTTTGGGAAGACGCCAGCTAAAATGCAGCGCGGGTAAAATTGTTGACGAAAACGGAAATACCGTAATATTAAGAGGATTTGGACTGGGAAACTGGCTAATGCCCGAAGGCTATATGTGGAAAATCACGAGCACAAGTTACGATGCACCAAGAGAGATGGAGGCAGGAGTTTTAGATTTAGTTGGCGGAGATACTGCAACAGCCAATCAATTTTGGAGATTATTTAGGGCAAATTATCATACAGAAAAAGATTTTTGCTCTATGAAGGCTTGGGGATGTAACTCTGTGAGAATCTCTTTTAATTCTACAATAGTCATGCCTAGGGATGGCCAACCAGCAAGCCCTCCTTATATATATAAAAATGAAGGATGGGCAATATTTGACTCTATTGTAGCATGGTGCACAAGGTATCAACTCTGGATTATATGGGATATGCACGGTGCTCCGGGTGGTCAAAGTGGAGATAATATAGCAGATGCCGACGGAACCCCAAGGTTGTGGACAGAACCAAATACATATTGGCCAAGGGCAATTGATTTATGGAAAAAAATTGCACAAAGATACGCAGAAAATGATTGGGTAGTTGGATACAATTTGCTTAATGAACCATTGCTTAATAAATATGGAATAAGCAGAACGGTGTTAAGGAACTTTTATGTTCAGTGTACAGATTCTATAAGAAAGATAGATTCCAAAGGACTTCTTTTTATTGATGGTGACAATTATGCACAAAATTTTTCTGAGCTTACTCCTCCATGGGATCCGCAGGTTGTTTATTCTTTCCATTGTTATCCACCATGTTGCTCATATTTTGGTTTAGAAGCATATCAAACCCAATATGGAACGCCACTCTGGCATGGAGAAACAGGTGAGTCGGGAGCAACAGATCCTTATACAATATACACAAATTGTGTAAACAAATTAGAAACACATAATCCTCCTATTGGTTGGGCGTGGTGGACACTTAAAAAATTCAGCAATACTACGCAACCATATAGCATAGCTCCAACAACGGGTTTTCAAAAGATAATTACCTACTGGAACAGCGGTGGAACAAAGCCTTCTGTTGATAGCGCAAAAGTATGGCTTTTAGATATGGCAGTTAAAACAAACACAGAGAGTTCAAATGTAACTTACCTTCCAAATATGGTAAATTCTCTTAAATTAAATGGAAATGCAAAATGTGTTGTATGCACAAAAGATCAAACTACCAGTTTGTTTTCTAAACTCAAGATAAGTCAGAATATTGATAAAAGTGGTAGAGTCGTTTTAAGTTTTACAATGCCTTATTCTTGTGCTGCAAAAATTAGTATTTATGATTTGAATGGAAAACTTCAAAAAGTTCTTGTCAACAGCAAAAATTTGTCATCTGGCGAACACAATGTTATATGGGACAAAAAAGACAAATATGGTAAAAATATTTCAAAAGGCATATATATTTATCGTATAGACGTAAACAATGAAGTGGCTTCTAAACAAATGGCATTGATAAATTAAAAAATCTTTTTTGTAAAAAATAAAGCAGATAGAAAATATTTTTCTATCTGCTTTTTATTTTTGTTGATATTTTTTTAATATAATTTGGGTTAATTTTGGTAAAAAAAAATAATAATTAATCCCACCTTAAAATATTTAATAACTTTTTATGAATTAAATTATTAGAAACAATTGCACTTTGAGATAAAAGATTCATTTCTTTGCCTTGCCTGTCATAACATATACCTTGCGCTTCTTTAACAATAAGCATTCCTGCTGCAAAATCCCATGGAGAAAGTTTATACTCAAAATATCCATCGTATCTTCCACAGGCAACCCAGCATAAGTCTAAAGCAGCGCTTCCCATTCTTCTTATGCCGCGAATATTTGACTTAAAAAGCGCATATATACTATGCAATGTTTTTTCCATTATTTCACCCCTATCATAATAAAATCCGGTAGCAATTATTGAACTGGAAATATCTTTTGTTAAAGAAACTTTTATTTTTTTTTCATTTAAAAATGCACCTTTTTCTTTTTCCGCATGAAAAAATTCTTTTCTTATTGGATCACATACGACTCCTGCAATTACTTCTCCAGATTGGGCATAAGCAACAGAAATACAAAAATGTGGTATCGTATGTGCGTAGTTATTAGTTCCGTCTAAGGGGTCTATTATCCATAAATGAGGCGATTTTAAATCTACCTGTCTATATTTTTCTTCTGATAAAATTTCGTGAGTGGGAAATTTATTTCTAATATAAGAAACAATAGCCCTTTCGCTTAATAAATCTGCTTCTGTTACAAGATTGTTTTTTTCTTTTTCATAAAAGAATGCCTTTTTAAATTTATCCTTAAGGATTTTTTGAGCTATTTTTACACAATTTAAGGCTGTTTTGATAAAAATGGATTTCTTTGCGGTGTTCATAAAAATATTTAATTAAAAGAAGTATTTTATAGTAATTTATTATTATAAAAAATTTTTTTAAAAATAACTCTTTTTTATATTTTTATAAAATAATCATTTTAAATAAAAAAAGGAAATTATGAAAGTAGTAATACCAGTTGCAGGAAAAGGAACAAGACTCAAGCCTCATACATTTAGCACTCCCAAGTGTTTAATGAATGTAGCAGGCAAGCCAATTTTAGGGCATATATTAGACACCTTAAATAGTATAAAAGACAATATTAGTGAAATAATATTTGTTACAGGATACATGGGTTTAAAAATTCGTTCATATATAAAATCAAATTGTCATTTTAAAACAAGATTTGTTGAACAAAAAGAACCCAAAGGATTAGGTCATGCAATAAAATGCGCATCTTCTTATTTTGACGATTCGCCTGTTTTAATTATCTTAGGTGATACTATAATTGATTTTGATATAACAAAATTAATAAATTCTTCTACTTCTATTTTAGGTGTAAAAAAGGTTGAAACAAATGCAAGGGCTTTTGGTGTTGCTTTTGCAAATAAAAATGGAAAGATAAAAAAACTTATAGAAAAACCAGATTTAGATTCGGGTCTTGCACTCGTGGGTTTATATTTTATTAAAAATGGATTAGAACTTAAAAAAGCAATTTCTTCTTATATTGCCTCAACGGTTTCATTAAAAACAAAAGAATATCAGCTTACCGATATTTTACAAAAAATGATAGAAAACAAACATGTTTTTTTTACAATAAACATAAATGGCTGGTTTGATTGCGGTAATATGAATGCTCTTTTAGAAACAAATCGCTACCTTTTACAGCGTAAGAATAATTCTGTTATTCCAAATAAATTTTTAAAGTGCAATATTATTAATATGCCTGTAGATATTCATACATCTTGTGATATAAAAGATTCTATTATTGGTCCATACGTTACAATTTCTGCAGGAGCAAAAATTACGAGATGTCAATTAACAGATAGCATTATAGAAACAAATGCCATAGTAAGTGAATGTGTTTTAGATAAATCTATAATTGGCGCAAATTCTATTCTAAAAGGAAAAAGAATTAATCTTAATATTGGAGATTCTTCTATTGTTGAACTCGGATAATTATTTTTTATCTTAAAAAACATACAATTGCCGAAAATAGAAAGGATTATTATATTTAAGTTGTGTGGATTAAATTAAACAGAAAAGTCATTCTAGCTTCTGTTTCTCCAAGAAGAAAAAAAATTCTCAAATTAATGGGAATAAATTTTGAGGTAAGGAAGCCCCAAGTGAAAGATGAAAAGCTTTATATTTCTAGTAAAAATTTAATTAGTTCTTTAGAATCTCTTGCTTTGGCAAAAGCAGAATCTGTTTCTATAAAAGAACCAGATGCACTCGTTTTAAGTGCAGATACAGTTGTTTGTCTTAACAATAAACCACTAGGTAAACCAGAAAACAAAGAGCATGCTTTTAACATGCTAAAACAGTTATCTGGTAGAGAACATATTGTATATACTTCTGTTGCTCTTGTTTGCAAAGAATGTAATTTTTATAAATATGCCACAGAAAAAACAAAAGTTTTTTTTAAAGATATTTCTAACAACGAAATAAATTATTATCTTTCCTTTAATGAATATAAAGATAAAGCTGGTGCTTATGCAATACAAGGCAAGGCAATGATTTTTGTAGAAAAAATTGATGGCTGCTATTATAACGTTATGGGTTTACCAGTGCAAAAAACAATGCAATTATTTAAGGCATATTTAAATTGAAAGGATTGAATAATGGATGAGCAGCAAGAAAAAATTAATGAGCCTCAAGAAACATCTCAGCCTTTATCGGCAACTCAAAAGGAACTGGTGGGTGATGTTATAAGAAAAGAACGAATAACAAAGCGTATTGCCATAGAAACAATTGCAAAAGATTTAAAATTAAATCCCAAATATATTAAGGCTCTTGAGGCAAATAAGTATGATGAATTACCGGCAGACGCTTATGTTCGCGTATATCTTCATTCTATTTCTAAATATCTTATGTTGAATCCAGAAACTATTCTAAAAAGATTTTATGAGGAAAGGGGAATTCATGACGAGAAATTTAGAAAAGGCAGCAATACCCAGATTCAGATTAAATCGTTAGAAAAAGATAGCAAAAACAAAATTAAACCATGGATTATTATTCTTGTTGTTATTGCTATTTTGTCAATTATAAGTTTTATTGCACAAAAAAGCGGAAAGGGATCTTTAAATACACAAGAATCAAAGGTTAAAAATCAAAGCGAGCAAAAATTATCAGGAAAAGATTTACCAACAGATTCTACACAAGACAGTATTTTAGAAAAGCTTATTCCATATGATTCTTCTGCTTCCTTAAATACCGATACAACCACAAAAGACACCCTTTGTCATGTAAAAGGCACCATGACCTTAGAAATTAAAGCAATAAAAGATTCTGTTTGGCTTCAGGTTTTTTCTGATGGAGTTTCTTGGAAAAACTGGCTTAAACCGTTTCAAACCAAAAGATGCTTTGCCAAAGATAGCTTTAATGTTCATGTTGGGAATAACAGCCTTTTAGAATATAAACTCAATGGCAAACCATTTAAAATTATGGCTCAGGAAGTTGTAATCTTTAAAATAGATAAAAAAATGAAGCATCCAGAAATATGGACACTTGATAAATGGAATTCGGTTTTTAAAACAAATTAATAATTTCATGCCTAACTGGATAGATTCTCACGCACATCTTTACAACCTTGATTCTACTCAACTTGAAGAGACAATTTCTTGTGCAAGAAAAAATGATGTTAAATTAATAATGAATGTATCAACATCTATTTATAGTTGTGAAATAGTATTAGACCAATGCAAAAAATATTCTGAACTTATTCCTGCAATAGGAATTTCTCCTTTTGATGTGAATAACGCAGAAAAACAATGGGAAAATATTCTTAAAAATATAATAAAGTCGTCTAAAGTTTTTGCAATTGGAGAAACGGGATTAGACACATCCAATCCAAAATACCCGGATATAAATTTACAAAAAGCTTTTTTTGAAAAACAAATAGCATTGTCTTTAGAAGAAAATCTGCCTCTTATTGTTCATTCAAGAGGTTGTGAAAAAAAGGTTTTAGATATTTGTGTTTATCACAAAGTCAAAAAGGTAATTTTTCATTGTTATACAGGAAGCTGGGACGTACTTAAATTAATAATTGATGCGGGATATTTTGTTTCTTTTTCTGGTATTGTTACTTTTAAAAACTCAGAGGTTTTATATGTTGCGCAAAAAGCGCCGCTTGATTTTATGCTATTAGAAACAGATTCACCATATTTAGCCCCCCACCCATTTCGCGGGGAAAAAAACCAGCCTGCTTGGGTTAGTATCATTGCAAAAAAAATAGCTCAAATTAAAAATATTAACGAAAATGAACTTTCATATAATATATGCAATAATTTTTATAAACTCTTTGGTATAAAAATTTGATATATAAATTAGGCAGTAATAGCATAGGAATAAAATTAAAGAATTATTGTATTGTTTTTATTTTTATAAAAGAAAAATTGTTTGATTTTTTTATTGAGAGAAGATTTCCTATTTTTTGAAGGGTATATTTTTTAAATAATTTATTGTTGATGTAAGTTTTTGATTAGTTGCGTTTGTTTTATTTTAATTTTTAATTATTAATTATTTAGGTGGGGGAAGCCTTTCATTTGCTGAGTGTATTTTATTTTAATTTTTAATTTTGAATTTTGAATTATTAATTATTATAATGTGGGGGGAAGCCTCCCCCTAGCTCCATCCCTGCCTAAGTCCCGCCCTAGCGGGATATCCCGTAGCTTTTTGCTACGGGATGTGCCCAGGAAACGCTCTTTGTTCAATTACCACCGCCTGGCAGGGCACACCCGCGAACCTCGTTGATTAGTAAAAAATTATCAGAATTTTTGTTATAATTTTTTTACTTTTTTTTAAATAAATCATTATTAAAATTATCGGCTAAAAAAAACCTATCCTCATACACCTCTTTCTCCCTTTTTCTCCTTTCCAATTTTTGGAAAGGAGAAGAGGGGAATTACTGAAAATAGAATATAAACATTTTTATAAATTCCTAAAAATTTTACTTAAAATTATTTCATAGAATTTTCCTCTGCAGGGAGCGTTGCGAGGGGGCGAGCATGCGGAGCAAAAAAGCGGAGCAATATAGTGTGCGAGCCCCCTTGCAGTGGGGGTA
>Ga0123519_10005628_pt1 | contig 19919 bp, 24 predicted proteins | sample YelNatPaOPRAMG02_FD_87396 | JGI IMG/M metagenome (GOLD analysis project Ga0123519, IMG submission 87396) | Hot spring microbial communities from Yellowstone National Park - Yellowstone National Park OP-RAMG-02 (version 2) | ecosystem: Environmental > Aquatic > Thermal springs > Hot (42-90C) ...
ATAAAATACGAGGGGACAAACAGGGCCGCGGTTCGCCGCGGCCCTTGCGTTTTTTCTACTGTTTTGTTCCGCAGTTTGAGCAGAACGCGGCTCCCGGGGGTACGTCCGCGCCGCAGTTGGCGCATTTGGGCACGGGCGCGGGCTCGGCGCTCGGCGCGTATTGCTGCGCGCTCGGCGCGTATTGCGGCGGCGGGGGCGCGTATTGCGGCGGGGTAGTGGGCGCTCCGCATGTCGGGCAGAACCCCGCTCCCGCGGGGACGAACCCGCCGCATCTCGGGCAGGGAGACCCGGGCGTCCGTCTCGCCGCGGCCGCGGCCCTCATCTCCTTAAACCGTTCGGCTTTGAGGAATACGACGAGGGCGATCGCGCCGAACGCGAAAAAGTAGAACATCGGGGTGAACCAGTCGGAAAAGAACACGCCGATCCCGAAAAAGCTTGCGGGAGCCGCAAGCTTATAAATAAAGGCCGCAAGGCTTCCCAAAGCTATCGCGCCGCTGATTATCACAAGCGAAAAAGCGTCTTCTTTAAACAACGTCAGCAGCAAGCCAGCAAGCATTATTATCAGCCCGATGCAGGTAAAAAAGTTGCCGGCAAATCCGTACAGGAACGAACCCAATACGAACAATCCGCCGCCGACGGCGAACACGGCGATATGGATCGACAATAAAAACTTAAGAAATCCGTTGGTGTCGAAAAAAGACCTTACCGCGCTTAAGAAATCCTTATACGAGGCCATGGAACAATCCTCCTTATCGGTTATATGTATTTATATTACATCACGGCGGTTTATATTCGCAAGTTATTGGGAAAAAATATTCATATTTTTTTGGTTGCCGAATAAAAAATTGCAGACATTTTAAAGCGCATATTATATAATAATATGCAAGATATAATTATAAGCACGGGATAGTAAATTCGCAATAAAGTCCGCACAGGGATTCATACCACCAATCAATATCCTTACCCGCTTTTTGAGGAGAGCATCGATGGATATTTCGGACGGCGCGTCAAATAATTACGAAAAACTAAAGAAAGCGCTCAAAAATCTCGAAGATATAAGAGACAGGCTTATTGAAGTCAATAAGCTGACTGGAAGCCTTGCGCGTTACGAAGCCATGAAGGAGGAGATTCGAAAGACAGGGTGGTCGGGCATATGCGCCAAATACCATCCCGATATAAATGTCGGCGAACCCGCCGCGCACGAACTCTTTGCGATGTACAGGTTTGTATACGATACGATGGAAAGAGATAAGCGCAGTTTATAGCATTGATCCTGTGCGCCCGTGATTTATATCGTAACAGCGGAGCGTTTTTCTTTTGAATCAAAAGCTTGTTCTTAGGAAGGTGAGGTAATAGGCCGTTCCTTTTTGTTGTGATTAAGAACAGCCGGTATTCGCAGCAAAATTAAAAACAAAAGACGTTAATATTTATAATAAACGAGGAGAGTGTTGTAAGTGCGCATTCTTATAGTGGACGATTCCGTATTCGCACAGCAGATCGTAAAAAAAGAGATCCTGAAGAGATTTCCCGACGCGGAAATTTTATGCGCATCTTCGGGAGAACAGGGATTTGAAACTTTTCAATACGCAAAACCCGACTTTGTTATCACCGACCTTCTTATGCCCGGCACCGGCGGCAAGGAGATGGTAAGAAAGATCCGCGATACGGGGGCGGACTGCCGGATCATCGTTTTGTCGTCGGATATACAAAAATCAGTAAAAGACGAGATGCTTTCCCTTGGCGTTCTGTTCTTTATCAACAAGCCTCTTACCGAAGAGAGGGCGCTGACGCTGACCGACCTTTTGGGGAGATAACGATGCTGACTTCGATGCAGAGGGACGCGCTGACCGAGATACTGAACATTCATCTTTGCGCTTCCGCGGGCTTTTTATCTGAGATGGTCAACCAGAGGATAATCCTTTCCGTACCCGAATTGAAAGTGCAGAACGATATGGCGCTCGATCCTTTTCTTCTCGACAAGCTCGGCGTAAGGGGAGACGAGGACGTGACTCTTACTTCGCTGACGTTCAGCGGCGAGTTTTGCGGACAGGCCTCGATCGTATTTCCGAAACGCAATGCGGACGTGCTCGTCAGCGCCTGCCTCGGACGGGAGCCGGATGAGGAAATAGGGCTGCTTGATATAGACATCGACGTAATCAAGGAGATAAGCAACATCATACTGAACTCGCTCGTGGGGGAATTCGGAAACATTCTTGACGTAAAACTCAATTATGTTTCGCTCGAAACCGGCTTTTCGCTGTCCAAGCTGAAAAACGGGAATGAAAAAAGACCCGTGTTCGTGCTGTTCACTTCGTTTTTTATGACAGACAGCCAGATAAGAGGGATAATACTGATTTCGCTTGCCTCGAAATCGTATGAAATGCTGATTAACAGGATTGACGCCATGATAAGGGAAAACAATGTTTAACGTAAAAAACGTAATCGATAAAATCAATACGGGCGTCGCGATAATAGACCGTACGAAAAAGGTGCTTTTTTGGAATCTCGAATTGAGAAGGATGAGCGGGATTTCAAAGGAAGACGCTTTAGGGAAAAAAATCGACGAGATATGCCCGAAGTTTCGTGAAAAGATATACTGCGATATTATCGAAAACCTGTTCAGCACCGGCCAGAGCCGTTTTTGTTCGAGCCAGCTCCATAAGGCGTTCATATCCGATCCGGACGGCGGAGAGGTTTACCAGAACATGAAAGCGGACCCCGTCGTCGAGAACGGGAAGGTGCGGTTCGCCGTGCTGCAATTTTTCGACGTGACGAACAGCATCCTAAGCAGAAATAATTTGAGAAAAATAATAGCGGAGCTTCGCAGCGGGTTAGAAAAGATCAGGGAATCCAAGGAAGCGGCTCAGAAGGAAGCCCAATGCGATATGCTCACCGGCCTGCTGAACAGGCACGGGCTTGAAAACGAGATGGCGAACATCGTCAAAAACGCGAAGCCGGACGAGTCCTTTGCGGTTTTCTTTATCGATATCGACAAGTTTAAAAACATAAACGACACGTACGGCCATCTCGTCGGAGACGTGCTTCTCCAGCAGTTCGCGGGAAGGCTGTTGAATTACACGCGCCAGAGCAAAGGCAGGAACAAAGACCTTCTCGCCCGTATAGGCGGGGACGAGTTCATAATAGTAATGGCGGAAATAAAACGAGACGGCAGCGTTTCCGCCGTCGCGGACAAGATAATCACCGCGATAAGCAAGCCTTTCAACATAGACAAATACAGGATAGACGTATCGGCGAGCTTGGGGATCGCCGTTTTCCCGGAACACGGGAAGGATTTAAAAACTCTCGTCGACCGCGCGGACAAGGCCATGTACTGCGTCAAAAAAGCGGGCGGCGGGGACTATAAGTTTCATAAGTAGCGGATAAGAAAAACGGGCGTCGGCAAACCTTTTACGGATAAGATATTTATCATGCAGCCGTTTTTGTATCGTTACTCCACAGTCACGCTCTTCGCGAGGTTCCTCGGTTTGTCCACGTCGCAGCCTTTTTCGACAGCCATGTAATACGCGAAAAGCTGCATCGGAGTGACTGCGAGGATAGGCGCGAATATGTCGTCCGTTTTGGGAAGGTAGATTACTTCGTCCGCAAGGTTTTCGAGCATTTTGTTCCCCTCGAAGCAAACGGCGAGAACGTGCGCTCCGCGCGCCTTGACCTCCTTTATATTGCTCGCCGTCTTTTCGAGCAGCCGCTCCTGTGTCGCTATCGCGACGACTAACGTGCCTTTCTCGATAAGCGCGATGGTCCCGTGCTTGAGCTCCCCGGCCGCGTAAGCCTCGGAATGTATATACGAGATCTCCTTCAGTTTCAACGAGGCCTCCATCGACAATACGTAATCGAGTCCCCTGCCTATGAAAAATACGCTGTTTTTCGAGAAATAACCGGACGCGAGCCGCTGGATCACGTTTTTCGTTTCGAGCACTTTTTTTATCAAATCCGGCAGCCCGGAGAGCCCCGAAGCGAGACGCTCATACGCGCCCGGCTCAAGCCTGCCCGCCATTCGCGCTATCTCAACAGCGATCATGTATATCGCCATGAGCTGGGTATTGTACGCCTTCGTTGACGCGACGGCGATCTCGGGTCCCGCGTGTGTGTAAAAGACCGCGTCGGCCTCCCTTGAAATCGAGCTCCCAACGACGTTTACGATCGCCGCGATTTTCGCGCCTTTTTGCTTCGCCTCGCGCATCGCCGCGAGCGTGTCCGCAGTCTCGCCCGACTGGCTTATTATAAGCACGAGCTGGCCCGGTTCGATTATCGGCCGCCTGTACCTGAACTCGGAGGCGACTTCGACCTCGACGGGTATCCGGGCAAGCTCCTCGATCACGTATTTGCCCACCATACCCGCGTGGTACGCCGTGCCGCAGGCGATGATGTTTATCTTTTTAATGTTCGCGACGAGCCGTTCGTCGATCCCGGTCTCCGAAATGTCGATGTGCCCGTCTCTGTATCTCGGCGAAAAAGTATCCGCCATCGCCTTAGGCTCTTCGTGTATCTCCTTTATCATGAAGTGTTCAAAGCCGCCCCTTTCGGCCTGGGAAACGTCCCAGTCGACGTGGTATGCTTCGCGTCGGGCTCTCGCTCCGTAACTGTCATAAATCGCTATCTCGTCGCGGGTAAGCGCGGCGACGTCTCCGTCCCTTAAGAAATAAACGTCCCTCGTGTATTCGAGAAGCGCGGGGATGTCCGAAGCTATCAGGTTTTCGCCGGAGCCCGCGCCAATTACGAGCGGGCTGTCCTTTCTCGCCGCGATAATAAGCCCCGGATGCTTGCTTGAAACGACTCCCAACGCATATGAGCCTTCGAGCCGCGGCAGCGTCTTCGACACTGCTTCCAAAAGGTCGCCGCGGTAATGGTAGTTTATCAGGTGGGCGACGACTTCAGTATCCGTATCGGAGACGAACACCGCTCCTTCGGAGCGGAGCCAGTCTTTCAGCTTCAAATAGTTCTCGATTATCCCGTTATGGACGACCGCGATGTCGCCGGCGCAATTCGTATGAGGATGCGAGTTTTCGAACGAAGGCTCGCCGTGGGTCGCCCAGCGCGTATGCCCAATCCCCGCGGTATCCGCGACGCTGCAGTCTTCGACGAGACGGCGAAGCCCGTCGAGCCTGCCCTTGGTTTTGCGCACTATAAGGCCGCCCTCGCAAACGACCGCCACTCCGGCGCTGTCGTACCCCCTGTACTCAAGCTTCGAAAGCCCTCCGAGCAGCACGGGTATAACGTCCCTGCCGCCCGCGTATCCGACTATGCCGCACAAAATATTTTCCTCCTGATGATATCAAGCGAGCCGGCTTTCGATAATCGCCGCCATCTCAACCGCTTCCCGCTCGATTTCTTTTTTGTCTTTTCCCTCTATCATTATCCGGACGAGGGGCTCCGTGCCCGAAGGCCGTATAAGGACTCTCCCGCAGCCCTGAAACCGTTTCTCGAGCGCTTTTATATATTTTTTTACCTCGGGGTCGTCCATCACGTGTTCCTTGTGCTCGTCTTTGACGCGGACGTTGACGAGCACCTGAGGAAGTATCGTAACGGCGGCCGCGAGTTTGGACAGGGGTTTCGAGCTGCGCATGATTATCGACGCGAGCTGTATGCCGGTGAGTATCCCGTCGCCCGTCGAATTGATGTCGAGGAATATGATATGCCCCGACTGCTCTCCTCCCAAGGAATAGCCGCCGCTTATCATCTCTTCGAGGACGTACCTGTCGCCCACGCTTGTCTTGACGGTATTGATTCCGTGCTCGCGCATCGCGATGTCGAGGCCTAAGTTGCTCATCACGGTGCAGACCAGAGTGTTTTCCCGCAAGAGGCCTCTTTCTTTCATATCTATGGCGCAAACCGCCATTATCTGGTCCCCGTCCACGACGATGCCGTGCTCGTCGACCGCTATTACCCTGTCCGCGTCCCCGTCGAACGCGAGGCCCAAATCGGCGCCCAATTCGGCGACAAGCTGAGTCAGCTTTTCGGGGTAAATGGATCCGCAGTAATCGTTAATGTTTGTTCCGTCGGGGGTGTTGTAATACGGCACCACGTCCGCTCCGAGCTCCTTGAAGGCCCGCGGGGCGACCGTCGAAGCCGCGCCGTGCGCACAGTCGAGAACGATCTTTAATCCGCGAAGGTTCGTATCGGTAGTCGAAAGCAAAAACTCCTTGTATTCCGCGAGAGCGTTTAGCGCGCTCACACGCCTTCCGACTTCGATCCCGGTGCGCAGCCTTATGCTTTCCGGGCTGTCGAGTATAAGGCTCTCTATTTTGCTTTCGATCTCGTCCGGCAGTTTCTTGCCTTCCGAACTGAAGAATTTTATGCCGTTGTATTCCGCCGAATTATGCGAGGCGGATATGACTATCCCGGCGTCCGCTCCGTAATCACGGGTAAGGTACGCGACGCCGGACGTCGGTATGACTCCGGCGACGATCGCCTCGGCGCCGACGGAACATATTCCGGCGACGAGCGCCGCTTCGAGCATGTCTCCCGATATCCTCGTATCCCTGCCTATAAGTATCCTCGCTTTATGCACCTTGCTTGAAAGCACGTAGGCGCCCGCCTGCCCCATTTTGAACGCAAGCTCGCAGGACAATTTTTCGTTCGCCACTCCTCTGACGCCGTCGGTTCCGAAAAGCCTTCCCATTTTTCCTCCAAATCCAATTCATTATACGAAATTGCTATACCAATTTGCAAACTGGTATAGTCCTATTTTTTCTGAAGCAGATATTCTTTCGCTGAATTTATCGCGTAAGCTCCGTCCGCGGCGGCGGTTATGACCTGGCGCAGCGATTTTGACACTATGTCCCCCGCGGCGAATACTCCGGGCAGGCTCGTTCTTCTGTCCGCGTCGGTGATTATATACCCGGCGGCGTCCGTCTCGACCTGGCCGGCGACTTTTTCCGTGTTGGGAGCGGAGCCTATCGCGATGAACACGCCGGAGACTTTGATCTCGCGCGTCTGTCCGGTCTTGACGTTTCGGACGGTTATGCTTTCGACGAAGTTTTCGCCCGATATTTCATCGGTTACGCTGTCGAGAACGGGCTCGATCTCGGGTTCCTTCAATACGAGGTCCTGAAGCGCCTTTTGCGCCCGGAACTCGTTTCTGCGGTGAACGAGATATATGCGCTTCGCGAACGCTTTTAGGTAGAGCGCGTCGTGCAGCGCGGTATCCCCGCCGCCGATGACCGCCACGTCCCTGTTTTTGAAAAAAGCGCCGTCGCATGTCGCGCAGTACGAGACTCCGGAGCCGGTGAGCCTCTTTTCGCCGGACAGTCCCAATTTCCTGAACCCCGAGCCCATCGCGAGAACGACCGTTTTCGCGTTGAATTCCTTGTCCGCCGTTTTTATAACTTTTATGTCTCCGGCGAGAGCGAACTCCGTTATTTCGGCGGTTTCGATCGAAGCCCCCAATTTTTCCGCCTGTTCCTTGAACCTCGCCGCAAGCTCCGCGCCGGAAACGCCTTCCGGGAAACCCGGATAATTTTCGACCGTTCCCGCGCCGGATATCTGGCCGCCCGGATAAAGGTTCTCGAGTATGAGCGCGTGAAGCCCCGCCCTCGCGGCATAAATTCCCGCCGTCAGCCCCGCCGGGCCCGCGCCTGCGATTATGACGTCGTACATGGTTTTTCCTTCTTTCGTAATTCTGAATGTCTTTTATTATCCCCGCCGCGCGCGTAATTTTATAAGCGCGCCCGTTATTGCGCGGCGATCGCTTTTTTGAGCACCTCGATCGCTTTTTCGAGCTGTGCGTCTTTTTCCGGGGAGCCGGAGTCGCCGACATAATAGTCCGGATAAATGCCGTTGCCGTTTATTACCCTTCCTTTTGGAGTAAAATACTGGGATATTGTCAGCTTCAGGCCTCCGCCGGTCGATTTTACCGGTATTATTTCCTGCACGACTCCCTTGCCGTATGTCGTCGTGCCGACGACTTTGCCGTAATCGAAATCCTGCACCGCCCCCGCGAAAATCTCCGCCGCGGACGCGGTATTTTTATTTACGACGAGCGCCAACGGGATTTTTATGCAGGAAGCGCCGCTTTTATATGTTTCCCTGATTTTGTTCCTGTTTTCGGTATAAACCAGAGTACCTTCCGGAAGAAGCCTGTCGAGCACGCGCACGACGGCGTCGAGATAACCGCCCGGGTCGTCGCGCAGATCTATCACGACTCCGCCGGCGCCGTTATTGATGAAGTAATCCATGGCTTCGCCGAAGAGTTTTTCGCAGTTGCCTCCGAACTGCAGTATCTTCATGTATCCTATGCCGTCCGGAAGCATCCTGTAAGTGACCATGTCCCTTGCGAGAGCCTTTCTTATTATCGCGAATTCAAGCGTTTCGCCGCCCCTTCTGACGCCGATTTTAACGGTGGTCCCTTCCTTGCCGCCGCAAAGCTCGCTTATCTGCACAAGCGTCTTTCCGGCGACGCCGGTCCCGTCCACGCTTATTATGACGTCGCCCTCGAGTATGCCGGCCTCTTTCGCGCTCGAGCCCTCGATGAAAGAATCAACGATAATATCGCCGGTTCCGGTATCTTTTTTAATTATAATCCCTATCCCTACGTATTCGCCGGAAACCTGGTGTTCGTACGCCTTGAATTCGTCCGGAGTATAATACGCGCTGTAGGGGTCGCCGAGTTCTGAAACCATAGCCTTCAGCCCCGCGTCGCGGACGGCCAAAGCGTCGTAGCCGTTCAGATATTTTTGCTGTATAAGGCCGCTCACCTCGACGAACGGGTCCGCGTTCCGGATAAGCGTCATGATCAAAAACGTCGCAAGCGCGCAAACGATTCCCGCGGCGGCGGCAAGTATTATGGCACATTTCTTATTCATACAACCCCTCCAAAAACACATACGAATATAGATATGTGTCCCGGCAGCCGGAATATTCGCCTTGCGAAAACCATCGTATAAGCGGCGGATAACGGATAAAAATCTTTTTGCAATTATACACCAGATATAATAAGGGTGTCAAAATAAGCCTGACGCGCGATTGGGATCAACCGGCATACATCTTTCACGCGAAATCCTAAAGGGCGGGGGATTTTCAATTGCGGGGGATCAATAAATATGTTATATAATATAAAAAAGAATTTAAAATCTCAGAAGGGAGGGCCTTGCTATGTTGTTTTATTACGGATTCCCGTTCACTGGGCCCTGGGGATGGTTTTCGGCCTTGATCGGGCTGCTCATCACCATTATAATTTTCAGCGTTATCGTAAGGATAATCGTTCGCATCGTCCGCGGGGATTACTGCTGCCACCGCCATCACCATCATTGGGACGATCCCGCGAGGCGGGAGGATACGTACTCTGCCGCGAGGAAAATACTCGACGAGCGCTACGCGAAAGGCGAGATCAGCGAAGAGGAATACAAACGGATGAGAGACAACTTAAGATAAAAAAGCTCTCAATAAAAAGACCCCTGCGCGGGGTTTTTTTATTTCTTCGATTATTAGGGAAACGCTTAATCGGCGTTTCCTTAGCTTTCCTTCTTCTTGTCTCCCGGCAGGAGCCCTTTTCTCGTAAGATTTATCCTTCCCTGCTTGTCTATCTCGCAAACGCGCACGAGTATCTCGTCGCCTATCTTTACGACGTCCTCGACCTTTTTTACATGCTCGTTGGCAAGCTTGGAGATATGCACGAGCCCGTCCTTTCCGGGAGCGAGCTCTACGAAGGCCCCGAAGTCCATAATCCGGACGACCTTGCCGAGATAGACGTTCCCTACCTCGACGTCCTTTACTATCGCGTCTATCGCGGCCTTGGCTCTTTCCGAAGCCTCCTTGTCGGGCGACGTTATGAACACCCTGCCGTCATCCTCGAGATCGATCTTGACTCCCGTGTCAGCGATAATCTTGTTGATCACTTTCCCGCCGGAACCGATGACTTCCCTTATCTTCTCGGGGTCTATCGTGAACTGCAATATCCTCGGAGCGTACTTTGAAAGGTCCGGCCTCGGCGCCGCGAGCACTTCGTTCATCCTGTCGAGTATGAACAGCCTTCCCTTGCGCGCCTGTTCGAGAGCGCGGGTAAGGATCTCCTTATCGATGCCCTTTATCTTTATATCCATCTGTATCGCGGTAATCCCCTTCGCGGTGCCCGCGACCTTGAAATCCATGTCGCCGAAGAAATCCTCGAGGCCCTGGATGTCGGTAAGTATCGCGATCTTGCCGGTCTTCTCGTCCTTGATGAGCCCCATCGCGACGCCCGCGACCGGAGCGCTTATCGGGACTCCCGCGTCCATCAGCGAAAGCGATGAGGCGCATACGCTCGCCTGAGAAGTCGAGCCGTTTGAGCTTATGCACTCGGAAACCGTCCTTATCGCGTACGGGAAATCCGCTTCGCTCGGAAGAACCGGCAGGAGCGCCCTTTCGGCGAGCGCGCCGTGGCCGACTTCTCTCCTGTTCGCGCTGCGCAGCGGCTTAGCCTCTCCGGTTGAATACGGGGGCATGTTGTAATGGTGCATATAGCGCTTGAACGCCTCGTCCGAAAGCCCTTCGAGCCTCTGGGCGTCGCTTATCGCGCCCAACGTCGTAAGCGTCATGGCCTGCGTTTCGCCTCTCGTGAAGACCGCGCTGCCGTGCGTCCTCGCGAAAATGCCGACCTCGCACCATATCGGGCGGATCTCGTCGAACGCCCTTCCGTCCGGGCGCAGACCGCGGTTGATTATATTGTCGCGCACTATCTCTTTTTGCATCTCGTACAGTATGTTTTCGATGTCGTCCGCGTTTTCCGGATACTCCTCCGCGAAATGCGCGATGACGTCGGCGGTCAGGCTCTCCGTCCTTTCGTTCCTTTCCTTGCGGTCGGTCGTATCGACGCTGTGCCTGACTTTTTCGGCGGCGTATTCGCGGACCTTGCGTTCGAGTTCCTCGTCGATTTTGTAAAGCACGGGCTCCGCCTTTTCCTTGCCGACTTCCTTTACGATACCTTCGATGAACGTTACGATCTTCTTGATATGCTCGTGCGCGAACATGATCGCGTCGAGCATCTCGGCTTCCGAAACTTCGCTGGCGCCCGCCTCGACCATCATGACCGCGTCCTTAGTGCCGGAAACGGTAAGATCGATGGAGCTCTTTTCGCGCTGCGCCGAATCAGGGTTTATTATATACTCCCCGTCTACGAGCCCGACCGCAACCGAACCCGTCGGCCCCATGAAAGGTATGTCCGATATGGACAGCGCGACGGACGAGCCTATCATCGCATAGACCGCGGGAGGGATATCCGTATCGACGCTCAAGACCGTGCATATTACCTGCACGTCGTTGTAATATCCGTCGGGAAACAGCGGCCTAATCGGCCTGTCGATAAGCCTCGCGGTAAGGACCGCTTTTTCCGAAGGCCTTCCTTCGCGCTTTATGAATCCGCCGGGTATTTTCCCAACGGAATACATCTTTTCCTCGAATTCGACGCTCAACGGGAAAAAGTCCGCGCCTTCCCTCGGCGTCTTCGAAGCCGCCGCCGTGACGAGCACGGCGGTATCCCCGCAGCGCACTATGCAGGAGCCTGCGGCCTGCTGCGCGTACTTGCCCGTCTCGATGATCAGCGTCCGGCCGCCTAATTCCATCGTAAAAACTCTGTGATCCATTTGTATATCCATCCATTCCTTCCTTAAAGGATGAGCGCACCCTTGCGCACACCCTGTTCTCATTCGCATGAATATCTGATAATAATAGAGCGGTCGCCCGCTCTATTACCACTCAGGTAAAAACTATTTTCTCAGCTCGAGGTTTTTGATGACTTCCCTGTACCTTTCGATATCCTTTTTCTTAAGGTAGTTAAGAAGGCCTCTCCTCTTGCCGACCATCTTTAAAAGCCCCTGCCTCGAATGATGGTCTTTGCTGTGGATTTTGAGGTGGTCGTTCAGATGGTTTATCCTCTCGGTCAAAAGAGCGATCTGCACCTCCGGCGAACCCGTGTCGCCCTGCGTTACCGCGAATTTGCTTATTATTGCCGCCTTTGTTTCCTTGTCCATCGCTTCCTCCAGAATCCCCGCAAACATCGTGAGGCGTCGGCTACTCGCCGGACAACGTAAGCGGTTTATTGTCCCGGTTATTAATATCGTTTTACGGAACAAAGCATATAATAGCATACGCGTTTTTGTTTGTAAACTATCGCTTGAGCGCCGTAATAATATATTTAAGCGCAAACGGCGCTGTTTTATTTCGGCAAACATAAAAGTTGTAGAATAAGAACGGCATGGTATAATGAATTTAACAATCATTCTCGTTTAAACATAAGGAGTTTGAAATGGCCGAAATCAAAGTGGACGTAGTCGGACAAGCCTGTCCGGTCCCCCTCGTCGAGACGCGCAAGGCGTTAAAAAAGGCGGCTGCCGGCGATATAATAGTAATATCGGGGACCGATCCCGCGTCGAGGAAAGAGATACCTATGGCGGCGGACGCGCTGTCGGTCAAGGTGCTTGGCGACGAGCAGGCCGGCGGAGTATGGACGATAAGGCTGAGAAAATGAAAAGGGGTGAGCAAAATTGGCCGACAAGGCGACCATAGTTTTTCACAGCGGCGATATGGACAAGCTTTACAGCGCGCTCATCATCGCGAACGGCGCTCTGTCGATGGGCATGGAAGCCTCGCTTTATCTTACGTTCTGGGGACTCGAGCGGCTTAAAAAGAACGGGCTGTATAAAGGCAGGCTGTCAAAGATGAACATGCTTGGGATCGGCAAAATGATGATAAACAGGCGGATCAGAAAAAACAACGTCGCTTCTCTGCAACGCCTGCTTAGCGATTACAAGGAGCTGGGGGGAAAGATAATCGCCTGCGAGATGACGATGGACCTGATGGGCATCAAATCGCAAGACTTAAAGCGGGACGTTATAGACGAATACGGAGCCGTGGGAACGTACATCAGGGAGGCGAGGGAATCAAAGATCAATCTTTTCATTTAGGAGACGGATATGGAGGCAAGGAACTGTTATCTTGACAACGCGGCGGCGACGCGGATGGACGAAGCCGTACTCGAGGCGATGAAGCCATATTTCTTTGACAGTTATTCCGTCGCGACCTCGGAGTTCGGCTATTCGATGGGGCTCGAAGCGAGAGACGCGCTTAATAACGCGAGAAAGATACTCGCGGAAGCTCTCGGGGCGCAGCCCGATGAATTCATATTCACCTCGGGCGCTACGGAGTCAAGCAATCTCGCGCTCAAAGGTGCGGCGAAGGCGCTCGAATCAAAAAAGGGGAAACACATCATCGTTTCGTCCATCGAGGATTTTCCGGTCCTGAACAGCGCTAAATCCCTCGAAAAGCAGGGTTTCGAGATAGAATACCTAAGGGTCGATCCCGAAGGCCTTATCGACTTAGAACGGCTTGAGAAAGCGATAACCCCGAAAACGGCGCTTGTCTCGGTCCAGCACGCGAATCAGGAGATAGGGACTATTCAGGATATAAAGCGGATCGGCGAGGTATGCAAAAAACACGGAACGCTGTTCCATACGGACGCGACGCATACTTTCATGCGCGTCGCGCTCGACGTGCGCGAGATACCGGCCGACCTCATAACCGTGACCGCCGAAACGCTGCACGGGCCTAAGGGCGTGGGAGGCCTTTAGGTGCGCAAAGGGACCCCGATCGTAAAGATCATGGACGGGGGGTTGCAGGAGTTCAATCTGAGAGCAGGCGCGGAGAACATACCGGGGGCGGCGGGTTTCGCAAGAGCCGTGCAGCTTGTGACGGAAGAAGAAAACGCGCGCCTCAAAGAAATGCGCGACGCGCTTATCTCGTCTGTGCTCGAAAGGATACCGCGGGTAACGCTGAACGGGCATCCGGAAAAAAGGATCCCGCAGAACGCGAACATAACCTTTCATCTCGTCGAAGGAGAATCGATAACGCTCCACCTCGACATGTACGGTATATCGGTCAGCACCGGCTCCGCATGTTTCAGCAGGTCTCTGGAAGGAAGCCACGTGATTTCGGCAATAGGGGGCGACCACGAGCGCGTGCACGGCTCGCTGCGCATGACGTTCGGAAGGTACAACACGATGGACGACGTCGAATACACCGTCGAAAAGCTTGAGAGCATTGTAAAACAGCTTCGCGCGATAAGCCCGCTCGGGAAGCAATAGGAGGAATGATTTATGGCGTTTCCTTATAACGATAAGGTATTGGAACATTTCCGCAACCCTCATAACGTCGGGAGGATCGAAAACCCGGACGGGCAGGCGGTCGAGGGAAGCCCCGCCTGCGGCGACATGGTGTCCGTGAATATAAAGGTAGACCCGGAATCGAAGACGATAACGGATATTAAATTCGAGTCGTACGGCTGCGCGTCGAATATCGCGACCGGTTCTATAATAACGGACCTCGCGAAAGGAAAGACAATCGAGGAGGCGAAGAAGATAACATGGAAAGACGCTTCCGAGGCGCTGGGGGGGCTTCCGGCGATAAAGGTGCACTGCTCGGTCCTCGCGGTCGAGGGATTGCGCGGCGCGATACGGAATTACGAGGAAAAACACGGGCTTGCGGTCGAAAAAAAGCCCACGACCGTCGATACAGTGCGCAGGAGGCTGAAAAAGGTGATGAACCCGCTCATGGGGCTCGACATGGTGTCCACGAACCTCGTTGAAAAGATCGAGGTCGCCGACGGGGTGGTCGGGATCGTGATAAACATGCCCGAAGACCACCAGTTTTCGGCGTCTATAAAGGAAGAGATAAAAGAAAAGGTCGAGACTCTCTGGGACGTGAAAAAAGTAAATATCGAATTCACGGGCTGATAAGCGGTCGGAGATGGATAAGCAAAGGGTCATACTCGCGTCGGCCTCCCCGAGGAGGCGGCAGCTTCTTTCATACATTACGCCCTCGTTCGAAGTGATCCCAAGCGGCATCGAGGAAGAGATCTCCGGGCCTCCGGGAAACGCCGTGAAAAAACTCGCCGCGGACAAGGCGCTCGATATCGCGAAATCTAATCCTGACGCGCTCGTGATCGGAGCCGACACGGTCGTCGTCCTTGGAAAAACGGTCCTCGGCAAGCCTGCGGACGGCGCGGACGCCGCGCGGATGCTGCGGCTTCTTTCCGGCAGGACGCATAAGGTATATACCGGAGTCGCGGTCGCGTTCCGCGGGCGCGTACATACGCTCTGCCGTATGACCCGGGTCAGATTCGACGTCATGTCGGAGCGCGAGATAACGCAATACGTCGGTACCGGAGAACCGCTGGACAAGGCGGGCGCCTACGGCATACAGGGTTTCGGGGGGAAGTTCATCCGCCGCATACGCGGCGACTATTTCAACGTCATGGGGCTTCCGGTAAACGCGCTGTATAAAATGCTCAAAAGGATAAAGGCCGACATCCGACTTTAACCGCCGATCAATGATAAAGATCAATTAATTGTATAAAAACCGTCCGTATCGGAAGAATTATACCATAATAAACCGGAGGTTTTTATATGTTTTCGTTCTCAGCCCCCTGCCTTGGCATCGATTTGGGCACGGTAAATACGCTCGTATATCTGAGAGGGGAGGGGATAGTTCTGCGCGAACCGTCGATCGTGGCTTTGAAGAAAAACAGCAAGGAAATAGTAGCCGTCGGCGAGGACGCCAAAAAAATGGTCGGCAAGACGCCGGGGAGCATCGTAACGGTGCATCCGATGAAGGACGGCGTTATCGCGGATTTTTGGACGACGGAGATAATGCTTAAGTATTTCACCCGCAAAGCGGTTCCCGCCGGGCTATTCATAAGGCGAAGCCCGCATGTGGTAATATGCGTGCCGTGCGGCATAACGGAGATCGAGAAAAGGGCGGTAATCGAGGCGGCGAAAGCGGCGGGAGCGCGCGAGGCGGTGCTTCTCGAGGAGCCTATGGCGGCGGCGATAGGCGCGGGGTTGGACGTGCTTCAGGCTAAAGGCTCGATGATCGTCGATATCGGCGGCGGAACGAGCGAAATAGCGGTCATCTCGTTGGGAGGAGTCGTCGCGTCAAAATCGCTTCGCGTAGGGGGGAGCCATCTCGACGAAGCGATCATCAAATATGTTAAGAACAGGTTCGGCGTGATAATCGGGGAAAGCACGGCCGAACAGATAAAGATTGAGCTCGGTTCCGCGGCGGATACGGGCACCGACTCGGCTGCGGACGTAAAAGGAAGGAGCGCTTCCTCCGGGCTTCCGATTTCCGTAAAGATAACGTCGCGCGACGTAAGGGAAGCGATATCCGGGCCTATCCAGTCGATGATCGCCGGCATCAGGAGCGTGCTCGAAAACACGCCTCCCGAACTGTCCGCCGACATAATAGACGAGGGGATAGTGCTGACCGGAGGGACGTCGATGCTTCCCGGTCTTAACCGGCTGGTCGCAAAAGCGACCGGGATGCCCGTAAGGCGCGCCGAAAACCCGCTCGATACGGTCGCCTTGGGCGCGGGACTCGCGATGGAGCAATTCTCGTCGGCGCCCTCGCTGATACAGGAGGCCGCCGGCGAAACGGTGGTATAATTCCGGTGAAGTTCATTAAATTTGATCCAGCCGCTTTACCCCGTACATGACGGGGCAGACCGTCCTGCACCTGTTGCAGTTCACGGTGTCGAAACCTCTCGCGTTTTTTCCGTACGTGTTGCGCCTGCATTTCGCCTGATCCGCGCTGATGCCGTCCAAAGCATGAACAGGGCAGTTTTCGATACAAAGACCGCAGCCTTCGACGCAGATGCTCTCCGCGGGAGGGTCCGGATCGAGCTTCAGGTCCGTGAGAACCGCTCCGAGCGTCAGCATATTGCCGTATCTTTCGTTCAACAGCAACGTGCTTTTTCCGAGGGTCCCCAGTCCCGCCAGCACGGCGGCATGCTTCATCGAAATAAGGCCGCGGCCTTCAAGTTTTTCGCAGTCCCAGTATTCATACGGTCCTTCCGACGGAAGCGGCACCGCGCGCCCGCCGTACGCTCTCTCTATCTCTTTAGCGGTTTTGAATGCGGTCAAATCGGCTTGAGTGCACGAAATCCTGCAATAATGACCGTATATGATCCTCGGCTCGACTTCCGCAAGCCCTTTGGGGAGAGCGACTCCGAATACTATTACGGATTCGCAGCCGGGGAAAATATCCGCCGGACGAAATCCTTCGGGCGCTTCGCAGAAACCCGATATTCCGGCGACGCCGCATATGTCCGCCCCGAGGCTTAAAACCGATTCTTTTATCCGCTCCTTCAATCTTAACCTCTCTTGCGGTTATCGCCTTATGCGCATAGGCAAAAAGGATGCCCCGCGGGATCGAGCATGGTGACAAATTCGCCTTCTCCGTACTGAGCCTGCGCTTTGACCGCGCCGAGAGTCAGGGCATATTCGACCGCCGCCGTCAAATCCGCCGCCTTAAAATCGAAATGCATCTGTTTCTGCTGCTTTCCTTCTTCTTCGGGCCAGACGGGCGGGACATAATCCTCTTCCTCGGCAAAAAGGAATACCGTCCCCTTGCTGTCGGTCAGTCCGGGGCAGCCGTAAATTTCGAGTTTTTCCCACCCGAGCAGTTTGTTGTAGAATTCGCGCAACAGCTCCGCGTCGCCGCAATCAATCATTATATTGCCTAAAGATATCCCGTTTTTCATAAGCGCCTCCTGATTTTTTGCACTTTTGAATAATATCCGTCCAAGCGCAAAGTTTGGCCCGTGATATTAAAAAGCCCCGCACTGAATCTCCAAGCCGGGTAATAAATTCAGCTGAGAGATTCAGCGCGGGGCTTATCCGCCATATGTATCAGTGTTTTCTCTTGCGCGCCGCCTCGGCTTTTTTCTTTCTTTTTACGCTGGGCTTCTCGTAATGCTCGCGCTTTCTGAGCTCCGCAAGCGTTCCTTCTCTTGCGGTGAGCCTCTTGAATCTTTTTAACGCGTTGTCCAAAGATTCGTTTTCTCCGACACGTATTTCAGCCACTAATCTAACCCTCCCTCCCATATCCCACAGATCGAAATGGGAGTTATTTTTACACATAATGTATTATAACGACGCGCTCAATAAAAGTCAACACACGATATCGGCGTTAATTTGAAAGCCCTTTTCGAAGTTTTTGAAGCGCGTTCTCGAAATAATCCGGAAGCGGAGCAGTGAAAACCATTTCCTCGCCCGTATCCGGATGCCTAAAACGAAGCTCCTTAGCGTGAAGGAGCTGGCCGCCTTTGTGGAGCTTTATGTTTTTCGGACCGTATACGGGGTCTCCCGCGACGGGTCTTCCTATGCTCGAAAGATGCACGCGTATCTGATGCGTCCTCCCAGTCTCGAGGGACGCTTCGATGAACGTGAACCCCTCAAACCTTTCGAGAACTTTTATATGCGTAACCGCGCGCTTTCCGCGCGGGTCGACCGCCATTTTCTTGCGGTCGGCGCGGCTGCGGCCTATGCCTTTGTCTATCGTCAGTTCGTCCTCTTTTATATTGCCGTGCACTATCGCCGCGTAAACGCGCCTCATGCTTCTGTCCGCTATTTGCTTAGAAAGCGCCGCGTGCGCCGCGTCGTTTTTCGCCACCGCTATGAGCCCCGAGGTATCCTTGTCGAGCCTGTGCACTATACCGGGGCGAAGCTCTCCGCCGACGCCGGACAAGTCCCCGACGCGGTAAAGCAGAGCTCCCACCATAGTGCCGGAATAGTTGCCCGGCGCGGGATGAACGACCATCCCCTGAGGCTTGTTGACGACCGCTATAAAGGAATCCTCATAAACAATGTCGAGAGGGATGTCTTCGGGGGCGGCGGAAGGGATTTCGGAAGCCTTTAGAGCCGCGGCGATCGTATCGCCTTTTTTTACCCTGTCCCCCGGTTTCGCTTTTTTTCCGCAAAGCGTTATTTCGCCGCGCTCTATCGCGTTTTTGACGCGCGACCTTGAAAGGCCGAGCTTTTCGGCGGCGTATGTATCGAGCCTCGGAGCGTTTTTATCGGCCGTTATGGTTTCTTCCATGCCGATATTCTAACACCCTCATAAATCTTAAGCAACGCGGTGTTTCTCTTTGTTCTTTTTCGCAAGCAGTTCGCGGCAGCAGTCGCTTGTAACGATCAGGTTTTCGAGCCTTTCCAAATCCTCCGCGTACCTTTTCCCCGACGCCCACTCGTTTTCGAGGCACGCGTAAAGCGCGGCGTACTTTTCCCGGAACCCCGCTCTGATCCGGAAGAAACACCACTGCGAGCTTTTCTGGCATTCTATCACGCCGAGCGCTTTTAGCTTGCTTATATGTTTCGACGCGTTGGGCTGCATGAGCCCTAAAACCTCCTTGATTACGCACAGGCAAAGCTCCCTCTTTGAAAGCAGGTTTAAGATCCTCAGCCTTGTTTCGTCGCCCAACACTCTCAGAGTCTCCGAAAGTTCCATCTGATCACCGGCTTCATTACTTTTTAGTAATATTATATGGACGGGCAGAAAAATGTTGATTGTATCGCGGCGGCGCCTGTAACAAATATTCCTCTATCGTCATATAGTAAAGTGTTGACAGGGGGGATATTAGTATGGACGGACTATTCGGGGGAAACAACCCGCTGATGATGATTTTGCTTCTCAGCATGATGGGAAACAAGGGCGGCGGATTTTCTGACAATAAGGAAGGCGGCGAACCCGACGGCGGAGGGCTGTTCGGCGGAGGGCTCGGTTCGATGCTGCCGCTGCTGCTGCTTTTTGGCGGCGGCGGAAAAAACGAAGGCGGCGAACCCGACGGCGGCGGCGGGCTTTTCGGCGGCGGAATGAATTCGATGCTGCCGCTGCTGCTGCTTTTTGGCGGCGGAGGATTCAAATAAGCTTGTATAATCATGATTATGGAATAGTGATTTTATTAACTTCGCCCTTGAAAAAAGCCTTAAATTATTGCATTAGTTAAATAATACAGTAAAAATTAATATAAAAATGAATCGTTTGGCGCTTAAAAATTCATTTTTCGATTTTTTAAAAAAATAATTAAAAAATTTTCGAGGAATACAGAAGTATATATATTCAATTAGGCATATGATAAATTTATAAATGAGAAT
>Ga0123519_10005629_pt1 | contig 19917 bp, 15 predicted proteins | sample YelNatPaOPRAMG02_FD_87396 | JGI IMG/M metagenome (GOLD analysis project Ga0123519, IMG submission 87396) | Hot spring microbial communities from Yellowstone National Park - Yellowstone National Park OP-RAMG-02 (version 2) | ecosystem: Environmental > Aquatic > Thermal springs > Hot (42-90C) ...
GGCCGCGGAGCTGGCGCGGCTGGGCGCCCGCGTCGAGGAGCTGCCCGACGGGATCGTCGTGCACGAGAGTGCGCTGCGGGGAGCCGAGGTAGATGGCCACGGCGATCACCGGGTCGTGATGGCCCTTGCGGTTGCCGGGTGCTCCATCCCCGGCACGACGGTGGTGCACGGGGCCGAGGCGGCGGCCGTGACGTTCCCCGGCTTCGTGGAGTGCATGCGGGGGCTGGGGGCAGACATCCGCGTGGAGGAGTGAGAGATGCTAGGGTGTGATATCGGGCGGCTCTTCCGGGTGGCGGTTGCGGGAGGGTCCTACCAGGAGGGGCTGACCGTTCACCTCCAGGGCGTGCCGCCGGGCTTGCTCATCACGGAGGAGGAGATTTACCGCGACCTGCTGGTGCGCAAGCCAGGGCAGGGAGAGCTGACCTCGCCTCGCCGCGAGCCGGATATCCCGATCCTTTACAGCGGGGTGAACGCGGCCGATACGATGCCGGGGTTCGACAACGCGGGCCGCACCAACGGCACGCCGCTCGTGATTCTCATCCCCAACCTCGATCGGCACTTCGAGCACATCGAGCAGTACCAGGTCACGAATCGCACACCCAGGCCGGGGCATGCGTCCTACGCGTCGTACCAGAAATACGGCGAGTGGGACGACGCCATTGGCGCCGGCTTTTTCAGCGGCCGCTACACGGCAACCATCGTCGCCGCGGGCGCGGTGGCCAAGCGCGTGCTGCGAGACCGGGGGATCGAGGTGGTTGGCTACGTGAAGGAGGCAGCGGGGGTCCGGGCCCCGGAGATGCCCATCGATGATATCAAGCGCCGAACCGCGGCCTACAAGGAGGTGCGAAGGCGATACGACCCGGTCTATGAGGCGATCTTTGCCTCCGGCCGGATCAGGCCCGGGATGCGATTCCTGGAGAAGATGGCCGTGCTGGCCGACTTCGAGCGCGAGATCCCGAATCTCCGGTGGCGGGAGATGGACGAGGCGGCCATCCGCGCCGAGTATGGCGTGCACCCGAAGCTCAACTGCCCTGACCTCGCGGCCGCCGACGAGATGTACCGGCGGATACTGGAGATCTCGGAGGCCGGCGATTCGAGCGGCGGGGTCGTCGAGGTGATCGCCACGGGGGCACCTGCGGGGATGGGCGAACCGGTCTTTGCGAAGCTCGACGGTGAGCTGGGACGTATGATGAGCATCGGGACGGTGAAGGCGGTGGAGATCGGCGGGGGCATGGCCGCCAAGGATGCCACCGGATCGACGTTCAACGATGCCATGTACGTGGAGGACGGGCGGGTGGGCTTCCGGTCAAACCACGCCGGCGGGATCACGGGCGGCCTGACGACCGGACAGCCGATTGTGGTGCGTCTTGCCGTCAAGCCTACCCCGACCATCGCCAAAGACCAGGAAACCATCGACAAGGTCTCGCTGGAGCCGGCGACATTGAAGGCGGTGACGCGACGTGACCCGACGATCGTCCCCCGCGTCTGGCCGGTGGCGGAGGCCTTCGTCGCCTTGATCCTGCTCGACCACTACATGATGCACCTTGCCTACCAATCGCTCGCCAGCACCTACCGGAGGAACCCATGAGCTCGCTGGGGGTCGCGATCGTCTGCTGCACGGCGCTATATCTCGGGTACGTCCTGTACTGTCGGTTCATCGCCAAACTGTGGGACTTCCGGCCGGACCGCCCGACGCCGGCCGTGGAATCGCCGGATGGGGTAGACTACGTGCCCGCCAAGCATTGGACCGTCTTGTTCGGGCATCACTTCGCAAGCATCGCGGGGATCGGACCCGTGGTCGGGCCGGTTGTCGCCTGCGCGGCGTGGGGGTGGCTGCCGGCGCTGGTCTGGGTCGTCGCGGGAACCATTTTTCTCGGCGCGGTCCACGATTTCTCCAGCCTCATGGCCTCGCTGCGCGCCCGCGGGCGGTCCATCGCGGAGCTCGCGGACGCGCAGCTCGGGCATCGCGTGAGGCTGATCTTCGGCGCCTTCCTCTGGCTCACGCTGGTGCTGGTCGTTGCCGTCTTCGCGCACTTCGGCGCCATGACGCTCACGGTCGCTCCTCAGGTCGTGATCCCCACCTTCGGCGTCATTGCAGTCGCCTTCCTCATCGGCGCGATGATGTACCGCTGGAACGTGTCGCAGGCGCGGGCAACGGCCGTTGGTCTGGCACTGCTGGCCGGGCTTCTCGTGGTCGGCTATTACGTGCCTCTCAGCCTGCCCTTCGGAAGCCGGAACATGCTGGCGTGGACCGTCATCCTCCTCGCCTACGCCTACGCTGCCTCGATCACGCCCGTGAACCTCCTGCTCCAGCCCCGGGATTACCTGTCCACGTTCGTCCTGTACGCCGGCCTCGTCGCCGGGTACGCCGGCCTCGTCTTGACGCGCCCCGCGATGCAATCCCCGCCGGTGCTGAGCTTCTCCACCTCCCAGGGCCCGCTCTGGCCGATGCTCTTCGTTGTGGTGGCGTGCGGCGCAATCTCCGGCTTTCACAGCCTGGTCGCCAGTGGCACCACGGCCAAGCAGCTCGCGCGGGAGGCCGACGCCCCGCGCATCGGCTACGGAGCAATGGTCGTGGAGTCCGCACTCGCCGTCCTCGCCGTGGCCGCGGTTGCGGCCGGCCTGCGATGGGGACCCGGTCCGGGCACGTTTGGGGTGACTCTGAAGACCGACGGCCCGCTGGTTACCTTCGCCAGGGGTTTCGCCGCGCTCACCAGCCCGCTGTTCCGGAATCCCGCGTTCGGCGCCCTCGTGGGGATCACTCTGCTGAAGACGTTCGTGATGACAACACTCGACTCGGCGACCCGCATCACTCGCTATATCGGCGAGGAGCTCTTCGGGGACGGGCTGGGGATCGCGGTCCTCAAGAACCGCTTTGCGGCCACCGCACTCATCGTCGCCCTGGCCCTCTATTTGGGCGCGGGACCGTGGCAGACGGTGTGGCCGGTGTTCGGGAGCGCGAACCAGCTCATCGCCGCGCTCGCGCTCCTCGTGCTCACCGTGATCCTCTGGCGGCAGAAGCGTCCAACAGTCTATACGTTCGCGCCGTTCCTGTTCATGCTGGTGACCACGGTCGGTGCGCTTGTGTATCAGGGCCGCCAGTTCGCCACCGGCCGCCAACCGGTGCTGCTCGCGATCACCGCAGCCCTCCTCGTGCTGGCGCTCGTGATGGTGATGGAGAGCATCCGCGTCGTGGCGAGAGAACGGGCCGGACGAGTCGCGGAGGAGATGCCCACGGCTCCCGAGCCGGTAGGGTCTGGAGATCGTCTATGAGCAAGCGGCGGAAGGAGAGGCGGTCGAGCGTCCGCAAGCGGGCGCGTCGCGAGCACCAGGTGCCGCGTGCGCGGCGCGACTGGTCTCTGGTGTTCGGGGAAGCGACCCTGATCGCGATGGTCGCCGCCGTCCCGCTCGCCCTGAACAGGAACAGCCGCAACATCATGGACATCAAGGACGTGGTCCTGGGCCTCGGTGTGGCGCTGGGTATATCGGCGTGGCTGCTGGCGGGGCTGCACAGAGGCCGCCTCACCTGGGCCCGGTCGCCGGTGACCACGGGCGTCCTGGCCTTCACCCTCTGGGCCGGCATCAGCGTCCTGTACTCCCGCTATTGGTTCGTCAGCATCTCGGAGTTCGGCCGCCTGGCGGCGCACGTCGGGCTCTTCTGGCTCGCCCTGGCAAGCCTGCGGCGAATGGTGCAGGTCAGGCGGGTAGTCGCCGCGGCCTGCGCGGCCGCGGTTCCGATTGTCATCTACGCGTTCATGCAGGCCGCCGGCGCCGACCCCATCGACTGGGCGACGACATCGACAGGGCGCGTCTTCTCTTTCCTCGCCAACCCCACTTACCTTGGCAGCTACCTGGCGCTCCTGATTCCTGTCGCCATCGCAGTGGGGTGGCCTCTTCCTGACTCCGGCCGCGCGACGGCCGCCGCGCGATGGGTGATCTCCGGCCTGTTTCTCCTGATCGCGGCGCTGATGGCTGTGGCGCTCTACCTGAGCTTCACGCTCGGCGCCGTCGCCGGGCTCGCGATCGGCTCGCTGCTGGCCCTTGTGCTCGCGATCATCCGTAGAGGCATCCCCGCGGTCAGGCGCGCCGCACCGGCCCTTATCGCGGCTTCCGCAGGGCTGGCCTTGGTGCTAGTTGTCGCCTACCGCTTGATGCCCGCCACCCAGCAGAAGCGCGTCCAGCAGGTGATCCACTTCCAGGACCCATACGGGAAGGAACGACAGCTCCACTGGCGAGTCGCGATAGATCTCTTCAGGCAGCGACCGCTAACGGGCTCCGGCTACGGGACGTTCCGCATCTACAGCCTGGAGAAGCTTTCCCCGGAGTGGTACCTGGAGGCGCCCGGGCGGCGCAAGGGGATGCTGGTCCCCGGCTATGCGCACAACGAGTACCTCCAAATGCTTACCGACAACGGGATCGTCGGCGGCGCCGCGTTGGCCGCGTTGCTGGTCCTCTTCTACTGGGTCGCAGTCCGCGTCCTGCTGCGCGAGCAGGACCGCGCCTGGTGGCGGCTGGGCCTGGGGATCACGGTGGGGATGACGGCCTTTGTGGTGCAGAACTTCTTCGCCGTCACCTTCCGCCAGACGGGAGCCGTGACGTTCTTCTGGCTGTGGCTTGGCGTCATGGCCGTGGCCGGCGCGCGCCTGCCGGCCGCGGGCGAGGACGTGCAGGAACCCAGGCTCCGGGAGATTGCGCTCCCCCGGGCCTCGTGGGGAGGGCTGGCGGCCGCGGCGGCGATCCTGGCCGCCGGACTAGCGGTCCTCTCTTGGGTCATCATCCGGCCCATGCTGGCCTCGCTGTATGTCAGGGAGGCCCAGGGGGCCGCGGTTCGCGGCTACTATCGGGAGTCAGCGGATCTTTCGGAGAGGGCCATCGAGCTGTGCCCCTACTCCGCCATCGCGTACTACACGGCAGCGTACGCCTGGGGACAACTGGGGGACCTCGAGAAGTCCGCTTCGGCGAGCCAGCAGGCGCTTCGGCTCCTTCCCGGCAACGCCAGCTTCTACTACAACCTCGGCGTGAGCTACAAGAAGATGGGGAAGCTCGACGAGGCGATAACGAGCTTCCGCAAGGCGGTCGAGCTCATGCCGACCTCCGCGCAGCATCATGCCGCGCTGGCGGAGGCGCTGGAAGCAAAGGGCGAGTACGAAGAGGCGGAGCGCGAGATACGGCGGGCGATTGAGCTGGACGGGTCGGATGCGAACATGCACATCCTGCTCTCCGAGATAGCCCTGCGCCGCAACGATGTGGCCCAGGGTCTGGCCGCGCTGCGCGCCGCTGCGAAGGCCGCCCCGAACAAGGTCGATGTCCGAAGGGCCATCGCGGTGACGCTGTTCACACAGAAGAGGTACGAGGAGGCAAGGGCGGCGTACGAGGATTGGATTCGCCTGGAGCCCGGCTCTGCGGAGGCCTACAATGGCCTGGGCGCGTGCCAGTTGCGGTTGCGACAATACCCGCAAGCGAAGGGCAGCTTCGAGCGGGCACTCGGGCTCCAGCCTCGGTACCAGCCCGCGAGGCTGAACCTCGCGAACACGTACTTCGCGATGGGAGACGTCGCCGCCGGCCGACGCGAGCTGGAGCGCGTGCGCGACCTCGACCCCAACAGCCGCGAGGGCCAAGCGGCGCAAGAGATACTGGCGAAGCTGAGCGCCCCGAGGCCGCCTGCGCCGGCTCGCAGGCCCGCCGGCCAGCCCTAGCGACGCTGACCGCGGCGCAGCCAGGCGCGCAGCGCCGCGCCGTGCTCCGGGTCCGATAGGCTGACCTCGAGGAAGGCCTGGAAGTAGCTCAGGAAGTTCCCGATGTCCAGCCGGTGCTCCCCGCGCCGCAGCCGCACGCACAGGATCTCGCGGCCCTCCCGCAGCAGGACGCGGAACGCGTCGGTGAGCCACAACTCCCCGCCGATGCCCGGCTTCGTCTTCCGAATGGCGTCGAAGATCGCCGGCTCCAGGATGTAGCGGCCGGCGGCCGACAGGTTGCTCGGCGCGCGGCTTGGCTCCGGCTTCTCCACGATATCCCGGATTGCGAACACCGTGTCGGGCTCGCCCTTCGGGGCGACGATGCCGTAGCGGTCCACCGACTCGTGGGGCACCTCCTCGACGGCGATCGTCGCGGCGGGGCGCCGCGCAGCGTGCACGGCGATCATCCGCCTCAGCACCGGCTGCTTCGCGCGGGACACCAGAATCGAGTCGCCAAGAGCGACGACGAACGGCTGGTCGGCGACGAACGGCTCCGCAATGCTGATTGCGTCGGCCAACCCACGCGGCTGGCTCTGACGCGCGTGGAAGAACCGCAGTTCCATCCACGGCTCTTGAGCTTCCTCGTTGACGCCCACGTCCCGGTCGAGGTGATCCTCGATGGCCCGCTTTCCCTGCCCGGAAATCAGCAACACCTCGCGCAGGCCGGCCGCAGCCAGTTCCTCGACGACATGCTGAATGGTCGGCTTTCGGCCGACCGGGAGCATCTCTTTGGGCTGTGAACGCGTGGCCGGCAGCAGGCGCGTGCCGCGTCCGGCTGCGGGCACGACGGCCTTGGTGATGAGGGATGCGCTCTGTCCGCCTTGACCTCGCCGACCGGTTGCCATGCTGCCTACCCTTCCCCTTGTGTCCATCGCTCCGCCGGTCCTCGCGATGACGCCTCCCCCGAGGCCGCGCTATCTGGCTCGCAGTGATACATAGTGATATCCGCGCTCGGCATAGGCCATTCTCAGCGTCTCCTCCTTGTCTCGGGGCTCCAGCAGGATGAGCGCCGCCCCGCCCGACCCCGGAAGCTTGGCCGCCAGGCCGAGACTGCGGGCAATCTCCACCATGGCGATGTTGTGCTCCCCCAGCGCCGCATCGCCAAACATTTGCCGCCGCAGGTCGAAGTTGCGGTTCATCAGCCGGGCCAGCGCCGCGACATCGCGCCGCTCCAGCGCCTCGCGGCCCTGCTCCGCGCAGCCAGCGAGCTCCCCCACGATGCGCCGCACCTGCGGATCGCCCTGCTCCCATCGGTAGCGCACCTGGGAGTGGACCTGCCCGGACTCCCGGGTGCCCATCTGCTGCTCGCTGAGATAGGCGAGGCCGAATCTGGGCAGCCAGCGGGACTCCAACCGCACATAGCTTGGCTCCTCGCCGGAGAAATCCATGTACGTCAGGCCGCCGTACGACTGCACGACGCGGTCCTGGAGGCCGGCCGCCAGCCCGAGGGCATCGGTTTCCACGCTGAGCGCAAGCCGGGCCAGCTCCGCCGGCTGCACCGCGCGCGCCGGAATCCTGTGGAACCGCAGCAGCGCCCGCAGTGCCGCGATGATCATCGCGCTCGAGCCGCCCAGACCCGATTGCCGCGGGATGTCGGTCTCGTACTCCACGGTGAAGTTCGCCGCGCGCAGCGGTATGCCGCGATCCTCGCAGTACTCCGCGAAGCGCGAGCAGGCCGCGAAGAGGAGACGCTGCATGCCGTAGTACCCATGGCGCCGCACCGACGCAACAAGGTCCCCGAGGTCCGCGAACTCCGTTCGGTCGTGCTCGGGGTGCAGGCGGAACGTCAGATGGGGGCTTTCCCAGAGTCGCACCCGGGCGGCGAAGTTCGTGATCAAGAACGAGATCACTTTTCCCCCGTACATGTCCGAGGGGTTGCCAAGCAGCCCTGCGCGCGCGTGCACCTGGGTCCGGATGATCAACGCGCTCTTCCTTGCTCCGCCGGGGTTGTTGGCGAGGTTGGGCCGCCGCGACCGGCGCGCGGCGATCGCACAATCGCCGTCCCCAGGGTTCTGCGGGGGGCAGCGGCCTCCTGCCCTGCTCCAGGGAGAGGGGGCCGGCAGGGGCCGCCGAACTGTAGCCTGGCGATGAAACGCGCGGCGCACGGAGATCCCTTCTCACAGCTCGATGTATGCATCGTCTCCTGGCGCACTCGGGACCTGCTGCGCACGTGCCTGCGCTCCATCGTCGGCCAGCCGCACATCGGGCTCGTCGTGGTGGTGGACAACGCGTCGGGCGACGGCACCGTGGAGATGGTGCGCGAGCAGTTCCCTGCCGTCCACCTCATCGCCAACGAGGACAACCTGGGCTTCGCCAGGGGCAGCAATCAGGCCATCGCGGCGACGCGCGCCGACGCGCTGCTGCTGCTGAACCCCGACACCGAGGTGCACCCCGGTGCCCCGGCCGCGCTCCTCGACGTCTTTCGCCAGGACTCGCGCGCCGGCGGCGCAGCCGCCCAGCTCCTTCTTCCCGACGGCTCCGTCCAGCGCTCCTGCCGAAGCTTCCCCACGCCGGCGGCGCTGCTTTACGACGCCCTCGGTCTGGCTCGCCTTTTTCCGAAGAGCCGAACCTTCGGTCGCTACCGGATGACCTACTGGGACCATGCCACGCGCCGCGAGGTGGATCAGCCGATGGCGTCGGCACTGGCGCTCCGGCGGGCCGCCCTGGTGGAAGTGGGCGGGTTCGACGAGCAGTTCCCCCTCTTCTTCAACGACGTGGACCTGTGCTACCGCCTGTGGGCGGCTGGCTGGAAGATCATCTTCGAGCCCGCGGCCAAGGTGACTCACCGCGGTGGCAGCAGCACGTGGCAGGTGCGCCCGGCCGCAATCCTCGCCTCCCACGACGGCCTCATCCACTTCTATCGCAAGCACTACCGCGGAAAAGTGAGCATGCTGGGGTACTGCGCTGTCATCGCCGCGGCCTGGCTCACGAAGTGGCCGCGGGCCGCGCTCGCCTGGCTCCGGGCCGGTCGTTGACCCGCGCCGGCGGCGCCGTTTTCTGGACCAGCTCCACCTCTGCCGGCCGTAGCCCGTAAGCGCGGCAAACGACCATGTCGATCTGGTCCATCAGCTGGCACCGGCGCGCCGGATCGCTCTCGTCGAGCATCGCGGCCGCAAGGTCGGCCAGCGGGCGCAACGCCTGCGCGTCCGGCACCGGAAGGAGCTTCAGTTTGCCCACCTTGACCTGGGCGAAGGCACGGCCTACCTCAGGCGCAAGCGCTGCGTACAGGGCCGCACAGGCGCGGGAGTTGAGCAGCGCAGCCAGCGCCAGCAGGCCCACCTCCTCGCGAGCCGTGATGGCGATGACGCTGCGGCCGAACCAGACGCCTTCCGTATCCACCGTCGCGACGGGTCGGTCGCCCGTCTGGCGCAGCAGAAGCTTCGGGGCGAGCGCGTACACCTCGCAGCGCACAACCACTCGATGGGCCGGTCGGACGCGGCGCCCCCAATCGTGCCGCAGCCAGGCCGAGTGCCCCACCTTGGTCAGCGGCCCGAAATCGCGCCCGCGGGCGATGGGAATGTCTCTCCCGTCGCGGCGTTCTCCCTCGTACAGAATCGCGCGACCGGCCTCGGCCGTCGCGTAGTTCACGCCCACATCGTGAAACTGGAACTCCTCGCCGAGGTCGCCCAAGCTCGCCATCCGGCTCCCAAGCCGCTCCAGAAGCCCGGCGACCCATTTCGCAGGCGCGGCGAAGCTGTTGTGGGCAGCCACGACTGCCGCGTCCCGCGACACGGGGGCCCCCGGCCGGCCGGCAGCTTCTGGCAGGTCCCGGCGTGGGATTCTGCGAAGATCGAGCATCGGGTATACCTTCGGCGCGATGGCGCGGCCCACAAGGCACAGCATGCAGGCCGGGGCGGTCGCGGCCCCGAAGAGGCCCTCGCCGAGGAGGGTCACGCCGGCTGGCCGGAAGCGCGCCAGCAGAGCTCGCCGCATTCCCCAGTAGCGCACCTGTGATAGCAGCGCGTCCGGCAGGAGCATGCCGATGCCACCCGTGTCACACACGCTCTCGGCCGCCGCGTGCAGGAAAAAGAGGAAGCTGTCGCGGTGGCCCTTCAGGCCCTCCTGGCAAGCCGCCGCGAGCGCCGCCGCGCGCCCTGCGTCGAGCAACACTCCCCACGGCGGATTCCCGAGAACCACATCGAGGCTGCGCGGCGCAGGTGGATCGCACAGCGCGTCGACCGCCGCGAATCGCCCGGGGGGAACCTCCGCCGGCCGGCCCGGTCGCGAGGCGACCAGCCACACGGCCAGCCGCGATGTCTCCGCCGCCACCGGGTCGATGTCGAGGCCCGCGACGCAGTCACGCGCAGCGGCGCGCAGCGCATCGCTGTCGCACCTCCCCTGCCCCGCAATCCCGGCGATCGCGAGCACGGCCGCCACCGCGAACGCTCCCGCGCCGACCGCCGGGTCGAGAACCGAGAGGGATAGTGCGCCGTCCGGCTTCACGCCGCGACCGGTGACGACCGCTTCCACTGCCGTCCGGGCGAGCGCGCTGGCGGCCCACGTCGGCGTGTAGTACGTTCCCCGCGCTCGCCGCCCCGCGCGCGCCGCGGCGAGGCTCTCGCAGAGCCTCCCGAGACGTTCGGCGGCCGCAAGCGGCGCTGGTTCCCCGCCCAGACGGGCCGCAACGGCTCGCACCGCGCCTTCCTCCGCGTGGGGCGGCTGCGGCCATGACAGGTCGGCCAGCCCCATGGCCCCCGCGCACTCAGCGAACTGGCGCAGGACGGCGGACGCCAAGTCGACCGCGCGCCTTTCGCTCACCTCAACCGCCGCTGCGAAACGTGATACCGCGTCCCCCAGACCATGTGGGAGCAGGTCGAGGCGCTGCGCCTCGAGCAGGAACAGCAGCCGGACCGCGAGAGCCGAGGCCTCGTTTCCCACCTGCCTCCCGCTCATCCGTCGCGGCTGGAGGGCGCCGGCCGCCCCGCGTGGGAGCGCCGCCTTGCGGCAATCACCTGCGAGCTTGGCACGTCGAAGCCGGACCCCGTCTGGGACAGGTATTTGCGGACCAGACGCCACCCCAGGTAGACGCCGGCGCGAGACGCCCATTCCAGGCCAGGGGCCCGGCCGTAGAGCACCCGCGCGGCCACTTCCTCCTCCTCCGAGCCAAGCAGGTGCTCGATCTGCTTCCAGAGCTGGCGCTCATATTGGTGAAGCGCGCTGAGTTGCCCCGGCGTCATCAGGAGATGCTCGGCCGTGGGCCGCTCGGGGAACGCGCGAGCCGCCAGCTCGACCGCGAGCCCCTCCTCGACCATTCGGTCCCCGAGGTTGGCCGGTCTGCCGAGCAGGCGACGATAGCAGTGCGCATATTCATGCACGAGCAGAATGGGAACGAGCCGCAAGCCGCCGAGCCGCTCCATCCCCACGCCGATGGCCCACCTCCCCTCGACCTCGAACGCGAAGGCGTCGGGGCTGAAGAAGCCGACGAGGAAGTAGACATCGGGCTCGGGCTCCAGGCGAACGAGCCGCTGGCAGCGTTGCATCGCGTCGGCGGCGATCGCGCGAAGATCAGCGGTCTGCACCAGCGCTCGCAGGAGCCCATAGTGGGCCGGCCGCACCGCCCTCACGCGGGCGGCCCACACTTCGTCCGGCCGCCCGAGCACCTGCCGCCAGTAGGCCTCCAGGACGGCCCGATGTGGCTCGACATAGTGGGCCTGGTACAGCTCCCAGGGGTCGCCGCGGGTGGCGTCTAGCGCGTCCAGAAAGCGGAAGAAGTCCTCATACAGCAGGTGGGTGCTCATTGGCCGTCGTGCGACTGCCCGCCATCTCCACCGACGCCCGCGGCGCGGCGCAGCCGCCTCGCAAGATCGCTGGGAACGCGCACCGTGAGGTCGACCCCGCCCTCCCCGAAGCGCTCGGCGAGAACGCGGCCGCGCTGGCGAACCTCGGACAGCAAGTCCTGCCCCCGCCATGGCAGCAGGACCTCGACCTGAACCAGCTCTTGCTCGAGCCGCTCTCCCACCAGGCGCTGCAGTTCGTCGAGCCCCTCCCCGGTCAGCGCGGACAGCGCGACCGCATGGCGTTCGCGGGCGACACGCTCTTTCAGGCGGGACCGGTCGGCGACAAGGTCGGCCTTGTTGAAGGCCATCACCGTGGGCGTCGAGGCCGACCCAAGCTCGGCCAGCACTCGCCGCACGGTCTGGATCTGCTTTTCCATCTGCGGGTGGGCAGCATCGATGACGTGAACGAGCAGGTCGGCCTCGACGGCCTCCTCCAGAGTCGCCCTGAAGGCTGCGATGAGCTGGTGCGGGAGGTTGCGGATGAAGCCTACAGTGTCCGCGAACAGGACCTCCCGACCGCCGGGCAGCTCGACGCGGCGGACGGTGGGGTCAAGCGTGGCGAACAGCCGGTCCTCCACGAACACGTTCGCGTCGGACAGCGCGTTGAGCAGCGTGGACTTTCCCGCGTTCGTGTAGCCGACCAGGGCGACGACGGGCACGCCGGCCCTGTGGCGGCTCCGCCGTTCCACGGCCCGCCGCTTGCCGATGCGGGCGACCTGCTTGCGCAGGATGTTGATGCGCCGGCGGATGCGCATGCGATCCACCTCGAGCTTCGTCTCCCCGGGGCCGCGCGTGCCGATCCCGCCCCCCAGGCGCGAGAGCTCGGTGCCTCGCCCCGTTAGCCGCGGCAGAAGATAGCTGAGCTGAGCGAGCTCTACCTGGAGCTTGCCCTCGCGCGTCCGCGCGCGCTGGGCGAAGATGTCGAGGATCAGGCCGGAGCGATCGACCACTCCGATGTCCGCCGCCTGCTCCAGGTTCCGCTGCTGGGTGGGCGTCAGGTCGCCATCCACCAGCGCCACCTCCGCCCCCGTCTCGCCCGCGATCTGCCTGATCTCCTGCGCCTTGCCCTTTCCGATGAAGTACACTGGATCGGGCCGCTCCCGCCGCTGCGTCACGGTGGCGATAACGGTCACGCCAGCGGTGTCGGCCAGGCGCTTGAGCTCCTCCAGCGACTCGATCCAGTCGTCGCTGGGCCCCTCGATTGCGACCGCCAGCGCGCGCTGCCGATGTGGCTGCTCGGTCGGGATGGTCACGCTAACCGCACCCTCTCCTTGATGCGCGCCACGGCCTCCAAGATGCGCTCCTCGGCCCGCCCCCCTTGCACGGTCAGCGAGAACCGCACGTAGCCCTCCCCCATCTTGCCGTAAGCGCTGCCGGGCGTTACCAGCACTCCCGCCTCCCGCAACAGTTCTTCGGCGAAACCGGCCGACGTGCGGCCGCCGGGAACCGGCGCCCACACGTAGCACGTCGCCCGCGGCTTCGGCACCCGCCAGCCAATTTCCGCCAGCCCGTCGACCAAAAGATCGCGCCGGCGCTGGTAGATGCCGCGCATCGTGTCGGTGCACTCCTGCGGACCGGCCAGGGCCGCAACCCCGGCACGTTGGAGCGCCAGGAAGACCCCGGAGTCGACATTCGACTTCATCTTCTCGAGCGCGCTGATCGCCTCCTCACTTCCGACAGCAAAGCCAATCCGCCACCCCGTCATATTGTACGTCTTGGAGAGCGAGTGAATCTCTATCGCAAAGTCCTTCGCGGACGGCACCTGCAACAAGCTCTGTGTGCGATAGCCGTCAAACGACAGCTCCGAGTAGGCCATATCCAGGCAGACGAGCACCTCGTGCTCCCGCGCGAATGCCGCCAGCCGCTCGTAGAAGTCAGCCTCGGCGACCGCGCCCGTCGGCATGTTTGGATAGCATAGGTACATGAGAGGCGCCCGGTCGAGCACATCGCTCGGAATCGCCTCGAGATCGGGCAGGTAGCCCGTCTCCTCCCGCAGGGGCAGGAAATGCACGTCGGCCCCGGCGAACGCCGACGCGACCTTGTAGACTGGATAGGCGGGATCGGCGACGAGCGCGACATCTCCCGGGTTGAGCACGCTCCAGGCCAGGTGGGCGAGCCCCTCCTTCGCGCCGATCAGCCGCAGCACCTCGCGGTCGGGGTCCAGCTCGACGCCGAAGCGCCCCGCGTACCAGGACGCAATCGCCTGCCGGAACGCGGGCAGTCCCCTGCCGGTCTCGTCGTACTGGTGGGTAGACGGGTCGAGCACCGCCTCCCGCAGCGCCTCGACGATGTGAGGGGGCGTCGGCTGGTCGGGATCTCCGATCCCGAAGTCAATGAGGTCCACGCCCTCCGCCTTCGCCTTGGCCTTCAGCCGCGCCAACTCCGCGAATGGGTACGGCGGCGTGTTCAGCAGACGATCAGCCACCTGCATTGCAGCTCTCCTCTCCGATGTTGTCTGAACCCGATGTTCGCCGCGCCGCGCGGCGTGCTCCGCCTCCGCGCCATGACGCCCCTAGATCTGCTCATCGAGCCTCGTTTCCCCCGAGAACACCTCGACGGCCGGTCCCTCCGTGAACACGTGACCGTCCTCCGGGCTCCAGTGGACCTTCAGGTTCCCGCCCTCGAGCCGCACCGTTGCCTTCCGCGTCGAGAGACCATTGAGCACGGCGGCGACGACCGCGGCGGAGGCCCCGGTCCCGCAGGCCAGCGTCTCGCCGGCCCCCCGCTCCCAGACGCGCATCCTGATGTCGCCCGGCCCGACGACCTGCACGAATTCGACGTTCGTGCGCTGCGGAAACAGATCGTGGTTTTCGATGGCCGGGCCAACCTCGGCGACCGGGGCGCGCGCGACGTCGTCGACGAAGATCACGCAGTGCGGGTTGCCCATGGAGACCGCGGTAATGCGGAAACGCCGGCCAGCGGCCCGCAGCGGCTCGTTCACAACCTGCGGGGAATCCGGGCCCTTCATCGGGATCGCAGAGCGCCTCAGCCTCGGCTCCCCCATGTCGACCCGGACCTCCTCCACCGCGCCGCCGCGAAGCCGCAGGCGGGGACGGACGATGCCGGCCAGGGTCTCAACCTCCATATCCTTCTCTCGTGTGTACCCGCGCTCGTACACGTACCTGGCGAACAGCCGCACCCCGTTGCCGCACATCTCGGCCTCGCTGCCGTCCGCGTTGAAGATGCGCATCCTGAAGTCGGCGACCCGCGACGGCAGCACCAGGATGATCCCGTCGGCGCCGACGCCGAAGTGCCGGTCCGACAGGACCTTGGCCAGACGCGACAGCGTCGCGTCCGGCGGCAGCTTGCTCTCCATGGCGTCGATGAGAAGATAGTCGTTGCCGAGCCCCTGCATTTTCGTGAACCGTACCACGTGTCCCTCACTCTCCCAAGAAAGCGAAACGGCGCCGCTGGACACTGGTGTCCGCTCCGGCGCCTGTTCCGTCCCTCCCTCGCCGTCTCTCTGTCAGTCTGCCCCGACCTCCCGACCGGGCATGCGCGAGGGTGAGGCGGGCCGGTGCGGCCCACCACCGCGCTTCGTGCGCTTGCCCACGGTCATGACTCCCATCTCGCTTCGCTCTTCCTCACAATCAGCTCGGCGGCCTCACGCGGACCGCCCAGCCCAGACATGTCCAACCACTCGATGCGCCGATCCGCCCCGAACCACGTGAGCTGCCGCTTCGCGAACCGCCGGGTATCGCGCTTCAGCACCCTCACCGCCTCTGCCAGCGTGCACTGGCCGCGCAGGTATGGGATGATCTGCGCATAGCCCAGTCCCCGCATCGGGACCAGGTCCTCTCCCAGGCCGCGATCGAGCAGGGCTCTCACCTCCTCCACCAGCCCCGCTTCGATCATGCGGTCGACGCGCTCCTCGATGCGCTGGTAGAGGGCGCATCGAGGCCACGTGAGCCCGAACTGCCGCGTATTGTACCGCGGGCGGCGCTCGCGGTCAACCGCCTGAAGCCGCGAGATCGGAACCCCGGTCTGCTCGTACACCTCGAGCGCACGCACTATGCGTTTCTCGTCATTGGGGTGAATGCGGGACGCGGCACAGGGGTCGATGCTCGCTAGCCGCGCATGGAGCGCGGCCGCCCCGCGCGCGCGCGCCTCGTTCGTGAGGCGGCGACGCAGCTCCGGATCGGGGGGAGCCATCGGGAAGCTCAGCCCATCGATCACCGCCCGCACGTACAGCCCACTGCCGCCCACCAGCAGCGGCTGTCTCCCCCGGGACCAAATATCCTCGATCGCGCGCTCAGCACGCTGCTGGTAGTCGGCCACCGAGAACGGCTCCTGTGGATCTATGATGTCGATGAGGTGATGACGCACGCGGGCGCGCTGCTCCGCCGTCGGCTTCCCGGTCCCGATGTCCATGCCCCGATACACCTGCATGGAGTCGGCGGAGACGACCTCGCCGCCCAGGGCCTCGGCCACCAGGATGGCGACCTCCGTCTTGCCGGAGGCGGTGGGGCCGACGATGGCGATGATCCGGCCGCGATCGTGCTCTGGCATCATGGGTCTTGGCGGGCTGCGGCGGGGCCTGCGGAGCGCGTCACCGGTTGAACTTGCGATCGATCTCGAAGTTCGAGATCGTCATCACGATCGCCCAGCCGTGCGGGCACGTGTACGGCCGCGCGGTCCCCGCCAGCGCGTTGAGCAGCTCCGCCATTTCGTCGTAGCTCAGCGTGTCCCCGGCCTTGACGGCCGACCGGCACGAGAGGGTCACCAGCAGCCGTTCCCTGCGCCGCTCCACGGATCGCTCGCCAGTCTCCTCGGCAAGTTCCTCGGCCAGGTCGCGGACGAGCGCCGCCGGGTCCTCCCGAATGAGCTCGGCCGGAACGGCCCGCACCAGGTAGGCGTTGGCTCCGAAGCTCTCCAGGGAGAACCCAAGGGCCTCCAGGTCGTCCATCTGCGCGGCCACCGCGGCGGCCTCCCGGGGGCCGAGCTGCGCCACGGCCGGGGTCAGCAGCCCCTGGGCCTCTGCCCGGCCGGCCATTCTGGCCCGCACGAAGCGCTCGTAGAGCACGCGCTCCTGCGCGCGGTGCTGGTCCACCAGCAGCAGGCCCTGCCCGCTCTCGGCGAGGATGTAAGTGTTGCGAAGCTGGGCGAGGGGCCGCAGCTCCAGGCGCTCCCCGAGTTGCGCCTGAAAGGCGCGAGACAGCACCCCAGGGGCCGCGAGTGTCCCAGCCCATCCGCCCGGCAGCTCCCCCTGGCGCGACGGATCGGTTGTAGCTGCGCCCGGGGCGCGCGGGAAGACCGGCCGACCCGAGGGCTGAGCCAGGGTCCCCCGGGGCGCTCCCGCGGCGGCGAGGGCCTCTCGCACCGCGCGGGACACCAAGTGATGGACCTCCCACTCCCGGCTGAGCCGCACCTCCGCCTTCGCGGGATGGACGTTCACGTCGACCGCGGCGGGATCGACCTCCAGCAGGAGCACCGCGGCCGGATAGCGCTTCTCAGGCAGCACGCCCCGATAGGCCTCGTCGAGCGCGTGCGTGATCGCGCGGTGGCGCACCCATCTGCGATTCACGAAGATATACTGCCGGGCGCGGCTGGCCCGGTGAACATCGGGCCCGGACACCAGCCCGCGCACGGCCATTCCGGGCAGCTCGAGATCGACGGGGACCATCGAGTCCGCAAGCTGGCCGCCCCAAAGGGTGACCACGGAGGACCGAAGATCGAGCGAGCCGCCATGCTGGATCACGTCGCGCTCGTCTTGGCGGTAGCGGTATGCGATCTCCGGGTGGGAGAGGAGAAAGCGTGCGATGACGTCTGCCACGTGCCCCGTCTCGGCCGCGTCGCTCTTCAGGAACTTCAGGCGCGCCGGCGTGTTGTAGAACAGCCGGGCCACGGAGACCTCGGTGCCGACAGGGGCGCCAACCTCTTCGAGCTCCACAACCTCGCCGCCGACGGCGACCAGCCTGGTGGCTGCGTCCGCGTTGAGTGTCCGCGTCACCAGCGTGAGATGGGACACGGCGGCAATGCTCGGCAGCGCTTCCCCCCGGAACCCAAATGTCCGAACGTTGGCCAGGTCTTCGGCCGACGCAATCTTGCTGGTCGCGTAGCGCTGGAGCGCCAGCACCGCGTCTTCCCGCGTCATGCCGCTGCCGTCATCGGCGACGCGGATGAGCGCCCGGCCGGCCTCCCGTATCTCCACCTCCACCCGCCGTGCGCCCGCGTCGAGGGCGTTCTCGATCAGTTCCTTCACAACGGAGGCGGGGCGTTCGATCACCTCGCCAGCGGCGATCTTGCTGGCGACCGACTCGTCGAGGACGGTGATGCTCACGCGAGACGGCTTTCGCCGGCGCGCTTGGCGGTCCTGCCTCCGCGCGCACTAGCGCTGCGACCACTTCCAGGTGTACAACTGCTTCTCCCCGCGCAGACCCCGGCGGTAGTCCTCCTTCTGCTTCTCGTATACCTCGCGGATCATCTCGGGCGAGGTCGCCGGCCCCTCCGGCCCATAGGCCCTGAGCGCGGGGGGCGTGGGATTCACGATCGGATGGTAGGCATCGGGGCGGCGCAGCTTCAGGTGTCGCTCGCGGTGGTCGCGGATGCCCGAATAGAGGTATTCCCAGTAGTTCACGGGCGCCAGCGATGCGCCCGCGATATCCGCCTGGGCGATCACGAACGTATCCCTCGCGTCCCCGGCATCGGCCAGGATGGTCGAGTCCGGCGCCGCGATGCGCGATCCCGCGTGGGTGGAGGTGATGTAGAAGACCTGGGTGTCCATCGCGCGGCAGCGAACGCGATACTCCGGCGGGCTGTAGGCCGAGGGGTGGCAGATGATCCGCGCCCCGTTGAGCGCGCAGGCGGCACTGGACTCGGGCCACATGTCGTCATAGCAGATGAGCATCGCGATAACGCCGATATCGGTCTCGAAGGCTCCGAAGCTGTCCCCCGGGGTCACCTGCCAGCTTTCGTACACCGGAAGGTGCACCTTGTGATAGCGGCCGACGATCTCGCCGCTGCGCCCGAACAGCGCCGCCGTGTTGAAGATGGCGTCTCCCTCTGGCTCGAAGAACGACGCGACAAGGTACATACCGCGCTCCCGAGCGACCGCGCCCAGCGTCTCGCGCGCGTATTGCGACATCTCGGCGGTCAGCGTCCGGAAGATCGAGGTGTCGTCCAGGTACGTCAGGGCATAGCTCGTCGAGGCGATGTCCTCACCCGCCACCGCAAGGTCGGCCCCGGCTTCTCCAGCCCGGAGAAGGAGCGCGGCGTTGCCGTCAACATTGTCCTTCGACCACGCGCGTGCCGCCTCGAGCGAGAACACATCGCTGTACGGCATGGCCTCAGGCGGCGTCTCGCGGAAGGACCACTGCGTGGTTGCTAGCATCACAGTATCCTTCGGCATCGAGACCTCCTCTCAGGCGGCTCTGGCCGCCGGTCACTTCGGCGCCATCCGGCGCGTATCCATGCTGCGCTCCACGCGGTCCCGCAGATCGGCGAACGGATAGTTCAGGCCGCGCCGGAACGGGATGGGATTATCGTCCTTCTTCACCGCGCGGCCCAGGCACCGGTCGGGCCGGTACATGCGAAGCTGGAGCTCCGAGAGCCCCACGAACTGGCACATATCCCTGATGCACAAGGTCGAGGGCTGCCACCACATGCCCATCGCGAACCGGCCGAAGTTGGCGTAGGAGTGCTCGTCGTCGGCCACGGCGGCCGACTCGATGAGCAGCGCGCCGCCGACCTCCAGCAGTTCCCGCATGATCAACAGCGCGACCAGCATGTCGCTGACATGGTAGAGCAGCCCGCTCATGACCACCAGGTCGAACCGGCCCACCTCCAGCTTCGGCAGGTCGAACAACGAAGCCGCCAGCGGCCGCACCGCGGTGACGCCGAACACCTCGCAGAGGTAGGAGCACTGGGCGATGTGCTCCGGGATCTGGTCGACCGCGAGCACCTCCCGGGCGCCGCGGTGGGCCATGAGCAGGGAGATCCCGCCCGTCGCGCAGCCGATATCGGCGACGCGAAGCCCGCGCAGGGATGCCGGCCACCAGCGCAAAGCGTCCCAGTGCCCGACGATCTTCAGAAAGTCATCCTTCATCACCCCCTCTTTGGTGAAGGGGCCGAAGTCAATGGTGTGCACCCAGCCATACTGAGCAGCATCGGAAAGCTCGTCGACGCGACGGCGGATCGCGTTGATGCGCTCCGGCGCGGTAGACGCCGGCAGCGAAAAGGGCCAGCGGGCGGGCGGTGGCTCGCCGTTTTTCCTGCGAAGCATGGACGGCCTCCCTGCGGGCATGCCTCGATCGGGCCGCCCACCTCAGACCTGGATGTTCCAGCCGGGGAAGCGTTGGTCCTCCAGAGCGAGGAGGGCGGTTCCGGACGCCCCGGGCCGGTCCTGCGGCCTGGAAATTCGGGGCCGCCAGGGGTTGACGTGAGGGGGGTTTCATGCTATCGTGGCA